>Ga0163144_10000301_pt1 | contig 113315 bp, 98 predicted proteins | sample OliLak19BULKMAT1_FD_123175 | JGI IMG/M metagenome (GOLD analysis project Ga0163144, IMG submission 123175) | Freshwater microbial mat bacterial communities from Lake Vanda, McMurdo Dry Valleys, Antarctica - Oligotrophic Lake LV.19.BULKMAT1 | ecosystem: Environmental > Aquatic > Freshwater >...
TCTCCCAGATCAAGCTCGCGCAACTCCTCGCTCGCCCAACTCATGGATTGCCCTCCATTGCTCAAACCAACCCAGCCACTATGCTATGACTGCAGTGAAGATTGTGGCAAATGGAAAGGTCTGCGACCTCGGAGCGTCGCCGCAGGACTCCGGTCTCACATAGGCCGGCTGCAGATTCACAGCGGCCGGCTGCAGCCGATTGTTAGCAGCCTGCAACCGGCGGACTGGCGAGGCCTCCAAATGCGTTGACAGCCCCCCCGGGGTTCCTACAATCAAATGTTTTCCCCAAGCGTACCCCTTTCAGCCGTGGTGCTGTGGGATTCGCCCATGGTGTCTGACATTCCGCGTGCCGGGAGCCGGTCTGTTGCTGACCCCCACCGAAAAGGCCGACGTCCTGATTGAAGCGCTGGGCTGGATTCGCCAGTTCCGCGACAAGGTCACGGTCATCAAGCTCGGCGGCAGCCTGCTGGACGACGTTGACGCGCTGCGGCACCTTTTGGTGGACATCGTGTTCATGGAGACCGTGGGCATGCGGCCCGTCGTGGTCCACGGCGGCGGCGCTGCGATCAACCGCGCGATGGACGCCGCCGGCCTCACGCCCCGCTTTATCCAGGGTCGCCGCTACACCGATCCCAAGACGCTCGAGATCGTCGAGCAGGTGCTGGCCTACGAGACCAACGAGCACATCGCCGAGCGAATCGAAGAGTTTGGCGGCCGGGCCGCGGCACTGAACTTTCGCACCACCAACGTGCTCTGGGGTCAGCGGCTTACGCTTGAAGATGGCGAGGGCAAATCGGTCGACCTGGGCGCCGTGGGCGACGTCACGCGGGTTGACCGCAGCACGATCTGCAATCTCTGCTACGCTGGCATCGTCCCGGTGATCCCCTCGATGTGCCTGACCGAGAGCGGCGAGAAGCTGAACGTCAACGCCGACACCGCGGCCACCGCCGTGGCCCAGGCCCTGGGCGCCGAGAAGCTGATCTACATGAGCGACGTCAACGGCGTGCGCCGCAAGAAGGACGACCCCAACTCGCTGATCAATTCGCTCACCGCATCACAGGCCCGAGCGATGATTCGCGAAGGGGCCATCGAGTCGGGCATGATCCCCAAGGTCGAGGCCTGCCTCGACACCCTCGGCAAAGGCATCCGCAAGATCCACATCATCGACGGACGCGAGCGGCACGGTCTGCTTTTGGAGATTTACACCAACAAGGGCGTCGGCACCGAAATCATCCGCGACCCGGCGCCGGCCGAGGTCTGAACCCTGCGGCACCTGGCGCTGTCCTGCCCCTTTCGACCCCCGAAATTGATTTCCGCATCCGCCCAGACTGCACGGAACCTGCATTCGAGGAGACCACCGCGATGGCTACCGCCGAGGCGACCATGAACACGGCCGAAATCCTGGAGATGTTTTCGCGCTACGTCGTGCCCAACTATCGTCGCTATCCGGTGGCGCTGGTGCGCGGCGAAGGTTCGTATGTCTGGGACGCCCAGGGCACGCGCTACCTCGATTTCTTTCCCGGCTGGGGCTGCGACCTGTTGGGCCATTGTCCCGAGCCGGTGGTCAAGGCCGTGCAGGAACAGGTCGCCACGCTGATCCATGTGCCCAACACCTGGTACACCGAGGCCCAGGGGCGCTGGGCCAAGCTCCTTTCCGAGCGAAGCTTTGGCGGACAGGCGTTCTTCTGCAATTCGGGCACCGAGGCCAACGAAGCCGCGATCAAGTTGGCGCGGCTGCACGCGCCCAAGGGGCGTTACAAGATCATCACGTTTGAAGGCGGCTTTCACGGTCGCACCCTGGGCGCCACCGCGGCCACCGCGCAGCCCAAGTATCACGAAGGTCTGGGCCCGCTGATGGCCGGGTTTGTCTACGCGCCGTTTGGCGACCTGGAAGCGGTCGCAAAGCTGGTCGATGACGAGACGGCAGCGATCATGGTCGAGCCGGTGCAAGGTGAAGGGGGCGTGAACCTGCCGCCCGAGGGTTTCTTGGCCGGGTTGCGCAAGATTGCCGACGACCAGGGATTGCTCTTGATGTTTGACGAAGTGCAGACCGGCTGCGGGCGGACCGGCGAGTGGTTTGCCTATCAACACTTTGGGGTCACGCCGGACGTGATGACCTTGGCCAAGGCGCTCTGCGGTGGGATCGCCGGCGGGGCGTTGATGACCACGCCCGAGATCGCCCCCAGCCTGCGACCGGGCATGCACGCAGCCACATTTGGCGGCAACCCGATCGCCGCCCGGGCCGGCATCGCCACGATCGAGATGATCGAGCAGGACAACCTGCTGGCGCAGACCAAGCGACTGGGCGAGATCTTCCGCCAGCGCTTGACCGAGCTGCAAGCCGAGTGCGACCTGATTCGCGAGGTCCGCGTGCTGGGTGTGATGATCGGTGTGGAGCTGTCCATCGACGGCACGCCAATCGTGCAGGGCTGCATGGACCGCAAGCTTTTGATCAATTGCACCCACGGCACCGTGCTAAGGCTGCTGCCGGCGATGAACCTCTCTGAGCAGCAGGCCCACGACGGTTGCGACATCCTGGCCGCGGTGCTCAAGCAGCACGCGGGCTAGGACCCCGGCCGGAACGCCGGACGCTTCCCCGCTCCCCTGGAGGGAATGGGTAAGGGTGAGCGGGCAGCCCTTTGCAGTCGTTCACCATTGCTGCTTGGACATTGACGAGAGAGAAGAGGAGCCAGTGACCGTGCCATGCGAAACCTACTGACTGTCGCCGATCTGACCGCCCCTGAGATCGATCGCATCTTTGCGATCACCCAGGATCTCAAGGCCAAGTACAACCAGGGCCTGCGCGAGGCCCTGCTGCCCGGCCGTGTGATGGCCCTGCTGTTTGAGAAGCCCTCGCTGCGCACCCGCGTCAGCTTTGAGGCGGGCATGATCAACCTCGGCGGCAACAGCCTGTTTTTGGGCGACGACGTCGGCTTTGGCTCGCGCGAAAGCGTGGCCGACTTTGGCCGCGTGCTCAGCCAATATGCCGACCTGGTCGTGGTCCGGGCCTTCGAGCATCAAACGGCCGAAGAGCTGGCCCGCTATTGCACCTGCTCGGTGATCAACGGCCTGACCGACTTTGCCCACCCCTGCCAGGCGCTGGCCGACCTGTACACGCTCAAAGAGCTGATGGGCGGCCTGAATGACACCACGCTGGCGTATATCGGCGACGGCAACAACGTGGCCCACAGCCTGGCTGAAGGCTGCGGCAAGATGGGCATGCGATTCTCCATGGCCACGCCGAAGGGTTATCAGTTCGACGCTGCGTTTCTCGAACATCTGCAGCGCGAGGTGCCAGAACTGGACCTGCACGTCACGACCGACCCGGCCGAGGCGGTGCGCGATGCCGCGGCAATCTACACCGACGTCTGGACCAGCATGGGGCAGGAAGTGGAAAGTGAAAAGCGCCGCCGTGACTTTGCCGGTTACCAGGTCAACGAAAAACTGCTGGCCCATGCCCCCAGCGGCGCCTACTTCATGCACTGCCTGCCGGCCCACCGCGGCGAAGAAGTGACCGAAGGCGTGATCGACGGCCCGCAGAGCATCGTCGTCCAGCAGGCCTCGAATCGCCTGCACGTGCAGAAGGGCATCCTGGCGTGGATACTCGGCGCGCAGCGGTGAGCGGTTGTTTGTTGTTGGTTGTTGGTTGCTAAGCCGCAAGCGAATTAGTTCTTCCCTACTGACCACTGGCCACTCACCACTAGCCACTACTCATGCGTCACGACGCTCGCAAACCTGACGCCCTGCGTCCGATCACGATTCAGCGGCAATACACGCGGCCCGCGCATGGCAGCGTGCTGATCACGGCCGGCCGCACCACCGTGTTGTGCACGGCCAGCGTTGACGCCACCGTGCCGCCTTGGATGGCCGGCAAGGGTCGCGGCTGGGTGACGGCCGAGTATGGCATGTTGCCCGGCAGCACCAGCCCGCGCAAGAAACGCGACGTTGGCAAGACCGACGGCCGCACCACCGAAATTCAGCGACTGATTGGCCGCAGCCTGCGGGCGATCGCCGACCTGGACGCGCTGGGCGAGCGGTCGATCTTTGTCGACTGTGACGTGCTGGAGGCCGACGGCGGTACCCGCACTGCCAGTATCACGGGTGCGCTCGTGGCCCTGGTTGACGCCATCGGCACGATTGGCGAGCTACCGCGTTATCCCTTGCGCGACAGCGTGGCCGCGATCAGCGTGGGCATCGTCGACGGCGTGCCGCTATTGGACCTCGACTACCGCGAAGACGTCGACGCGGAAGTGGACATGAACGTCGTGATGACCGGCGCCGGCCGCTTCGTCGAGGTGCAAGGCACCGGCGAAGAAGCCACCTTCAGCGAGACCGAACTGGCCGCCATGCTCAAGCTGGCCCGCACGGGCGTGGAGCAAATTCGCGCTTTGCAGAAACAGGCGCTCGGCGACGCCTGGCCGTTTGGGTAAATCCGGCGATTGCCCGCGATGCGTCAGCTCGTCGGATGAAACCGCCGCACGGCCAGCGCACCCAGGATCGCAAAGACCACCAGCACCACGAGCTGCGTGACGGCGAAGGGCGACTCGTTCTGGTTGGGCGCCAGTTCATGCAGCGCCGGGACCTTCAAAAAGGTCTGCACCACTAACACGAACACGTTGAAGTACTGCGCGGCGACCGCGCCCACGACGTAGATCCAGCGCCACGGGCCGGCCAGGTGCTTTGTATAGAGGGCCACCATCGCCGCGGCCAGCAGCACCAGCGAGAGGATCGCCAGGCCGTGCGACGGCAGGAATTTGTCGAACGGGAAACCGAACCCGGTGACGCTGGTCGCCACGGTGGTGGCCAAGAACCAGGCGGTCAGAGTCGGCGCCCGCCGCGAGTGCAACAGGTCCCAGATCACGACAAAGCCGGTGCCGATGCCGATCAGGCTCAAGGCGACGTGAAACAGAGTGAACAGGGTCAGGCCGAGGCTCATGCGTGGGTCCTTGCAGGTTGTCGCGGTGCTCCGCCAGAGGGCGAGGATTGCTTCTTCTCCCTCACCCTTTCAAGGGAGAGGGTTGGGGTGAGGGTTGCGTTGGTTTGCTATTGGCTAAGTTGTTTGGGCGCGTGCCCCCTCACCCGGCTTGCTGCGCAAGCCACCCTCTCCCGCGTTGCGGGCGAGGGTTATGAAAACATCTGACCCTTGCCAACCGCTTCAAAGGCGTTTTGGTAGTGTTCGATCTTCGGTTTGCGCGCCGTGTCGGGCCAGGTCACGGCCACGACGTCGAAGCGAGCTTTGCAATCCAGCAGATCGTAGCGCTTCAGATAGGCCAGGGCCAGCCGGGTCAGGCGCTTTTGCTTTTCGGCGTCGACCGCTTCGGCCGGATGGCCCGCGTCGTGCGAGCGGCGGGTCTTCACTTCGACGAACACCACCGTGCGGCCGTCGACCGCCACCAGGTCCAGTTCGCCCAGCGGTCCGCGATGGCGGCGGGCCACGATCTTGTAGCCCTGCCGTTTGAGATGGCGCTCGGCGGCCCGCTCGCCGCGGACGTCGAGCGCTTGATAGCGCCGCCAGGCGGCGCGCAGCCGCGCAACCAGACTCGACAGACCCATCCTGCGCACCTCGCTGCAACCGACCATAAATGTCGCTGACAACACGTGCGCCGTGCCCGCCTTAGCGCGGCGACCTTTCGACAGGCCAGGCGTTACTCGCCGTCGACCCGTCGCTCGCGCAGCTTCACCGCCTTGCCCACGCGATCGCGCAGGAAATACAGCTTGGCCCGGCGGACGATGCCGCGGCGTTTGACGTCGACCTTGGCGATCTTGGGCGAGTGCAGCGGGAACTTCCGCTCGACCCCCTCGCCGCCGACGATCCGCCGCACGACAAAGGTCTCGCGCGTGCCGGATCCGGCCCGGGCGATCACCACGCCGTTGAAAATCTGGATGCGCTCTTTCTCGCCTTCCAAAATCCGCGTGTGCACGTCGACCGTGTCGCCGATCTGAAACTCGGGCACCTCGGTCTTGAGCGAGCTCTTCTCGACGAGCTCCAAAACTTGCTGACTCATGGGTTCGTACCTTCGGGGTTTATTGGTGTTTTGGTTGTTGGTTTGGTGACTCCCTCTCCCGCTGCGGCGGGCGAGGGTTTCCTCTTCTCCCTCTCCCTTTAAAGGGAGAGGGGCGGGGTGAGGGTTATTTTTTTTCTTGGTCGCGTTGCCGCTTGGTCCGTTCTTCCCTCACCCGGCTCGCTTCGCGAGCCACCCTCTCCCGCTCGGCGGGCGAGGGTAGTACTACTCGGCTGGCTTATCCAGCAAGGGCTTATCCAGCAAGTCGGCCCTCAGCTCTTTGGTCCGGCGGTGGCTTTCGGCGTCGCGCCACGCGGCGATCTGGCCGTGGTCGCCGCTCACCAGCACGTCGGGCACGCTCAGGCCGCGGTATTCTCTCGGTCGGGTGTACTGGGCGAATTCCAGCATCCGCCCTGCGCCCGAAAATGAATCTTGTTTGTGGCTCTCCTCGTCTCCCAACACTCCCGGGATCAGCCGGGCGACCGCGTCGATGATGACCATCGCGGGCACCTCGCCGCCTCCCAGGATGTAATCTCCGATCGAGACCTCATCCGGTCGCAGGATCTGCCGCACCCGGTCGTCGAACCCCTCGTACCTTCCACACAGCAGGATCAGCCGCTCCTTCGCGGCCAACTCCTCCACCACCCGCTGGTCCAAGCGTCGCCCGTGCGGGGTCAGCATGACCAGATGTCCGGCCTCGGGCGCCAATGCCCGCGTCGCCTCGACACACTCCACGACCGGTTCCACCTTGAGCACCATACCCGGTCCACCGCCAAACGGGCGGTCGTCTACCGAGTGATGCTTGTCGTGGGCCCAGTCCCTGATGTTATGCAGCTGCACGTCGATCAGCGAGCGTTCGATGGCCAGCTTCAACAGACTCTGTCCGAGATAGCTCGGAAACATGCCCGGAAACAAGGTCAGCACATCGAACCGCATGACCAATCGCTCGTACTTTCTTCCTCGCAGACGCGCTTATTAACGGACGCTCTTACTCAGTGACGCCAGTGGGCTCTTCGGTCGACTCGCTGGCGGCGGCTGCCTCCGTGGCGGGAACTTCCGCGGCCGGAGTCGCGACCGGCTCTTCGCCTTCCTCCGGACGAATGTAAACCGGTTCGCCGGCGTCGGGCACGATCTTGGGCAGTGCCAGCCGCTCGCGGGCCGACTTCTGCTGCTCCAGGTGCGTGCCTTCGCCGCCATACTTCTTGATCAACACGCGGACCCGGTCCGACGGCTGAGCGCCGACGCCCAACCAATAGTTGATCCGCTCCGCGTTCAACAACGTCCGGGCGTCGGTGTCGATCACCATCGGATCGTAAGTGCCCAGCTCTTCCAACACCCGGCCGTCGCGCGGATTGCGCGAGTCGATGGCACAGATGCGGAAGAACGGCCGATGCTTTCGGCCCATCATCTTCATGCGAATTTTAACTGCCACGCGTCTCTCCTAACTGGATAGTCTGAATGCCTGTAGTGTCTGGCGGGTTGCCCGTAATGTCTGGTAGGTTGTCTGTGTGGATCCCAAGATTTTAATCAATTGGGCCCCGCGAGCGAGCCCCCCAAGGTCAATTGTCGTTGCGAGTCCCGCGTTTCTTTTTGCGGGCCTCTTTTTCGCGTTGTTTGCGGAGCTTGGCCCGTTCGTCTGAGCTCAAACGCTTGCCAGTGCCCACTTTCTGTCGTTGGAGCTGGGCGGCCGGGTTGGCCAGCCCCTTTTGCAGCTCCTGCATTTTCTTGAACCGGTCGCGGACGCCCAGGCCGGCCATTTCTTTCATCATCGAGGCCATGCCGTCAAACTGTTTGACCAGTTCGTTGACCTCGTGCGGCTCCACCCCCGCTCCGGCCGCGATCCGCCGCCGGCGGCTCTGGTCGACAATTCGCGAGGGATTGCGCCGTTCGGCCGCGGTCATCGCGTCGATGATCCCGCCGATCCGTTTCATGTCGCCATCGGCATCGACCTGGCCCATCATCTCGGTCAGGTTGCCCATGCCGGGGATCAGGCCCATGATCTTGTTGAGCGGTCCGAGCTTCTTGGTCTGGCCGAGCATGTTGCGGAAGTCGTCGAGCGTGAACTCGCCCTTCCGCATCTTCTCTTCTTGCCGGGCCATCTCGTCCTGGTCGAACTTCTGCTGCGCCTGCTCGACCAGGGTCAGGATGTCGCCCATGCCCAGGATGCGCTGAGCCATCCGGTCGGGATGAAACTCCTGCAGCGCGTCCAGGTGCTCGCCGGTGCCGATGAACTTCACCGGCACGCCCGTGACCTCCTTCACGCTCAAGACCGCTCCGCCGCGGGCGTCGCCGTCGAGCTTGGTGAGGATCACGCCGTCGAGCTCGAGCGCCTCATTAAACGCCTTGGCGCTGTTGACCGCGTCCTGACCGGTCATGCCGTCGACCACCAGGTAAACCTGCTGCGGTTCGATCTTGCGATCGATCTGCTTGAGCTGCCCCATCAACTCGTCGTCGATGTGCAACCGGCCGGCGGTGTCGAGGATGACCACGCTGGCTTCGAGCTGCTTGGCCTTCTTGACCGCGTTTTGGCAGACCGCCACAGGGTCTTTGGCCCCCGGCTCGCTATAGACGGCGATATCGAGCTGCTGGCCGATGACGTGCAACTGTTCGATGGCCGCGGGGCGCTGCAAGTCGGCCGCCACTAGCAGCGGCTTGCGCCCGCGCTCTTTGATCAGCCGGCCGAGCTTGCCGACGGTCGTGGTCTTGCCCGAGCCCTGCAAGCCGCAGAGCATCAGCACAGTGACCCCCGGCTGCAAGTGCAGCGAGTGGTCGACCGGGCCCATCAGATCGATGAGCTCCTGGTGCACGATGCCGATCAACTGCTGGCTGGGATCGAGCGACGAGAGCACCTTCTCGCCTAGGGCCTTCTCGCTGACCCGGCCGATGAAGTCCTTGACGACCGAGTAGCTGACGTCGGCCTCGAGCAGGGCCTTCTGCACCAGGGCCAGGCCCTCGCGCATATTGCCCTCGGTGAGCTTGCCCTTGCCGCGCAAGCTCTTCAGAGCACCAGCCAGGCCTTCTTGCAGCGATTCAAACATCGCGATCGTCGGGAGAGAGTCAGTTGGTCAACGGCACAGGTCGGAATTCAGGTCTGTCCCGGCCGTCGGTGCGGCAGCGAAAACGTGTTCGCCGGCAATGACTTAGCCTCGACCGCCAGAGTCCAGCGGGCAGCGTGCGGGCACGGGACAAACCCGCATTCTAGCGAAATACCGCCCGGTTTGGCAATCCGGGGATACCCCCTGCGCGTCAACTGCGTAAGTCCGACGCATAAGCTTGGACAAATGGATCAGTAACCCACTCCCGTTGCCGGCAATCGTCAATTAAGGTACCCAACCTCCTGGGAGTTTAAGGACCATCGTACGCACCTCTCAATTCAGGAGAACCAAAACCATGTCGGTCAATTCGCGTAGCGTCTGGCTGGCGGTGATCTTGTCGGTGTCTGCGGGGGCGTTCGTCGCGCAAGTCATCGCGGCCGAGCAGCAACCGCCACGCAAAGGCGAACCGTTCTATTCCATGACCTATCCCGCATTTGACCTGCCGGTGTTTCGTCCGGGAAATCCAAGCGAAAACTTCGATCCGTCGCTATTGATCGCGTTAATGAAGGAAGCGATCGACCCGCCAAGTTGGACAACGGGTGACGGCGGCGTTGCAGTGTTCCCGGACAACCTTTCAATCGTGATTACGCAGACCGAGGCCAATCACGCGAAGATTGCCAAGCTGCTCAACGCGGCGCGAAAATCGTCTGGCAAATAGCGATTCGCGAAACGCACCACCGCTACAACCCAATTCTTCCGCATCCTCGGTATCCCGCCGGCGGATGGCCTACCTTTTCGTAGAGGCCACTGTCTGACCCCTTTGGCGGAGCTGCCCACCGTGCCAACCTTGGTTGGCAACGGCCCTGGGCGAACACCTTAAGATGCGCACCTGTCGATCGCTTGTCGTTGGCGTTTACGCCGGCGTGTTGTTGCTGACCACCGGTTGTGGCCAGCGGTACTATCGGGCCGAAACTCAGATCGAGCCCAATGGCCGCGTCACTCGGGCCGTCTACCAGCCGGCCGAAGATACACCGGCTGCCGGGCGCGCCGACGGCGCCTGGCAGCACCTTTCGTATGCCGCCGAGGTTCGTCCAGACCGTTGGCACGGCGGCATTCGCGACCTGCCCGAGGCCGCCCTCGACCGCGACCACCCTTACCTGGTGGCCTGGGGCGAGTATGCCTCGCCCGCCAAGCTGCCGGCCCATTACCTCAAGTCCTCGCCGCCAGGCCTGCCCGACGGCAAATTGGTGGTCGACTATCAGCGCGAAGACCTGGTGCTGGTGGTCGAGCATCGCTGGAAAGAAACGCTCACCGACGTCGTCACGCTCGACGACCTGCGCGCCAGCCGCCAGCAACTCGTCAAGGTGATGATTCCGCTGGCCGGCAAATGTCTGGAGATCGGCCTGGGTCCCGAATACGACACCAGCGGCGTGGTCGACTGGCTCAAGACCACCGGCGCGGCGATGTTCGCCGACCTCACCGACGCCTTCTACGACGCCGGCACCCGCGGCGAGCTGCCGCCGAGCGATCGCTGGCAATCGTCGCTGGCCGACGTCTGTGCGAAATACAATTTGATCCTGCGCGACGACAAAGGTCGGGTGCTCGACACCGATCACGCCCGCGCGGCCCTGGCCGTGTATGTCGAGGGCGTATTGCGAGACAATGTAGTGCGGCGTGACGGCCGCGAGATTCCGCAGCAGGTCATCGACGACCTCTTGGAATGGTTGAACATTAAGGACCGTTACCACTCGGGCAATCCGCAACTGGTCCGGCTCGACGGCCTGGCCCGCAAGGTCATCCTCGACCAATACGGCAGCGACGAAGCCTTCCAACAGGTGTTCATTCCACTGGCCTCGCGGATCTTTGGGCTGTATCGGGTGGAAGTGCTGGGGCCGCCGCGCAAGTTTCACTATGCGCTGGAAATGCCCGGCAAGATCGTGCATAGCAATGGCCTGATCACCAGCGACCGCCGCGTGCAGTGGACCTTCGAGGCGGTGCAAGCCTACCCCTTCGGCTACACGATGGAGTGCCGGGCCCTGGCCCCGCAGTCGACCCTGCAGAAAGAGCTACTGGGTCGCGAGCCGTTAGCCACGCGCGAGGCGATGCTGGCTTACGTCGCCGCCATTCGTCGCGACATTATCCTGCGCGAGTCGCTGCGGACCTGCGTCAAGCGCCGCAGCTTCGACCCGCTCTTGACCATGCGGGCCCGGATCGCCGGCGAAAAAGGGGACACGAGTCCATTCGACGTCGTGATCGGATTGCTCGAGCTGCCGGCGCCCGAGGACGTTAAGACGTCTGCGAAATAGCGCGTTTCGCCATCGCACGCTGTCGGCTAGCTCGTGCCGCGGCATGGCACGCGCGGATCCGCGACTCGACCTCCGCCACGAGCTCCTCGTCGCTCATTCGTTCGACCTCTTCCGGCGTGATCGGCTGCCCCCAGTGCACGTGAATCGCGCCTGGCCGCGGCAGTTTGCGCTGGCGCGGCCAAGCGTCAAACGCGCCGTCGAGCGCCACCGGCACCAGCGACACCGCGCCACGCCGCGCAATCGCGCAAAAACCCGGCTTGATCGAGTGAACCTTTCCATCCGGAGTGCGGGTGCCTTCGGGAAAGATCAAGACGTACTCGCCACGCTTAATCCGTTTCAACGTCTCCTTCAGTCCGCCCAAACCGGTCCCCTCGCGATCGATGGGAATCGCGTCGAGTGCGGCGACCAGCAGGCGAAAGGCCCGGGAGTTGAAAAGCGTGGTCCGGGCCAGATAGTTCAATCGCCGGTCGCAAGCCAGCCCGATGATGACCGGGTCCAGATTGCTCTGATGGTTCGACAGCACCAGGCCGCCGCCGGTCTTGGGCACCAGGTCACGGCCAAACGCGCGAACCTTGAAGGCCTCGACGGCCGTCAACCGCGTGATGTTCTTCAACACCACCTGCCAGGTGCGATTGGCCAGCGAACGGTTGGCCTTGTTGGTCATGGCAACATACGCTGCCGCACCAGCGCCTCGAGCCGGTCCAACACTTCGTCCGGCGAGAGTCCGTCGGTCGAAACTTCAATGGCGTCGTCGGCCGCCACCAGCGGCCCCACATCGCGGCTGGAGTCGCTGCGGTCGCGTTCGTTCTGAGCACGCAACACTTCGTCGACGGTCGTCGTTTCGCCGCGCTCGGCCAGTTCGAGGGTGCGGCGGCGAGCCCGTTCCTCGGCGCTCGCGGTGAGGTATATCTTGCATTCGGCATGCGGGAACACGACCGTGCCCTGGTCGCGACCTTCGGTGACAAAATCGTCCTGCCCGGCCACTTCGCGCTGCAACCGCACCAGGTGCTCGCGCACGCCCGGATTGTTGGCGGCGAAGTGCGTGGCCGCGGTGACCTCGCTGGTGCGAATCGCCCGGGTCACGTCCTGTTGGCCGATCGTGACCGTGTGCTCCGAAACCGAGAGCGGCAATGTGCCTGCTAAGTCTGCCAACCGCTGCGCGTCGGCCAGGTCCAACCCCCGTTGCATGCCCGCCAGCGCGACGGCGCGATACATGGCGCCGGTGTCCAGAAAACGAAAGCCCAACCGCTGGGCCAACGCCCGGGCGATCGTGCTCTTGCCGGCGCCGGCCGGGCCATCGATGGTGACGATCATAGCTCAATCAGACGTGGGTTCACGCGAACTGCCAGCTCGGCGACACCGCCGATTTTAAGCAGGGGGACGTCAATTGCCAAAGGGATGCCAATGAGTTGCTTGCCAAGAAGGCCCGCTGCCACCAGAGTTCGCCAGCGCGTCACGGCTTCCAAACGGCTTCGACCTCGATCCACTCGTAGGCCGCAAAGTCAAGCGTCAGGCGGTCCCCTTCGACCGGCACTTGCACGAGCGTCTGCCCTTGCAGATCAACCTGGCGGGCCGAGATCACGGGGCGATAGGCACGCAGCGAGACCCGCCCCGGCCGGCCCGTGGTTTCCAGCAGACGCACGCGAAATCCCTGGCCATTGCCGGCCTGGTCCGGCGTCAGCGGTTCCCAATGGGTCGCCACGATGTTTTTGGCATCTAAGTGAAAGAACCAGCCGACTCCGGCGGCCGGCGGCGGAGTGCTTCCTTGCCAAACCGTCGTCGGCGCGAGCAACTCGACAGCGGCGGCCGCCGGTTGCGGCAGGTCGACGCCGATGCCCAGGCGAAACTTACGCGCGGTTTCGCCCCGGACCACCAGCAAGCTGTCGAGCATGCGGTCGCCAATGCGCAGGTGATAAGGCAACCCGCCAGAGAGGATCGTGACGTGCCCCGCTGAGCTATCCAGGTCGATGTACTCCGGCGCTTCGATCCGCGTGGCCTCGGTCCGCTGGCGCGCGAGATTCACTCCGCGCACCAATTCTGCGTCATGGCTGCTCCAAGCAAAGCGCGCTGCGTAGTACGAGTTCCAAGGATCGGCCCGCGGGTCCTCGACGTCGGTCAGTTCGATTTCCAGGCCGATCACGCGGCTGCCGGCCCAGACCTGCGTGCGCTGCACGAAGCCTGCCCACCGTCGACCGTCAGCGTCGATGAGCGCACCACGACTGGTGATCTCGCCAAACGCGGCGCTGGCGACCGTGATCTCAATCGACTCTGCCCGCATGGCGGTGTAGCTCGGCTCGTCATCGCCCCGCCACACCGAGCCCGGCTCGGGCGCAACACCCGGCAGGCGAAACGCCAACTGCTGGGAGAGTTGTTTGCCGCGCCGATTGAAATCAAACAGCGTGGCGATGCCGCCCGTCTTGGGTCCGATCGAAAGCTCGAAGAATTCGTTGGTCAACAGGTTGTCGCGGGCGATCGGTTTGGGGCCACGTTTGCTCGGCCCAGCCGCCGTGGCCGGTGTGATCCAGGCAAAGCCCATCGCCGGCACGTCGACCACCGCATACGACCCAGTGGCGGTATCTGCTGCCGCCACCACCGGCGCTGCCACGGCGGGCGCATGCGCGCCCTGGGGCAATGTCACGCCGATTCGCCGGGCAAACGACAGTGGATTGACCACCAGCACGCGCGGCGCTGCAGAGCCCGCGCCCCGCGGAAAGATTGCCGCCAGCCGATCGACCTCGGCAGTCAGATGCTCGACCGGATCGGTCTCGGCCACCGGGTCGCTCGCAAGCTGGCCGCTTAGCGCCGTGTAAATCGTGCCCAAGGCGCTGGCGGCATTGGCGACCACGCTGGCCTGGTGCTCGGCGGCGATGCTCGACAGCGCGTTGGCCTGCCGCCGCACGATCGCTTGCTTGAGATACGGCGAGCGGTACTCGTCCGGTCCAAACTTCGAGAGCCGGCCGGGCATATCGGTGTGACTGAAGTAATCGTCCAGGAGCACGAACTTGCCCAGCACGGGGCTCAGCCGCGTGATCCGCCGCAGCACGTCGTGCCAGGGGTTCACCGCCCCGGGCCAGTGAGCAAACAGCAGCGTCGCCACATGGTCGTTGTCCATCGAATCGGCCATCTTGCGCGACAGCGCCAGGTAGGTCTCGCTCTTGGCGGCGTCGTCGGGCACGCGGGCCACGACGTCAAGCGTGCTGGTGTCGATCCCTTCCCAGCGAATCTTGGCTTGCGGCCCGAGCGGAAAGCGACCGTCGTCAAGCGTGAAATGCAGTGCGCCCTGGTAGCCAAGCTTCACAAGCATTTGCGGCAGCCCCGGCCAGAGGCCCGCCCGGCGCCGCGCGTAGACATACGGCGTGCGACCGATCAGCGCTTCGTACTGCCGCACGCCGGCGGTCAATTCCTGGCGCACGCGCTCCAGCGGCAAGAGCGGCAATTCACGTTCGATCAACTCGCCGCCGACGACGTAGGCCGTGGCCGCGTCGATGGCCGAGAGAACCCGCGACCAGACCTCAGGCTGATCGGCGGCCAGGTCGCGCCACACGTCGAGCGAAGCCAACAGGTTGGTTGGCGTGCCGGAGGCCAGTTCGTGCACCAAGGGCGCGCCCAGCGTGGTCGGCGCCGTGAGGGTCAGGTCGATCAGATAGACGTCGACCGGGTAAAACCGCTGCCGCGCTTCCAGCAACGTGGAGAAGCATTGGGCCAGATGCTCGCGGGCCGTGGTGAGGTCGCCGGCGACGGCCGCGCGCGCGGCGCTTACGGACTCGCGCTCAAAGTGGATGTCGTCGATGTTGACCGAGTAGCGCATTTGCCGGGTCAGCAGTTCAATCTGCAAGCGGCAGTAGGCCAGGGCCAGGAAGTCGGCAGTGAACTCGGGGTCGAGCTGGTCGACCTCGGCCAGGCCGTCGGTCGCGGCGGCCACGGCAGCGGCCAGGGTGGGCTCCGCTACGACCCTGCCCCCCTCGGTCAGGGCTCGCGCGGCGTAGCCGGCCGGCAACTGGTCGGCATAAGACGGCGCTGCGACCATCAGCCGCCCGGTGAGCGACTCAGGCGGCAGGTCGATGCGGTGCCAGGTGGGCAGTGCCCCGGCCGCGGCCACGAGCGCAGGGTGCCAAGGAGCACACCAGGCGGCCAACAGCTCGTCGGCCTGATGCCCCTCGTAATAAACCGGAAAATCCTCAAGACTATGACACGGCAACAGGACCGTCAGCTCGGAAAATGGCATCGGCGACTGCGGCGGGGGAGGGAGGCGAACGGGAGTAGGCACGACCGACAGAGCGCGCCGCGACCACCCCACAATATCGGTGCGAGGTTGCCGAGTCGAGATGCCGACGGCCGGTCATGGCGTCGCGCGGCGCCTGGGTCGCGATTCACCCGCTGTGAACGGTCGCGACGCCGCCTGAGTATTGTTCGCGTTCCACGATGAATTACACGTCCGAACAACCTTGGAAAACCACGCGAATTGATTGACATTCGCCGCGCCGCAGGTCTAAATTGAAGGGTTAAGAGGACTTCGTGATCCCGGCCGCCGGCACATCTGAATAACCTTTTCACTGGCTTGGGGTTGAGAGCGGGTCAACTGGCTTTTGCCGCTCCACGAAAACGACTGGGAACAGGGCTCGCGCGATGGCGAAGAATAGCGCCGTTTGGGGTATTGATATTGGGCAGTGCGCGCTCAAGGCGATGCGCGGACGGCTCGGAGACCAGCCCGATGTGATCCTGGCCGACGCCTTCGACTACATCGAATACTCCAAGATCCTCAGCCAGCCTGACGCCGACCCGGCCGAGTTGGTGCGCGAGGCGCTCGAGACCTTCTTGTCGCGCAACAGCGTCCGCGGCGACCGGGTAGCCATTTCGGTCTCGGGCCAAAGCGGTCTGGCGCGGTTTATCAAGCTGCCGCCGGTCGAGTCCAAGAAGATACCTGACATCGTCAAGTACGAGGCCCGGCAGCAGATCCCCTTCGCGCTCGAGGACGTCGTCTGGGACTACCAGCAGATGGCCGGCGGGAGCGAGGAAGACGGGTTTGCGCTGGAGACCGAGGTCGGTCTGTTCGCGATGAAACGCGACCAGGTGTTCCGCGCCTTGAAGCCGTTCGAAGAGGCCGGCATTGAGGTCGACATCATCCAGTTGACCCCGCTGACAATTTACAACTACGCCGTCTTCGACCAGATGGCCGACCTGCCGCCGGCCGATCAATATGACCCCGATAATCCGCCAGAGTCGATGGTCGTGCTTTCGCTGGGCACCGACACCACGGACCTGGTTATCACCAATGGCTATCGGGTCTGGCAGCGCAGCATCCCCCTGGGGGGCAGCCACTTCACCAAGGCGCTGACCAAGGAGCTGCGGCTCACCTTTGCCAAGGCCGAGCACCTGAAGAAGAACGCCACCAAGGCCGAAGACCCCAAGGCCGTCTTCCAGGCCATGCGTCCGGTTTTCAATGACTTGCTGACCGAAATCCAGCGATCGATCGGCTACTTCACCAGCATCGACCGCAGCGCCAAGATCGGCCGCGTCGTGGTGCTGGGCAACTCGATGAAGCTGCCGGGCCTGCAAAAGTACCTCTCGCAAAACCTTGGCCATCCCGTGGCCGACGTGCAAAGCTACCGCGGCATCAGCGGCGAGACCGTGGTCGGCGCGCCGGCTTTCAAGGACAACCTGCTGAGCTTCGCGGTTTGCTACGGTCTGGTGCTGCAAGGGCTGGGCAATGCCACGCTGGCCACCAACCTGCTGCCGCACGAAATCGTTACCGATCGACGGATCCGTGACAAGAAGCCGTGGGCCGTGGCCATGGTCGCCACGCTGATGCTAGGGTGCCTGATTAACTTCTTTGGTCACTGGCGCTCGTGGAACTCGGTTGCAGTCGACAAGTTCAAGGATGCGCTCAGTCACGCCAGCACCATCGACTCGAACGCCAACGCCGAAAAGGCCGGCTACGAAACCGGCCTGACCGCGTTCAAAGACACCAACAAGATCGGCGAGGACCTGGTCGGCAACGTCGACAGTCGCCTGGCCTGGCTGGAACTGATCAAGGCAGTCAGCCAGTGCCTGCCCCCCTACCCGCCCTACTCCGCCGACAATCCGCGCCCGGCGGACATTGCCGACCGCCAGGAACTGCACATGGTGGCGATGGACTGCCAGTGGTTTGGCGACCTGAATACCTGGTACGGCACGGTCAGCGAACTGATCAAAAAGCAACAGATGGTCGCGCCCGCTTCGTCCGAGCCAGCGGCGCCCGCGTCGACCGACCCAACAGCGGCCGCAGCGGCTGCGACTCCGGCCGTGCCCGGCGACCCCGCCGCGCCGCCCACGGACCCCGCTGCACCGCCAGCCGATCCCAATGCGCCTGCCGCGGCTGCCGCGCCGGCTGTTCCCGCCGAGACGCCGCCCCCGACCGGTGCGGGCTGGGTGATTCAACTGCGCGGGTACCACTATCACAACAAGTCGCTGGATCACTCCGCGGCCGACTTTGTTCGCGAAACCATCATGCAGAAGCTCCGCGACGGCGAGGTCGAACTGGTCGGCCAGGACGGCAAGACCGAACGGCTGAAGATCAGCGAGCTGGGCATCGGCTATCCCGTCATCGTTTCCGACATTAAGCCGCCGCACATTGTTCGCATGGCCGATCCCAACCAGGAGGACGTCAGGCGGCCGGAGGGCGAGGTGGCGGCGAACAAGGAAATCGAGCTCAAGCGATTTGACTTCACCCTGCAGTTTGCCTGGTCACCGACGCCGCTAAGTAAGCGAATCTCCAATCGCGAACAGAAGGCCAAGGGCGCCGCCGGCGAACTGGCGGCAGACGGCGCCGCGGCCCCGGCGGGCGGAGGCAACTAACCATGGACCAACTCAAAGTCGCGCTGGCCGTTTTGAAGAAGCACTATTTCTGGCTGCTTTGCCTCGTCTGCACGGCCCTGGGTTTCGTCGGCTGGTCGATGGCTTCCAAGAAGCTGTCTGCCGAATACGCGAGTCGCAAGACCGAGATCCTCGGCAAGTTCACTTCGCTGGACACGATCGCCAATACGCCGGACTTTCCCAATTCGAAGTGGAAGGAAGAGGTCGACAAGCTGACCACGGACCAGAAAAAGAAGGTCCGCGTGGTCTGGCAAAAGGTCTACGACGAGCAGTCGAAGATGCTCACCTGGCCGGAATACCTGGGCGAGGACTTTCTCAAGCACGTAAAGAGCCGCGCCCCGGGCAGCGACCTGGACCCGCGGTACTGCGAGCGTTACTCGCGAGAGATTCAGCGCGAGTTTCCCAAGCTGCTGGAAATCATCGGCGCCGCGCCGAGCAACAAAGAACGAGCCACGACCGGCGGACCCGCCGGCGCCGCAGCGCCCGCTGCGGCCGCGCCCAGCGCCCCGGTCGGTCCGGCCGAAGAAGATCGTGTCGTGTGGGCCAGCGACAGCCAGGAACGGGTCGACAGTTCCCTGCATTTCGCCGTCACGCCTCCCTCGCAAGTCGTCTGGCTGACGCAGGAAGACCTTTGGGTCTATCAGTCGATCTTGACCATCATCAAGAACGTCAATGCCGGCGGATACGTGCCGACGATTCGCAAGATCGACGAATTGACCATCGCCAAAAAGGCCGCTGAGACCTATGCCAAGGGTCTGGCCACCGGACTGATCGATGCGCCTGCCGCCCCGGCGGGTGGCGAGGCGGCCGCGGCTGCCCCCACCGATGTTGCACCGGCCGGCGACACAGGAGGCGGCGACGCGGCGGCTGGCGCGGCGCCCGACGACCGCCGCTACCTGGACGCCGAAGGCAAGCCAATGCCGGCCGGCGGCGCTGCCAAGGAGCAATTCAAACGAGTGCCGGTATTCCTGCGCCTGGTGATGGACCAGCGACAGATCCCCAAACTGCTGGTCGAGTGCGCCAACTCGCCGCTGCCACTGGACGTGCGCCAATTGCGGATCAATCCCAGCAAGGGCCATTCGACGCCAACGCAGCCCAATGCCAATGCGGGCAACGCTCCCGCGCGCGGCTCGTATGACGTGCCGATCGAGATTGGCGGCATCATCACGATCTATAATCCGCCCGACATGTCGCGGTTGGGCGGCGACCCGGCCGATGGCGCCGCACCGCCGGCCGATCCCGCCGCAGCGCCAGGAGGCTAACTCGCCGGAAGATCCCGGGTGCGTGATCACGACCACCGGGTGACCAAGGAGAGGTAAAGCGACCATGAAAATGAAAGTCAAATTCAACCTGAGCTCGGTCAAGGACTTCCTGCTGGAGCACGGCGAAAAGCTGGCCTTCGGCGTCGTCGGCCTGGTCTTTTTGATGTTCGCCTACTCGGCGATCAAGCTCGAATCGCTCGATTCCACCAAGCAGCCCGAGGCGCTCAGAAGCAAGGCCGATCAGGTGCGGACGCACGTCGAGCAATCGAAGTTCGACGCCGGCAAAGAGAAAGTGGCGGTGGTGGACTACAACACCCGGGCCGAGGTCAAGCCGGTCGCGCTCACCTCGTATTTGGTCAAGGGGATCTTCAACCCGCCTTTGGCCGACGCACGCACCCGGCGCGAAGATCCCGTGACCTTCCCCATCGAAGAACTGCGGGCCGATTCTGGCTACGGCAGCTTCGCGCTGTCCGGTGGCGGAAAAGCCGCCGGGGCTCAACCTCAGGGCGGGGCGCCCACGGCGCCGCCGCGCGGGACCGGCAAGCAAGAGGTCGGCGCCTTCTCTCCCAGCCCCGAATCGGCCTTGCAAGCTCGACCCTACGTGATCATCACGGGCCTGGTGCCTTGGAACAAAGAGGTCCAGGAATACAACCGGGTTTTCCATAATGCCGACGGCGGCGACCGAAATCGCGACGTGCCGCACTACGAAGGGTTTACGCTGGAGCGGGCCGAGCTCAACCCGGCCCAGCCCGACAAATTGGATTGGCAGCCCCTCAAGGTGGACCGACAGTTTGTCAGCTCGTGGGAAGGTTACATGAGCGAGATTGCCCACAAGGACTACGTCGAACCGATGATGACCTCAAGATTGGGTCCTCTGGTCACGGCCCGCTGGGGCGAGTCGGCCTCACACCCCAAGATTCCCCTGGCCGACGCCGATCTCACGGCTCGCAATGAGCCCACGGCACCGACGCCGCAAGAGAAGCCGGCCGAAGAGGCTGCGGCTTCCGATGAGGGCTTTGACCGCGCCGGCACCGTCGTGCTCTCGAAGGCGGCGGCGACGCCGGCGCAGGCCGCGGCGGCCGAAGGCAAACCGACGGTGGAGCATCACCTGTTTCGCGCGTTTGATTTCAACGTCAAGCCGGGCAAAAAATATCGCTATCGCGCGAAGGCCTACCTGCAGAACCCAAATTTCAACGTCGCGGCTAAGTACCTGAAAAAGCCGGTCGCCGACCCGCCCAAGTACCTGGAAACCGAGCTCAGCGCTCCGACCGAGTTGGTAGCCGTGCCCGATCGGTTCAACGTGCTGGCCGGCGACGTAAAGAAGGAGACTCGTAATCCCGACCCCGTCGCCACGATCATGGTCACGGCCATCGACGAGAAGGAAGGGATCGCGGCGGGCACCGAGTTGGACGTGTCGCGTGGCAGCGTGGCCAACAAGGTCGCCAGCACTGTCGAGGCGATCGACCCTCGAAATGGCAAGCCGATGACTCTCAACAACGTCGATTTCCGCAGCGGAATCGTCGTATTGGACATTCGGGGCGGCAAGCCGCTGTCGAAAAAGACCACCTCTACGTTGACGAGTCCCGTCGAGATGCTCGTGATCGATCCGCAGGGCAATCTTCGCGTGCGCAACGAGTTTGAGGACGCGGCCCTGCTGGTGCGTCACAAACCGGCGAAAGAGGAGGCGGCACCCAAGAAGAAGTCGGATGAGAAGGACATCCCGAATCCAAAGGGCGGCACGCGCAAGAAGGATGACGCCGAACCCAAGAAGCCCGCTCGGCCGCCACGCAGCTCCACGCGCAACTAGTGAGTCACCTCGGGCGGTCTCGCTAACCCCGTCTGCGCACCGCTCCCGATCCTCCGCGGCAAGTCCCCGTTGCTAGCTCAAGGCCGCTCTGCGCGCTGCTGGTGCGACCGACGCTAGCGTCGCGAGGTTGGGCAAGAACGACGTTTGCTCACGAGCCGGGCCGCACTCGCCCCTTTTTCCGGCAGGCCAAATGGAAATGGGCTTGACCCGATTTTCGCCCGCCGATATTTAACCCGCTCTCATCTTTGACCAATTCTCGGGAACGGCAGGAAGTCGGAAACCGGCGGATGGACCCGTGGCAAGGATGCCGCGAAACACCGCTCACCAATCGCAACCATCGGCTCGTCGAAAGAAAGCGAGCACATTCATCCCGTTGCGGGAGTGTGTGACCGCCTCGGCAGCCAAACCATAGGCCCGTGTCGCGTCCGGCCGGACGAACCACGGACCACGTGTGTCACAAGGAGAATCGTTTTGAAAACGTCGCAATGGCTCTCCGCCCTGCTCACCCTAACCCTGGGTCTGCTGGCCAATTCGCCGGTTCGGGCCGCCAGTCAGCACTCGATCGGTGTGTTGACCGCCAGTCAGGCCGTGGCTCAAAGCGCCAAGGCCAAAGCTGCCGGGGATCGCAAGGAGGTCGAGAGCCTGATGGCCCGCGCCCGCAAGGCGATGAAGGATGGCGACCTTGACACCGCGGACCAGCTCATTGCGCAGGCCGAGAAGTTCAACGTCGAGTACAGTGTTCTGCACCTCGGCGACACGCCCAAGAAACTTCGCGCCCAATACAACCAGGCCAAGCGTGGCGGCAAGCGCGGCGCCGTGGAGCGCCCCAGTCAGAAGTTCGCCGCGGAAGAATCGGCCGCCGGTCAGGAGGCCAAGCCGCGCAACAAGCCAATCGTCACCGGTGAGACCACGCGTCAGGTTCCCACCGCGACGCTCGACCCCGATGCCACGCCAGGATTGCCGGTGCCCGACAGCGGCGGCAAGTTAGGCGAGCTGTTGGCGCCGAAACAGTCGATCCCCACGCCCGACGACGAAGCGGCCCGCCACGCGCCCACGCGGATGCCCGCCGCGATGCGTCCTGAAGCGGCGGTTGCCGAAAGCGGGCCCGAGCAAATGTCACCGCTATTGGTCGCTCGGCGGGCCCTGGCCGTGGGCGACGTCCGCCGGGCCAGCGCCGCGGTCGAAGCGGCCAAGCAAAAGTCGGCCAAGTACGGCCCGCACGACGACACGCCAGACCGTGTGGAAGCGGCGATCCGCGACTATCTGCAAGCGATGGAGCTGATCAACGCCCAGCAGGACAACGAAGCCTCGCGACATCAGTTGGCTGTGTTGCTGATGGACCAGGCCCAGCAGTTGGTCCGTTGGAAGGACTATGACGAAGCCGAACGGCTCGTGCAAAACGTGCAGTCGATGAAGGTCGGCTACGGCCCGTTCGAGCAAAAGCCCGAGGCTATTCTGGAAAAAATCGCCGCTGCGCGCAGCGGTCAAGCCGGCGCTGGGGCCGAGCTGGCGGCCGAAGGCAAGCCGCCCGTCGCGCCGTATCCGGCGACCCAGGCTGCCTACGAGGGCAACGGCGATGGCTCCCGCGTGGCGACCGCCAGCGCCGAGGAAGACGCCCCCCTGGAGACGCCGGACGAGTCGACCACTTCAGAAGCCCCGCCCGCGCCAGTGACCGAACCGGTGGAACGGCTGCCGACCCCGCAGGAAGAGCCGCGTCCGATCCGCGGAGGCGGCGGCGCCAGCGGCTTGCAGCTATTCCGTGCCGGCGAGCAGGCGCTGCAAAATCGCGACCTGGCCAAAGCCCAGCAGTATTTCCGCGAAGCCTACACCCAGCGCGACCAGCTCGACCCGGCCACGGCCAAGCGATTGCAGGATCACTTGCAGATGCTACAAGCGCCGGCCAATCCGCGTCCGGGCGCCGAATCGCTGATTGACGACGCGACCTCGCAGCAGCAATTGGCGGTCAAGCAGCTCTCGGCCGAAGTGGCGCAAAAGCAGGTCGCCGCCGGCAAGATTCGCGAGAAAGATCCCAGAAAGTCATTGGAACTGCTGAACGAAGCCCGCGCTGCGATCGACGGTTCGAAGGTCGACCAGCAGGCCAAGACCCAGTTGCTCAGGCGCCTCGACCGCAGCCTGGAGGAGTTGGAAAAGTACGTCATCGACAACAAGGCGCAGATCGAGCTCGATACGTCGAACAAGAACATCCTGGGCGAGATTCAGCGCCGCCGCGAGGCCAAGCTTGAATTGGACGACAAGCTGGCCAAACTGGTCGACGAATTCAACAAGCTGATGGACGAGGAGCGTTTTGCCGAGGCCGACGTGCTGGCCAAGCGGGCCCGCGAGCTCGACCCGGAGAACACCGTGGTCAAGCAGTTACAGTGGCAGAGCCGCTTTGCCTCGCGGACCCGCCGCAACGATCGCTTGAAAGACGACAAGGAAAACGGCGGCTGGGAAGCGCTCAACAACGTCGAGACCGCCGCCATACCGTTTGACGACAGCGTGCCCTACGTGATGCCGGACGCCAAGAAATGGGACGACCTGACCAAGAGCCGCCAGCGGCAGTTGGCCGAGAAGGGTCGCCGGCGGAGCGCGAAAGAAATTGAGATCGAGCGGAAGCTGAAGACGCCCGTCAGTTGCAAATTTCGCAATCGCCCCCTGAGCGAAGTGCTGCAAGAGTTGGCCAAACTGGCTGACGTGAACATGCACCTCGACGAAAAGGGTCTGGAAGAGGAAGGCGTCTCGAGCGACACCCCGGTGACGATCGACCTGACACAGGAAATTTCGCTGAAAAGCGCGTTGCACCTGATCTTGGAGCCCAAGCACCTGAGCTACGTGATTGAAAGCGAAGTGCTCAAGATCACCAGCGAACAACTCCGCGACGGCGCCGTGTTCCCCGTGATCTACAACGTCGCGGATCTGGTGATTCCGATTCCGAACTTCGCGCCCAACGGTCGCACCGGTTTGGCCGGCGCGCTGAGCGAGGCTTACAACATGAGCGGAGGCGCCTGGGGCGGCATGGGCGGGGCCGGCACCGGCTACCTGGCCAGTCGCGACGGCACCCCGGCAGAGGGCGTCGTCGACCCGAGATTTCTGGCTCAGATGGATCGCCTGGGTCCCGGCGGCGGCAAACCAGGCGGCAACGCCTCGGCCCAGTATGGTCCCGGCGGCATGGGCGGCGGCGCCGCGCCAGACTTTGACACACTAATCGACCTGATCACAACGACCGTGAAACCGCAAACCTGGGACGAAGTGGGCGGCCCGGGATCGATCACGCAATTCTCTAACAACTTGAGCCTGGTCATCAGCCAGACCCAGGACGTGCACGAAGAGATTGTGGACCTGCTCGAACAGTTGCGCAAGAATCAGGACCTGCAAGTCACGATCGAAGTCCGTTTCATCACGCTCAGCGATAACTTCTTTGAGCAGATCGGCGTGGACTTTCAGGCCAATATCGTCAACACCGCGCCGGTCGACTTCAATCAGAAGCCGGTGGGCGCGATCGTCGGTTTGCAGCCGCCGGCGGGCGCCTTCAACTTCACGCCCAGCCTGGACATTCCCTTCCGTCAAAACAGCTTCTCGCTCGCCACACCGACGTTTGGCACCCCGGTCGACGTGGCCAACTTCGGCTTTGCCATCTTGAGCGACCTGGAAGCGTACCTGCTGGTAAACGCCTCGCAGGGCGACCGCCGCACCAACGTGCTGCAAGCGCCCAAGGTTACGATGTTCAACGGCCAGCAGGCCTCGGTGTTCGACACCACCCAGCAGCCGTTCGTGATCAGCGTGATTCCGGTCGTGGGCGATTTTGCCGCGGCATATCAACCGGTCATCACCGTCCTACAGCAGGGAACCGCCCTGACCGTTCAGGCTGTCATCTCGGCCGACCGGCGATTCGTGCGGTTGACCGTCGTCCCTTATTTCAGCGACATCGGCGACGTCACGGAATTCGTCTTCTCGGGCTCGTCGACTTCGACCACCAAGAAGTCTGCCGAAAAGAGCACGGGCGGAACCACCGGCGACTCCACGGCGAGCGCCGACGACGCGACCACGACCAACGACGGCATCACCGTGCAGTTGCCTTCGCTGTCGGTCGTGACGGTCAGCACCACCGTGAGCGTGCCCGACGGCGGCACCGTGCTGTTGGGCGGCATCAAGCGGTTGAGCGAAGGCCGCAATGAGTTCGGCGTGCCGATCTTGAGCAAGCTGCCATACATCAACCGTCTGTTCAAAAACGTGGGCATCGGCCGCGAAACCCAGAGCCTGATGATGATGGTCACGCCGCGGATCATCATCCAGGAAGAGGAAGAAGAGCGGATGGGCGTGCCCACCCAGCCGTAGTCCGGCACGAGACCGGGTCAATCCAATCACGCTCGCGACCGCCCCTCAGGTCGCGAGCGTTTTTATTGCGCCGCGCGACGATTCGCCCCGCCGCAGGTCCCCTGACGGCCGACCGCCCGGCGCGCTACAATGGCGGCCTGCTCACCCCGGGTCCCCGCGAGGTTACCGTCGATGTCGCCACGTTTCTGGATCATTCTCGGTGCACTCCTCGCGTCCCTGGGAGTCACGGCGGGCGCCGTGGGCACGCACGTGCTCAAGGAAGTGCTCGAGTGGCCCGAGAACAAGCTGGCCACCTTTGAAACGGCGGTCCGCTACCAGATGTATCACGCGCTGGGCCTAGTGCTGGTGGGCATCTTGGCCAACCTCGCGCCTTCGCGCTGGTTGTCGGCAGCCGGCTGGCTGTTTCTGGCAGGCACGATCCTGTTCTCTGGCGGCATTTACGCCTGGTTGTTCACGGCGCAAACGCCCTTCGTGCAGATTGTGCCGCTGGGCGGGTCGGCCTGGATCGTCGGCTGGCTGCTGGTGGCGGCGGCTGGAGCCTGGCGATTCGGCAGAAGTGCCTGACCGAGTCGTCGGGCGCGCGGGGGAAATAATCCGCGGGGCCTGACGCCGGGCGCTTTTGGCGCTCCCGGCGTCAGTTCCGCGTCAGACCGCCACGAACTCTTCGAGCTCCTTGGCCAACCGCTTACGAGCCACGTGCAGCCGCCGCTTGATGGTGCCGACGGGCGAACGAAACTCCTCGCTCATTTCCACCAGCGACTGGCCGTGGACGTAGAACGCGACCAGGGTGTCGCGATCCAGCTCGCCCAGCCGCCGCAAACCGGCCCGCACCTGCGACTGCCGCTCGTGCTTGAGCGCGGCCGAGAGCGGGGTCTCCGACTCGACGCAGGTCGAAGCCAGCAGATCCGGCTCGGTGGCCACGGCCGACCGCTTGCGCACGGCCCGGTTGATCGCCATCCGGTGCGTCACGCTCTGCAGCCAGCCGCCAAAGGCCTGAGGCTCGCGTAGTTGCGAGATCTTCTGCATGGCCCGGACCAGCACCTCCTGGCAGACCTCCTGCGCCTCGGCATGGTTGCCCAGCCGCCGCAGGGCGGTTGCGTAGACGGCCCGCTCGTATCGCCGTGCCAGCTCGCCAAAGGCTTCCCGGTCACCGGCCTGCGCGGCCAGGACCAGGCTGGAGTCGCTTGTTTCGAGTTCGGCTTCCTGAAGTTCCATGACTCTCTCTCCCCATGTGCAAACGCGGAAAGCGACGGCACAAGTCGCGTGGCGAAAAGATCCGGGGACGTGCAGCGGCAGACCGACGCGGTCGTCCGCATCCCCAGCCGGCTTTGAGTTCGTCAGGTTGTCTGACAGCGAAGAGTGCTTCGCGTCAGGCCATGACGACGGCGGGCGACATCGGTCGCACCGCCAGCCGGTCGGGCCCCGTAATTGCCAAGCGCATGTGCTTGACCGATTCCGGGGCGCCAGCTTTGCCCACGACGTCGCGGCGCTTCAACACGCGCGAACTGTCGGAGGCACGCAAGCTGGCGTGCCACGAGTGCAGATGCTGCGCAGCATAAGCGCACGAAGCAACAACACGCGTAGCCACGGCGACGACGTCTTGGTTGAAACCAAAGACGGTGCGGGTCGTGACAAAGGCGTTCGTGTTCGTACGCATGGGAAGCTCCCTACGCTGCGCGCGGTTGGAAAGAAAGAGATCGTGTAAACAGCCAAAAATCGTGCTTCGCCCGCCAAGCCAAAGGCCCGGCGTGCGATATCGCTACCCTCGCATGGTTATTGCCGCAGGTCAAGCGAGACCCGTAGCCACCGCTGCAAAAGGCCGCGAACGAACGGTTAGACACCTTATCGATCGGAAGGTTCACCGACGGATTCAAACTTTTTGCGGCAAAACCCGATCGAGCCGAGCTGGCACGTGCGTTTAACCGCAATTTGCGCATTTTGCCTCGGGGCAATCGGCCGCTTGACCGACGTGCTAATGCGCTCTAACGTCTAGGCTGCGAAGTAGTTAACAACCGCCCTGGTGCGAGACCATCCACCCCTGGCGAAACTCTGGAGCTGTTCAATGGCCGGGTTTTTTAAGAGTCTACTGGCAGACGGCAAGCTGATCCGGGTGTTTTGTAGCGGACGGCTGGTGCACCCCGTCTCGCTCCAACTGTTCGGCCTGGCCGGGGGGTATGACGGTTTCTGGTTGGATGCCGAACATGCCGGCATCTCGACCGAGCAGATCACGATGGCCGCTTTGGTCGGCCGCGCTTGCGGCTTAGGCAGTTTTCTGCGGCTGCCGGTTACCAGCTACGCCACGGTGACCCAGGCGCTCGAGTCGGGGGTCGACGGCGTGATGGCGGCGCAGGTCGTTTCGGCCTCCGAGGCCGAAAAGTTCGTGACCTGGGCCAAGTTTGCCCCACGCGGCATGCGTGGACTTAACACGCAAGGGGCCGACGCAAACTTCACGCACAAGTCCCAGGTCGACCTCGCCCGCGATGCCAACCGCGACCATTTTGTCGCCATCCAAATCGAAACCCTCGGCGCCTTGGAAGAAGCCGACCAGATCGCCGCGATCGACGGCGTCGACCTGTTGTTTATCGGACCAGCCGACCTCTCGCAGTCGCTCGGCGTGCTGGGTCAGCCCGAGGATCCCAAGGTTTGGGCCGCGATCGATCGCGTGGCCGCGGCCTGCGATCGTCACGGCAAAGCCTGGGGCATCGTGCCGGCCAGTCCGTCGTATGCCGAGCGTTGCGTGGAGAAGGGTTGCCGCATGGTCACTTTTGGCAGTGACGTGATGGCGATGCGTCTGGGAGTGCAAGCGCTCAAGACGATGTTTGCCAGCCAGTTTCCCACCCCAAAGTAAGTCTGGCCGGCGGACCGTGCCCAACTACCAGCCTTGCACGGCGGCGCGATAACTTTCGATCGCCGGCATGGTCGACGGCTCTCGCACGATCTCGCGAAGCTGCTCGCGGATCGCGAAGAACGCGCTGACCACGTCGGCATCCCACTGTCGCCCCGCTCCGTCGCGCAGCACCTGTTCGATCATCTCTTCGCTCAGCCCCTGTCGATAGGGGCGATCGCTGCTCATGGCGTCAAACGCGTCTGCAACCGCGACGATTCGGGCCAAGAGCGGTATCTGGTAACCGCAGAGGCCCGTCGGATATCCGCTGCCGTCCCATTGCTCGTGGTGGTGCAACACGACCGGCAGGACGTCGTCCAGTTGGTGCAGGTCGGCCAGGATTCGATAGCCGATCTCGGTGTGCGTCTTAATGTGTTCGTATTCGCTGGGCGTGAGCTCGCCCTCTTTGCGCAGCACCTGGTCGCTGACGCCGATCTTGCCGACGTCGTGCAGCAAGCCCGAGAGATAGACGGTTTCCATCTGGGCTCCGTCAATGCCCAATTGCTCCGCCAATCGGACGGCCACGCGCGCCACCCGGTCGCTGTGGCCGCAGGTATGAGGATCCTTGGCATCAATGGCCGAAGTGAGGGCGCGAACCATTCCGGCGAACGACTCGCGTTGCTGATGGTAAAGCTCGGCATTTCCGCTGTGGATGCCGAGGATGACTCCCACGGAGCTGAGCAAGCTGGCCTCGACCGTGCCGAAGTGACCGCCGTCGCTGTGATTGAAAGCGGCCAGCCAGCCAAAGCCGTTCTGACCGTCGGAGAGTGCAACGAGCACCATCTGGCGGATGCCCGGAAACGGCCAATCGGCCCGGTTGGTCAGCGGTGGATTGACGATCAGCGGCCGACCGCCGGGGCGCAGACCAAAATGTTCAACGATTCGCGCCAATTCGTCGGCCGCGATCGGGCAAGGACCTTCGGTCAGCATCAACGGTTCGGTCCGCGCGCCGCGCGGCACCGTCGTGCAGCGCTCGGCAGGAGTCAAGAGCAGGGCCAGCGACTCGGCCGGCACGACGTCGGCCAACCAGCCGATGGCCAGCTTTCCTAGCGACTCGTCGTCGCTCGACAGCTTGAGATGCTGGGTCAAGCGGTACAACAGGCTGACCTCTTCATAGGTCGTGGAGAGCTGCAGCGAGACCTCGCGGACTTCGCCTTCGAGGGTTTCCAGCCGTCCTTCGGCCGCCATGCGCTCGGTGGCGATCTGCGCCATCGCCAGCAAAGTGTCAGGAGCCCAGCGCATCCGCCCGGCAAACCAGTCCTTGGCATCGGCGAGCGACAGGCCCAGTCGCTCTGCCGCACGCGCGATAAGCTGCGGCGTGAGCGCGACGTTCAAGGCGAATATTCCCACGGCCACCAGGGTGCGGCGGCCTGACTGCGTCAGCGGTATGGCGACGGCGGCCAGCGGCTCCTCGGCGTCCAGCCATTCGGCTTCGCCCCGTTCGACCACGGCGCGGCACATGGACCCGTAGTTGCCGACGGCGGCCGCTTTGAGTTCGGCCGGTCGCAGCAGCAATTCACCGCTATCGCCGTCAAACGCCAGATAGGGGGCCGAGAACCAACCGCTCAGTTGGTCCAGGCGCTGGCGCTCGCACGGCAACAGTGCGCGCGCAATCTCGCCTGAGTCAACCGGAGTTGTGTTGGAATCCAAGCCGGACATCGTGCGCACCAGAAACCAGGCGGTCAGGACCGGCACAATGCGTGGGGTCCCCGCCAGTGAAATCTAGTTCACGCGACTTTTTCTGCCCGCCAAGAGCCGACAATGGGACGGGTCAAACATCGCAAAAGTTAGGCTAGATGCACGATTGTGCCGGCTAGCGCACCCGGACCAAGCGCGTTCCGCGCGTATCGATGGTGCGGGCCGTGACGGTCGACGGACCGGTGCAATCTATGCCTCCCCCGCGCGACTTCACACGGCCGCGATCGATCAGGCGATCGCCGGGCGGTCACACGCCTCAATGGCGCGTGCGATTGCGGTAACGCGCGCTGACGCGGTGCAACACTGCTCGCTCTTTGGCGGTGAGACCGTTCATGCCGGCCTCGTGCAGCCGAATCAGGATGGAATCGACTTGCCGCTCTTCATCCTGCTCCTGCGATTCGCGGCGACGGCGGCGCACCTCGCGGCGATGATCGAGCCAGCGCTGCACCGATCCCCCGTTGCGTCGAGGTGGGTCGCCGCTCCGCTCCAGACTGGTGTAACCCTGTGAAAAATCGTAGCTGTACAACTCGTCCTCCCACTCCTCGTCCTCAGAGCGGCTCGCCTCTTGCTGCGCGCAAAAATAAGCCATGATCGCCAAGAGCACCAGCGGCACCCAGCTGGGCAACAACGTGGCGCTTTGCGAATCGCGCACCAGCCAGGCCAGCAGGCACAGCCCCAGGGCCGAGAGCTTCGAGGCCCGGACCGCCACGATCGACGCTCCGCGATAATCGAGCGCCGGCCAGAGAATGGCCCGCAACATCCGCGCTCCGTCCAAGGGAAACGCCGGAATCAGATTCGCGATGACCAACAACCAATTGACCCAGAAGGTCAGCTTGAGGGTCACCAACCAGGTGTCGCCTTCGAACAGGCCCACAGGATCCAACGGCCCCAAGAGCGACGGCACGCTCACACCGGCGACCACCAGCACGCCGAGCGCCGCCAGCAGCAACCCCAGGTTTACCAGCGGCCCGGCCAGCACCGTGATCAGCTCGGCCTGCGGCTCGCGCGGGATCTCCAGATGTCCCAGTCCGCCGAGTGGCCCGATCACGATTGGGTCGACCTGTCCGCCCACCCGGGCTGCGGCGAAGCAGTGGCCCAGTTCGTGGACCAGCACGCTGGCAAACAGCACGGCCAGGGCCAGGCAGGCGTAAGCTGCGCCTCCGGCGGCGGCTTGGGCCGTGGCGAGAAAAAAAACAAACACGCCAACGGCGAGAAATAGGGCGTGCAACCGTAAGTGCACGCGCCCCCAGCGACCCAGGGGCAAGCTCCAGCTCTGCGAATCGTTCATGGGATGCGGCACGGCTCGGGCGTTTTCACTGTTCGTGACTTGGGAAAAACTCCCGCCCCGACTATCTTAGCAGCGAGCCCAACCCGAATCAACGATTTTGCCTTTGCCGCCATCTGGCCTGCCATGTCGAATCCCGAAGAAGAACTGTTAGTCACACGACGATTTCGCGTGGTACGCCGCGTCGAGACCGGTCGCGACGGCCGCGAGCATTCCCGCGAGATCGTCGTCCACCCGGGCGCGGTCACAATCTTGCCACTTTTCGACGATGGCCGGGTTTGTCTGATCCAGAATCGCCGCATCGCCGTTGGTCGAACCCTGATCGAACTGCCTGCCGGCACGCTTGAGCCCGGGGAGGACCCGGCCGTCACCGCTGCCCGCGAGCTCATCGAAGAGACCGGCTATCGGGCCGAGCAGGTCGAGAAGCTCTGTGAGTTCTTCATGTCGCCCGGCATTCTCAACGAGCGGATGTATGTCTACATCGCGCGCGGTTTGACCGCCGGAGAGATGGCGCTCGAGGCCGGAGAACAGATCGAGCCGCTCGTGGTCGAGTGGTCCGATGCGGTGCGGATGGCGACCGATGGCACAATCGAGGATGCCAAGAGCCTGGTCGCGATCCTGCTGTATGAGCAGCGCCGCGCAGCGAACTAGCGGGCAACAAACGGTGAACTAGTTACGAACCGAAGTTGACCGCCTTCAGGCTGTCGTTGTTCTTCGTAAACGTCTGGTTCGTGTTGTTGCCAAACAAGGCAATCGCCGCGAATGCGACCATCAGCAGCAAGGCGAGCACCACCGCATATTCGACCGACGTCACGGCGTCATCTTGGGCGAGGAAACGCCGGGCGCGCTCGGCGTATTTTCTGAAATGCGTTTGCATGACGATGCTCGCAGTTTGACGCTAGGCGCTGTCGATGCGCGCTTACCATCGTTAAACTACGTCGCGGGCCACGCCTGTCAAATCCGATCCGCACAACTGGCGCCGCCGACAAATCCTGACCTGCGGACAATCGCGGCGTCGGGCTCCTGCAGCCGGCTATTCGGCCGGCAAATACAGGACCTGCGTGTTCGCGCCGGGTGGGTCCAGCGACTGCAGCGGGGCCTGCCAGCGGGTGATCCGCGATGCGGCTGGCGGCCCATCGGCCGGCCCGGCAAACTCGACGGCGCTGCGCACCAGGCCCCCGACGTCCAGCTCCTCTTCGGCCCACGGTTGTTGCTGCTCCGCCCGCGAACGCCAGACGCCCATGGCCGTCTCAGGCGTGACCAGCGAGCCCGTGCCGGTCCACTCGACACAGCGAATCAGGACCTCGGGCGATTGCGCACCCGCGAACACCAGCAGCCCACCCCGGGGGTTGGTCACCAGCGCGCTCGAATCGACCGTGATTGCCACGCCTCCGGGGGGCGCGTCCATGCGACCATAGCGATACTCGAGCACCGAGCAATCGCCGCGGGTCGTGACGTGGTCGAGCGCGACCGCCAGTGTCTCACCCTCGGGCACGATGCCGCGCAGCCGCACGATCGGACCCGCGGCAATGCACAGAGAGTTGGCCAGGTCCACGCGTCGCGAGCCATCGGCCGGACATTCGACCACCGCGGCCAATCCACGAAACACACAATCCCGCGCGACCAGTCGCCGTTCCACACCGGCCGATTCCGCGGCGCCCCGCCAGGCCAGCGCGACCGGCGGACGCGCGGACTGTGAAGAGAAAGAGCAGCCGACAAACTCCACCGCGTCGACGTCTATCGTCAGCATCGCGGCGCCGGGACCTGCCGCCTCGGCATCCCAGACAAAATCGACGCTTTCAAAGCAGACGTCCTCGGCTGCAATGTGCAATCCCCCGCGGGCAAGGCTCACACGCGGCCGCTTGCCGGCCCGGCCGCGCACTCGTTGACCCGGCTTCACGTCCAGCTCGGTCAACTTCAGCGGCTTGTCCCCTGGCAGCACCAGGTCGGCGGGCGCGGTGGCGACGGGTTCGACCGCTGCCGCCGGCGTGAAGGCTGGGTCGCGGATGGTTTTCTCTCGATCGACCGTCGCACCGGCGTTGTCGCGCGGCGTGGTGTCGACGGCAACCGCAGTCGGCGTGTCCGTCGTGACAGCAACCTCGGCCCTGGATTCAGGTCGACCCATCCACCAGGCCACGGCGACCAGCATGCAGGCCATGCCTGCCGCGCTGGCGACCGTCATTGGTCGTTTCGTCGAGGGCTTTGCCATTCGCTTCTTCACGCGTCGGCTGGACTCCCAGACCCGGCGCAACTGCCCGATGCAATCGGCAATCTGACCGCGAGCGCCTCGAGACGGCGAACCCAGCATCGCAGCCAGATCCTGAAACGACCGGGGCCGGGCCTGCGGTTCGCGCGCCAGACAGGCGCTGATCGCCAGCGCCAGCGGCTCGGGCACCTCCGGAGCAAGCTGTCGGACGTCGATGACGCGGGCCGCGTGCACCGCCTTCAGCTTCGACAAGCTGCTGCCGCCGGCGAACGGCGGACGGCCGGTGAGCAGGTGCCACCACAGGCAACCGCAGGCATAGATGTCGCTGGCCATGTTCGGCGGCGTGCCCGCCGCGATCCGCTCTGGCGCCAGGTAGTCGTATCCTTCCGGCGGCAGATCGGCAAAGCTGTAACCCTCGTGCGGTCGCACCACGCCACGCACGCCGGCCAAAGGCAACTGAACCTGGCCGGCGCGGTCGATGAGCAACCCGGCGGCTGAAAGGTCGCCGTGAACAACGCCGATCCGCTCCAACTCCAGCAATCGAGAGAGCATTTCGCGCGCGACGTGCAGAGCGATCAGCGGCGGCAGGCGGCCATTCTCGGCCATCCACTCGAGCGCCGTCACGCCCTCGACCGCCGCGGTGGCCACCCAGACGCTCGCGCCACGCAGGCCCACATCGTCGATGGCGCCAGATAGAGGACCACGCACGGGCTGCAGTTGCTCGATCAGGTGACCCAGCTCACGAACAGCTTGAGCGGCGCTCCGTTGCGGGCGATCGATCAGATAAAGCCCCGCCGTTCGATTGGTTTCCAGGTGGCGCGCGGCGTAGCAGGCGGCAAAGTGCGGTCCGGCAAGGCGTGTGCCGAGCACGTACGGTCCGCAGATCAGTTCGTCGCCGCGTCCCGCGTTGATCTCGCTGGCTTGCATGGGGGTAATCAGCCGGGCCTGTTGCAAGGCATCGACCCAGACCGATTCAAAATCAGGAAGGTCGCCGGCCAACCGCCGCACGCGCGGCGCGACGGCGCGGACTTGCGCCGCGGTGGCCAGGTTCAGCCGCGTCAACAAATCGATCAAGGTTTGCGGAGGCTCACCGTGCATCCTGCCAACGCCCCCTGAATGTGAATGTTGTCGCGACGATTTCGTCTCGCGCTGCCGCGGTTCGCCCACCACGACGATCGTGCTATCATGGGCCGGTCGCTCGGGCGACAACGCGTCACGATAAGCGGCTTGCTATCACAACCCAGCCCGGCTCACAAGATCAACGCGCCGCAGAGGCCGCGCAACACCATCAACCTCAACAAGATGCCGCCGATGTTCGACCCGCGATTGGAAAAACTTGCTAGCGTGCTGGTGCAATACTCGACCCGAGTCAAACCGGGCGACCTGGTGCGCATCGCCGGTCCGCCGGCCAGCCGCCCGCTGTTGGTGGCCATCTATCGCGCGGCGATCGCCGCCGGCGGGAACCCCTTCGTGCAGATGACGCCCGACGAATGCGCCCAGATCAAGCTTCGCGAAGGGTCGGACGACCAATTGCGCTTCGAAAACCCGCTCGAACAGCATGTGATTGAGACCATCGACGTCTCAATTTCGCTGTGGGGCGACGACAACACCAAGGCCCTTTCGGGCGTTGACCCTGCGCGCCAGGCGGTGGCCAGCCAGGCCCGGCGAAAGTACATGGCCGCGTTTTTTGAGCGGGCTGCGGCAGGCAAGCTCCGCTGGGTCGGCGCGCAATGCCCGTGTCACGCCGCGGCGCAGGACGCCGAAATGTCGCTCTCCGATTACGAGGACTTCGTGTTCCGCGCCACGCTGGTGCACCTGGCCGATCCGGTCGCGGCCTGGCGCGAAGTGCAGACTCGGCAGCAGAAGCTCGTCGATTACTTGAACCAGCGCAGCGAGATCCGCTTCGTGACGCCGCAGGGCACTGACCTGACCCTGGGCGTCGAAGGTCGCACCTGGATCAACTGCGCCGGCGGCGAGAACATGCCCGACGGCGAGGTCTTCACCGGTCCCATCGAGGACGCGACCAATGGCGTCGTCGCCTATCACTTTCCGGCGGTCTATCACGGTCGGCAGGTCGACGAAGTGCGGCTGCGGTTTGAGCACGGCAAGGTCGTCGACGCGTCGGCCGCGCGGGGCGAGGAGTTCTTGTTTGCCATGCTCGATCAGGACGCCGGCGGTCGCATCCTAGGCGAAGCGGCCATCGGCACCAATTACTCCATCGACCGCCACACGTGCAATACGCTGTTCGACGAAAAGATCGGCGGCACATTTCACTGCGCGCTCGGCGCCGCATATCCCGAGAGTGGCGGCCAAAACACCTCGGGGCTGCACTGGGACATGGTCTGCGACCTGCGCCAAGGCGGCCAGATTTTTGCCGACGGCGAGCTGATCAGCGAGAACGGCCGGTTTCTGAATGCCGAATGGCCGCGGCCGTAGCGACCTGGCTGATCGCGTCCGACCTAAGTTGCGTCACGCTCGCAACGGATTGCGATAGAGCACTTCGGCCAGCCACTCGGGGCTGCCCGGCTCATCGGCCGTGCGGTCGTAGTGCCACTCGGGCGAGGTCGGCACCAGCGCCTCGTCGTAGGGCCAGGCGTGAAACGGCTCGTATCCCAGCGCCTGCTGCAACCGCGACGAGTCCATCGAAACGTCGCCGGCCCGCGGCGGAATCGGCCCGGCCGCGTGGCGCGGGCAACCCATCAAATGATTTGGATCATAGCCGCCGACCCGATTGATCACCTGCGCGATCTGAAACAGCGATAGGCGCAGCGGACCGCCGGCGTGATACAGGCCCGCCAGGTCGCCGGCCAGCACGTTCTCGCAAAGCGGGCTCAGGCAGTCGGTGTAGGTCGGCGTGCGAATCTCGTCGAAGTAGAGCGTCGCCGGCTTCAATTTTTTGAAGCGGGACTGGATCCAATCAATCGCGCCGGCGTGTCCGTTGAAGCTGACGCCCATCGGCAGCGAGATCCGCAGCATGCAGGCCGTGGGCATCCGCTCGGCGATCAGCCGCTCGGCCGCGACCATCGTCTGACCGTAGACCGTCACGGGATCGGTCGGGTCCTCCTCGACGTGATTGCCGCCGCGCGTGCCCGAGTAAACCAGGTCGATCGACAGATGCACCAGCCGCACGCCTCGCTGGGCACACAGCTCGACGATGTTACGAGCCCCCTCGACGTTGATCCGCCGGGCCATCGTCGGATCCAGCTCGCAGGCTTTGAGCGCGCAATTGCCGGCGCAATCGAGCACCGCGGCGAATTGGTGGCGGTCAAAAAGCTCGGCCAGGCCCGCGCGATCCTCGGCGTTGCAAGCCGCGACCCCCGGGCCGTCGAGCCGCCAATTATCGCGCTGACGAATGCCAATCACCTGCCCCGGATAGCGCGCCTGAAAATAGGCCAGCGCGTTGTAGCCCGCCACTCCGGCGATGCCGGTGATCAACAGCGGCAGCGGTGGCGTCGCGTCAGTCGAGTTGGCAGCGTGGCGAAACATTCGGTGAGCGAATCATCACTGGGGATTGATGTAAACGCTCGATTGTATCCGCGCCGCTGCCACGCGCTAAGGCGGCGCGCGAGCCAGAGATGGTCGCTTTTCAACCTGCGAAAGGCGCAGAGCTCTGCGTAAATCTTGCGCAAAGGGGCCTCAAGTTCCGCGCCGATCCTGCCGAGGCAAGAGATACGCGGAGTTGTGCGCGCGACGACCTTGGTTAGACGCTCGACCGCGGCCGATTCCGACCCCGGTTTTCGGCCCTTCAAATTGTGCTCGTCCAAAACCGTCCAGCCGGTAGCCTTCTGCTCGCGCTGGCGACTCTTCGCTCAGACTGACGCGGCGCCGCTCTGCAAAAGAGACCGTTAAGGGCCCTCTGCTCAAACGGCATGCAGGTTGCACTTGCTCCCCGGAAACATGAGGGTCGCATCCATCTCTTTCGATCGCAGGGTCACGCGTGACCGCGCATCAGCGAGGAGGCAGCCATGAACCGTTGGAATTTGGAGAGCAACAAGCGGCTGAGATTTGAAGAGTTGGAATCCCGAGCGCTCCTCTCGGGCACCGGGGTGCCGGATGCGAGCGCGCTGGCCGGCGCTGGTTTCGTCGATGCGGGAGCGGCCTCGGCGTTCGTCGGGGCGCAGTTCCCGGCGTCGCCAGCGACGGTGCAGTTGCTGTCATCGTCCGCGGCCCTGGACGGTGCACAGGCGTTGGTGTCCACTCAGTTGACCGCCGACACTGGCGCGCTCGGCGCCAGTTCATCGTCGGGCTCGGCGGCCCAAGCCCAGCTTCAGGCCCAGCTCCAACTGGCCCAGCAGAGATCGATTGGTTACGACGCGACGACGGGCGTAGGCCAGATGCTGATCACGACCGGGTCCAACACCTGGGGAGCCCAAATCTGGCGCGCGGACGCCAACGAAACGGGGCGGTAGGTAGGCGATAGTCGATGGATTCAGATCGAACGTTCACAGGTCTGTGGATCGTCGTGCCTGACAACCCGGCGACGCCAAACATCTGAGAGATGTGAGTAGAGAGGAAACCGAGGTGAGTGGTCAAATCCTGGCTTGCTTTTCCAATCCCTTAATCAGCCCCGAAAGCATTCTTGCGATCTCCTCAAGGTCGGACTTCAGGCCTGCATGGACTTCGCGCGTAATCAACGTCTGTCTTTCGGCTAGTTCCAGCAATGGAACGCACTCCTGAACACTTCCTCGGGCAATCCCAAAGAAGTTGCGACGATCGGCCTTGGTAAACCGCCCATTTCCTTCCGCAATATTTGCGGCGATCGAGAGCGAGGCACGATTTAGCTGATCGACAAGAAAGTAGTAGCCGCGAGGGAAGTCTCGAGTTGCCTTAAAAATGCAATCCGCGAAGTTGATTGCTTTTTGGTAGACGACCAGCTTTTCGAAGGCGAAGGCCATCAGTCGCTTCCGACGTCGGCGTGTGACAAAGTGCCTGACAACCCGGCGACGCCAAACATATGAGAGGAGTGAGTAGAGAGGAGACCGAGGAGAGCGGTCACCGTTGCGACAGGCTCGTTCGCATTCTCATTCCTCGTTTCCGTTCTACTTTCTCCTTACTCCGCTCACCTCTCTATGTTTTTCTCGCCGCAGGCGAGAAAAAATCGGGGCGAGAGGATTCGAACCTCCGACCCCCTGCTCCCAAAGCAGGTGCGCTAGCCAGACTGCGCTACGCCCCGATGTGTTGAGCAAATGGCGATCAGCGTCCGCCCTTTGCCGCTGGGTTATCGTACCACTCGACCGGGCGACGGGCAACTTACGGCACTGTACTTATGTATCGTACCGCGCGATTGTCACTGGCAGTCCCCTACCCCGCCTTCGTCCCGCGGGACTTGTCCGCTAATTGCCGCCGTATCCGTTCGAACTCGTCGCCACTGGTGAAGTGGATCACGATCTTGCCGCGACCGCCGGTGCGCTGCTTGAGCTCCACCTTGGTGCCCAGTGCCGCGCGCAGCTCCTGTTCGAGCGCAGTCACCTGTTGTGTGCTCTTGCGCGAGGGTCTGGCTGCCGCCGGCCGCTCGATGCCCACTACGCCTAGCGGCTCTTCGTCGGCATGGTGGATCGCCTGCTGCACCAGCTCCTCGACCGCGCGGACCGAAAGCGACTCAGCCTGGATGCGCCGGGCGAAATTCAACTGCTCGTGCTCGTCGCCCAACGGCAATAGGGCCCGCGCGTGACCCTGCGTGATCGCGCCCGAGCGGAGTGACTGCTGGATCGAATCGGGCAGCTCCAGCAGGCGGATCAGATTGGCGATCGTCGATCGGTCGATCTTGAGCCTGCCAGCCAGCTCCTCCTGGGTGCAACCGTAGCGCTCCAGATACTGCTGAAACGATGCGGCCTTCTCCAGCGCGTTGAGATCCTTGCGCTGCAGGTTCTCGACGATCGCCACCTCGGACATCTGTCGATCGTCGGCCTCGCGGACCTGGGCGGGCACGTGTTGCCAGCCGGCCTTGATCGCAGCCCGCAGCCGCCGCTCGCCGGCGATCAGTTGATAGCGCTCGCCGTGCCGCCGCACGACCAGCGGCTGGATCATGCCGTGCTCTTTCAGGCTGTCGGCCAGCTCGCGGATCGCCGCCTCGTCAAAGTCGCGGCGGGGCTGGAAGGGGTTGTTCTCGATCTCATAGACGTGAATCTGCGCCAGCCCGTCGCGCACGTCCGCGGTGCCTTCGGCGATGGTCAGCGAGGTCTCGGGCGGGCCGTTCAAGGGGCGGCCCAGCAGTGCTTCCAGTCCACGACCCAAGCGTTTCGGGTTACTCACGTCCCAAGACCTCCATGCAAAGTTCCACGTAAGCCCTGGCGCCGCGCGCTCGGGGGGCATAGTCGATGACCGATTGGCCGTGGCTGGGCGCTTCGCTCACGGCCACGTCGCGGGGTATCACGGTTTGAAAAACGATCTCGCCGAAGAAGTCACGCACCTCGGCGTCTACCTCCCGGGTCAGCTCCAGCGAGTCGTCGTACATGGTCAGCACGATGCCGCCAAACTGCAAGCGGTTGGGCTGGCGGTCCATCACGCGGCGGATCACCTCGATCATCTGCGCCAATCCTTCCATGGCGAAATACTCGCACTGGATCGGCATCAGCACCTCGGTGGCGCTGGCCAGCGCCGTCTGCGTGAGCTGACCGAGCGACGGCGGACAGTCGATGAGCACAAAATCATAAGCCGACAACCCACTGGCGAGGTGCTGGCTGAGCGTGGCCGCGTGACTGCTTTCGCCAGCAGCTAGCATCTCCACATCCTGGAAGCTGCGTGAGCCTGGCAAGATCTCTAAGTTTCCGCCGCCGGCCACGAGCGAATCCTTGAGCGGCTGGCGCGAGACCAAGGGGTGACTATCCGTGGGTCGAGTGCCCAGCCCGGTCGTGGCGTTGCACTGCGGGTCCAGATCGACCAGCAAGGTGCGCTGTCCGGCCAGCGCCAGCCCGGCGGCCAGGTTGATGGCCGTGGTGGTCTTGCCGACTCCGCCCTTTTGATTCGCCACGCACAAGATGCGGCCCAAGGATCGCCTCCGCTGCCAAGCCCGCCGCTCCAGTTTTCGGCGCGGATTGTAACCGCCGACCGCGATCTGCCAAATGGCAGTTGCGTTTTGGGGGTGCTGCGCCAGCAACTGCGGCGGAAAGGGGCAGCCAGCACAGCCCGGGCGACAGGACGTTTCACGTGAAACCTACCTAGCCCCGCCACGGTGCGCAAAGCGCGGCGACAGCGCGGTTTCACGTGAAACCGGATCGGGCTACCCGATGGGCCACGCACACCACCGGGCCAAACAAGGTCAGCCCACGCGCGACGTCCACCAATCGCTCGGCAGATTGCTCACTCCAGCGGGTTGATAACCATTCCGCTGAGCAGCTTCGGATAGAAGTAGGTGCTCTTGGCTGGCATCCGCTCGCCGTGTTCGCTGATCACGCGGATGTGTTCGACCGTTGCCGGCATAACTAGCGCTGCCAGCGGGAACTCGTCGCCCGAGAGACCCTCGACCACTTCGTCGACCAGGTGGACGTAGCGGGGCTTCGGCCAGTCGCGACCTCCCAACAGGTTCTCGACCACCAGACGATGCAGCAGGCTGACGCCCAGACCCTGCCAGTCAGTGCTGTGCTCGGCGGCGACCTTGGCCATCTGCGCGCGGCCGGCGGGGGTCACCTTGGCCAACACCCATTTCTGGTCCTTGTGGGTGAACAACCCCAGGGTTCCCTGGTCGCCCTCAGTTTCGATCTCGCTCCAGACCTCGTGGGCCGCCGCGGGGCCCTGCCCGGCTGGTTGCACGTGAAACGCTGGGCCGAGCTTGGCGGCCAGCTCTTCGCTGGTCAGGGACGCCAGCCCGCGGAACAGGCGATGGGTCGGCAGCACGAGCAGGCCGGGGTCGTTCATGCCGATGCACATCATCAGCACGAAGTTGGCCGGATGCTGCGTGTCCAACGGGCCGCCGGCGGCCTCGGCCAGCTCGTCGCGATAGTTACAGGCCGTCTCGTAGCGGTGGTGACCGTCGGCGATGAATGTGGCCTTGGGGCCCATCAGGCCGGCGATGGCCGAGATCGTGGCCACGTCCGTGACTGGCCACATCCGGTGGACCACGCCCAGGTGATCGGTGGCTTCCAACGGGGCCACGCCCTGGGTGACCTTTTCGAGCCGCGTCTGAACCTCGCCCGCCGGGTCGGGGAACAGGCCAAATATTTGGCTGAGGTTTGCCTTGCAGGCCCGGGTCAAAAGCAGCCGGTCCTGCTTGGGGCCGGCCATGGTCTCTTCGTGCGGATAGATCTTGCCTTCGCCAAACCGCTCCAGGCGCACCCGGGCCATGAACCCGCGGCGGGTAAACGTCTGCCCCTCGGTGGTAAACGTCTGGTGATACAAGTACAGCGCCGGCTGGGGCTCACTGGAGAGCACGCCCTCGCTTCGCCAGTTCTTCAGAAAGCCGGCCGCTCGCGAGTAGCGATTGCTCTGGGCATCGTCGCCGGGCTCGTCGCGGTTCAAGATCAGCCGGACCACGTTGGCCGGATGCTTCTTGTAGAGCTGCTCCTGGAGCTGGGGGCCAATGACGTCGTAGGGCGGAGCGACCACGTCGCTCAACGAACCTACGTGACCCAGGTCGTACCGCAAACCGCGAAAGGCATGTACTTCAGGCATCGAACCAAACCGTCCTTACGAGGAGACCAGCGCGGGCAGGGACATGGCCGACGGACCACACGCCCCCCCACAAATCTGAGCCCTCGGGGGTCGTAATCCGACGCATTGCCGCGCGAAAAGAAAGGGCTGCGGTTGTTATCCCGCAGCCCTTGAAGATTGTCAAACCCCGCATGGCGGGCCAGGTCGCCAGCATCGGCCCGTGTATAAAATTCTGAAAAATGAATGGATAAAACTTGAAAGACAACTCCCGCAGCCGGACGCGGAGCGTGGTCTCAGCCCCGCGATACGCCAAGCACTAGTACCGGTAGTGGTCCGGCTTGAAGGGCCCTTCGACCGGCACCCCCAGGTAATCAGCTTGCGCGGTGGTGAGCTTGGTCAGCTTTACGCCCAGCTTGGCCAGGTGCAGTCGGGCGACTTCCTCGTCCAAGTGCTTGGGCAGGACGTGGACGCCGATCGGGTACTTCTTGGGCTCGGTCCACAGCGCAATCTGCGCCAGCACCTGGTTTGTAAACGAGCTGGACATGACAAACGAGGGGTGCCCCGTGGCACAGCCCAGATTCACTAGCCGGCCTTCGGCCAGCACCAGGATCGAACGGCCGTCTTTCCAGGTGTAGCGGTCCACCTGCGGCTTGATCTCGACCTTGGTCACGTCCTTCTGGCCGTTGAGCCAGGCCATGTCGATTTCCAGATCGAAGTGGCCAATGTTGCAGACGATCGCGTCGTGCGGCATGACCTTCAGATGCTCGGGGCGGATGATGTCGCGGTTGCCCGTGGCCGTAACGAAGATGTTGCCGCGCGCGGCCGCATCTTCCATCGTCGTGACTTCATAGCCTTCCATCGCCGCCTGCAAAGCGTTGATCGGGTCGACCTCGGTCACGATCACCCGGGCGCCCAGCGACTTCATGGCATGGGCACAGCCCTTGCCGACGTCGCCGTAACCGGCCACGACCACCACCTTGCCGGCCACCATGATGTCGGTGGCCCGCTTGATGCCGTCGGCCAGCGACTCGCGACAGCCGTAGAGGTTGTCAAACTTGCTCTTGGTGACCGAGTCGTTGACGTTGATCGCCGGCATTTTGAGCTCGCCGGAAGCCAACATGCGGTACAGGCGATTCACGCCCGTGGTCGTCTCTTCCGACAAGCCGCGAATGCCCGAGAGCAGCTCAGGGTATTTTTGATGGACCATCATGGTCAGGTCGCCGCCGTCGTCCAGGATCATGTTCAGTGGCTGGCCGTCGGGAAAGAAAAGGGTCTGCTCGATGCACCAGTCGAATTCTTCGTTGGTCTCGCCCTTCCAGGCATAGACAGGCACTCCCGTGGACGCGCTGGCCGCGGCGGCGTGGTCCTGGGTCGAGAAGATATTGCAACTGCTCCAGGTCACCTCGGCCCCCAGCGCTCGCAAGGTCTCGATCAGGACCGAGGTCTGAATGGTCATGTGCAGGCAGCCGGCGATCCGGGCTCCGGCCAGCGGCTTGCTCTTGCCGTACTTCTCACGGAGCGCCATCAGGCCCGGCATCTCCTGCTCGGCCAGCATGATCTCTTTCAGGCCCCACTCGGCCAGCGACATGTCGGCAACTTTATACGGCAAGCGGGTTTCAACCTGGGCCACGATCAAGCTCCTTAAGACAAATTGGGGGACGGATATTCCAGCGGGATAGCCTTAACCGGGTCTCGCCCGACCCTTTAACCAAGACCCCCTATGATAAGATGCAACGCCGCCAGGTGGCAAGCGGACATGCGACTGCTAGGGGCCCGCAAGTTTGGGGTAAAATCAAGGCATGCAAACACTGCCAAAGCCTCTGACCCGCTGGCAATTCAGCCTGCGCAACCTGCTGGCCATCATCGGCGCGATCTGCGTCGTGCTGGCCGCGTTGAGCTTAGGACAGCGAACGCTGGGCATTGCCGGCTGGCGGTTGCTCGCGGCCGCGCTGTTGGTATCCGCTTGGGGTCTGCATACCTACTGGATTCGCCGTCACGCCGAATGGGGCACGCTGCGATGGTGGCACGCGATGACACAAACAGCGTTGTGCCTGTACCTGCCGTTCAGTTGGGTAGCGCTGATGGACTACCCCTGGAACAGCTACCACCTTCACTGGGTGAGGATACTGCCGGTGTTGCCCGGCCTGGTGCCGGCGTCGTTTGCATTTCACGCCAATAGCACCGTGGAAATCTGGGTCGCGGGCATCATCACCGCGACGATGTTGGCGGCACTGACCTGGCTAACCACCAAGCGGGGCGACGACGGCGTGTTGTCAGCCACCACGATCGCACTGGCGATCTCGCTGCCAACTTCACTGCTGCTTTACGGCGCGTTCTGGGTCTAGGTCGGATCAGAGCTGGACGGGTAAGACACCCGATGAGCTGCGGCCTGGCGCAATGCGTGAGTAGCAGCCGCCACGAATGCTCGCACCAGGTCGTGAGACTTCAGTCCTGGCTTCGCCTCAACGCCGCTGGCCGTGTCGACCGCCCAGGGGTGTGCCACGGCAATGGCTTCGGCAACGTTGGCAGGCGTCAGCCCGCCGGCCAGCACCAGCGGCAGGCCGCGAAACGCCTGACGATTCGCCGCGACCGCGTGCCAGTCGAGCGTAGCCCCCGTGCCGCCAAATTGACCCGACTTATGCGCGTCAACCAGCACCATCCGTGGCATGGCCCGCAGCGCATGGCAACGGTCGAGATAAGCGCCGACCGCAACATAGTCGCTTGCCAGGCGAAAGGCCTTCATCACGGGCAAGCCCCGCAACTGGGCAATGAACTCGGGCGGCTCGTCGCCATGGAGTTGCACCAGATGCAGACCTAGCTCGTGGGCCGTCTCGCGGATCGCCTCGGCCGTGGCATTGACGAATACGCCGACCTTGCAAAAGTCGCGCGGGATCGCCTGGCAAACCTGCCGCGCACGGTCGTCAGCGCAGAACCGGGGACTTTTCTCGTAGAAGTTCAGGCCGATCGCATCGGCCCCGGACTCGACGGCCAGCAGAGCGTCGTCGACACCGGTCACACCGCAGATTTTCACGCGAAACATGAGCAACCCCGCAACACGTTGGGAGCCCACGGGGCTCCTGAATCTCCGCCCCAAGTATATCTATTGCCGGTCCAACTGTCCGGGGGCTCAAGAATTCCAGCCGCATGACCGATGACGGACCTGGAGCATTGGGTTGTGGTGCTGCGCGCCCTAGCGCGCCCGTTTCGACTTTCGCAGATTGAGTTATGCGCCAATCACTGGTCGGTTTCGCACGTACTGCCGTCGCCAATATTGCCCCGCTGCGACCTGCGCTGGCGGCGTTTTTGACCGTCTGTGCCATCGTCTGCGGCGCGCCCCTCTCTGCTGCCGACGACCTGCCGGCGAACAGCCGCGAGCAGTTGGTCGAGTTGCACCGTGCTGCCGAGCAGGAACTCGACGCCGCGCGCCAGGCGGTGACCCGAGCCCGAGGCGCAGCTGCCGAAGCCAAGACCGAGCTCGAGCGGGCGGCCGCCGAGAATGAAGCGATTGCCACCGGTTCGGCAATGGACGTTGCCTCCCGTGACGCAGAGCAAGCCCCCAGGGAAGCAGCTGCCGAGACGCAAACGGCGATCGAGGCCGTCCGACTGCAAATCCAAACCTTGCAGGCCGAACGCACCGAACTGCTCCAGCACAAGACGGCCGAGCACCCGTTGATCGTCGACGTCGACGTGCGGTTGCAGGAGTCTGCTGACAAGCTGACCGAGTTGCTCCGCGACCCAGCCGCCTCAGAGCCGCGGCCCGCAGCCAACCCGGTGGAATCTGTCGAGCTGGGTGCGCCGCAGGCCACGCCGACCGAGACGTATGCCGCCAAGCGGCGGCAGGCGACCGAGCGATTGCAGTCGGCGCTCGCCCAATGGCAGGCTGCCGACGCCGAGCTAAGGCGCGCCGTCGACGTCGAGGTGACCGCCACCCGCCGGCTGGCCGAGTTAAGCCGCGCCGTGCCTGCGGTCGAACCGGTCGCCGTTGTCGCGCCGTCGGAGCCCGGCATGATCGACGAAGTCCCGGCGGTGGCACACGTGCGGACGTCGCCCGTTCGCGAGGTGGCCGCGCCGGTCAACGTGAATGCCATCGCTGAGCCAGATCGCGCCGGTTCGCAACCACTCGTGCTGGGCGCCCTGGTCCTGGCGCTGGTGGTGGCCGCCTTGGCCGCCATCAAGCTGGCCAAAGCGGGTGACGACACGGTCTTTTCGGGCGCCGACGATGCCGCGGCCACGCTCGCGCTGCCCGTGATGGGCATCATTCCCGCCACGCCCAGCGGACTGCGCAACACGTCGCACGCCCAGCGCGTGCGGGCAATTCAGTTCTTGGCGCAACTGGTCGCCGCCGTGCTGGTGTTTGCCGCGGTCGCCTATGCCGTGCAAAACCCGGCCACGGTCTGGGAATTTTGCACGCATCCCGGCGAGTGGTTCTCGGGCGCGCGTTAGCATCGCAGGTCTGAAATCGGCCGGTCCAACCCTCCCTAATCGCGCACTTTCTCGACGCGGCCTCTGCGCGCGCCGATCTTTCGCACTTCCCGCGGACATAGTGGAGCGGTCCGGCAAAGGCGGCCGAACCTATGGAAAGGGCCGAAATGCGCTCCGTCTGCGCGACAACTATCGACCCGCTAGAAAGTTAGGTGGCCCCGGTGATCTACGAAGGTTTTTTTAAGTTTGCCGATCGTCCGTTCCTGGCTGCGGCGCAGGTCAATCGCTACTTCCCTGCGCCCGCCATCGAAAATGCCCGGCAGACCTTGGTCCGCGCCGTCGAGCGCGGCGAAGGCGCCGGCTTGCTGGTCGGGGCGCCTGGCACGGGCAAGTCGATGCTCTGCCAGATGATCGCGCATGAATTTGAAGACCGCTTCATTGTGTCGCTGCTCTCCAGCGGACGCCTGGCGACACGGCAGGCGCTGCTGCAAGCAATCCTGTACACCGCCGGGCAGCCGTACCGCGGCATGGACGAAGGCGAGTTGCGGTTGGCGCTGGTCGATTTCCTTGAGCCGTCGACGAACAATAAGGACGGCCTGCTGTTGATCGTGGACGAAGCACACACGCTGCCGCTGCGGCTGTTGGAAGAAATCCGCATGATCACCAATCTGGTGCGTGACGGCCAACCCCGGGTGCGCGTGGTGCTCTCCGGCAGCCCGACCCTGGAAGAACGGTTCGCCAGCCCCAAGCTGGCCTCGTTTTCCCAACGCTTGGCGGCCCGCTGCTACCTGGAACCTCTGGACAGTCCGACCACGGCCGCCTACGTGCGTTCACAGATTACGGCCGTCGGCGGCAACCCCGCCGAGATCGTCGACGACGAAACATTGCGCGCCGTGTATCGCGCCAGCGATGGCATTCCTCGCTTGATCAACCAGGTTTGCGACCACGCGTTGATTCTGGCCCACCTGGGCGGCATCCGCAAACTCACCAGCGCCGCGATCGACGAAGCCTGGGCCGACCTGCAACAACTGCCTTCGCCTTGGTCCAGCGGCGAACCGCGGACCGCCGCGTCCGACAACGTCATCGAATTCGGCGCCCTGGACGACGTCGGTGATGACGCTCCGGCGGCGATTCCGTTTCGCGCGGCCGCTGCGAGCGAACGACTGCACCTGGCGACGGAGGAAACGGACGGAGTCGACGAGATTCAAGTCGGTGACTTCGCCCTCGATTCCGACGACGAGGAGCGCTCGGAAGTCGAGCTGGAGTTTCCCGAGTTCCGCGACACGTTCAACGAACACTTTGCAGAAGAAGAGGTCGTGCTGGACCGCTATGCGGCCGACGTCGAGGTGTTTGCCGAAGTGCCGCGCGTGACCAGCTGGGAAGGCCGACAGTTGGGCGCGATGCTCGACCCCATTCGCCATGCGCCCGCCGCCTCGTTCTCTCCGCGGTTTGGCACGGTGCCCGCGGGCGACGAGCCGCCGATCGTCAGCCTGCCGCCATTGGTCGCCTACGCCGGACCGGAGTTGGTCTGTCCGCCGCCAGCCGAGTTTGAGTTGGCCGAGGCAAACTCGGCCCCCTGGCCTGACTCTCTCGATCAATTGCCGACGCCCGAGCACTCGCAGTCGACCGTTGAGCCACTGGCTCCCGCGGCCGAATCGGCACCGGACAATCGCGCGGCGACCTTCTGGGCCGGCGCCAAGGCCACCGACGAACAGGCGGAGCTGATCATTGTCGAGGACGGTCCGCCGTCGCTGGTGCAACCTTCGCGGCGACGCCGCGAGTATCGTCAGTTGTTCGCCAAGTTGCGGCGCGGATAGTCCGTTAACCCAAGCAGGAACAGCGGCCATGACCCGCGTCAACGACGCCCTCAAAGCACTCGAGAGCCGGCGCACAGCGCAGATGCCGCCGCGTCAGCATTCCCCCGCGCCCCAGGCGGCCCAAGTCGCCGCGGCGCAGGCGACCGCGATCGAATCGCAAGCGGCGCCGACCTCGCCCGCCGCGGTCAATGCCCCTGCTGCAAAACAACCGGGCGGTCGGGCCCACGCGCTCGAGCACATGGTCTTGCTGCCGACCGTGCCGGTCGTGGCCGACCACTATCACGAGTTGGCCGAACGGATCGCCGAACAACTGGCGAGCAACTACTGCAACGTGCTGCTGTTTGTCACCCCCGACGACGCCGCGGCCCCCTGCTTCTCGATGACGCACCTGGCCCAGGCTTTTTCGCTGCAATCGACCGGCGACGTGTTGTTGGTCGACGGCGACCTCGGCGCCGGGCGCTTGTCTAAGACGGTCTGCCCACGCGGGCCGGGCCTGACCGAAGCCATGTTGGGCACGGCGCATTGGCCCGAGATCATCCACGCCACGACCACGCCGCGGGTCGATTTTGTCAGCCGCGGCGAGGCCACGATCGCCGGCGGCGACGAGCACGAGGTCGGCTGGGGAGCACTGCGGCCGAAGTATCGTGACGTGCTGATCGGCGTGGCCGACGGCCGCGACCCGCAAACTTCTCGCCTGGCGGCCCACTGCGACGGGGTCTACCTGTTGGTGTCTCGGCCACAGACCAAGCGGGCCGAGGCTCTGGCCGCGGCCGAATCTCTGCGCGCCGGCGGCGTCAACCTGTTGGGCACGATCCTGGTTAACGACTAAGACTTACGCCCTGACGTCAGTTGCGCTTGAATCCGCGCCCTAGACTTCAGAAACTAGGACTCGCTTCAAAACCGCCGGGGACTGCCCCGATTTTGCGTAGTCCGCGGAGCAAAATGGGACTGTCCCCTTCTCCGAGGCGGTTTTCAAACGACGACAAGCGATTCCAACTCGCGGAGCACCTCGGATGCGCACGTTTCTGGTTACTGGCGGAGCAGGCTTTATCGGTTCGCACATTGCCGAGGCGCTCGTGGCGCGCGGCGACCGTGTGCGCGTGCTCGACAACTTGTCGACCGGACACCGCACCAACCTGGCCCACCTGTCAGGCAAGGTCGAGCTGGTCGAAGGGGACGTCACCGATGCCGCCAGCGTGGCGGCCGCGGTGCGCGGCGTGGACTGCGTGTTTCACGAGGCGGCCCTGGCCAGCGTGCCGCGCAGCGTGGAGCATCCGCTCGATACCAACGCGGCCTGCGTCACGGGCACGCTCACCGTGTTGGACGCCGCGCGCAGGGCCGGTGTGCGGCGACTGGTGTATGCCGCCTCCAGCAGCGCCTATGGCGACCAGCCCACCTCCAGCAAGCGCGAGACCGACCTGCCCGCGCCGATCTCGCCCTATGGCGCCGCCAAGTTTGCCGGCGAGTCCTACTGCCAGGCGTTTTGGAGCACCTACGGTTTCGAGACCGTGGCCATCCGCTACTTCAACGTCTTCGGTCCGCGACAGGATCCCTTCAGCCAATACTCGGCCGTGATCCCGCTGTTTATCACGGCCCTGCTCGCGGGCAAACGGCCGACGATCTTTGGCGACGGCCAGCAGTCGCGCGACTTCACCTACATCGCCAACGTCGTGCACGGCAACCTGCTGGCCGCCGACGCCGACGCCGAGCAAGTTGCCGGCCGTACGTTCAACGTGGCCAACGGCCGTTCGACCAGCCTGCTGGAATTGATCGCGGTGCTCAACGACCTGTTAGGCACCAAGGTCGAACCGGTTCACGAACCGGCCCGGGTGGGCGACGTGCGCGAGAGCCTGGCCGACATCACGCAAGCCCGAGCGCGGCTGCAATACGAGCCGCAGGTCGGCTTCGAAGAAGGTCTGCGGCGGTCGATCGACTACTACCAGCAAGTCGCCAAGAAGTAGTCGCGGACCGCGACGTTACGCCTTTTTCTGGGCGACAAACGCCACGTAGCCGGGCGGAAACTGGGTCTTGCCGTAGTCTTTCAGCGTGCGAACGCGAAAGCCGACGTCGCAGAGCATTTTCTGCAAGCGGGTCCGATCGTGCAGCCTGAGGCGGTGCACTTCGCGATCTCGGCGATATCCTGGCCCCACCTTGCGAAAGGTCGTGATGCGGCGGACCAGGGTTTGCGCCTTGGGGTCCTCGTGGGCCTCGAACAGGCAGGCCCAGTCGTCCCCTTCAGTAAAGCTTTTGCGCGTGCCGGTCGGCTCGCGGCCCGGCGTGGCCACGTCGAAGATGAACAGGCCGCCGGGACGTAGCGCCGTGTGCACACGCTCAAACAACTCCGCCAGGCGCGCGTCGTCGTTCTTCTTGTCGAACAGGTAGTTGAAGATTTCGCCGATGGCCGTCACGGCGATGCATGGCCGCAGCCGCGCAGCCAGAAACGACTTTTGATGAAACTCGCCGCGCGGGACGCGCTTTTGCGCCAACGTCACCATGGCCGCCGAGATGTCGTAGCCCAGCACGCCGTAGCCGGCGGTCGATAGCGACCGCGCCCAGATGCCGCTGCCGCAACCCAAGTCGATCACCAGGCCATCGGTGAATGCGTGCTCGCGCAACAGGTCGAGCAGTCGCGGCGAGGCGTGCTCTGCAAAATTTCCGAATCCCGTGTCATGAATGTAAGCCAGGTCTTCGCGATACGCCGCTGTGGTCGGTCGTGCCATAGGAACGATGGGTCTCAGAGGGTGAACGGTGCGGCCGCTCGGCCGGCGTGTCGCCGCCAACGGCAATCCCAGTTACCGCCGCAGGCTCAAGGCATACAAAAGGCCGACCAAGGTCATGCCGATGCCAAGTGCCAGGAACGTACTGGGATATGCAGGAAGATTAGCCAATTTGCTTCCTTCCACCAACCCACCAATTAAGGGAGCCCCGATAAGCGTCCCCACGTCGAGCATGGCGAGCATCAACGTGGTACCTAAACCCCGATAGCGGTTGGGAAAGGCCGCGCTTCCCTGAGCCGTCACGGCCGGAAACAGCACGGCATGGGCAATTCCTGCAAAAATCGCGGGGAAAACCAGCCCCCATTCGCTGCGGACCGGCAGGTAGGCCAGCATGGCCATGACCAGAGAGGCCAGCCCGATGAAGATCATCGGCGTGACTCCGACCACGTGCGGCATCCGCCGGGTGCTCAGCCGGGCCACAAAAGCGGTGACCGAATAGACCACAAAAAACGGCCCGGTTCGGGGGATTCCCAGTTCTTTGACGTAGGTGGGCAAGAAGGTCGTGGGGATGACAAATCCTATGCCCAGCAGGGCCGACAAGACCATCACGGCGCCGGGATGATACCGCCTGAGCAGCCAGGCCAGGTGGGGTTTGCGTCGGCGGCGGGGAGGGGTTTCGTCGCGCGTGGCCCATTGCACCGAGACCAACGACACGACTCCCAACGACGCGGCCACCGCAAACAGCATGTTGAGGTCGCGCCGCGTGATGGTCTCTCCACCGCAGAACACGTCGGCCAGCATCGGCCCCAAGGCCATTCCGATAAAGCCCGAGGTCCCCAGCGAGCCGATCACTTCGGCCATGCGCGCTACCGGCAGACTCCGCGAGACGGCCGTAATCGAAGCGCCAAACGTGCCGGCCACGCTGGTGGCATACAAGATCCGCAGGGCGTAGATCGCCGGACCGTCAGCTGATTCGATGAGCGTATGAGCGAGAATCGCCACGATGAATCCGACAACCGACCACAGCCAGATGCGGCGCGAACCAAAATGGTCGATGGCAAATCCCTGAAAGAACCGCATCGCGAGGCTGCCGATCATGCCCACGCCCACGATGCTGCCGACGGTCCACTCATTGCCGCCGAGCGCTATGACGAAATCGGCGTAGCGATACATCATCGCCATCGCTACGGTAAAGGCCGAGTTGGCCAGGTACGTGCACCAGAAGGCCCGCCCGTAGACAGAGACCTCAGTCGGGACTGCGGGCGAAGCGGCGTCTGCGACGGCATCGTCCGGAGCTCCTGCCGCGCCGATTTCCGAGGAAACAGCCATTTTCTCCCGTCGGTTGGAGCCAGTGGGTGCGCCCCAGGGCGACCAAAGCTAGATTGTAAGTGGCGGGTACCGAGGCCGAAAGGCACGACCGCGGCGGTTCGCCGGGCGAGCGCCCTTAAGACAGCGCCCGCTTGCCGTTGGAGCGTGTGAGATTTGAGCATGCCAGAAAAAAAAGACACGCTGGTCACGTTGGCCACGTACAACGAGATCGAAAACCTGCCACCTCTGGTGGAGCAGGTCCTCGCGGCGCTGCCGACGGCCGACGTGCTGGTAATCGACGACAACTCTCCCGACGGCACGGGCGACTGGTGCGACCGCCACGCCGTCAATGAGCCGCGTCTGCGCTGCCTGCACCGCGCGGGCAAACTGGGCCTAGGCACGGCCACGATCGCCGGCATGCGCTACGCGCTTGAGCACGGTTATCGCTTCGTGCTCAACATGGATGCCGACTTCAGCCACCATCCGCGTTACCTTGCCGCGATTCTCGCGGGCATGGACCGCGAGGACGGCACGCCGCGCGTCGACGTGATGATTGGCTCGCGGTATGTCCGCGGCGGGGCGATCGAAGGTTGGCCACTGGGCCGCCACCTGATGAGCCGCGGCGTCAACGCTTATGCGCGCCTGCTGCTGGGTTTGCCGGCGAAGGACTGCAGCGGCGCGTTTCGCTGCTACCGCGCGTCGCTGTTGGAACAGGTCGACTTCGACGCCATTCGCTCGCGCGGCTATTCGTTTCAAGAAGAGATTCTCTGGCATCTGAAGCGGCTTGGCGCCCGGTTCGGCGAGACCCCCATCACGTTTGCCGACCGCCAACACGGGGCTTCGAAGATCAACGGGCGCGAAGCCTGGGCGGCCCTGGGTATTATCCTCTCGCTGGGCGCTCGCAATTGGCTGTCGCCGCGACCCGCACCACGCGCTTAGACGGCACGCGTCTCGTCGGCATGCTACAATCAATCGGAACATCACCAGGCATCAGGCGGCCTTGCGGTCGCCCTCGTTGGGCATGACCATCCTCGTCACCGGCGGCGCCGGCTTCATCGGCAGCCATCTGATCCAGCGATTGCTGGCCGACGATTCGGCAGACCGCATCGTCTGCCTGGATGACTTCAACGACTACTACGACCCGGCGCTCAAGCGCGAGAACGTTGCGCACTTTGCCGACGATCGTCGCGTCAAGATCGTCGAGGGCACGGTCTGCGACTCGGCGGCTATGTCGCGATTGTTGACCGAGCACGACGTGAGACGGGTCGTCCATCTGGCGGCCTATGCCGGAGTGAGAGCCAGTCTCGACCGCCCGGCGATTTTCGAGACCGTAAACGTCGGAGGCACGCTGGCGCTACTGGAAGCCGTGCGCCGCCGCCCGGTCGATCGTTTTGTGTTTGTCTCGTCCTCGACCGTCTACGGCGACACCGCCGAGGTCCCCTTTGCCGAAGACGCGACCCTGGGCATCCCGCTCAGCCCTTACGGCGTCACCAAGCGGGCGGCGGAGCTGATGGCGCTGACCTATTGGCGTTTACACGGCGTGCCCGTGGTCTGCCTGCGGCCGTTCAGCGTCTATGGCTCGCGGATCCGGCCGGACCTGGCGATGTCGATTTTTGCCCGGGCGATTCGCGAGGGTCGACCGCTGCCGCTGCTGGGCGACGGCAGCCAATTGCGCGACTTCACACACGTCAGCGACGTCTGCGCCGGCATCATCGCGGCGGTCACTGCCGAAAAGGTCGCCGGCGAGGCCATCAACCTGGGTCATCACGAGCCGGCCGAGATCCGACGACTCGTGAGCTTGCTCGAAGCAGAACTCGGCCAGCGCGCCAAACTCGAATATCGACCGGCCAATGCCGCCGACCTGCCGGTGACTTGCGCGGACCTGACCAAAGCGACGCGTCTCTTGGGCTATCATCCGCAGATGAGCCTGGCCGACGGCGTGCGCGAGTTTGCCGCCTGGTTCAACAGCCGCGCCCTCTCCCCGTGATTTGGCACGGGAAGAGGATCGCGATCCGTTGAAAGTCTGGCTCGCTGCCGGCAACAAAACGTCGCCGGCAGAACCAGGTTGCCGACCGAGCTACTTCTTCTCGCCCATCAACTCGGCGACCTTCGGCTCGATGGCCTCGGCCCAGATGGTGTAACCCTGGGGGCTCAAGTGCAGATAATCGGGCATGATGTCTTTGGTCAGCAGCCCTTCGGGCGTGAGAAACTTGCTGCCAATGTCGAGATAAAAGACGTTCTCATTGTCTGCCAGTTTCGCGGCGATTTCGCTGGCCTTGGCATTCTTCTCGCGGCGGGGCGTGGGCTTTTCGTCGCGGGGGAAGACGGCCAGGATCAGCACCTTGGTCTGCGGCAGCTTCTCGCGCAGCTTCTTCACAATGGCCGTAATGCCCGCGCCGATTTCTTCGGCCGTGTTGTCCGTGCCGTTGGAGTTGTTGGTGCCGATCATCAGCACCGCCAGCTTGGGCGAAATGCCCTCGACGTTGCCGTTGTCCAGCCGCCACAGGACGTGTTGCGTGCGGTCGCCGCCGATACCCAGGTTCACGGCGTTGCGCTTGTCGTAGTGCTTGGCCCAGGCTTCTTTGCCGGCCCCTTCCCAGCCCTGCGTGATCGAGTCGCCGATCAACAGCAGGTCGACGTTGCCCTTCTTCACCCGCTCGTTGAACGATTGATGGCGATTCAGCCAGCCGCCATCACGCGGCACCGGCACCACGGTGCTGGGCAATTTGTCTTCGGCAAGGGCGCCGGCAGACAGAAATGCCAAAGCGGTCTGACAAGTCAGCAGGAAAAACAACGGGGCCAATCGTCGAGGCATGGCGGGAACTCCCAGAAGGACAGGTCGGGCGGGGATACGTCGCCGGGCGCAGAGCGCACCCGGCAGGCCCCTAAGATAAATGCCCGCCGCGCACGGGGAAAGCCGCCGCCGAAAGATTTAGGGGATCGGCGTCAGACCGCGGAATACCGTGTAGCTCAAGCTGCCGTTGACCGGCACCACGCCATACAAGCCCCTGGTAAAGACCAGATCGATGAAGTTATCGGCCCGCAGCAGCTTGCTCTTGGGCACGATGATCAGGTCGGCGTCGCCCACCCAGATCTCGCTGGCCGGGCAGGGACGCTTGCCCAGCAAGGCCGCTTCCATGTCCAACACCGTCGCGATCAACCGCCAGTCGTCCGCGCGGCGAAATACCACGACGTTCGTAATGTGCGCGCCCACGGTCCAACTGCCGGCCATCGCGATGGCCTGCATCACGGTCGTGGGCTGCTCGAGCGAAAATCGACCGGGAGTCTTCACCTCGCCCAACACGTACACATAACGCGGCGCGCGGGCGGTCAGCACCGGCATCACCTCGATGCCCTCGATCGACTCGGCAAACCGTTCATTCAGTTCGTAGCGAAACTCGTCCAGCGTCAGGCCCTGCGCCGGCACGCTGCCGACCGCGGGCAACTGGATCGTGCCCTCGGGCGTGATGCGCCCACTGCGGGTCTGACCGCCGAAGCCCGACCGGCCGCCGACCGTGTAGCGCAGATCTTCCAGCTTGGTGTCTACCTTGATCGGCGTGACCGTGATCGCCGGCACCTTGTAGTATTGCTTGTAGACCCGATCCAGCTCCTCGCGAAGTTGCTGCACCGTCAGGCCGGCCGCGCGGGCCTGTCCGACCAATGGCAGCGTGACCGTGCCGTCGGGCAGGATAATCAGCGTGCGCTTCAGTTCGCGATCGGTCGTACTCTCGATCGTGATCTCGTCGCCGACGTTCAGCTGGTAGGGCGCGGGAATCTGGTTGCGGGTCACGCGGAAGACAAAATCCAACACGTCGTCCACGCGCAGCCGATAGGTCGGCACGTGCGCGATGCGGGCGCGGCCTACGTACTCACCCTGGGCCCATTCCTGAAAACCCTCGACCGGTCCCATTGCTCCCCAGCCGGCTTCGGCGCAAGGTCCACAGTTGGAGTTGAAGCAATCGACCGCGGGAATCGGGTTCGGATCGGCCGGCGTCAGCACCTGGCAAAGCTGCACGGCCTCGTCGCTGGGCAACGCGGGCGCGACCGACAGTCGCCGGGCCACGCGGGTCTCGATGCGCACCGGGCGCCCGCTTTCGATTCGAGTCGCGTTCGACGAGCCCGCGTCGCCGGCAAATCCCACGGCGGTCATGGCCAGGCCCGCAGCCGCCACGCTCCAGCGGATCCAACGACCCGAGAGCATCCGGGCCATCATTCTTGCTCGAGAGATTCTCATGGTTCATCCGTGAAGGTTAGCGGCGCGCGGCCGGACTCCAGCCAAAAATCGATCGTTTTGCAGTGCTCTCCGGCGGCTTGGCGGTCGCTTCGGCAGACGGTGCGGTCTGCTGCGGTTGGGCCGCGGCGGACAGCGGTGGCAAGAGGCTCTCGGCCGGATTGGACACGCCCGCAAACGCCTCGGGGCTCATCCATTCGACCTGCGGCGTGCCAGGCGTGGTGATCGGCTTGCCCAAGCTGCGAGACTTTGACTCGGCCAGTTGTGCCCTGTCCGTTTCGCCCAAGCGGCTGTGCACCACGGCCAGGTTGTGCCAGGTCGTGGCCTCAGATTGCGTCATGACGCTCGCGATGAGCAGGTCGCGAGCCCGCTCTAACTGCCCCGTCTCGGCATACAGCACGCCCAACTCGTTCGACGCCCAGTAGTTGGCCGGCGCGGCAATCAGCGCGGCTTTGTAGAGCGTCATCGCCTGGCGCAACGGCTCGCCCGAGCGGCCCGCTCCCATCCGCGCATTGACGAGCGCGACCTTGGCCAGACCGTACAACGCCATGGAGCCGGTCACTTCGCGGCCGGCAGCCAGGGCGAGCTGCTCTTGCGCGTAGTCGGCATAGCGCTCGGCCGCCGCCGCTGGGGGCAGTTGGTCAAGGTCCTCGTCTTTGAGCACGGTCGTTTTGTGGTGCGAAACCAGTTTCGCGACCGTCGACTCCGCACCGTCGGCGCCGGGCATCAGGAACGTGCCCGATTCTTTCAGCGCCGTCAGCCCAGCCGCCAGCGCTCGGCTGTAGAGCCGGGTCTTCTGCTGGGTGTCGTTGGCCTCGGCCAGGATTTGCAGGCTGGCGACAAACTCGCTGCGGGCGGCAAACGCGGCGCCGCGAGCCGCCAACTCAAAGCCGTGTCGCACGCGCTGATTGGCCCGACGCGCGGCGGCGGTCATCACGGTCGATCGACTGGCGGCGGCCCAGGGCAAGCTGACACGCTCGGGGTCGACCGTCGGCGCGGCGGCTGCACGGGGCACCGCCGGCGCGACCTGGTGATGCTCAGGACGCAGTTGCAGCGTCGACTCGTTTGGCAACGCCACGATGTGCTCTGGCACAGTGACCACAGCCGGCTCATCGTCGGCAGCAGGCTCAGCGGCGACTGGCGGCTCGGCGGGGGTCGTCGGCGATTCGGTGGACGCCTCGGGCGCGGCCGCAATCTCGCAGGGCACGGGCGCCCCGGCCGCTTCGAACGCCGACTGGCCATCGCTCGCGGGCATCGGCGACGTAACGTCGCTTGCAGTGTCCCCGTCAAGCGAGTCCGGCCCGACGACGGCCAGCGCCTCGTCGTCGAGGTTCTCGTTGTCGGTCGGCCTCTCGTCAGTCGGCCCGTCGTCGGTCAGCTCGTCAGCCGACTGGAACGACGCGGTGCGCAGATGGGCCCAGGGGGCACGTACAGCCGGCGCCGCGGCCGCGGCACTGCGGTCGACGCCGGTTTCACAACCGGCGGTCGCCAGCGCGCCAAGCGGCAGCAGCAGACCTGCCCAGACGGCAAAGGCTGTACGTTCCATCGCTCTTCCGTGACCGTTTCCGTAAGTCCGCGCCGCAGTCCGTAATTCGCGCCGCGTAAGTTATTTCAGCGATCGACTCGGCATGTCGGGAGAGAAAAGAAAATCCGCTCTCCAGAGGCGCACTGCACACAACCCGCGCGGAGTAGTCGGCAAAGAATGCGCGAGCCGCACGGCGCGCGACGATACGCCCGGAATGAGCGTGTTTTGCGCTTCCGCGGGAGTTTGCGGAAGGCCCGGCAGATCCGGCATAACAGGGCCGCGAAGACGGTCGAAACGCACCGACGCTGCGTCCGGTTATCGGAGTCCTAAGCTACGCGCCCGGCGGCGACGTACTCGGCGCAGGCAACCCGACGTACCCGGCGCAGGCAACACCTCACTTCGCTTTCGCGGCGCGCTCCAAGAGCGTTTTCAGATGCAACTCGACGCAGCCGGCCAACACGCCCGTGTTGTAGCCCCCCTCCAGCACGCTCACCACGCGGCCACCGGCGTAGGCGTCGGCCACGTCCAACACGGCCGTGGTCAGCGGGGCGAAGTCCTCGGTCTCCAGACCGAGCGAGCCCACAGGGTCGTCGCGATGGGCATCGAAGCCGGCGCTGACAATCACCAGCTCCGGGCGGATTTTTCGCGCCAGCCGTTCCAACCCGGCCGTAAAGGTCTCCAGATAGGCCCGTCGCGGCGTGCCAAACTCGACCGGCAGGTTGAGCTTGGTGCCCAGCGCGTCGCCGGTGCCCGTTTCGTCGGCCCGGCCCGTGCCCGGATAGAACGGCCAGCGGTGGATCGACAAGAAGCCGACCTGCGGATCGTCCCAGAAGATGGCCTGGGTGCCGTTGCCGTGGTGCACGTCCCAGTCAACGATCAAGACCCGATTGAGGTCGTGCTCGGCGATCGCCGCCCGGGCAGCCAGGGCGACGTTGGCAAACAGGCAGAAGCCCATGGCCGAGTCGGCCAGCGCATGGTGCCCCGGCGGACGGACCAGACAGAGAGCCTGGCGGTCCTGACCGCCGATAAGCCGGCCCACGGCGTCGCGTGCGGCCCCCACGGCCAGCCGGGCCACGTCGTACGACCTGGGGCTGCAGACCGTGTCCTCCTCGATTCGTCCGCCCCCTTGAGCCGCATAGTCGGCGACCGAGGCGACGTAACCGGCCTTGTGCACCTTGGCGACCTGCTCGGCCGTGGCGGGCTCCCAGGCTGGTCGCGTACAGCGACCGTCCAATCCGGTCCGCTCTAGCTGCCGCATGATGGCCGCCAGCCGTTCCGATCGTTCCGGATGCCGGCCGGTCTCGTGGTCGAGAAACTGCGGGTCGTAGTAAAGCAGGGTCATGCGGAGCGATCTCCGGGCAAATGGCAGCCTGAATCTAAGGTTTTCCGCGGCCGAAACGCCAGAATCGTGGGCCAGCGGCAGCTAGCGGCGCGGGGTCGAGACAACTTGACAAATTCTAGCCGGCGGTGGTACCCTAAAGGGTACGATTTCGTCAAAGTCTATGCGACCATTGATCTTGCGTGCACGGGGCACACTCACTTCCCAAGCTCCGTCTTCCCAGCGTCGAGGGCTACCCGTTTGATCCGCATTGAACGAACGCGCACTTGGTATTTGCAGGCCATGCTGCTGGCTGCGCTGGGCGCGGTCATCGGCTCGTCGCTGGCTCCCACGGCGCATGCGCAGAAGCAAAAGTCGAACCTGGCGGCCAACGATCCTGAAATCAAGAAGATCCTCCGCGAGCGTGAGATCGGGGATCAGGCACAGTTCTTCGACGACTTTTTCAACAACGATTTTCTGCCGCTATTTGCCAGTAAGAACCCGAAGATTCATGACGACCTGCCCAAGGTCCGCAAGCTGCTGAAAATCTACCTGACCACGGGCAAATCCGGCCCGGCGCACGACCGCCTGAACGACCTGACGCTCAAGAAAATGATCGCGATCGTAAAGGGCGACTACGACACCGCAATCAAGTTCAACGCCGTACTGATCATCGGAGAGTTGAACGAGGTCGACGAAGGTACGAAGGGCAAGCCCTACGCGCCGGCTTATCGCATTCTGAAAATCGCTGTCGATAATCCCAAGTTGCCCGACGAAGTACGGATCGCCGGGCTGATCGGCCTGGAACGGTTTGCGATCTCAGGCGGCATTCCGGCCGCCGACAAACCGGCCATCACCAAGTCGATGCTCGCGTTGCTCAAGCAAGAGACTCCGCCGGCGGGCCGCACGGCCGAAGGCCACACCTGGATGCGCCGTAGCGCCGCGCAAATCCTGGCCGGGCTTGGCAGTCCCGGCGCGGACGACGCCGTGGTCAAGCAATTCGAAGCAATCATTGCCGACTCGCAAGCGCGGCCCACGCTGCGGTGCGACGTCGCGACATTCCTGGGTCAGCTCAAGTTTCCCGCTGGCTCCAAGACCGACTATCAGGCCTTGGCGAATTTGGTGGGGCACCAGGTCGTGGACTTGGGCAAGCAAGAACTCGACGCGCACACTGCCGGCAATCGAACGCTCAAAGAAGAGGAAGACCTTCGCTTGCGGCGGCAGTTGACTTACATCCTGTACAGCGCGTTGGCCGCTCTGCAAGGAGACGACGCTCGCAGCGGCTTGTACGCCGCGGCGGCCGGCGGCGACAAACAAGAGTTCGTCGGCAACCTGCGGACCAAGATCAAGAGTGCGTACGCCGCCCTGGAATCGGCCGACTCGCTGGCGCCCGGCGACGTGCGCAGCTCGCTCGACGAGTTGTCGCAGGTCCTGTTGCCTAAGCCCGAGCGGAAACCAGACAGCGTGGTCGAGACAACGCCGGCACCCCAACCACCCGCTGCCAAACCGGCCGCGCCCGGCGCCCAGGTCAGCGGCAAGTAGGTCGCCATCGCACGACGCGAGGCGCAGCAGTTCCCATCTCATCTCGACGTCCTGGCAAAAGGATTTGCCCGATGCACGCCCCTTCGTCCGCCGCCAGTCGATTGCTTGCGCGCGGTTGCGTCAGTTCATCGATGGCGCCCCATCTGGTGATGGCGCGTCTGGCGATGCCGTGTCTGGCACTGCTCTCTCTGGTGACGTCCGCCGGATGCAAGTCCCCGCCGACGAATCCGTTTGCGCAGCAAGCCGCGGCGGACCGTGCGAAAGAAACGTCGACCCCCGCGAATGATGCCGCCAAAGCAGCGGCGGATGTCGCGCAGTCCGAGGCCGCAATTGCCGACCCAGTGACCACGCTCAAAGCCGAAGCGGCCGAAATCTCGCAGCTTGGCGCCGGGTTGGCCGGCGCAGCGGCCGGCTTGGCGCATGACAGCCAGGCCGCGGCCAAGGACGCCGCGTCAAAAGTGCGGCAGGCGGCCGTGCAATCCGCCGCCGATCAGAAACAAGCGGTCCAGCAGGCCGCCGCGCATGCTACCGACACCGCGCGGCAGGTCGCGCTGCAGACCACGCGTGAAGCGGCTCAGGCCGCCGAGCGCGCAGGCGTCGAGCGCATCGCCACGCTGCCCACCGAGCAATGCGGTCCGCTCTTGTTGGTCATCATCGCCGAAGGCAGTCCAAACGCGCGACGGTTGGCCGCCCAGAAACTATCGGAGCGCTGGCCGGCAGCCAATAATTTCCCGGTCGAAGCGCTGGCCGAAAGCCGCGAAGCGGCGCTGGTCGAGCTGCGCAAGCAATGGGCCGTGCAATATGGCGAGATCAACACTGCCGTCACCGAGCGCACGCAAGAGATTCGCGCGCTGGTTGAACTGGGCGAGACCCGCACTCGCGAAGTAAACGATCTGGTCGAAGCGTTGCGCCGCCCAGACTCGCAGGCCGAGGCCAAGCGGCAGGCCGCCAAGGCCCTGACCGAGGTCGGGCCGCCGCTGCTCGGCGTGCTCGAAAAACAACTGGCCGAGCAGGGTGTCCTGCCCACTGCGCTCTACACCGACGTGCTGCCGACGGTCAAACCGGCGTTCGGCACCTTGGTGCGACTGACCCAAACCGACGTGACCCAGCGCCGTGCCGCCGCAGCCGAGCTGGCCCGGCAGGCCGCCACCGAAAAGCTGCCGCCCGTGGCCGTGGCCCGATTGTCGGAGCTGATCGAAAGCGAACAGGATGCTGAGGTTTGGCGCGGGGCGTTGTCGGCCGTTGCCAACGACTCCAGCCAATGGGCCACGCGGATGGCTTACGTGGGCCTGGCCAATGCCTCGGCCGACGTCCGCCAGGCGGCCTGCCAGTATTTGGCCGAGCATGGCGACCCGCGCCACGCGCAGCTGCTCTTGCGCGCGGTCGATGATCCTCAGACCACGGTCCGCGTGGCGGCCGTGCGAGCCCTGGGCGCCGTGGGCCGATTGGACAGCCCACAACCGATCGTGTCGCTCTTGGAGTCGCCGGACAAGAACCTGCGGGTCGAGGCGGCGGTTTGCCTGGCGCGGCTGCGGGCAGAGCAAGGCGCGACCACCCTGGAACGGATGGCGCTCGACGCCGATTACGAAGTTCGGCTCCGCGCGGCCCAAGCCATGAGTGACGTCGCCGACCCGGTATTCTTGCCGGCCTTGGTCGCGATGCTGCACGACCAGGCGGCCGTACAACAGGCCGCGCTCTCAGGACTGACGCGAATCGCGGGTGCCGACATTGCTGCCGATCAAGGCGCGGCCACCGCGGACGATCGCGTGCGGCATTGGGAGCATTGGTACGCCCAGCGCTCGGCGACGGCCGCGGAAACAAAGGCCGTGCGGCGCTGATTCAGAAGGTCAGGCTTTGCCCTGACAGGTAGCGCTACGAGACACGGCGTCGAAATAGCGCTACAGGGCGTTACGGCGTCAACTCGCCCAAGCGCCCTCACCCGGCTTGCTGTGCAAGCCACCCTCTCCCGCGATGCGGGCGAGGGTTAGGTGCGCGAAGGTTAGGCGGCGTTCGTGGCGAGTGCGTTCTGCGGCTCGGCGGTCAGACGCAGGGCGACGGCATAGGCGCCGAACAGACCCAGCGAGAACAGCAGGTCGCCGGCCAAGGCGTAGCCCAGGAAGGGGAGCGCCGCGGTGTAGCACTTGGCCACGCCTTCCCAATTGCGCGGATACCAGATGCCCGCGTGCCAGACGGCCGCGTTGGTCACCAGGTAGAACACCAAGCTTGAAACGACAGCGCTCGCCGCCACTCCACCGCCCAATGACACCAGGCCGCGGCTCAATCGCCGGGTGAGCATCTCGCGGGCCGCAATCGGCAAGACCAGCGCCGCGTAGACCGCGATCATTACTTCGCGCGAATAACCGCCGATCAGGTAGTTGCTCAGGGTCATCGTCACCAGCGGCACGCAGGCGGCCACCGCCCGATTGCGAAAGTAGACGCCCGCCAGCAGGGCGGCCGCGGTCACGGCGTGAAAGTTCGGGTGGAACATCACCAGTCGGGTAGCGATGCCCAGGGCCACCAGAGAGCAGAAAACCGTCAGATCCAAGGTCGTGCGGCGATTCACGCGATTGCTCTCCTCAATTCGATCCGGACGTGACGGTTTGCAATCCGGGAGTACCCGGTCGCATTCCGGGTCTGCCCGGCGGGGTGTGTTCAAGAATCCGAATTGTAGTCGTAAACCTTGAACTTCCACAAGACAGCGTCACCTGGCTTAAGCTGCTGGACGCCGGCGCCGACCTGCACGGCCTTGCCATTGACGTAGAACAGCCAATTGCGGCTGTCGGCCCCGCCCCCTTCGTTGGTCGCGTCGCCGATTTTGGTAATCAAAGCGCCGCTGCCCGAGCCGCGCTGGGCATAGGTCAGGCTGCGCTTGTGCGCTTTGGCCGCCGCTAGCGCATCGAGCACGGTCATGCCGTCGCGCCAGGGGATCGCCGTGTAGTGGGTCTCGACGCCGTCGCCGTAGTCGACGACTAGCCGCACGGCATTGGCCGTCTTGGTCTCACTTGGTTTGGGATCGGCGGCCAGAGACGCCTGTGCCGCCGGGCCCACCACCGCGGCCATGACCAGCACTAGGACCAGCAGCCTCGCGCCGGCGCGGCAGAGCGGTTTGAACGGCGGCGAATTCATCGGTGGTCTCCCTGGGGGCAATGGAACGTGCGTGGCGGCACGCCTCGCGGTCCCCCAGGATAGCGCGCCCCGCGACACTGTCAAACCGTGAGGGGCAAACTGGGTGGGCAAACCGTGTGAGTCGTTCGCCGTGTACCCGCGGTGAACCGAGCGTCGGTCAAACGCTGGCGAGCGACCGCTGGCGGCCCTTGTGGGCCCCCGCGCCGGGCGGTATCAATAATGCCTGACCGCTGCCATCACGGCCCGCTTCTTCATGCCCAGCAGGCCGGGCGCCACTTCCCCCAAAGATCGGCGGCGCGGCGACCTTTCACGGATTTGCGAACCACTCGAGGTGTACGACCCATGGCCGAACCTGGTTTCTTCAAGCTTACCACCGAGGGCGCCGACATCGCCGTGCTCACGCTCGACGATCCTCGCGGCAGCGCCAACGTGTTTTCGCAAGCCGTGCTGGAAGAGTTGGACACGCAGCTCACGGCGCTGGAAGGTCGCAAGGACCTGGCAGGTTTGGTGATTCGCTCGGGCAAGCCGGGCGTGTTCGTCGTCGGCGCCGACATTCGCGAGTTCATGGCCGGCATCGACATGCCCAAGGACCAGATCGTGGCCATGTGTGACCGCGGCCGCAAGTTGTTCCAGCGACTCTCAAAGATGCCGTTCGTCACCGTCACGGCCATCGAGGGTCAGTGCGTCGGCGGCGGCGCCGAGATGGCGCTGTGGTGCGATCGCCGCGTGATGGCCAGCGACGCCAAGAGCATGTACGGCTTTCCCGAGGTCAAGCTCGGGCTATTGCCCGGCTGGGGCGGCACGGTCCGCGCACCGCGCGTACTCGGCTTGTCCAACGCCATTGAGCTGATCACCGGAGCGGAGTCGATCGACGCCAAGACAGCGCAGGTGATGGGTCTGATCTCGGACCTCGTGCCCGCGGCCAAGCTCTTACAGTCGGCGATCAACGTCATCCGCGGAGAGCAGAAGTCGGGCCAGTGGAAGAAGGACCGCGAAGTGTGGAACGGTCCGATCGATATCAGCGACACCGAGCTCGGTTTTCTGGGCGCCACGGCCTCAGCCATGATCCAGGGCGCGACCGAGGGCAAGTATCCCGCGCCGAACGTGGCGCTCGAATTGATGCTGGGCGCCGCGGGCGTCGACGCCGACACCGCCGGCAGCGAAGAAGCCAAGGCCATGGCCTCGCTGTTTGGCACGCCGGTCAACCGCTCGCTGATCAACATTTTCTTTCTCACGGATCGCAATAAGAAAGACACCGGCATCGACCGCAAGGACGTGAAGGCCAAGCCGATCAAAAGCGTGGGCGTGATCGGCGCCGGCATTATGGGACAGGGTATCGTGGCTGCGAACCTGAAGCGCAACCTGGTGTCGATGCTGGGCGACGCCGCGCCCGAGGCACTGAACCGCGGCATCCAGCAGGTGCTGGAGGAGGTCTCGTACGACCGAGAGAAGAAGGGCCCCGACGCCAAGAAGGCGGTGCGAATGGCGTCGCTGTTGAACGCGGCGACCATCGACGAGGAACTGTCGCCGTGCGACCTGGTGATCGAGGCGATCGTCGAGAACCTCGAAATCAAGAAGCAGCTTTATGCCCGACTGGAGTCGAAGCTGGCGGATGACGCAATCCTGGCCTCGAACACGTCGACCATCCCCATCACCAAGCTGGCGAGCAGCCTCAAGCATCCCGAGCGGTTCTGCGGCATCCACTTCTTCAACCCGGTGCGGAAGATGCCGCTGGTCGAAGTGATCCGTGGCGCGAAGACGAGCGACGAGACCGTGGCCACGGCCGTGGCTTATGCCAAGAACATCGGCAAGTCGCCGATCGTGGTGAACGACGGCCCCGGCTTCCTGGTCAATCGGCTGCTGCTGCCCTATATGAACGAGGCGCTCGAGCTGATCTCAGACGGCGCCGAGATCAAGGCCATCGAGCGGGCTGCCAAGGAGTTTGGCATGCCGATGGGCCCGATCACGCTCTATGACGTCGTCGGTCTGGACACCGCGTTTTATGCGGGCAAGGTCATGCACGACGCCTTTCCGGAGCGAACTGGCGCCTCGCCCATCCTGCCCGCCCTGGTCAAGGCCGGCCGGCTGGGTCAAAAGTCAGGCGCGGGCTTCCTGGCCTATAAAAAAGATTCGAAGGGCCGCGGCACTCCCGACCCGGCGGCCGAAGCGATTATCAAGAACTATGTGCTCAAGCACGACAAGTTCACGCCAGAGCAGATCACGCACCGGCTATTTTTGCCGATGGTGCTGGAAGCCACGCGGATCCTGGAGGCCAAGGTGGTGCGCGACCCGCGCGACGTCGACCTGGGACTGATCTTCGGTGTCGGCTTTCCGCCCTACAAAGGCGGGTTGCTGTTCTGGGCAGACTCGCTCGGCTCGGCCAAGATCGTGGAGCTGCTCAAGCCGCTTGAGCACCTGGGTGCCCGGACCCAACCGACGCCGATGCTGCTGGAGATGGCCAAGACCGGCAAGAAGTTTTACACGACCTGAAAATCCAGTCGCCGCAATTGCCCGTGGGCCGAAATGTCCGCCGGTTGCCTGCTGTATACAATTAAGCTCACAGGTTTCTAAGTTCACAGGGTTCAAAACAGACCCCAGGGTTCGTTCACTCGACCTTCGCATAACCAAGGTACTCAAGCGATGAAACGCGCCGTCATTGTTGACTGTCTTCGCACTCCGATTGGTCGGGCCCATAAAGAGAAGGGGATCTATCGCGAGATTCGCTCCGACGACCTGGCCGCGCAAGTGATCGAGGCCCTGGTCGCTCGCACCGGCATCAACCCCGACGAGATCGAAGACGTCGTGCTGGGCAATACCCAACAGCAAGGCGAGCAGGGTCTGAACGCGGCCCGCGTGGTGGGGCTGATGGCCGGCCTGGCCACGCACACCGGCGGCACCACGGTCAATCGGCTTTGCGGGTCGAGCCTGCAGGCGATCAACCAGGCTTCGCACGCGATCATGGCTGGCTTTGAAGACGTGCAGATCGTCGGCGGGCTGGAGCACATGCAGCACATTCCGATGGACGCCGGCATCGACCTGAATCCCAAACTGTTTCATCGCACCTCCAAGGGCGCGCTGGCGATGGGCGTGACCGCCGAGTTTCTGGCTCAGACCCAAGGCATCTCGCGCGAAGAGCAGGACAAGTTTGCCCTGCGCAGCCATCAGCTGGCCGCAGCGGCGCAGGCCAAGGGTGAGTTTGTCCGCGAGATGCTGCCCATCTGGGGTCGCGACGAAGAGGGCAATCGCACGCTGATCGACAGCGACCAGTGCGTCCGCGCCGACGCCAGCATGGAAACCTTGGCCTCTCTCAAGCCGGCCTTCATGCCCGGCATGGGCACGGTGACCGCGGGCAACAGCTCGCCGTTGAACGACGGCGCCGCGGCGCTGCTGATCATGTCGGAAGACAAAGCCAAGTCGCTGGGTTTGAAGCCGCTGGTGCGCGTGGTGGCCACGGCCGTGGTGGGCGTCGACCCTGCGGTGATGGGCACCGGCCCCGTGCCGGCCACGAAGAAGGCCCTGGCCAAAGCCGGCCTGAAACTGGCCGACATCGACGTGATCGAGCTGAACGAGGCTTTTGCCTCGCAGGCCATCGCCTGCATGCGGATGCTGAAGATGGACGAGGGTAAGGTGAACCTCCGCGGCGGCTCGATCGCCATCGGACATCCGCTGGGCGCCAGCGGCGCGCGGATCACGACGACCCTGGTCAACAACATGGTCGACCGCGGCGCCACGCTGGGCCTGGCCACGATGTGCATCGGCGTGGGCCAGGGTATCGCCACGATTTTTGAGCGCGTCTAAAACGACCGGCCGAGGACTTCGCCCATCCTGCTTGCGCGTGCAGCCGGGGACCGCTGGCGCGCGATTTTGACGCGATAAAGCAAGCTTTGCGGGCCACCCGACGGGGGCAAAAAATCGCCCCGACGGCCCCTTCCCGGCGCTACCATCGGCCGTGTGCGGATGTTATCTTGATGGTTCGGCCAGACGCCCCCCACATCTGCCGCCGCACTTCCGCTCCGTTCGGCAAGTCTGTTCATGGTCGACACGATGCTCGAAGACACGCTGGTCGCGATGTTTGCTCGCCGCGTTGCCGCTGATGGCGACCGCCCGGCTATTCACGTCAAGCGCGGCGATAAATTCGTCATGCTCACCTGGAACCGCATGGCAGAGGACGCGCGCCGACTGGCGGTGGTCCTTACCGACCTGGGCGTGCAGCCCGGCGACCGCGTGATCCAGGTCTCTGAAAATCGTTACGAATGGATCGTGGCGGATCTGGCCGTGCACATGGCCCGCGCCATCCACGTGGCCGTTCATAGCACGCTCACCGGACCGCAGATCGCCTTTCAAATCGTCAATAGCGGCGCGCGGCTGGCGATCATCTCGGGACCCGAGCAAGCGCAGAAGCTGGCCGCCGTCGCCGACCAACTGCCGGCGGACATTCAGTATTTTTCCTACGACGCTTGCCCGGAAACCATCGGCGGCAAATCGATCCGCCGCCTCGCCGAGCTGACCGAAATGGCCAACGAAGCGGCCGGCCGCAAGCTGCAAGAGCTGGCCATCGCCGAAACCAAGCCCGCCGACCTGGCCACCATTCTCTACACCTCGGGCACGACCGGCGAACCGAAGGGCGTGATGCTCTCGCACGGCAACCTGACCTCCAACGCGCACGCCGTGCTCGAGTCGTTCGAAGTCGAGCCGGGCGAATTGCGACTGAGTTGGCTGCCGCTGTCGCACATCTTTGCCCGCACGTCGGACTATTACACCTGGGTCGCCAGCGGCGGCGAATTGGCGTTGGCCCAAAGTCGCGAGACGATCATCGCCGACTGCCAGACGTTACATCCGCACTATCTCAACGGCGTGCCGTACTTTTTTGACAAGGTCTATCGGACCTTGGCCGAGCAAGGTCTGGCCGACAAGCCGGGCGTGCTCAATGGATTGCTCGGCGGCCGGATGAAGATGTGTTGCGGCGGCGGCGCCGCCCTGCCCGACCACGTCGCCGAGTTTTTCCAGCGCAATGGCGTGGTCCTGGTCCAGGGCTACGGCCTGACCGAAAGCTCGCCGGTGATCTCCAGCGGCACGATGAGTGAGAACCGCATCGGCACGGTCGGCAAACCGATCAAGGGCATCGAGGTGAAGATCGCCGAGGACGGCGAGATTCTCACTCGTGGGCCGCACGTGATGGTCGGCTATTGGAACCTGCCCGAGGACACCGCGGCCACGATCACCGACGGCTGGCTGCACACCGGCGACCTGGGCGCCTTCGAAGACGGCTTTTTAAAGATCACGGGCCGCAAGAAAGAGCTGATCGTGACGGCCGGCGGCAAGAACATTGCCCCGACCTATATCGAAGGCCTGCTAACCCAGCACCCGCTGATCATTCAGGCGATGGTCGTGGGCGACGCCAAGAATTACCTGGCGGCCTTGATCGTGCCCAACCCCGACGCGCTGCGGGCCGAGATCATCAAGCGTCAGATCCCGGTCCTCACGCCGGCCCAGGCATTGGCCCACCCGCAGGTGATCGCGCTCTATGAGACCGCGATCAAAGAGCAGTTGAAGGACGTCTCGCATGCCGAGCAGGTGGCGAAGTTTACCTTGCTGTCGCGAGGGTTTACTCCGGAAACCGGCGAGCTGACCGCCAAGCTGAGCTTGCGGCGGGACGTGACGGCCGGGAACTTCGCCGCTGAAATCCGCGCCATGTACGGAGAATGAAGCCTTGGGGCGCGCCCAATTTTTGCCACCGTCCGCGTGACGGTTTTAATATTCATCCCACGACCAGATTTCTGTTCAAACCCGCGAGTACCCAATGAATCCGCAAACACAAGCCCGGCCGTCCGCCGACGAAGACCAGGACAACAAGGCGTCGTTCGCCGAAACCGCTTTGACGCTGGGCGGCAAGAGCGCCGAAGAGGCCGGCCGCATGGGCGCCCTGGACAAGGCCGACGATCAGGTCGAGCAGTTGTTCGCCAAGAAGTATCAGACCACCAACAGCCCCGTGCACCGCGCCGTCTGGGATCGCGAGCTGCCGGTCGAGCTGTTTGAGAGCCGCCCCGTGCAGACGCCCCCCGAGGTCGAGCGTGTGATGGCCGACTCGCTCACCGTGATGCGCAAGCACGTGCAGGCCGGCACCCACCTGGACGACAAGAAGAAGGTCCCCCAGGGCACGCTCGACGAATTGGGCGAGGCCGGCTATTGGGGTCTGCTGGTCGACAAGCAATACGGCGGTTCCGGCGCTCCGTTCGCCAGCTTTGCCGCCTTCTTGACCAAGATGGCCATGGTCGACCCGACCGTGGCCGGCCTGGCTTCGGTGCACGGTTGCATCGGCGCCGTCGACCCGGTCCGCACGTTTGGCAATCCCGATCAGAAGCAGCGGTTCCTGCCGCACCTGGCCAGCGGCAAGCGGCTGTCGGCCTTCGCGCTGACCGAGCCCGGCGCCGGATCGGACCTGACCGCGCTGAAGACCACGGCGGTCAAGGACGGCAACGAGTATGTGGTCAACGGCGAGAAGCTGTTTATCACCAACGTCGTGCCCGGCCGCACCGTGGGCCTGGTCTGCCTGATCGAGAAGCGCCCGGCGGTGCTGATCGTCGACCTGCCCGACCAGGAGAACGAGCAGTTCCAACTGCGGAAGTACGGTCTATGGGCGCTCAAGCACACCTACAACCAGGGCATCTTGTTCAATAACCTGCGTGTGCCGGCAGACAACCTGCTGAAGCCCAAGCAGGGCGACGGCCTGACGATCGCCTATCACGGGCTGAACCTGGGTCGCGTCTCGCTGTGTGCCAATGCGGCCGGCACCATGCGGCTGATGATGGCCAGCATGATCCCCTGGGCCAAGTATCGTAAAACCTACGGCGCGGCGATCGTCAGCCGCGAGCTGGTGCAGCGCCGCTTGGCGCGGATGGCCGGCCTGATCGTGGCCTGCGACGCACTGGTGCAGTGGGGCGGCAGCCTGATCGACGAAGGCTACCGCGGCGAGATGGAATGCGTGATCTCCAAGGTCTTTGGCAGCGAGTCGCAAAAGGAAGCGGCCATCGAGCTGTTGATGAAGACCCACGGCGGCCGCTCGTTCCTGCACGGTCACATGTTTGGCGACAACGTCCACGAGTACCTGGCCCCCTGCATTTACGAGGGCGAGGGAGAAATGCTCTCGATGGCCTTCTTCAAGTCGCTGGTCAAGCAGCACGGCGTGCAGTACTTTGAGCCGGTCGGCAAGGCCTTGCAGGCCTCGGGCATCAAGAAGCCCAACCTGGCCAACCCGGCCCACCTCTGGGCGCTGCGCAAGGCGTTTGCTCCGTATGCCAAGTGGCTGGCCGGCGAAACGCTGCGACCCAAGGCTCGACCGCAACTGCCGCAGATGCCCGAGGCGCTCAAGGCCCACGCCGAGTACGCCTGTGCTCAACTGCAGAAGCAGCCTTACGAGATCTCCTACAAGACGATGAGCAAGCACCAGCTCGGCCTGGCCGACCGGCAGCTGCGCATGTCGGAGCTCTCGCAGCGGGTGCAGGACATGGTCACGATTCTGTGTACTTCGCTATATGCCGCGCGGCAAAACGACGAGGTCGTGCAGAAGGCGGCCGACATCGTCTGCCAGGACCTGACTCGCAAGCTCACCGGCCAACGGGCCAGCGATCGCTACAATCGCCAGGTTACGAAGCTGGGCGAAGTGATCGCCGAGGGCGGCTTCAAGAGCATCGCCGGCCTGGACGCGGGCGAGATCATGATGAAGTACGACAGCTAGTCGGCGGATTGCGTCGAAAGCAGAATGCTTTACAAGCGGGGGTGACGGAAATGACCGTCGCCCCCGCTTTTCTTTTGCGCCGCCGGGCGCCGGCCGACGCACGGTCAACTTGACGCCCGCAAGCGAAAGCGGAGAATTGATCGCGGAACGCGGATTTGCCAGGTCGGCGCGTTCGGTTCCCCCCGCACCCAAGAGATTCAGCCCGTGGCAAGTTTTGCCGTCATCCTGCCGGCTGCCGGTCAGAGCAGCCGGTTTCACGACAAGCACTACAAGAAGCCCTTTGCGCCGCTGGCCAACAAACCGGTCTGGCTGCACTCGGCCGAGAGATTTGTCGCCCGCAATGACGTCAAGCAAACAATCGTGGTCGTCTCGGCAGAGGATCGCGAGCAGTTTCAGTTTAAGTTCGGCGCCAACACCGCGATCCTGGGCATCGAAGTGGTCGAAGGCGGCAAGGAGCGGGCCGACTCGGTCAGCAAGGCCCTGGCCCGGGTCAAGCCGGACATTGACTTTGTCTGCATTCACGACGCGGCCCGGCCCTGCCTGGCAGACGAGTGGATCACCAGCATCTTCGAGGCCGGCGAGCGGACCGGCGCGGCGATCTTCGCCATTCCGGTCACCAGCACGCTCAAGCGCGTGACCTCGAAGCACGAGGTCGAAGAGACCGTCGCCCGCGCCGGCCTGTGGGAAGCCCAGACCCCGCAGGTCTTCGCCAGGACGTTGCTGCTGGAGGCCCATGCCAAGCGCGACGGCTTTGCCGCTACCGACGATGCGCAACTGGTCGAGCGGATCGGGCACCCAGTGACGGTCTTGACCGGGTCGACCTTGAACCTGAAAATCGCCACGCGCGAGGATTTCCGCCTGGCCGAGCAAGCGCTGAAGGTGCTGCCCAAGCCCAAGCTCTCGGGCGGAAACCCGTTTGCCGACGACGACATGTGGCGGTAATGCCGCGCTCCATCCCGCTTAAAATCCGCCGCTCGAAGGAGCTCGCTTGAACGATATCATCGCCGAATTGCGCTGGCGCGGCTTGGTCCACCAGGCCACCGACGAGAAGCTCGACCAGTGGCTGCTGGTCGCGCCGCGGACGCTCTACTGTGGCTTTGACCCGTCGGCAGACAGCCTGCACGTCGGCAGCCTCATCCCGCTGTTGATGCTGCGCCGCTTTCAGCGCGCGGGTCACCGCCCGATCGCGCTGGTCGGCGGCGCCACGGGCATGATCGGCGACCCGTCGGGCAAGAGCGAAGAGCGCAACCTGCTGTCGGTCGACGCGCTGGCTGCCAACGTCGATGGCCTGAAGAAGCAGATGAGCATCGTGCTCGACTTCGACGACGCGCACGGCGCACGGCTGGTCAACAACTTCGACTGGATGAGCCGCTTCAGTTACCTCGAGTTTCTGCGCGACGTGGGCAAGCACTTTCCGGTCAACGTGATGATGGCCAAGGACTCGGTCAAGAGCCGCCTGGAGCGCGACGACGCCGGCATCAGCTACACCGAGTTCAGCTACATGCTCTTGCAGGCCTACGATTTTGTGCACCTGAATCGCGAGCACGGCTGCCTGTTGCAGATCGGCGCCAGCGATCAGTGGGGCAACATCACGGCCGGCATCGACCTGGCGCGGCGCATGGGAGCCGCCCAACAGCTTTATGGTCTGACGTGCCCGCTGCTGACCAAGAGCGACGGCGGAAAGATGGGCAAGAGCGAAAGCGGCACGGTCTGGCTCTCGCGCGAGCGGACCAGTCCCTACGCGTTCTATCAATATTGGATCAACGTCGACGATGCCGACGCGGGCAAGTGCCTGCGATTTCTGACCGAGCTGCCGCAGGCCGAGATCGAAGCACTCGACGCGGCCCGCACCAGCGACCCAGCCAAGCGCGACAGCCAACGCCGCCTGGCCGAAGAGGTCACGCGTTTGGTGCACGGCGAAGACGGTCTGACGGCGGCCCGCCGCGCAACCGAGATCTTCTTTGGCGCCGAGATTCGCGAGCTGTCCGACGCCCAGCTTGGCGAGATTTTCGCCGACGTCTCCAGCCGTGACCTGCCGACTTCGCGCCTCGGCGGCGAGGGCTTGCCAATCGTCGACGCCCTGGTCGAAGCCGGACTGGCCAAAACCAAGAGCGATGCCCGCCGCACGGTGGAGCAAGGCGGGGCCTACGTCAACAATCGCCGCATCGACGCGCTCGACACGAAACTGGGACCCGCGGACCTAGCCAGCGAGTCGGTCATGGTCCTGCGCAGCGGCAAAAAAAAGTACGCACTACTTCGCTTTAGGGCCTGACGTGCTCGGGCGCACTCGACGACAGCGCGCCGCGCACCACGATCGCCACCGATCCGAACAAGAGCGAGCTGAACAGCACTGCCCCGCCCAGGATCACGCCGAAGTGGTCGCGCAACAGCACCAGTGTCGGCGGCTCGGGCGAGGAGGGCGGTCGGCGGCGAACTCCGCCCTGGTCGGTGGTGTTAGGCTCGGCCTCACGCCAGGCTTCCCACTGGGCCCGCGCCTCGGGCGTGTCCATCTCGCGCAGCGCCATCGCGCGCGCCTGAAATACCAGGCCCACGACGACGATCTCGACGACCAGGTAAGCGATCAGCCACACGAGCCACGCGCGGCTGGCGGTAGATTTGGGCACGGTCATTTCTTGGGTGGCAGCAGGTCCAGCACGGCCGAGCTCATGGCGGTGATGCCGACGGGCAAGGCCAGCTCGACGTCGGGATAGTACAGTGCCGAGTGCAACGACGGCGCTTGCATGCCGCCGCGAGTCAGGCCGGCCAGCCGCTTGGGCTCGACCGTGCCCAGGCGAAACTGAAACACGGGCACGCCCGCGCGACCGTAGCGGCTGAAATCCTCGCCCCCCATCGACGGCTCGGAAAGCACGACGTTCGTGTCGCCCAGCACCCGGCGAAAGGTGGGCACGACCCGGGCCACCAGCTTCTCGTCATTGAACAGCGAGGGCGTGGTTTCGTTGAGCACTTTCACCACGGGCTCGGGCGCGCCCGCGCCGGCCGCCACGGCGTTGGCCTTGCGGCGGATACCTTCCAGCAATCGCTCGCGCACCTCGGGAGCAAAGCTCCGCACGGTTAACTGCAGGTGGCAGGCGTCTGAGATTACATTGTGCTTCGTGCCGCCGTGGATGGAACCCACGGTGACGACGGCCGGCGCAATCGGGTCGTTCTCACGACTGACCAGGGTCTGCAGCGACAGGATGAGCTGCGCCGCCTGCACGATGGGGTCGACCGTGGTGTGCGGCGCCGCGCCGTGACCGCCGCGACCTTTCATGGTGACGTCCACGCTGTCGACGTTGGCCAGCGAGTAGCCCGGCTTATAGCCGATCTTGCCGGTTTCGAGCGTGCCGTCGCAGTGCAGGGCCAGGGCCATGTCAGGCTTGGGAAATCGGGTGAACAGGCCGTCGTCGAGCATCTTCTGTGCGCCGGTGCCGCGCTCTTCGGCCGGCTGACCGACCAGCACGATCGTGCCCGACCAGGCGTTCTTGTTGGCCGCCAGATAGCGGGCGACGCCCACCAGGCTGGTCATGTGCAGGTCGTGTCCGCAGGCGTGCATCACGCCGGTCATCGTGCCGTCGGTGTTTTTCACCTGCACGGTCGAGGCGATTTTGAGCCCCGTGTTTTCGATCACGGGCAGCGCGTCGAGGTCGGTCCGCAGCATCAGCGTCGGACCGGGGCCATTCTTGAGCACGCCCACCACGCCGTGACCGCCGACGCCCGTGTGCACGTCATAGCCGGCCGATCGCCACAGCTCGGCGATCTTGGCCGCGGTCTGCTCTTCCTGCGAGGAGAGCTCGGGATGCTGATGGAACCACTGATAGACCTCGATCAGCTCTGCCGTGTTCTTGGCGGCCCAATCGGCAGGCGTCTCGGCCCGAGCGGCGAGCAAGGTCGTGGACAACAAAGCGGCGACGGTGAGGATGGCGGTGCGAAGCATGGGAGAGTATAGGCTTTAGGCGTTAGGCTTCGGGCTTTAGGTACGCAGAACTAGACGAAGAGAGAGCGGATGCGCCGTGGCAGCGGCGTTGGGGGCATTGTAGTCCACCTTAGATGGCCGGACATCCGTTGGCAGATGAGTTTTTCTCAGCCGAAGGCGCCGGTGTCGACCAGCTCCAGAAGCCGGGGCAAGAGCGCTTCGGCGGCCCGGGCGCGGTGGCTTAGCACGCTTTTGACCAGCTCGCCCAGTTCGGCGCAGGTCCGGCCGTACTCAATGATCTCGACCAGCGGATCGTAGCCAAATCCCGCGGCGCCGGCCGGCTGCCGGCGGATGCGGCCGTGGCACTCGCCGCCGCACGCAACGCGGATCTTGCCCGACGGGTCGGCCAGGGCCATCCGGCAGACATAGTGGGCGGTCCGCCGCTCGGCGGGCGTGTCGGCGAGATCGGCCAGCAGCTTGTCGTTGTTTTCCCGGTCGGTGGACTGCGGTCCGGCGTAGCGAGCCGAGTAGATGCCTGGCGCACCCCCGAGCGCGTCGACCACAATGCCGCTGTCTTCCCCCAGCACCCATTGACCGAGGTGCCGGGCCTGGGTCGAGGCCTTGAGCTCGGCGTTGACCGCAAACGAATCGCCCGTCTCGTCGACGTTGAGCACCGGCGGAAAGTCGGCCAGCGTGCGAATCGTAAGGCCAGCGGGCGCGAGCAGGTCAACCAGCTCGAGCGCCTTGCCACGATTCGTAGTGCCCAGCACGAGCAGCTTGGAGGTGGGCATGGGGCGCGAGCAACCAAGTGACAGAACCTGCCGTCACCGCACGGCAGCGGCACCGTTTTAGTCACTTCCCTCACGCCTGCCTAGCGGACCGTGGTCGTCGGCCGGCTGGCGTAATCGGTTGAAATCGCGCGGCGGGGCACCTCGACCGGCATGGGCTGCATGTCAAACGGGATGCCGCCCAGTTTTTTCGGCTTGCCGACCTTTGGAGATTTGCCGGCCACGATTTTCGTCTCGACGCCGAACGTGGTCATGATCTTGTGCACGCCCGGATTGAGCTCGATTTTGCCGTCGTCGCGCGGCGTGCCGACCGAATCGAAGCTGCCCACGGTCACGATGCTCGAGCTGCGATCGTGAAACTCGTAGGCTTCAAAGTTTCGCTTGCGCAAGGCCTCGGTCAGCAGGTGCGCGCTGCGGGCCGCGTCTTCCAGGTAGCTCTTGGGCACCTCGCCCCGATCGATCGCCTGCTGACGTTTGTCGTCCAGGATGATCGCGTGACCACTGAACGTGGCCACTTGCACCGTGTACTTGCCCGGGCAGTCCAGCAGGCTATGCGGCACCGCCTTGTTCATCTCGACCACAAACTTGTCGAGCCCCTTGGGCACGAAGTATTCGCTGGGCAAGAACGGGTTGGTAATGATGAAAGCGTTGTGCATTGGGCCCGGCTTCTGCGCGGACTTTTCCTTAGCCAGCATGGCCTCGGTCAGTTGCTTCTGAATGGTGCGCACCGCGGCCAGTGTCTCGTGGCCCTCGGCGGCTTCCTGGCCTTCGAAGGCTTTCGGCGTGGCGAACTTGAGCCGTTTGAGCACCTTCTGCGCTTCGGGATCGTCGACCGAGCTGTAGTCGCCCACGACCACCGCGATCTCGGTGTAGTCCTCGTCGCGATTATAGCGCATCTTCGGCGCCTCGCCGTCGGGGGTCAGCCCCCGACCCTCGACACTCTTGGTGAAGTCAAATTTCTTTTGATACGAATAGGCCGGCACCTTGAACTCTTTGCGCAGCTCATGAATCAGGCGGCGGGCCTGGTCCTCGGCTTTGGGGCCAGAGAACGTCGCGGTCATGATCATCCAGGGACCGTTGTTCTCGTTGATCGGATACATCTGGTTGGGGTCGCTCTCGAGGTGCTTGAAGACCACGAGCTTGTTCCACGGCCCTTCGGCCAGCGCCGACTGGGCAGCCGCCCAGGTGATCGTCGCCCCCAGAACCAGACACGAAACTCGACGGGCGTCCATGCGCACTCCTTGCGTGTCGATGGCCGAGCTCCCAGACCGGAGCCGGCAGTGCCTTGAGCAAATGACGTGAAAAGCAAACCGCGGTCGACCACACTTACGGCGTCGACCGGTTTCAGACGTGTTGGGGCGGGAGTCTAGCAAACGCACCCAGCGCGGGCTAGACGGACTTTGACCCGCCCAAGGAAGCACCGCGGTGCGCATCAGCCGAGCGGCGCAAGTGTCGATGGCGCGGTCTCTTCGCGCGCGTGCTAGCAGAGTTCATGATGACCGACGGGCAATCGTTCACCCAGCAGACGGCCATCGACGACACTCCCTGCCTGCATGGGTACGAACCGGCCGATATCCGCCGTCGTCCCCGCGACCTCGCACGGCGCATAGCGGCAGTTTGTGCCCAGCATCCTGCCAGTATGCTCGCCGGGCGATTCAACCAGCGCCTGCATCTTCATCCCGACCAGCGTCGCCAGGTACCGCTCGCGCAAGCAGTCTTCAAGCTCGGCCCGCTCGGCTTTCACCTCCGGGTCGACTTGCTGGCTCATCGTGGCGGCCGGCGTCGTGTGGCGCGGGCTCTTGGCAAACCCCAGTGTGGCCATGGTCAAACTGCCTGGCGACGATGTTTAACTGCCTTACTGCGCTAGTTCGCGCGATCCGCCGCGACAACGCCCGAGATCACTCGGGTACCGGCTCGATGCTGGCCGACATCGAGCCCTGGCAACTGGCGATCATGGCATCTTTGCCAAAGGCGTGAATCTGGTCGCGTTTCAGCTCGGCATGCTCGCGGGTCGTAGTGAGCACGATTGCCCGGCCGCGCGTGTCGACCTCCTTGGCGATCAGGAAGCCGCGCTCCATCGGGTGGCCGAAGAGCTGCTGCATCATCACGATGACATATTCGGGCGTGTGCTCCTGGTCGTCCCACAGGATCACGTTGTAACGCGGCTGTCGCTTGGGCTTCTTCGAATTCTTGGCGCGTCGTTTTAGCACGACCTCTTCGGTCGGTTCGGCGACTGCCGCGCGGGATTCGTCTGCCACTCTGAAAACCTCGGCCGAAAATGCCCGTCGAATGAATAGCCGAATGGGCTTGCACCTATTATATTGCAGGCCCGCGAAAATGGCGAACAAATCTTCCCCGCCGCTTTCCCCGAGCTGCGGGCGCACAGGGGAGCACCCAGGTGCTATCGAACCCATGTCTCAACTGGACGACTACCTCGAAAAAAATCGGCCTCGCTTTGAAAGCGAGTTGTGCGAGCTATTGCGCATTCCGTCGGTCAGCGCCGTCAGCCAGCATGCTCCTGACGTGGCCCGCGCCGCCGAGTGGGTGGCCGACCAGTTCCGCCGGATGAAGTTCACGGTCGAGGTGATTCCCACGGCCGGCAGCCCGATCGTCTACGCAGAGACGCCCGCCGTGCCCGGCGCGCCGACCGTGCTGGTCTACGGGCACTACGACGTGCAGCCCCCCGATCCGCTGGCCGAGTGGACCTCGCCCCCATTCGAGCCGACGGTGCGCGAAGGCAACCTGTATGCCCGCGGCGCCACCGACGACAAGGGCCAGATGTTCACGCATCTGAAGAGCGCCGAAGCCTGGATGGCGACCGCCGGACACCTGCCCGTGCAGCTCAAGTTTTTGATCGAAGGCGAAGAAGAGGTCGGCAGCCCCAACCTGGAACTGATGATCGCCGCCAACAAGAAGCGGCTGGCCTGCGACTGCGTCGTGATCAGCGACAACTCGCAGTTTGCCCCGGGTGTGCCGGCGATCACCTATGGCCTGCGCGGGATCGCCTACTTCGAACTGCGGCTCACCGGGCCGAAGCAGGACCTGCACTCCGGCACATTCGGCGGCGGAGTGGCCAACCCGGCCAACGTGCTGTGTCAGATGATGGCCGCCCTGGTGAACGATCGCGGCCAGGTGCAGGTGCCGGGTTTTTACGACGACGTGACACCGCTCACCCCGCGCGAGCACGAGCAGTTTGCCGCGCTGCCGTTCGACGAGCGCGCCTTCATGCAGCAAATCGGTGTCAAAGGGCTCCGTGGCGAAGAGGGATTCACGACACTCGAACGTCGCTGGGCCCGCCCGACCTGCGACATCAACGGCCTGACCAGCGGCTATCAGGGTGAGGGGGCCAAGACCGTGCTGCCGGCGCGGGCCACGGCCAAGTTCAGCTTTCGCCTGGTGCCCAAGCAGGACCCCAAGAAAATCACCGCGGCACTCAAGCGCTGGCTCGAAGAGCATTGCCCTGAGGGCATTCAACTAGAGCTGATCGATTTTCACGGCGCGCCGGGTGTGGTGGTTCCGCTGGAAAGTCCTTACGTCGCCGCGGCCGAGCGCGCGATCGAAACCGGCTTTGGCCGGCGGCCTGTCTTTATGCGCGAGGGGGGCTCGATCCCCGTCGTGGCGACCTTCCACGATCTGCTCGGAGCCGATACGCTGCTGCTTGGCTGGGGCCTCGACGACGACAACACGCACAGCCCTAACGAAAAATTCTCGCTCGCCGACTTTCACCGGGGCATCAAATCCAGCGCTTATCTGTGGCAAGAGCTGGCCAAAATCTCCAAGACTTCACCGCACGCTTAGACCGCTTATGCTCGATCGCCGTTACGTCGTGGATCACGTGGACCTCGTAGAAGAAAACTGCCGCCGCCGCGGGGCCAAGGTCGACGTGCGCAAATTCGTCGAGCTGGAAGGCCAGCGCAAGGCCAAGCAAATAGAGGTCGACGAGCTGAATCGCCGCGCCAACGAGGTCAGCAAGTCGATCGGCAAGGCCAAGGACGCCGAGGAGCGCGAGGCCCGCAAGGCTGAAGGCCGCTCGCTCCGCGACCAGACCACGGCGGCCCAGGCCGAGTTGGAGCTGGTCGTGGCCGAGGCCGACGGGCTGTTGCGAATGATGCCCAACCTGACGCATCCCGACGCGCCGCTGGGCGCGGACGACCAGTCGAACCTGGAGATCCGCCGCGGCCGCCACGAGCCGCCGAAGTTTGCCTTTAAGCCGCTGGATCACGTCGAGCTGGCCGAGAAGCTCGAGCTTGTCGACTTCGAAGCCGGCGCCAAGGTCACAGGTCACGGCTTTTATTTTCTCAAGAATGACGCCGTGCTGTTGGAGCTGGCCCTGCAGCGCTACGCGCTGGAAGTGCTGATGGGCGAAGGTTTCACACCGGTAATCACGCCCGACCTGGCCCGCAACGAGATCCTGCAGGGCACGGGCTACATTCCCCGCGGGCCGGAAACGCAGATTTATAGCATCGCCGACAGCGACCTGAGCCTGGTGGCCACGGCCGAGATCACGCTGGGCGGGCTGATGTCTGGCGAGATCATCGACCCGGCCCGGCTGCCGATCAAGCTCTGCGGCATCAGCCATTGTTATCGCACCGAGGCCGGCGCCGGCGGTCGCGCATCGCGCGGGCTGTATCGCGTGCATCAGTTCACCAAGATCGAAATGTTCGCCTACACGCTGCCCGACGGCAGTGAGGACATGCTCAACTATTTCTGCGACCTGGAATGCCGGCTGTTCGACGGGCTGGGCCTGGCCTACCGCGTGGTCGACACGGCCACGGGCGACCTCGGCGGTCCGGCCTATCGCAAGTTTGACCTCGAGGCCTGGATGCCCGGCCGCGGCGAAGCGGGCGAGTATGGCGAGGTCACTAGCACGTCCAACTGCACCGATTTTCAGGCCCGGCGGCTGGGCATCCGTTACCGCACCGGCGAAAAAGGGACCGCGTTTGTCCATACGCTCAACGGCACGGCGATCGCCATCAGCCGGGCGATGATCGCCATCCTGGAAAACTACCAACAGGCAGACGGCTCGGTGGTCGTGCCCGAGGTATTGCGGGCCTGGGTGGGCAAAGAGCGGATTGCCGCCCGCGCTTAGGGCGGCTGCCTAACAGGCACAGGCGCATAAAAAAATCCGCGACCTTGCGGGCGCGGATCTTTTCTTGCGGGATACCGGCAGGCACATGGGTTCGCGTCGGCCGGCGGACCCCCTGCCGCCGGCCGACGCCCCCCGACCTTACGATCCCAGCGAGTTTCCGATGTTCGTAAACGTGGTGCTGGTGTTCGTGCCCAGGCTTTGAATCGCCACGAGGCAGACGATGATAATCAACGCCAGCATCACCGCATATTCGACCGCGGTGGGGCCATCTTCGGACGACAGGAACTGGCGCAGCTTCTTGATGGTCAACATGTCAATGCTCCTCTCGCGCAAGCGCGATGCTGTTGGATTAAACAGAAACCCACTGCGGTAGCCCGCTCACGGAATAATAAGGTCCGTGCGTGAACTACCTGACCTTTCGGCAACCGGCTACCGTCTGAAAACCGTGGCTTTCAGCCGGCCCTTGGCTTTGCGTCCCGGCCTTGCGACCGGTTTGCCTTTTCGAGGTTGGTGGATCGAGGAGCGATTGTGTCGGCAACTCGCCGCCAAGCTCAAATACGTTCGACGTGACAAGAACTCATTGGGAAGTGACCGGGTCGGGCCCCTGTTGTCGGCTGCGTCGGCAACCAACTCAGGAGCCTTCCCGGCTATTGGAAACCCTATCTCGGTTTTTCCAATTGTCAAAAAAGGACTGCGCAAAATGCAGCCAAGATGGCGAAAAACCGGGCAATGGTTCGAATTTTGCGCGGCTATGCTTTCGCCGCTGCGCTGACCGCGGCCGCTTCGGCCTCGCGGCACAGTCGGGCCGCTTCGGCGGAAGTGGAAGCTTCAGCCACGGCGCGCACGATCGGCTCGGTATTGCTGGCCCGCACCAGCAGCCATTTGCCGGGCCAATCCAACCGCAGCCCGTCCAACCGATCGGCGACTGCATCGGAAAAATGTCGCTCGACGGCCGTTAGCGCCGCGGGAATCTGTTCGCGGGGCACGATGATCTTGGTCTTCACAATTTCGTAGCGCGGCAGTTCGGCTGCCAATTGGCTCACGGGCAGCTCGCGAGCGGCCATCGCGTCCAGGATCATGGCCATGCCCACGAAACTGTCGCGCACCAGGCCGACCTGCGGATCGATCGCCCCGCCGTTGCCTTCGCCGCCCAACAAGGCGCGGTGGGCCAGCATCGCGTCAACCACGTTCGCTTCGCCAACCGCCGATCGATAAAACGGCACGCCATATTTCGCTGCCAGGTCTTCGGACATCCGGCTGGTCGAGCAATTCGTTACAATCGGTCCGCGCTTTGCGCGCAGGCGATGGTCAACGCACAACGCCAGCGTGTATTCTTCGCCCAAGTACCGCCCCTGTTCGTCGATCACGGCCAGGCGATCGGCATCGGGGTCTTGGCAAAAGCCGACGTCGGCCCGCTCGGCCGGCACGGCCTTGAGCACGCCAGCGAGGTTCTCTGCCGTGGGCTCGGGCGTGTGTTCAAATTGACCGTCGGGGGCGGCGCCCCGGATCGTCGCCGTGCAGCCCAGTTCTTCCAGTAGCCGCGCCGCCAGCAGGCCGCCCGCACCGTGATTGGCGTCAACCAGCACGCGAAACTTCCGCCGGCGTATCCGTTCCACGTCCACCGTCGCCAGGACCAGCCGCAGATGCTCGCCGAGCGTGTCCGCAATCGTCGTCACCCTGCCGACACGCTCATGGGTCACCCAGGCCGGCGAACCGTTGCGGTAACGGTCGATGACCTTGGCCCCCGCCGGCTCGGGAATGACCCGCCCTGCCGCCGAGAAGAGCTTGAGCCCGTTGTACTCGGGCGGGTTGTGGCTGGCCGAGATCTGGAGGCCACCGGCGGCTTTGAGGTGTCGCACCAGGACGCCCGTGGTCGGCGTGGCGGCCACGTCGGCATCCAGGACATCACGTCCCACGGCGGCCAAACCGCTTTGCAAAGCCACCGAGAGCATCGGTCCGGTTGCCCGGCCGTCGCGCGTGATCAGCACGGCACCGGGGGGCAGTTCGGCGGCGAAGGCGCAGGCATAGCGGATCGCCACTTCGGGCGTGAGGGTCTGGCCCACGATGCCGCGCAATCCAGAGACGCTGATGATCGGTTCGTTCACTCTGGCAGAGTCGCAGGGGTTGGGGCCAGCTGGCGGAAATCAGAGTCTCACAATCTTACCACGAAATTCTCGCGTTCCTGCCGGTTGCCGGAACGGCGAGGATTTGCCCTTGCTCACGACCGCCAATCGTCAACAATTGACCGCAAAATCCCGCCGGAGACCTTGCCGCATGGCTGCCACGCCCACGAAGTTCGACGCCTCGACCGCCCTGACCCAACTCGACAAGGCGGTTGCCGACAAGAAAATTTCTGCCGGCGCCGTCGGCAACATTCGCGCCTGGCTGACCGAGCCGCGCTATGCCGACTATGCCCCGCAAGTCGCCGAGCACCTGGCCACGGGCAAGTTTCAAGAGCTGGACGACGTCTTCTGGACGATCATCCCGTTTGGCACCGGCGGCCGTCGCGGCAAGATGTACCCCATCGGCTCCAATGCGATCAACGACCGCACGATCGGCGAAAGCGCGCAGGGGCTGGCCGACTACGTGGCCCGGGCCTGCCAGGGACAGGAGCTGTCGTGCGCCTTGGCTTACGACACGCGACACCGCTCGCGGCACTTCGCCGAGTTGTGTGCCGAGGTGATGGTCGCGGCCGGCTTCAAGGTCTACTTTCTGGATGGTTATCGCAGCACGCCCGAGCTGTCGTTTCTGGTGCGCTACAAACATTGCAGTTGCGGCATCATGGTCACGGCCAGTCACAACCCACCTAGCGACAACGCGGTGAAGGCCTATTGGTCCACCGGCGGTCAACTGCTGCCGCCGCACGACCGGGGCGTGATCGATTGCGTGATGTCGACCGACACGATCCGCCGCACGCCGTTTGCCGAAGCCCTGGCCCAGGGCAAGGTCGTGATGTGCCAGGAAGAGGTCGATCGGGCTTATGTGACCGCGGTGCTCGGACAGGCCATTCCCGGCGGACGGGATGCCAAGATCTTGTACTCGCCCCTGCACGGCGTCGGCGCGTCGGCCGTGTTGCCGGCTCTGGCGGCCGACGGCTTTACCGAGGTTGAACTTTTTGGACCGCACGCCGCGCCGGACGGCGATTTTCCCAACGTGCCCGGTCACGTCTCGAACCCCGAGAATCCCCGGGTGTTTGATTCGATCATCGAGCGCGGCAAACAGATCGGCGCCGACCTGATCCTGGCCAGCGATCCCGATTGCGACCGCATCGGCCTGGCCGCCCCGATCACAAAAGCCGTTGACTCGGCCTGGGCCACGATGTCGGGCAACCAGATCGGCGCGCTTTTGGCCGAGTACCTGTTGGCCAACTGGCAAAAGGCGGGCCGCCTCACGCCGGCGCATTACATCATCAAGACCCTGGTCACCACCGAGCTCACGCGCCGCATCGCCGATGCCTACGGCGTGCGGACGTTCGGCAACCTGCAAGTGGGCTTCAAGTACATCGGCGGCACGATCGACGAGCAAGGTCCCGACAAGTTCGTCTACGGCACCGAAGAGTCGCATGGCTACATGGCCGGCACATACGTCCGCGACAAGGACGGCACGGTTGCGGCGATGCTCCTGGCCGAGCTGGCCGCCGAAGTGAAACGGGCTGGTCAGACGCTGCACGACAAACTCGACTCGTTGTACTGGCAATATGGCTATCACGCCGAAGCGCAAATCTCAGTCACCATGCCCGGCTCGCAGGGCATGGCCGCCATGGCGGCGCTGATGGCCCGATTTCGTTCGAACCCGCCCCGCGAATTGGCCGGACTAAAAGTGACACGGGTCCGCGACTATCAGAATCTGGTCGAGTTTGCTCCCGGCGCCCCGCCGACGCCGCTCAATGGTCCGCAGGGGGACATGGTCATTCTGGACCTGTCCACGCCGGGCACGTACGTGGCGGTCCGCCCTTCAGGCACCGAGCCCAAGGTGAAGTATTACATGTTCACCTACGAGCCAGCCGAGATGCTGGCAAACCTGGCGGACACCAAGGCCGAACACGCCCAGCGGCTGGCGGCGCTGGGCCGCGACCTGACCGCCTTCTCGCAAGCGGCCCAGTAAACGGCCGCCTGGCGACTCCTCTCGGCTTCGGCTGGCCTGGCGGGATACAATGGAGGCAGTCTCTTCTGGTTGAGTCCCGGGCGCTACTATTTCCGCCATCATGTCTGACGCCCCCCTACCCGCTGACGATGCCGAGCTGCCGCTGGTCGACGATGCCAATGCGCCGGTCGGTTTTCGGCAGGCGGCCGCCAAGGTTCGCGAGTTTCCGCAGTCGCCCGGCGTTTACCTGATGAAGGACTCGGCCGGCCGGGTCATCTACGTCGGCAAGGCCAAGAGCCTGCGATCTCGGGCCGGCAGCTACTTCCTTAAGGCGGCCGCCGAAGATCGCCGCACCGCCGACCTGATCCGCGAAATCGCCGATATCGACTTCATCGAGGCCGAGAGCGAGGTCGACGCGCTGCTGGCCGAAGCCCGGCTGATCAAGGATGTGCAGCCCAAGTACAACCAGGACCTGAAGGACGACAAGACTTTTCCCTATCTGGAGATCACGACCCGCGAGGATTTTCCCCGGGTCGAGTTCACCCGCGAACCGCAGTCGCGCGGCACCAAACTCTATGGCCCGTTTGCCAGCGCCGGCAGCCTCCGCGGGGCCATGCAGGTGTTGCAGAAGATTTTCAAGTTTCGCACCTGCACGTTGGACATCGACGAGAGCGAGGAAAAGTGGCGCTGGTATCGGCCGTGCCTGCTAGCCTCCATCGACCAGTGCTCGGCGCCCTGCAACCTGCGGATCTCCAAGGACGACTACCGCCGCGACATCGCTCGGCTGCGGATGTTTCTGGAGGGGAACAAGAAACGGCTGCTGGGCGAGATGCGCGAGGAGATGAAGAGCGCCGCCACGGCGCTGCAGTTTGAAAAGGCCGCCCGGCTGCGCGACGAGATCCACATGCTGGAAACGCTGGACGAACGTGGTGAGCTGGATACGCACGTGCAACCAGAAGTCTTCTTTGTCGATCCCAAGCGAGGCCTGGCCGGATTGCAAAAAGTGCTGCACCTGGACGCCGTGCCGCGGACGATCGAGGGCGTGGACATCGCGCACCTGGGAGGCGGCGAGACCGTGGCCAGCCTGGTGCAGTTCATTGACGGGCTGCCCTTCAAGCCGAACTATCGCCGCTACAAGATCCGCGATACCCAGGGGGTCGACGATTTCGCCAGCATTCGCGAGGTGGTCAGCCGCCGTTTTCAAAAGCTGCACGACGACGCCCAGGTCTTTCCCGACCTGCTGTTGGTCGACGGCGGCAAAGGGCAGTTGTCCAGCGCCATGGCCGCCTTTCGCGCGCTGGACATCACGCCCCCGGTGGTGATCTCGCTGGCCAAACGCGAGGAAGAGATCTATCTGCCGGACACCGACGAACCGCTGCGGCTGTCGCGCCACAGCTATGCGCTCAGACTGTTGCAATACGTGCGCGACGAGGCTCATCGCTTTGCGCAGCACTACCACCACATTCTGCGGCGCCGCTCGATGCTGGGCGATTGACCGAGTGCGCTCCGGCGCGATCAGTCGATGAAGATATAGCCTTCCTCGCCGTGCTGGCTGAGGTCGAGGCCCGCTTCCTCATCGTCCATCGAGACCCTGAGTCCCATCGTGGCGTCCAGCACCTTGAGCAGGATGACCGTGACGGTGGCGGCGAAGATCCAGGTGATGACCGTGGCGGCGATCTGGCCGGCCAGCAGGTTGCCACCTTCAATCAAGCCGATCGGCTCCCCGCCGTTTAAGTCCTGGACGGCCCGGGTGGCAAAAACACCCGTGAGCACCGCGCCCAAGGTGCCGCCCACGCCGTGGACGCCAAAGGCGTCGAGCGAATCGTCGTAGCCGAGCTTGGCCTTCATGACGGAGACCGAGTAGTAGCAGACCACGCCGCCGATCAAGCCCATCAGAATGGCAGGCATCGGCGTGACGTAACCGGCAGCCGGCGTGATGCAGACCAATCCGGCCACCGCGCCGGAGCACGCGCCCAGCACGGTGGGCTTGCCGCGCAGGACCCATTCCATGGCGGCCCAGGAGAGCGTGCCCGCTGCGGCCGAAAAATGGGTGGCCGCAAAGGCGCTGGCCGCGATGCCGTCGGCTGCCAGGGCGCTGCCGGCATTAAAACCAAACCAGCCAACCCACAGCATGGCGGCGCCCAGGGCCGTGTAGGTCAGGTTGTGCGGCGGCATCGGCGTGGCCGGGTAGCCCAACCGCTTGCCGATCAACAGCGCGCAGATCAAGGCTGAAGCTCCGGAGCTGATGTGCACCACCGTGCCCCCGGCAAAGTCGAGCGCGCCGCCAAAGGTCCAGGGATAGGCGTTGGAGGCTTCGGTGTGATAGGCCAGGATGCCGCCGCCCCAGACCCAATGAGCCAGCGGGCAATAGACGATCGTGCCCCAGAGAATCGAGAACACGACCATCGTGCTGAACTTCATCCGCTCGGCAAATGCCCCGCAGATCAGGGCCGGCGTGATGATGAAGAACATGCCCTGGAAGAGCATGTGCGTCAGCATGGGTATGCCAAACAGTGTGTGATTGGGGATGTGCGGCCCGGAGCCTTCGACCCATTCGGCCTGCACCCCTTTCATGAACAGAAAGTCGCCATTGCCCACCCAGTAACCGGTGCCGCCGAAGGAGAGCGAGTAGCCATATAAGGCCCAGATGACGCTCATCAGGCCCATCAGAAAGAAGCACTGCATGATGACGCCCATGACGTTCTTCTTCCGCACCAGGCCCGAATAGAACATGGCCAGACCCGGCGCGGTCATCATCAGCACCAAGGCCGACGAGGTGAGCATCCAGGCATTGTCGCCGCGATCCAGCGGCTTTTCGGTGGCGGTCCCGGGCGAAGACTCTTCCTGGGTCTCGTGGGCCGGCGGCGGCGGTGTTTCGGGCGACTTGGTCTCGGCCATCGGCGCTGCGGGCGCGGCCGGCTCTTGCGCGCCGCAGGTCAGCGGCGCGGCCACGATCAAGGATACCGCCAAAATCCAGACCCAGACCACCGACCGACTCGCTTGCTCAACGGACATTCACTGCTCTCCGCGTTAGGGGGAAGGACGCCTGGAATTCATCGCGCTCGGAACGCGTCCGGCGTGGAAAGACATCGTTGTTAGCAATCGGCGTGCCAGCACCGTGCCGGTGCGAGAGACGGCCCATGCGGCAACGACTTACGGATGAATGACGGCTGCTCGGGCCGAGGGCCATGCACATTTCGCTGGCGAACGACGCCCGTGCGTTGCGCTTTGCCAAAGATCCGCTGCGCGCAACCTAAGCCGCGCGCAACAACTTGGGCCCCAGGACCGGCGGCGCGCCGATCCTGAGGCCCAAGTCCGCTGCGACACGAGGGAAAAAACCTTGGCCTGGGCGGCGAACCACCCAAGCCAAGGCGTCCCTCTGGCCAAGCGGAAGGCCAGACTTGCGTCAGGCATCACTTACTGCATACTTCCGAACCCGTAGTAAGCGTTGTTACCGTGCTCGGCGACATCCAAGCCTTCGTGCTCTTCCTCGGCGGTGACACGGATACCAACGGTTGCCTTCAAAATGATCCAGGCCAATGCGGCCACGACCACCACGTAGGCGCCGGCGGCAATCACTCCGATCAACTGATCGAAGAACTGCTCGCTGCCGGCCCCGTAGAACAAACCGGCCTTCTGCTCGGTGTTGCCGCTGCGGGCAATCCGATCAGGCGTGGCGAACAATCCCACGCACAGCGTGCCAAACACGCCGTTGAGCAAGTGCACCGATGTGGCGCCCACCGGATCGTCGGCACGAATCTTGTCGAAGAACAAGACGCCGAACACCACCAGGGTGCCGCCGATCACACCGATCAGCGTGGCGACAGGCACGGTCACGAATGCACAGGGCGCCGTGATCGCCACCAGACCGGCTAAGCAGCCGTTCAGGGTCATGCCCAGGTCGGGCTTGCCCAGCACGATCCAGGCCACGGCCGTAGCAGCGAGACTTCCGCCGGCGGCCGCGGCATTCGTGGTCACCGCGATCTCGGAAATCGCCGCGGCATCGACGCCCATCGTGCTGCCGGGGTTAAACCCAAACCAGCCGAACCAGAGAATCATGCAGCCGATCACCGCCACGGTCAGGTTGTGACCGGGAATGGCGTTGATCTTGCCGTCGGCGCTGTACTTGCCGATGCGGGGGCCAAGGATGTACACGCCCGCCAATGCCGCCCAACCGCCCACCGAGTGGACCACGGTCGAACCGGCGAAGTCGACGAACCCACGTTGGGCCAACCAGCCGCCGCCCCAAATCCAGTGACCGACCACCGGGTAAATGGCGATGGCCATGATGAACGAGAACAGAATGAACGAAATGTACTTGATGCGCTCGGCAACGGCACCCGAGACGATCGTGGCGGCCGTTCCAGCAAATACCAGCTGGAAGAAGAACTTGGCCATCAAAGGAACACCAGGCCAGCTAATCGCGCCGTAGTCGCCCTTGTAGTCAGGGCCGATCGCGGGGCTGTTGTCGGCACCGCTCACGGTCCACAGGCCGGTTTCGCCGATGTACTTGCCCAGTTCGCTCTCGGGCGACGCCGGGTTGCCGAACATCAGACCCCAGCCAACGAGCCAGAAACCGAGGGTCGTGGCCGAGAACACGATGAAGTTCTTCGAGAGGATGTTTACCGCGTTCTTACTGCGACAAAATCCCGACTCGACGCAGGCAAAGCCCAGGTTCATAAAGAACACCAGGAAGCCGGCAATCATCACCCACACCGTGTCGACCATCACCTTGAGGTCGGCTGGGGTGAGCGGCGGCGGGGGCGCGGGGGCGGCCGACGGCTCGGCAGCGGGCGTTTCCGCGACCGTGGCCTCAGGAGCTTTGGTTTCACCCGCACTCGGCGGGTCTTGGGCCAGAAGAGGCCCGGCAGTGGCCACGAGGGCCAAACTGGCCAGGGCCAAACAACAGACGAGCGCAGACCATCTTGGGGTCAACATCGGCATCTCCGCTATGAGAAGGACTATCACGACGCCCTCGGCCGCCACACTGCGGCACAAAAAGGGCGCGGACCGAGGCCCAGCTAGCAATCGCTGTGCCAAGCCTCGCGCAACATTGCGCTAGCCCTTAATTAGCAGCGGGTTACATCACAACAAAGTTGTGACTGCACACCCCAGATGCCCGCTTGACGGGCGGGGTCCGCCGCGCGGATGCGCAGAACCTAGGCGGACCCCGAGCTTTCCCTCCTGCTGCCGAACCCGAGCGAATCTTCGTCGGAGGCGGTCGCGTCCCCTGCCGAGGTGTAATCGCAGGCGCGACCCGGCGAGCCGACCCGCCGCGCTTAGAACTCGACCTGATAGCGATCGGTCATCTTACGCCGCATCGCGCCCATCTGGTTGGCGATCTGCTGCGAGATGTTGTTGCTGGTCGTGGCGCCGGTGGCGGTCTGCTCGGCGCGGACCTGTTGCCGGGCAAGGTCGCCCACCGTGGTGTCCGTGTAGCTGTTGCTGTAGTAATACGAACCCGTGTCCCAGATTCCCGCGGTCTGCCGTCCGGACTCGATGCCCACCCCCTGCCAGGCCGCGGTCATATCGCGCAGTTGATTGGCCACTTTGCCGCCGAAGTCGGACAGCTCGGCATCCACGTGCAGCGTCGGCAACCGATCGACGCGCCGTGCCGCTGCCGAGATCCACGCGGCCAATTGACCGTGGGTCTTGGACTCGCGTTTTTGCAGCCGCAGTGAGTTGAGCTCGCGCTCCAACGATTTGAAATAGGCCTGGGAGGCCGCCGCCTTGTCGCTCTCTTTGGCTGGTTGCACGCTGACCTTCACGCCCGGGTCGACCTGCGGATCGACCAGCGCCACGGCAGGCTTGGGCACCTCGACGACGCTCATTACCAATCGCAGGCCATCGTCCGACAGGTCACCCTCCAGCGAAATACTCTTCTCGCCGACCGAAGGTTTCCAATCGGCCAGCTCGTCCAGCGTCACTCCCGCGCCGGACATGGCGTGCAGGATGACGGGCTTGACCACGTCGGTCAGCGGCCCCGGCGCCTCGGAAAGATCGACCACCAACTTGCCGCGACACTTAGCGCCGATCTTGATGCCAAGTCGCGCCCCGCGTGCGCCCGACAAGATCGCCGCAGCGCGGTCCACGTCGGCCGGCCGGCCCGAAAAGACACCGCTCGAACGCAGTTGCGCGGCCACGAATTTCTCGGGCAGCAGGTCCGCCAGGTCCATTGCCAGGATGATGTCGGTGCCGGCGGTGTCGCCATACGAACCGGCCTTGAGTAGATATTCCGGCAGAGGCCGCTCGACCTTGTGCAGACGCTGCGCCCAGCGGGCCGCCTGCTGCCGATTGCTGGGGGCTAACAAGCCGATGTCCTTGCCACCCAGGTCCAGCACAAAGGCCAGCTCGGTTCCCATCGCCGCCGCGCCCGAGAGGTGCTCCAGATGCCGGTGCGATTGTTTGGCGACTTTCTCCAGGTCGACCGGCGATTTCATTTGGATCGCGGCCGCCTCCCAGGTGCGCTTGCGTCGTTCGACGTCGATCGCGCCGGCCAGCACGAATCGCGCGGCATTTGGCGGAATCAAGAGCGAGCGCTCCTCAAAGGCCTCATTCAGCCGCTTCTTGGCGTCGTGTTCCCGCGCGAAAGGACTGGCCAGGATCTGCTCGACGTTGACCAGCACCAGGACGTTGGCCCCATCGGGCAGCTTCTGCATCAGGTCGTCAAACGGCGCCGCCAGCGCTTGAGACATCAATGCCAAGGTCAACAACAACGCCGCGCGCATCGCTCGAAAGCTCATGAGGTCCGTCCGCAAAAGTAGATGGAGAAGGGGCGTCCGCCGAATGGCGCCCCAAAGACGTCGGGCGCCAATGAAACGAAGGGTAAGAACTAGCGCTCAATCGTAGTCGCTGGGCGAAGTCGCTCGCAACCATCCGGCGTGGATGAAGGCAAAAAACCTGTGCGAAGCGGCCCACTCCAGCCGCATCACCGTTGACGCCCGGCCTGGTCCGGTCGAGAATCAGCGTACGTCCCTGATTCTGGCGGTTTTCGGCGGATATCCGGCTTATGGCGACGCTCGTCGATACGATCCTCGGCTCCAACATCAACTACGTCACGCTGGCCGTGCCGTTTTTTTTCCTGCTGATCGGCATCGAGTTTGTCGTCGGCCTCGTGCAGCACAAGCAGCTCTACCGCTTCAACGACTCGATCAACGACCTGAGCTGCGGCATCATCGACCAGATTGTGGGCATCTTCTTGAAGGGCCTGCTGTTCGCGGGCTACCTCTACCTGTTTGAACACGTTCGCCTGTTGGATATCGCCAATGCCCCGCCGGCAGCCAAGTGGATCGCGGCGATCGGCCTGATGCTGGGCGTGGACCTGGGGTTCTATTGGTTCCACCGCATCGCCCACGAATATGCCGCGCCCTGGGCCACGCACGTCGTGCACCATCAGAGCGAGGAGTACAACCTCACGGTCGCCCTGCGACAAAGCGCCTTCGAGAGCTGCTTTGCCTGGATCTTTTATCTGCCGTTGGCCGTGATCGGTTTTCCGCCGGCCTGGTACCTGGCCATGTCGGCTTTGAACCTGATTTATCAATTCTGGGTTCACACCGAGGCGATCGGCAAGCTGGGTCCGCTGGAGTGGATCTTCAACACACCCTCGCACCATCGCGTGCACCATGCTCGCAACCCACAGTATCTCGACAAGAACTACGCGGGCATGTTCATCATCTGGGATCGGATGTTCGGAACGTTCGAGCTCGAGGTCGAGGAGCCCGTGTATGGCATCACCAGGCCATTGCAAAGTTGGAACCCGCTGTGGGCGAACTTTCACGCCTGGGCCGAGCTGGCCCACGACGCCTGGGCCGCGCCGCGTTGGCAGGACAAGATCAAGATCTGGTTTATGCCCTTGGGCTGGACCCCGCCGGGACTGCCCGAGGGCTCACGCGCCGGCCAAGTGACCCGCGCGACAGTCACGAAGTTCAATCCCCGCCTGCCGCTGGGCCTGAACCTTTACGTGCTGGTGCACTTCGTGCTGACGCTGGTCGTGGGCGTCAACGTCTTGACGATGTCCGACCAGGACGCGCCGCTGGGCGCGATCGTCGGCCCCGCGGCGCTGGTACTCTGGTCGCTGGCCAGCTTGGGCGGAATCTTGGAGCGAAAGCGCTGGGCAATGTTTTCCGAGGTCGCGAGGCAGGTGGCCCTGGTGCCGACGTCGCTGGCCTGGTCGACGGGGTCGCAATGGCAGACTGTCGCTGTGGCGACCGCGGCTACTCTAGCGATCGTGTCGATCACCTGGCTGGTCGGCTATCGAGCGCAGTTTGTCGCCGATGCCGCTGCGCCCGCGCACGCTGCCGACGAGTCGCGCGCGACGCTGAGCGCCGTGCGCTAGACTTCGCCGGCTTGCGCGGAGATCAGTGCGCTTCCATGCAATAAAACTTGCCGCCGTTTGGCGATTTGTAGCAAGCCACGCCGATGACCGATTTGTTGGGGTCAAATATCTGCACGGCATGCGGGGGATCATTGACCCAGGCCTGCACAGCGCCGGGGACGTTGTTCTGTCCGGCCGCAATGTTCTCGCCGCTGCGACCGCTGTGCGTCATCGAACCGGTGCGTGCCATCCAATAGCAATGAGCCCGGCACCGCTCTTGAACCTTGGGATCGATCTTGACCGGTTGCATCCCGGCGCGGGCCCGGTGCCAATTGACCATGTCCAACATCCAACGTTCGCCACGCCACAAGAGGATTTCGCCTTCTTTTGGCTCCTCGATCTCCATCGACGGGTTGCCCGCTCCCGGCATGTCGCCGTAAACATTTGAAGCGGCAACGAAAAGACCCAGAAATACAGTCCATCGAATCATCATCGACTCCGTTATGGGGTTTTTGTTTCCTCAAGCAGCGTGTGCATTTCGCACCTGCTCTGAGGGGACCTTCGCAGGATCCTCGCAACCTCGGTGCAGGGCCACAACCCGCCATCTTGGGACGAGAGCCGGGCCACGAGGGGCCTTGCACAATGCGGAAAAGTTGCGCAACCGCAGCAGGTCTGCGGCGGACATCGAGTGCTGCCAACAACAACGCCAACCGCTTGAACTTCAAGAGGTTGGCGTTGATTGCCACGATGCGTCGGACGATGACGCGAGTAGGCCCGCCAGGACTCGAAAGACCCGCGTCTAGCTCGGAAGAAACCGCACTTTCAAAAAAGGGCGACGCGCAATCCGACGCGCGCGGCCTCGCCGACATACTCGCCGCACTCTCGCCCGAGCTACGGGCGGCGGTCGAGCACGAGCTACGCAAGCGACCGCCGCATCCCCCAAGCCCGTAGCGACTTGCGAAGGCGAAAACTTTTGTTAGGCGCGAAAGCGGCCCGCCCCTTAGACTGATCCCCCACGGCAAGTCGGCTGATCCCCGACCCATGCGACCCGGCGGCCCCGCCTTTCTTCCTTTCAGCGCGGCCGCCGGGTATCGCGCCGCCAGAAAGGAAGAATCCCATGATCGACAAGGCGCACGGCTCGGGAGCCGACTCCGCCGACCCGTTCGCTGGTCGGGAGCATGTTACCGAGGCGGAGATTAGGCTCGTCAATCGTTTGGCGAGCGACCTCGTCGGCGAGATGCTTGAGGGGCGTTGGACGGCGGCCCGTTACCGAGAAGACCCGAGCCCGGAAAACGCTAGCGGGTTCATTCGCTCGCTTTTTGAAATCGAGCGCGCGCTTGTGAAACTACAGGGCGCGCGTACCCGTTACACAGACGAAGCATTCGCAGCGGCCAATCATAGCCCTGTAAAAATCGCGACATGCGCGATGGCGTCTGCGTGCCTGGCGGTAATCCATGAGGGATTGTCGATCGGCAGTGTCGCCCTAGCGGTTGCCCATGCCCGCCGGGGCGTAGTTCTCGCTGGCGAGTATCTTTCCCCGCCGCTTAGCAGTGTCGAGGCGGACCTCCCGAGATTCATCGCTTTGGCACTCGATGTGTTCGAGCGGGAATTCCCATCGGACGAGCAGCTTAGCGACGTAGTCGCGGCGTTGGAGCAAGAGCTAGCCAAGGCAATTCGGAACTTGCCCGCCGAGCCGCAAAGCAATGGAGCCACGCGGCCGGAGACCAGTAACGCGGCCAAGCGAACACAAGGGAGAAAGCGGGGGCCAAAACGGAAAGACGCCGAGTTGTACGAAGTCGTAAAAAGGGAGTGGGATACCGGAAATTATCGTAGCTTTAGGGACATGGCGGAAAGATCGGTGGACGTGCAACGGTGCTTTCGGAAGGAGCCGGAGGACACCCGTATTTCGACCGTGTTGACAAAAGTGCGGCTTGCTTTGACTAAGTATCGACGCGAGCGATCCATCGAAGCGAACAAAGCGGACGCAACGACCAACTAGTCTCCGGGGCGTCCCCCAAATAATTTCGCGTCGGGGTTCGTGCGCAATCAATTGCGCACGCGGCGCGCGGGAAAAAATTCCGGTCGCTTCGTTCCGCCGGAATCCCAATGCTTTTGCGTGCCATGCGCGTGCGCAATTCCTTTCTACCCCCACGCAGTTTCCCAAAACGTGGGAGTATTCAGTTATGGCATATAGCGATGCCGAGTCGCAATCGCGATCAGCGTTGGTCGCGAGCCGGTATCAAAAACGATTGGAGGATTACTCGAATGGCAGTCGCGTCCGCAGACCAAGCACCGATCGCGCTAAGCAAGGCGGAAATCGCCTTGGCTCTCCGGGTCAGCCAGCGAACCGTCAACAACTGGGTGCGGCATCGCGGGCTACCGTGTGTCCGCGTTGGCTCTCGGGTTCTCTTTATGAGAGCTCGGGTTGAGGATTGGCTAGGCTCCCTGGAAAACAACGAGGCTTCCGAGGGCCGCGTCGATGTCTAGTGCGACGTTAACGGCTCCGGTCGCCAAGTACGGCGGCGGAGACTCCCCGGCGATCCTCGGACGGCTCGGGGACTTTAAGAGCACCCCTAGCGGCTGGCAAGCACGATGCCCGGCCCACGACGATCGGACCGCCAGCCTTTCGATTAGCGTCGGCGATGGTGGCAGGACGCTCCTGAAGTGTCACGCGGGATGCGCGACCGAAGCCGTCGTTCGAGCCGCCGGATTGAAAATGAAAGACCTTGGCCCGAAAGCCAGCGGCCACGAGAGACGCTCTCACAAGCCGTCCGGGGCGATCGCCGCGACCTACGACTACCGCGACGAGTCGGGCGCGTTGCTCTTTCAAGTCGTGCGGTTCGATCCGAAAGACTTTCGGCAGCGCGTGCCAACGGGGGACGGCGGCTGGTCTGGGTCTACGGCGGGCGTTCGCCGCGTGCCCTATCACATGCCCGACCTACGGGCCGCCGATGCGAGCAAGCCGGTTTACGTGGTCGAGGGCGAGAAAGACGCGGATCGGTTGCGGGCCGCTGGATTGGTCGCAACGTGCAATGCCGGCGGGGCAGGCAAGTGGCGAGACGAATATGGCGAAGTTCTACGCGGCCGATCGGTCGTAATCCTTCCCGACAACGACGGCCCCGGGCGCGATCACGCGAGTAAGGTCGCGGCGTCGCTTCGCGGCAAGGCGGCGTCGATCAAGATTGTCGAGCTCCCCGACCTGCCCGCAAAGGGCGACGTAAGCGACTGGCTAGCGGCCGGCGGTACGATCGAAGCCCTAAACGCGCTCGCGGCCAATGCGCCCGATTGGGCACGACCCGCGTCGGATGTCGCCTCGGGCCACGCTATCGACCTTGCCGACCCGTCTGGCCGAACGGATATAGCTAACTCCCGTCGCCTCGCCCAGCTACACGGAGCAAGCATTCGACGCTGCGAGCCGTGGGGGAAGTGGCTCGTTTGGGATGGCAAGCGATGGGCGATCGACGCCGAGCGGCGTATCGACGCAATGGCGAAAGACGTCGCCAAGGAAGTCTTGGGGCAAGCCGGGCTCCTTTTGCAATCGCTTAGCTATCCCGAGCAACGGGAGCTATTGCGATTCGCTCAAGGGACCGCGAACGAAAGAGGCGTCGCGGCGATGATATCTCTAGCCAGGAGCGAGGGGGGAATCGCGATCCTGCCCGATAGGCTCGACGCCGAGCCGTGGGCGCTAAACTGCGCCAACGGAACGCTAGACCTACGGACCGGAGAGCTTCGCGAGCACGATCGCGCTGACTTACTCACGAAGCTTTGCCCCACCGAGTACGCGCCGGGCGCTGAGGGAGCGTGCCCACTATGGGAGCAAGCAGTCGAGCGAATCTTCGGCCAAAACGCGGATCTTTGCGGATTCGTGCAACGGCTGCTTGGTGTCGCGATTGTCGGTTCCGTAAGCGAGCATATCTTGCCGATCTTTTGGGGCGACGGCTGTAACGGCAAATCAGTGCTGCTCGAAACGATCCTCGATGTTTTGGGGTCGGACTACGCTTGCAAGATGAGCTCGGATGTCTTGCTTGCGTCGAAGAATAACCGTCACCCCACGGAGAAAGCTGACCTCCACGGAAAACGGCTCGTGGTAGCATCCGAGACCGACGACGGGCGGCGGCTAAGCGAGGGGTTGCTGAAAGAGCTTACCGGCGGCGACACGATCAAAGCGCGTCGGATGCGCGAGGATTTCTGGGAGTTCGATCCGTCGCATACGTTCGTGATGCTCACGAATCACCGGCCCGTGGTGCGCGGTACCGATCATGGCATCTGGCGTCGGTTGTGCTTGGTGCCGTTCGCCCAAACGTTTTGGGACGCGGATCGGGGCGAGACCGGCGACCCCGAGCTTAGAGCCGACAAGCGATTGCGAGAGAAGCTACGCGCCGAGTATCCGGGGATTCTACGCTGGCTCGTCGATGGGTGCCTCCAATGGCAACGCAGCGGCCTCCGTGAGCCCGACGAGGTTCGGTCCGCTACGGAGGAGTACCGATCGAGCCAGGACACGCTAGGGGCCTTTATCGCCGATTGCTGCGTTACCGGCAAAGCATACACCGCTAAGGCCAGCGCGGTATATGCGGCTTACGTCCATTGGTGCCAAGAGAACGGCGAGCACGAGCTAAACCACCGTCGCTTTGGCGATGCCATAAGCGAGCGCGGCATAGAGCGGCGTAAGAGCAACGGCATCTGGTACGACGGCCTCGGTTTGGAACAGTTGGAACAGTGGAACGAAAGTTCCAGTTAAGCGCCTTACGCGTGCGCGTGAGAGAGTTAACAGGCAAAACCTTCCGATTGTTCCAATCGTTCCGCGACAAGAAAGCCAAGGTACTTCCACGACCAAAGCCAAACGCGGTGTTCGATGCGGCGATTGCTTGGGAGAGTTTGTCCGGGCAGGCGTCACGAGATTAACGCAAACCATTACACAATCAAACGATATGACAAGCGACATGCTTAAAAACGACTGGAAACGCGACGCCGAAGCTTTGCTCGCGGCAATCGACCCCGACAATGTCGAGCCGAAATACGTTTTCGACTATGCCGACCCGATCGCGGCCGGCGAGCTAACGGCCGAGCCAGGCCAATCGATCGTTCGGTCGTGTGGCGGCTTCACATGGTCCCTACTCGACTTGCAACTGCGATCCGCGCTCCGGGCTCGTGGGTTATGGCGGGGCCGTGGTTTCGCGACGCTTATCGACGCTTCGGGCATCGAACAGCGCTTTGCCGAGTCTCGGCTACCCGCGACTGACGCGCGACGAAAAATCCTCGGGATCGCGCTCCATGAGTTCGCGCATTGCGTCGAGTCGAGGCCGCCGCTTGCCGAGCAACGAGCCGACGAGATACTCGCCAAGTCGGCGGCGGCGCGGGAGTGGCTAGCAGAGCCGCTGTGGAAGGGCCTTGATCGGGTAGACCCGAGCCCCTGGCACCAACACGACTTCCGATACGGCCGAGCCGCAATCCATTGTTGGTATCGGGCAAGCCGACTCGCGCCGCAATGGGATTTCCTGCCCGGCGAGGTCTGGCTAACCACCAACTATTGGCTAGCACCCCCTTCCGATTACGTCGACGCGCTCGGCGACGAGCCCGAGAGACGCGCGGGCGAGCCCCTGCGATCAATTCTAACTTCGCCGATCCCCGACGCGTTCCGCGAGTTCGGCGAGCGCGATCTAGAACGAGGGGCCGCCGTGTTGGCGGAATCCCGCGCAAACGAAACCCTAGTAACGGAGAACATTTTATGAGTCTCGATCGAAAAACCTTATTGCAAATCGTCGTGGCTGCGGTCGCGCAAGCCATGAGCCCGGCGTCCGATCCCTCCGAAACCGATCGAACGGTCGAGGGAAGCAGCCCGGCGGATACTCGAATGGCGTTTTCCGAAGCGACTGCGCCGCTTAAATCGCGCGTTGTGTGAGCTCAACCCCATACCGAAACAAACCCCTTTGGAGTTTAACTATGTCGATTGTTGCCGAAGTACAAAAGCATCGCGAGGAGCGCAAGAACGCGGGCCTCGCCGTCTATCAGGACATTGTTCGCGCCATCGCGGACAATGAGCCTCGCGACCTTGATCGAATCTCGGACGCGATGTCCGCCGCTGGCAAATCGGACGCCGACCTCGCCCGCGACATTGATCGCTACAACCAGCGGAAAGTCTGGGCCGCCCAATACGCCGAGCTAAACTCGCTTCGCGTCCAGCGCGATGAGACGATTGCCAAGGTTTTGCAGGCCGACGAACGGCTCAAGGCGGCGCAGTTTGAGCATCGGCAGGCCGTAGGCCCGCTACGCGAGGCCGCAAACGGGTTCGAGCTACGGATCGTGGTGGCCGAAAACGCTCGCGGTTCGTTGATCCGTGAGGGTGGCAATCCGGCGATTCTTGCCCGCGAGCAAAAACTAACCAACGAGGTCAAGAGACTGGACGACGAACACGCGAAGATTAAAGACGACCTTGGGGTACGTCGCGCGGGCTCGATCGGCAATGGTCGCCTCTTGGTTGCGCGGGAGCTCGAAAAACTCAAAGCTTCGGCAGGTAAGTGGATGAGCGTGCCAGGCGTCAAGTCGAAGCATCGGGACGAGATCGCGGCGTTACAAAAACAACTTGCCGAAATCGACAAGGTCTCCGTTAAACCGGCGCAAGATCGCCTAGAAGCGATCGCCAAGCGACGAGGCGAGATCGATACCGAGCGGGCCAAGTGCGACGCGGAGCGGCTTAAGCCGTAGGTTGGAGCGATGCTAGATTACCGAGCCGGGGACCGGGGGCCGTTGTCGCGAATCGCCCCCTCCGCGAATGCACCCCGGCCCGGCCTCGGTATACTGGCGGCGCTAAAACCCGAGTCGATGGGCAGCTACTTTTTGAGCGATAGCCCGAGTTCGGCGGCGATCTTGGCTGCGTTAGAAACGCGCATATCGGCCCCGGCCAGGAATCGGGTAATGGTCGGCTGCGGCACGCCAGTCCGTCTGGCAATCTCGTTTGCCGAGAGCCCGGATTTAGAGATTGCGCGACGGAGCGCGGTGTCGAGTGGTGGTTGGACCATACTTAATTGTAGGTCACAATTCAGCCGGAATAATCCCTATACGTAATTGCATTGCACATACGCCTTTGTATAATCCCCGGCAATGGCTGGCAACCATTCCCGACCCAAACAACTAGACGCCCCCGCGCGGTGACTATCTTCGGTTGCCAGCCGGATGGTCACCGCTAGGGCGCGTTGGTTTCAAAGGGGATGAAGCATGAGGAATACCGACCTAAAGAATCCGAAGAACCTAGTAGTAAATGCCGACGCCTTCGAGCGGACGGTGTTCGCCCACAATAGCGAGGGCCAGATTGAAGTGATGCACGTTGCAGCCACGGTGGACGAAGCCAAGGCATTCGCAGCCGGATTCGATCTGGCGAAGGCTTGGGACCTTAATACGCAATTCCTGACGCCGAGCGTGGGGTTCGTCTCGCTTTGCGGGGTGCTGTCCGGCGAGGGCTTTATGCATGTCGACTTCGGCGACCTGTTTCTCCGGAAGTCACCGGGAAAGAAGCCCGCAAAGCTCAAGGTACACGGAGCCAAGCGGCTAGCGTAGTGCTGCAATACGCCCTTGCCGGTCGCGGAGCGAAGGCCCGGGCCGGCGGGGTGTTCTTTAAATTCGTCGAAGACTCGGGATTCAAAGATGACCAAGTCCAGATCACAAGGCGAAAGACGCCTTGCCGCGACGGCCTATCACGAAGCGGGGCACGCGGTAGCGGCAATCGATCACGAGTGGAAGGTGCGACGGGTTTCCATTGCCCCCACGGCCGACACACTCGGTCACATGATGCGCTACAAGAAAAGCAGTTTTCGTCCCGACGTTGACGCCGAGAGCATCAAAGCGCGAACCCAGCTAGAGTCGTTAGCAATCATCTGCATGGCCGGCGAGGCGGCCGAAAGACGATACACGGGCCGAAGAAACCGCGTCGGAGCCGCGAGCGATATTCGGAAGATCGCAGACTTGGTTTCCTACCGATTTCGCAACGATGAGCGAGTCGTTATGGCCTACTATCGGTACATTCAAGAGTACGCGGACGCGATGATGCGAAATCCACTGGTCTGGACGAAGGTACGGGCGGTCGCGCGACTATTGATCGAGCGGACCACGATTTCAGGGCAGGATGCAACAGCGGCCGCGTACACCGCCCTCGCAGCTTACTCCGACCGAATGGCAACAAAATCTCGCCGGAACACCTAGCGGCCCCGTAGACGCAACGCCGTTGCGGACGGGTCAACTATCGGGCGACGAGGTTTGATCGCGTTAGAATCGATCCTGGCGAACCGAATCCAAGGGGGAGCAATGGCAAGTATCGCGATCAATAAGAAGAAAGGCAACGGCAAAGGCTATGGCCGCCTTTTATTTACAGGGGTGGACGGCGAGCGAAAGACAGTCTACCTCGGCAAGACGACCCGCAAGGCGGCGGACGCGATCATAGTTCGCGTTGAGAGCATCTTGTCGGCGCGAGTTGCGGGAGTGAGCTTCGACCGAGAAACCGCCGCATGGATTCGAGACCTAGCGCCCACGCTGCACGACAAACTAACTGCGAAGGGCCTACTGCCGAAGCGCGTCCAAGCAGACCAAACAACGCTTGCCGAATTCCTAGACGCCTACGCGGCATCTCGAACGGATGTAAAGGTGCGAACACATATCACGTGGGCCAACGTGCGCCGCAATCTGCTGGCTTACTTCGACAAGGGTAGGCTGCTTGGCGATATCACGGCGGGCGAGGCCGACGATTGGCGGCGATATCTTGCCCGCCCCAAGTCGACCAGCGGAACCGGCGGCGCGGGGCTCGGGCCGAACACCGTGCGTAAGCGGTGCTCGATCGCCAATCAATTCTTCCGGGACGCGGTTCGTAGAAAACTGATCCCGGAGAACCCGTTCGGCGATATGAAAGACCTGTCGGTGCGTGGCGTGAAGGAACGCGCCGCGTTCATCTCGCTCGATACAGCCCAGCGTGTGCTCGACGCCTGCCGCGACGCGCAATGGCGGCTATTGTTCGCCCTGAGCCGCTTCGGCGGCCTACGGTGCCCCTCGGAGCACTTGGCGCTAACGTGGCACGATGTCGACTGGGAACACGGCAGGATGCGTGTGACGAGCCCTAAGACCGAGCGCCACGACGGCAAGGGGTTTCGTTGGGTTCCCCTATTCCCTGAATTGCTGCCGCACCTTGAGGCGGCTTACGAGGCGGCGGAGCCCGGGACTACGCACGTTATCACCCGATACCGAGACACTAACGCCAACTTGCGGACGCAACTCTTGCGAATCATCGGCAAGGCCGGGGTTGAGCCGTGGCCGAAGCTATTCCAAAACCTACGGGCAACGCGGCAGACGGAGTTGTCGCAGGATATCCCGGGCTACGTCGTTTGTGCCTGGCTCGGAAATAGCGAAGACGTGGCGCGAGAGCACTATTTGCAAGTGACCCCCGAGCATTTTGAGCGGGCGATTCGGAATCCGACGCGCGAAACGACGCGCAAAACGACGCGCCAAGCGGCGGCAACAGCGGGAAATGACAGGAATGGGGGGCATAGGTCCGATGGTTTTTCCCGTAATATCACGCTGTTGCCTCCCGTTGCAAACAAAAAGCTAGGCCCGCCAGGACTCGAACCTGGGACCAAGGGATTATGAGTCCCCTGCTCTAACCAACTGAGCTACGGGCCCGACTCGTATTTTCCAGGGTTTCTTGACGACATCGGTTGCTCGGATAAAGTGACGACACCCGGTCCGACACCCGTAACCGTCCCTCAACCCCAGGAATACGACTCATGGCATCTAAGAGTACACCGCCGGCCAAACCCCGGAAAGGCTTCCCGTTGTTTCGCCACGCGAACGGCACGTGGGCCAAAAAAGTTCTCGGCAAACAGGAGCATTTTGGAAGTTGGAAGACTGACCCAACAGGTGCGGCCGCCTTGGCCCTCTGGTTGGACCAGAAGGACGACCTGTTGGCCGGGCGGAGGCCCACAACGGCCACGGGCAAGGCGACGGTGCGGGACCTGTTGAACCGGTTCCGGGCGACCAAGCTGGCCCTTTTGGAGTCCGGCGAAATCGTTGCCGGAACGTATGCCGACTGGTGCGAAATCTGCGACATGGTGAAGGACGCCATCAGCGTGACCAGGACGGTGGACAGCCTGGGTCCTGAGGACTTCGAACACCTGCGAATCAAGCTCGGCCGAGGTCGTGGCCCGGTGACGGTCGGCAACCTGATTCAACGGGCCAGGTGCCTTTTCAAGTACGCCTATGACGCGGCCTTGATCGACGCCCCGGTCCGGTTCGGCCCCGGCTTCAAACGGCCCACTCGCAAAGTCCTGCGCATTGAGCGACAGCGCCGGGGGCCGCGGCTGTTCAGTCGGGAGGAAATCGTTGCGATCCTGGACGCCGCCAATGTGCAAATGAAGGCGATGGTTCTGTTGAGCTTGAACTGTGCCTACGGCCCGACTGACCTGGGCCGGCTGCGAATCGACGCGGTCAACTTCCGCACGGGTTGGGTCCACCACGCCCGACCGAAAACCGGGATCGACCGCAGGTGCCCGCTGTGGCCCGAGACAATCAAGGCCGTCAAGGCGGTCCTGGCCGAGCGGAAGGCACCGGCCAACCCTGACCACGCGCCGTTTCTGTTTATCACCAAGTACGGCGGGACCTGGTTCCGCAAATCGGGCGACAACGCCGTCTCCAGCGAGTTTGCCAAACTGTTGGCGAGCCTCGGCCTGGCCGGGCAGACAGGCCGTGGGCTTTATCGCCTCCGCCATCTACACGCCACCATCGGCAGTGCTGTACGCGACCCAGAAGCGTCACGGGCCTTGATGGGCCACGCCGCCGACAGCAACGACATGAGCGCCGTCTACGTGGAGGCGATTGACGACGACCGCCTACGCCGCGTGACCGATCACATCCGCGAGTGGTTGTATCCCGGTCCACAAAAACGACGCGCGAAATAAATTTTCGCACCAACACAATCGGTGCCGCACGAGTTTGTTCAACGTGTGCGAGTGCGATCGGGGGAAAATTTTCGACGTGGTCTTGGTGGCCGAAACCGAAACGTTACAATCGACCACGTTGAACACCTGAACCACTTTCGGGTGTTAAGTGACGTGCAATGCGTCACACAACCCGTGGCCTCGGACGCCACGGTTGCACCTTGGTCTCCCCGCCATCGGCGTGCAGGTGCATACAGGCCAAACGGACTGAAACCGTTCGGAGTCCAGCTATGCACGCTCTTCCTCCCGACTGGGAATACGCCTCAGTCTCACAGCTCTGCACGCTCTTGGAGATTGCCAAGCCGAAGGTCCACAATTGGATCAAATCAGGCTTGCTCCCGGCGAGCAATGTAGCCGCCGTTGGCACGACACGCCAGGTATTCCGGATCGCCCGCCAGGACTTTGAAAACTTCTGGCAGGCCCGCAAGATCACCGCGGTCGCACCGCGCAGGAACCGACCTTCGTCGGCCCTCAAGTCCTCGACCTCGGCGGGTTAACACCTGCTGGCCGAGCTTGACCAACGGAGGTCACCCATGCGCACCACGCGTACTGTGGACGTTTCGTTTACACCCGCTGAGGTCGCGGTACGCCTCCGGGTCTCGGTCCGGCGGATTGTCCGCCTGGCCGTTGCGGGAGCCATCCCCTGCCACGTGGGACGCGACGGCTCGATTCGCTTCGCCAAGGGCGAGCTCGTCGGGTGGATCGCCGGTTTGGGCGGTCAGGCGGTGCGGCTATGAGCAACACCACCAAGCCGCGAACCTATATCCCACGTGAGGTCGCCGAAATCTTTCGGGTCAGCGAGGAGAAGGTCCTTCGCTGGATCGCAAGCGGCGAGCTCGTGGCCTTCAACGTGGCGGCTTCGACCAGTGGCCGACCGCGTTGGCGTATCACCCAGGAGGCCCTGGACGATTTCATCCGCACCAGGTCCGCGACACCACCGCCGCAAAAACCAACACGACGAAAACGCCAACGGGCCGAAGTTCAGCAGTGGTACTAAACCCAACAAAAAAAGCCGGCGGCCCCACCCCAACAAGGTTGACCGCCGGCAAAACTCAAGAGCCTACCTGCCATGAATAATAACGCAACCAACGCGAACTACAAGTCGTCTCGATCGACGCGGCCGATATCTTCAACCGGCCCTGGATTGGGCGAGGCCGACGAACGCACCGATCTGTCGAATGCCCTCCGCCTCGTCGAACTCCACGGCGAGGAAATCCGGTGGTGCGAGCCCTGGTCGACGTGGCTCTGTTGGGATGGCACCCGATGGGCTATCGACGTGAATCGAGCAATCGAGCGGCGGGCCGAGGATGTCGCGCAACAGGTCTGGGAAATCGCCGAGGCCAGCGTGCGCGTCCGAGCCCCGATGGCCCGAGAGTGGTTGCAATTCGCGAAGGCGAGTTCGAACGAGCGAGGGCTTCGGGCAATGGTCAGCCTCGCCCGAAGCCATGTCCCGATCAATCCCGCGGTCCTGGACGTTGACCCCTGGGCGCTCAATTGCGTCAATGGCACGCTGGACCTTCGAGACGGCAAACTGCGATCACATGATCCTGGGAGCATGTTCACCAAGCTTTGCCCTGTCGGGTATGACCCCGAGGCGGAATGCCCAAACTTCGAGCGCATGGTCGCGACGATCCTTGGCGGTGATAACGACCTGATCGGGTTCGTGCAACGCGCCCTGGGCTATTCGATCACAGGCGACGTGGGCGAGCAGGTCTTATTTTTCCCGTATGGCCGGGGGGCGAACGGTAAAAGCACCCTGCTTGCCGCGGTCCATGGCACCATTGGCCCGGACTACGCGATGCAGGCTGCCGATGGCATGCTCCTGACCAAGAATTCGGATGCGCATCCGACCGAAATGGCGGACCTATTTGGCAAACGCTTCGTTACCAGCATCGAAGTTGAAACCGGCCGGCGACTGGCGGAGGCGAGGGTCAAAGGGCTGACTGGTTCCGACCCAGTGCGGGCCCGAAGGATGCGGCAGGACTTCTGGGAGTTCTTGCCGACCCACAAACTCTGGTTGGCGGCCAATCACAAACCTTCGATCCAGGGGACTGAGAACGCCATCTGGCGGCGGATTCGCCTTATCCCATTCAACGTGGTCATTGCCGCCGCCGAACAGGACAAGGGACTGCCCGGGAAGTTGGCCGCCGAACGGCCGGGAATTTTGGCGTGGCTCGTGCGAGGTTGTCTCGCCTGGCAACGGGAGGGACTTGGCAAACCAACCGCGGTTGAAGCGGCTACCGCCGGCTATCGCGCCGAGATGGACGTGCTGGGCACCTTCATCGAAGACTGCTGCATCGTGGGGCCAGAATTTACGGCCAAGGCCGCCGACGTTTTTAAGGCCTATAAGGCCTGGTGCGAAACGTCCGGCGAACGGCCATCGAACCAAAGGGCGTTCGGCCTCGCGTTAAGTGAACGTGGGATCGAGCGACGGAAAAACAGTTCGACGTGGTACATCGGCCTGGCCCTTACCACGGGAGGACGGGAGGATGAATTCGATTTCACCGGTTAAGCGCTCAAGATTATTCTCACGTAGGGCTTATACCGGAAACTCCTCCCGTTCATCCCGTTCCTCCCGTTGAGAGGTGGTACCGGCGTTGACCTACTGCCCATGTGAAAAGGAACGAAGGAACGAAGGACCGGATTTGGGGTATTTCTCCTCACGAGAGGAGATGTTTTTAGAGAAAGGTACAAAAACCGTTCCTTCGTTCCTTCGTTCCTAAATGGTCCAGTCCACTTGGTGGGCTGGATTCCTACAACCTGTGACCAGCCTAACCATGTTGAACAACACCAGTTACCGTTACCGGCAGTCCACTGGACCAACGGCGTGGACCGCCAATGACCTGGGTTTCACCTGGTCGGTAGGCACCCGGACACCCGGACTAACTCACCCGTACTGGTGTCCTGGTCGGACCGGCCCAACGGGTCAAACCAACCAACCACGCCAGGTCAGCCCCAGGACAAAGGCCGTCACCTGTGGCGAGACCAAGTCCCCCCCCCTGGTCAATCAGACTGACCAGGTCACCACGTCGTCTTCGTGGACGTGCGGGGTTGGCACGCCCCGAGGTGCACCACGACGACCTGGCGCCTCACGCGCCGCCTGCCGCCGCCTGCGCCGTGACGCGCGGTCCCCAGAAAAACCGCCGGGTCCTTCCGCAGTAACGTGCCGTGACGTTTCGGACTGGGGGAGGACCCCCCGATCATATAGTCCGGCTGTCCGCCGCGCCGGCGGCTACATCGCGCCAATTCGTTTCCCCGCGCCGACTTGCGATTGCGCCACAGCGCCGACTATGACGCCGTTTCCGAAAAGGCACTGACATGACCAGAATCGCACCAACCGATGCCGCCAAGAACCGAGATGAGCAGTCGCTGGTCGACCTGGTGGCGGGTGAACAACCGCCGGTGGTCGCCCTCAAACGGCCCAGGTGCCCGCGGTGTCGCTCGCTCAAGTGCAACGTGTACAAGACCGGCCACGATGGCGAAGTTTTGATTCAACGCCGCCGATGCGCCGTCTGCCAACTGGTGTTCATCGCAATCTGCGACTGACGCCCCTCCGGAAAAAACTTTCCGAAACGGCCAACGGTTAGCCGTTCGCCCTTGCGCCCGCTCCCGGTTCCGCATTACCGTGGGACCATCAACACAAAGGAGCCGGCGTATGCACGTCAAACCAGCCACGACCGAAGCGGAACTTTTCCAGGCCACCCAGGACGCCATCGTTGGCGAGCCCAAGGTTCAACCGGAGGACGGCATCCCGCACAAGAAGCAGTTCTTCTCCCTGGGGATGACCTGTTCGATGTTGCACACGACACCAGTCATCGTCCGAAAGTTGGCGGCGGCCGCCAACGTGAAGTTCGCCCTGGCCGTCGATGACGTGCCGTTCTTCGATGCTGACGGCTTGTTGGCCATGAACCACTACCTGGAAAAACTGCGCGGGCAAATCGAAAACGCCGCAACCAACTGACAGCCATGACCACACCCGCCGACATCACGATCCGCGCACAAGCCTTTGTCGAGGCCGGCGCTACCGGTTCGCCCAGGCGGTTCAAGATCGCGCCGGCGTACTCTGGCGACAAGCTCGTGGTCGCCGGGTTTTACCTGCCGGTCGTTGTTGACTTGGCGGGCCTTGTTGCCGATCCGTCGATCGTCGCCAACCTGGACCACGACATGACCAAACGCGTGGGCCATGTGGACGACGTCACCAACGACGGCACCGCGTTGGCCCTAGCCGGCCCTGTGAGCGCCGAGAGCGCAGCCTCCGCCGAGTTCGTCGCCTCCGCCGAGAAGTCGTTCCCGTGGTCCGCGTCGATCGAGGCGAGCGTCCAGGTTCGCGAGGAGGTCCCAAGGGGCAAGACCGCAACCGCCAACGGCCGGTCGTTCGCCGGGCCCGTGATCATCGCCAGGAAATCCAAACTTTTCGGCATCGCAATTTTGTCCAAAGGCGCCGACGCAACCGCCCGCGCCGTTTTAGCCAGCAAGGGGAATCCCATGTCCAGCACAAACAACCAAGTCGGCGACGAGCTCGTCCTCGCCGAACGCGAGCGGATCACGAAAATCGAAAACATCTGCGCCGGCGACTTCGGCACCCAGAACGCCAAGGTGGCGGAACTGCGGGCCGCGGCGGTCGACGGCGAACTGAGCTACGAAAACCTCCGGTTTGGCGTCCTGGACTGCCTCCGGGCTGGCCGGCAGAGCCTGAGTTCGTTCAGTCAACGTGCGCCGGACCGCGTGGGCGGACCCGATGTTTTGGAAGCCGCGTTCCTGGGCCATCTGGGTCACGAGAATGTGGCTGTCGCCAAACTGGGCGAGCGGGTCGCCCAACAGGGCCGGGACCTCCGGTGCCACTCATTTGTGGACATCGTCCGGGCCGGCTTGAAGATGGCCAACGTAGAGGAACCGGTCGGCCGCGAGGCGATGATTCGCGCCGCGTTCAGCACGGTCAACCTGCCGGGAATCTTGAGCAACGCAGCCAACAAGATGTTGTTGGACAGCTACAACGCGTTCCCGTCCGTGGCCAGGGTGATTGCCCGGAAGTTGACCGCCCGAAATTTCAAAGACCACACCGGCTACCGTTCGACCAACGAAGCCGGATTCCGGGAAGTGGGTGCGACTGGCGAGATCGAACACGGGACCTTAGCCGAGTCCAGTTTCACCTACGCCATCAAGACCTTTGGCCGGATGTTCGGCGTCAGCCGCCGCGACATGATCAACGACGACCTGGGGGCCTTTGCGGCAATCCCAAATCAGATTGGCCGGTCGGGTGCGACCCTGGTGGAGGAGACGTTTTGGACGCTGGTATTGGCCAACGCGAGCTCGTTCTTCGGCACCGGCAACGACAACTATGACAGCGGGTCGGACACCGCCCTGGACGCGGCCGGCCTGAGCCGTGCCGTCGCCATGCTGATGGGCCAGACTGACGCCAACGGCAAACCAATTTCGGTGGTCCCGAAGTGGCTTGTGACGAGCCCGTCACAGAAGGGCCAGGCCGACCGGCTGTATGCCGCCGCGACGTTGATGACCGGCGGTTCCAATACGTCGACCAGCGGGGCCTTGCCCGCCGGCAACGAACACTTCGGCCGGTACCTGCCGCTGGTCTCGGCGTACATCAACAACGCGTCCTACACCGGGAGTTCCGACACCCTGTATTACCTGTGGTCCGACCCGAACGACGTGGCCACGGCCGGCATCGCGTTCCTGAACGACCAGGAGAGCCCCACTGTCGAAACCGAGGCGGCGGACTTCTCCACGTTGGGGATTCAGTTCCGCGGCTACCTGGACGTTGGGGCCTGCCTAATCGACAGCCGCGGTGCCGTGTTGTTCGCCGGGGCTTAACCGAATGTGCGGTCGGTGGTTTCGCCCCCACCTGCCGCAAACGACCGTCCCGCTTCGTTCATGGGCGGGGCGGTCTTTTTTTATTCCTTCGACCTGGAGAGTAGGCACATGCGCGGCGTCGTGAAAAAAGTGAACTTAGAAAAGCTGTACGGCTTCATCTCGCCAGACCATGGCGGCGGGGATTTCTTTTTCCACCGGGTTGATATCAACATCAGCACGGGCCCGGAATTCGATGAGACGCTCACGGGCCGCCGGGTCGAGTTCGAGGCCAAGGACTCGGACAAGGGTCCCCGCGCCGTCAACATCCGCCGGGTCGACGACTGACCTCCCCACCTGGTCCGGCAACGTCACTGAGCCCCTGATGCGCCCCTGCGGCTCAACGCGGCGCCACCTGGCCGACTCACTGAGCCATGATCGGGGAACGCCAAACCCTCGTGGCACGGGATTGGCCAGATGATGGCCGGCATTCACCCCGCCAGCCAAACAGCCAGGCGGTAGATCGCGACCCCCGCGGCCGCCACGGCAAGGAACCCCAGCTTGCCGAGGAATAGCTGCGGAGAGTGGAAGCCCTTCATGGCTTCTTGATTGGCGAAGCCGCCCAGGTCGGTTTCATGGCCCTACCTTAGTCGAGTGCTCAATCCAGCAACCAATAAAACCACCAGCACGATCGCTCCAGCCGTAGCGCCGCCATGTTCAATCGCAGCCTTGAAGATGTAGAACGTCACTACCGCCGAGTAATACAGTACCCAATAGAAGAACTTACCAACCCCTTCCCAGTCGCTCGGGTTCATTGCGGCACCAACTCGGCAGTAAGCGGTTGTCCGTCTCCCACCCTACCCCCGCGCCCGGGCCGGATCAAGCTGTACGCGCCGTCGCGGGAAAATCGGCGCAGTCGGCCGCCGAAAGTGCGCGAGGTTCCTGCCCCTTCGCGCCGTTCGAGTTGACGCCCGATCGCCCCGCCGTACCCTGGCGGCCATGGACTCTCGCGACCTCACGCCCGACCAGGTCCAGGCGCTGGCCAATCGCCTGCGGCCGACGCTGGCCTATCTGAACCGCCTGCTGCGGCGCATGGAGGCGGAGGGATTCCCGAGCCAGGACAAGCTCTACAGGACCGCGCTCGAGGCCGAGGACCGCCTACAGCACTTGCTGACTGTGTTGCACTACCTGGGGTGCGGCGCGGTGACGGGTCGGCGGGGCAGATGACGAGTGCCCGCCTATCGCGCGCAGCGCCCCACAGGCGATCGATGCCGAGCGATGACGACTCGGGAGTTCACCACACGCCCGAGCGCGGCCTGGTCGACGTGGAGCGCTTCAGCGCCCATCGAGGCTAAGCCCCCTGCTACAATGCCGGAATGCCGCCGGAGGACATCTACCTTTGGTTTTTGCCGTCAAAGCTCAGGATGCTCTTTGCGATTGCGGTCTTGGTCTTAACAGTCGTCTTGGTTGCCACGGCATTCTTGATTTGGACGTTCCCAGGGACACGTCGGGACGACAATGACCGCCGCCCCTAACCGCCGCTGGTTCCGCTTCTCGCTGCGGACGCTGTTCGTGGTGATGACGCTGGCGGGGGCATTGATAGGTTGGCTGGTATGGGAGTTGAGATACATCCACGACCGTACCGCCATGCGAGGATGGATTCTGCAACACGGCGGAGGCGTGCCCAAGCCTGCTGCCATTTTAAACCTCCCGAATCCGGCGACTAGAATCCCATTCTGGCGCGAATTGCTGGGCGACGAGACGGCACCAGTCGTGATCCTGCCACCTGGCCTGCTGACGGCCGATCTTGAACAGATTAAGCGGACATTCCCGGAGGCAGAGGTATTCATCATTCCCCCAGCAGCACACTAACCCACTATTACCCGACCCCAACTCACAGTTCACCCACTATCGTTGCCGGCACCACACCAATCGGGCTCGCGCCCCAGCGCCCGCCTAACGACATGGGGCCATCCAGGCCCCTGCGATCACGTCCGACTGCCACGACGCGGTAGCGCGCGCCCTGGGGCGCTTTAGGCGGGGACCAGGATGGCGGCGGGGACAGCGTGTCTGGCCCCCCGCCCCCTGCTACAATGGCGGAATGAGCGACAAGTGGCGAAAGCACTGGCGCAGTTGGTGGCCGGATGTGGTCATACTTCTGGCGCTCATTCTCACGGCAATTGTCATGTGGCTTCCGACAATTGAGAGCCACCGATGACCCCCGCCCCTAACCGCGAATGGCACTAAGTTAAGGAATTAGCCACTGTCGCTCGGCTATACTGGCCGTAGCGAAGACCCGGCCGTCGCACCGCACTGAATGACTTTCCCGCCAACATGCGGAAAGGGAGCTTAAA
>Ga0163144_10000302_pt1 | contig 113283 bp, 79 predicted proteins | sample OliLak19BULKMAT1_FD_123175 | JGI IMG/M metagenome (GOLD analysis project Ga0163144, IMG submission 123175) | Freshwater microbial mat bacterial communities from Lake Vanda, McMurdo Dry Valleys, Antarctica - Oligotrophic Lake LV.19.BULKMAT1 | ecosystem: Environmental > Aquatic > Freshwater >...
CAAGGCACGATCGAACGCTTGATGATCAACGGCGGACCGTTCGCTCCCGAAGGGGACGGCGGCGGCAGCGGTGACTCGGGCGTGGCCTCGGCCTTGGCAGCAACGAGCACCAGCGCGTCGGCGCTCACGTTGCCGGTCGACCGCCGGACGCGGCCCACCGAGGCAAACCGCTCCTACAAAGGTCCCGCCTCGGGCGAAACGACAACCTGGCTGGCGTCGGTCGAATTAAAGAAGATCGCGCCCTGGGTATTCGAAGAAGCGATCCTGGAGCTCGACGATGAACTGCTGGACCTTCTCGGGAGCGAGAGCCGGGGTTAGTCCACTTCGCCAATCTTCAGATGTACCTTTGTTTTAGGTCGACCACCGGCCGCCGCAGCGGCGGGTCTGGCACCGTCTGTTCCACTACGGGCTCGCCGAGATAACTCGGCGAGCCCGTTTACGTTATGCCCGGGGCGTGGACCGTATGGCATCTTGAAACGTGGTCAGGATAAGACCATCGCGTGGCGTGTCGAAACCGTTGTAATGCGGTGTTCCGGCCGGTACATTGCTGCTGCTTGCCGCGCAGGGCCGCGTCGTCGAGCAACTTCGAGGCGGTGCCTCGCTTCGTTGCCAATTCCCCACGATCGGAGACCCTGAGATGCGCGGCAAGAGATTGCGACCGGCCCCGTCACGTCTGTTTCGGTACTCCTCGCACAGCGCCCCGAAGGGAAGCCTGGTTTCACGCCGGCTCGCGGTCGAATCGCTGGAAGACCGCCGCGTACTGGCCGCGGTCTCGTGGGACGGCGGCGGCGACGGCATCAACTGGTCTGACGGACTCAACTGGAGCACCAACGCGCTGCCCGGCTCGGGCGACGATGTAACGATCAACGTGGTCGGCACGATCACGGTGACCCACGCCAGCGGCATCGACACGATCCGCAGCTTGACCAGCGCCGAGAATCTGTCGATCACCGGCGGCACGCTTACGGTCACGACCGGCGCTTCGAGCGTCAACGGCACGTTCAACCTCACAAACACCGGCCAAGTCGGCGTGAATGGCGCCGGTGCATCGTTCGTCGCCAACTCCACGACAACGCTTACCGGCGGCCACTTGTTTGCGGGCGCTGGCGGACAGCTGAATCTGCCCAATGCGTCGACCTATGCTGAGACGCCCTTCGGCAACACAACCTTTCAAGCGACGGGCGCCGGCAGCAAGATCGACTTGACTAGCGTGACTTCGATCACGGGCACCAACGGCTCGCTAAACGTTCAGGCCCTGGCGGGTGGCACGATCGAACTGGACGGACTGACCAGCACTACGGCCCACGATCTCAATTTGTCGGTCGACGGCGCGAGCAGCGTTCTCAAGCTCGACGCCCTGACCAGCGCCTCCGACAGCTCGTTCATCAGCAACCTGACGATTGCCAATGGTGGCACGCTGACCGCACCGGTCTTGTCTACCTACAGCGGCGGCATGATCACGGTCAACAACCAGTCGGTCACCCTTGCTTCCTTGACGAACGTCGATGCGAGCTCGCTGATCACAGGCGTGGCCGGCATCCTCACGCTACCCAACGTCACCTCGTATGCTGAAGCGGCGTTCGCCAATACTTACTTTCAAGCCAATGGCGCGGGAAGCAAGCTCGACCTGACGGCGATCACCTCGATCACCGGCACTACCGGTTCGCTAAGCGTCCAGCCCACGGCCGGCGGGACGATCGAACTAGACGGACTGATCAGCACCGCGGCCCACGACATCAACTTTACTGTCGATGGTGCAGGCAACGTGCTCAAGCTCGACGCCCTGACCAGCGCCACCGACGTCACGTTCACCTCCAATCTTACCATTGCCAATGGCGGCACGTTGACCGCGCCGGTCCTGGCGACCTACGGCGGCGGCACAATTACGGTCAACAACCAGTCGGTCACTTTCACCTCGCTGACCAACGTCAATGGCAGCTCGCTGATCGCAGGCGTCGCCGGCATCCTCACGCTGCCCAACGTCACCTCCTACGCTGAAGGGCCGTTCGCCAACACGTACTTCCAAGCCAACGGCGCCGGCAGCAAGCTCGACCTGACCGCAATCACCTCGATCACGGGTACCAACGGTACGTTGAATATCCAGCCCACGCTCGGCGGCACGATCGAACTGGATGGGCTGCCCAGCACCACGGCCCACGATATCAACTTTACGGTCGACGGCGCCGGCAACGTGCTCAAGCTCGACGCCCTGACTAGTTTCATCGACACTACGCTCACCAGCAACCTGACCGTCGGCAATGGCGCCACACTGACCGCGCCGGTTCTGGCCACTTACAGCGGCGGCACGATCACGGTCAACAACCAGTCGGTCACGTTCTCTGCTATGACCAACGTCAACGCCAGCTCGCTGATCGCAGGCCCAGCCGGCATCATCACGCTACCCAATGTCGCCTCTTACGCCGAGGGGGCATTCGCCAATACATATTTCCAAGCCAATGGCGCCGGCAGCAAGCTTGACCTGACGGCAATCACCTCCATCACCGGCACGACGGGAACGCTGAATATCCAGGCCACGCTCGGCGGCACGATCGAACTGGACGGACTGCCCAGCACCTCGGCCCACGACATCAACTTTACCGTCGACGGCGCCGGCAACGTGCTCAAGCTCGACATCCTGACCAGCGTCATCGACACGACGCTCGCCAGCAACCTCACCGTCGGCAACGGCGCCACACTGACTGCGCCCGTCTTGGCGACCTACAGCGGCGGCACGATCACGGTTAACAACCAATCGGTCACGTTCAGTGCATTGACCAACGTCAACGCCAGCTCGCTGATCGCAGGCGCTGCCGGCATCCTCACGCTGCCCAACGTCACGTCGTATGCCGAAGGAGCGTTCGCAAATACGTACTTCCAAGCCAATGGCGCCGGCAGCAAGCTCGACCTGACCGCGCTCACGTCGATCACCGGCACGACGGGCACGCTCAATGTCCAGCCGACGGTCGGCGGCACGATCGAGCTGGACGGCCTGGTCAGCACCACGGCACACGATATCAATTTCGTTGTCGACGGCGCTGGCAACGTGCTCAAGCTCAACGTCCTGACCAACGTCACCGACACCACGCTCGCCAGCAACCTGACTGTCGGCAATGGCGCCACACTGACTGCGCCCGTCTTGGCGACCTACAGCGGCGGCACGATCACGGTTAACAACCAATCGGTCACGTTCAGTGCGTTGACCAACGTCAACGCCAGCTCACTGATCGCCAATTCGGCCGGCGTCCTCACGCTGACTAACGTCACTTCTTACGCCGAGGCCCCGTTCGCCAATACGTATTTCAGAGCCGATGGCGCCGGCAGCAAGGTTGATCTCACGCCGCTCACGTCCATTAGTGGCACGAACGGAGTCCTCAACGTTCAGGCTTTCAACGGCGGCCTCGTGGAAATCGACGGCCTGCCCGGCAGCACTGCCAACGGCGTAATTCTGGTGGCTGACGGCGCCAGTAGTCTGGTGCTGGCCACGGCGCTGGCATCCATGTCAGATGCGAACTCGCAAAGCAACATTCTTGCCAACAATTCCGGCACCGTCCAATTGAAGGGCTCCGGAACTATTCCCTTGTCAGGAGTCGACGTGGTGGTGAACGGCGGCTCTGTCACGGCGGGCACCTTGGTGATCAACAGCAACAGCAAAGTGCGCGGCACGGGCACGATCAACGCCAACATCACCAACAACAATCTGGTATCTCCGGGCAATACGGGGCCGGGCAAACTCACGATCAACGGCAGCTATACGCAATCGGGTAGCGGCAACTACACGGTTGAGCTCAACGGACTGACACCTCAGACGCAATTCGACCAGATCGCTGCCTCAGGAGCCGTTAGTCTGGGCGGCACGCTGAGTATCTCGCGGACCTACCTACCGGCCATCGGAGAGTCGTTCAAGATCATCGACAAGACCAGCCCCGGCGCCGTCTCCGGCACATTCCTCAACTCGCCCGAGGGAGACATCTACACAGTCAACGGCATCCCGCTGCAGCTCTCCTACGTAGGCGGCGATGGCAACGACGTGACGCTGACCCGCGTGGCCAACCTGGTGGTCGACCGCAAGTTGTTCTACGACCAGAGCGTGTTTGACGGTAATGTCGCTGGCCCCAGCGGCAGCGATGACAATGCCATCGCCCCCGACAAGACCGCTTATCGCCCCAACAACACCTTGGCGGTGTTTTCCAGCGTCAGCAGTTACTCGCGGGGCATCAATGGCATCATGGTCGACTTCTCCGGGCCCCACGGCACGATCACGGCCAACGATCTCGTCTTCAAGATCGGCAACGACAATTCGCCCGGCAGTTGGCTCTCCGCTCCCGCCAACAGTGGCTTCACCGTCCGCACGGCCGCCGGCTATCGCGGCGCCGACCGAATCGAGATCACCTGGGCAAGCAACTCTATCAGGAACCAATGGCTCGAAGTCCAGGTGTTGGCCAACGGCACGACCAATGCCGTCACGACTGACGTGCACTTCTGGGGCAATAAGGTCGGCGATACCGGCGCTGCCACGCCGGGCAGTCAGTTCCTGACCAGTGCGACCGACAAGACCTCGGTGGTCAATAATCAGGTGGGTGGCGTGCCGATCACGAACACGCGCGACTTTAATCGCGATGGTAACGTGACGGCGGCGGATGCCACCACGGTGGTGAACAACCAGGGCACGATCGAACGCTTGCTAATCGGTCCCGGCGGACCGTTTGCACCTGAAGGAGACAGCGGAATCGCGTCGTCCCTGGCGGCTTCGGCGAGCGGCGCTAGCAGCGCGCCATCGGCCGCAGCCGTCGATCACAGGCCGGCCGCCGATTTGGCGACGTCGACCCTGGCCGCATCGGACAGCGCCCTGACCGGACAATTCGCCGGCGAATTCGACCTGTCCCTCCTGGCTGCGGCCGTCGCCGACGAAGATCTGGACTTAGGTGACGAATTAATTAGCTCGCTCCTGGCTGATTGATCGCAAGGGATTGCCAAGAAAAAAGTTGCCAAAACGGCCCCCAGGAGGAGATAATCAGCGCGGCGTCACACGAAGGTCATCCCGACAAAATCAGCAAGAGCACCGCCATGAGACGTATCGCGGCATTGGTACTTGCTTTGGTCGCGTGGTCCTTCAGCGCCGCGCCGGCGCATGCCACCAGCACGATCGTCGTCGGCAATTACGTCTATAGCTGGAACGTCTCCGAACTGGATCTGTACGTCACTGGCGATGACCAGATCGCTGCGCTCGATCTGGCGATCGTGCTCAGCGGTCCGCCGGGGCCCGTGATCACGGCGATCGACATCACCGGGCCCGGCACGATCTTCGCCGGCAATAATTCCGGCCAATTCGAGTTTCCCGCGCCGGATGATCTGCCTGGATTGACCCCCTTCGTTCAAACGACGACGGCGTCTGGCACGGTGTTGGCCAATGGCCTGTTGGCCCGCGTGACGATCGATATGACCAACGGTCCGAGCGGGCCGGATGGCGCTATTTGGCAGTTGAGCCTGACGGGTCACGAATTGGGATCGACGAGCTTCTATGACTCCATCGGCGCCATCGAACTCATCATCACCAATGGAGGCCTTTTCATCGTCCCAGAACCCTCAAGCGTTGCACTGATTCTGAGCGGAATCGCGTGCGTGGGATTGGTTGCGCGCCGCAGCCGTCGTCGGCGGTAGCACCTGGACGATCGCCTGAATTGGATTCGACGCGGGCGTCACTTCGCCGACCGGCCCTTTTCGTGCTCCAGCACGCCCAGGATGATCTTGCGCAGCTTTGGTTCGGCATCGTTGGCCGCCGCGATGATCTCGGCCACGTCCACCGCTTCCAAGGCATCGGGCAGGCAGATGTCGGTCACGATCGAGCAGCCCAGCACTCGCAATCCGCAGTGCACGGCCACGACCACCTCGGGCACGGTCGACATGCCCACCACGTCCGCGCCGATCATCCGCAGAAAGCGATACTCGGCCCGGGTCTCCAGGTTCGGACCGAGCACGGCCACGAACACCCCTTTGTGCGCCACGAAATCCTCGCGCCGCGCGATGGTCAGCGCCAGGTCAATGAGCTGGGGGTCGTAGGGTCGCGACATATCCGGAAACCGCGGACCTAGCCGATCGTCGTTGATGCCGACCAGCGGGTTGCTGCCCAGCATGTTGATGTGATCATCGATCAACATGATGTCGCCGCGGGCGTAGTTGGGGTTCATGCCGCCACAGGCATTGGTGACCACCAGCAGCTCGCAACCCAGCGCCTTCATCACGCGTACCGGCAGCGTGATCTGCGCCATGGCGTAGCCTTCGTAAGCGTGGAAGCGGCCTTCCATGGCGACCACGGGAACGCCGGCCAATCGGCCGCAGACCAGGCGACCCCGGTGACCTGTGGCCGTGCTCTTGAGAAAGTGCGGAATCTCCTCATAGTCGATGCTGGCCTCGACGTCGATCTGCTCGGCCAGGGGGCCGATGCCGGTGCCCAGGATGATTCCCACCTGCGGCGCGGTGGGAAAGCGGCCGCGAATGAGCGCCACGGCTTCTTCGATTTGAGCGTAGAGGTGGAGCATAACGGAGGAATCTTTTCTCGGGGGTTGTGCCGGGCGTTTCTCGACAGTTCGTCGCGCAGTGTACCCTTTGGGTCGCGGCGGTGCCAAGTCGAGCAAACCGTCAAGCGAACCAGCAGAGGTCTTCGAGGTGTCGAATCCACGGGCCGCGCCAGCGGCTGTGGCCCCCGCCAACGGCGTGTTACAATATTGTTTTATTAGGAACCTGTGTGCATGAGCGACAACGAAGCCGTTCGCCAACACCGCGAGTTTCTCTTTCCCGCGGTCACGACCTACTATGCCGAACCGCTAACCCTGGTGCGCGGCGAGGGGCTGCACGTCTGGGACGACCAGGGGCGACAATACCTCGACGCCTGGGGGGGCGTGCTCACGGTGAGCGTCGGCCACGCCAATCCGCGCGTCGTCGAGGCCATCGTCCAACAGGTCAAGACCCTGGCCCACACCTCCACGCTGTACGTCAACCGGCCGCAGTCGCAATTGGCCGAGCGCATGGCGCAGATCTCGCCCGGCAAGTTGACCAAGAGCTTCTTTACCTCCAGCGGCACCGAGGCCAACGAGACGGCCATCGCCGCCGCCAAGCACGCCACGGGTCGTTTTGAATTGGTCACGCTGCGTCACAGCTACTCGGGCCGCGCCCCAGGCACGCTCGCCGCCTCGGGCCAAGCGCCCTGGAAGCGACTGCCTGCCCAGATGCCGGGCGTGGTCCACGCGCACGCTCCCTACTGTTACCGCTGCCCGTTCAAGCTGGAGTATCCCAGCTGTGGCCTGGCCTGCGCCGATGACATTGAGGAAGTGATCCGCACGACGACGTCCGGCGAGATCGCCGCCTTTCTGGCCGAGACCATCTTGGGCTCGGGCGGTTACATCGTGCCGCCGCCCGGTTACTTTGAGCGGGCCGTCGGCATCGCCCGCAAGTACGGCGGCCTGTTCATCGCCGACGAAGTGCAGACCGCCTGGGGACGCACGGGCGACAAGTGGTTCGGCATCGAGCACTGGAACGTGCAACCGGACATGATCACCAGTGCCAAGGGCATGGGCAACGGCGCGCCGGTGGCCGTGACCATCGCCACGCCCGAGGTGGCCGACAAGTTTCCCGGCATTTCCTTCGCCACGTTCGGCGGCAACCCGGTGTCGATGGCCGCGGCGCTGGCCACGCTGCAAGTGATCGAAGACGATGATCTGAAGACCAATGCCCGCGTGGTGGGCGCCCACCTGCGCACCCGGCTCGAGGAGCTCCAAGAGAAGCACCCACTGGTGGGCGACGTCCGCGGCATGGGTCTGATGCAGGGGCTGGAACTGGTCAAAGATCGCAAGTCCAAGGAGCCCGCGCCGCAGGCTGTGCTGGCCGTTTTTGAAGAGACGCGCCGCCAGGGAGTGCTGATCGGCAAGGGGGGCTTGTATGGCAACGTGATCCGCCTGGGCCTGCAGCTCAATGCCACGCTGGACCACGTCGAACAACTGGTGGCGGCGCTCGACAAGGGGCTGACCTTCGCGGCCAAAGGTTAGCAGGGTGCCGCGGATCAGAGATTCTCCTATTGCTGTAACCGGGGTCTGTGACCCCGGAGAAGTGACGAGCGGCGCAGCCTTCACTGCGGTCGAAAATCGCCCACTGCGGCGGGGCACCGGGGCTACAGACCTCGGCTACAAGTCGCCGACTTAACGCTTGCGACCTTGAGTTTCACCGGCCTCCTGCCTAGATTAATACCGCCGGGACGGCCGTGAGCCGGTCTTGTCTTTCGTCGTCTCATCTCGTCACCTTTTGCAGGAAGTCACTCCCATGCTACGTCGACTCGTTGCCTCCGTGATGCTGGTTGTCGTGGTGTTGGCAGGTGCTTCTCGGGCGCGAGCCGAGGACAAGTACTTTGACTCGGCCGGCGTGAAGATCCATTACACGATCGAAGGGCAAGGTCCGCCGGTGGTGCTGGTCCATGGGTTTACCGCCAGCATTCAAGCCCAGTGGGGGCTGCCGGGCATCATTACCAAGCTCAAGCCAGACTATAAGGTCATCGCCCTGGACAACCGCGGGCACGGCCGCAGCGACAAGCCGCACGACCCCAAGCTGTACGGCCCCGAGAGCGTTAACGACGTGGTGCGGCTGCTCGACCACCTGAAGATCGAGAAGGCGCACGTCGTGGGTTACTCGATGGGGGCGTTCATGACCAACTATCTCGTCGCCACCCACCCTAGTCGCGTGCTCACCGCCACCCTCGGCGGCGCGGGTTGGCGCAAGCCGGATGACACGCGGATGGCCGTAATGAACGTCCTGGCCGAGTCGCTAGACGCGGGCAAGGGCATCGGTCCGCTGATCCTGGCACTCACGCCCGCCGATCGTCCGAAACCGGACGACAAGCAGATCGAGATGATCAATCAAATGGTCATGGCCATGAACGATCAGAAGGCGCTGGCGGCCTGTGTGCGCGGCATGGGCAACCTGACCGTGACCGAAGCCCAACTTCGAGCCAACAAGGTCCCCACACTGGCTTTGATCGGGTCGGACGATCCGCTGAAGGTCGGCGTCGATGAGATGCAGGGAGTGATGAGCAATCTGACCGTCGAAGTGATCGACGGCACTGACCACATGACGGCGTTTCGCGCGCCCAAATTCATCCTGGACCTGAAAGAGTTTCTCTCGTCCCATTCGGCCGTGCCGGCCGGCGCCGCGGCAGGTGGCCAGCAGTAGGCAACGTGCATCGGGAAACTGAAAGCGTCGCCGGTTCTAAGCTCGACGCCCGCGACGGCGTGTCGCCAAGAGCATCAGAGCCGCGGCGGCCGTTGCGGCCAGAGCCATGCTGGAGGGCTCTGGCACCAGCGAGGACGCGGTGGTCAACGAAGTCGCCGCGGTCGGTGAGGCCACTTCGGCCGTTTTGCCCAGCAGGGCATTGATGATGCGCAGGGCGTCGTTGCCCGTGATCTGGCCATCGCCGTTGACATCGAGCAGCCCTTTGCCGGCGCCGGGTGTGCCCGAGACCGTGTGTATGCCGTGGGCCGTCAAGTCGTTGATGATCAACAACACATCGATTCCCGTGACCATGCCCGAGCGGTTGACGTCGAAGTAGTTGGCCTGGTTCTGCCAGGCGGAGTCGGCGCGGGTGACTAGGTCATTGATCTGAGCCCGATAGACCGCCAGATCGGCGGAGTAGGTTTGATCTCCGAAGACCGAGGTGTCGCTCGGCTGATTGGAGAGCAACTGCTGCGAGACCATGATGCCGGCCAGTTGCCATTGGCCGTCGACTTTTTGAAACACGCCACCGCCAGAGTCGCCTGGGGCCGCCTGCGCCTCGTAGCCGCCGACGGCGCGATCGAAGGTGGTGGAAAAGGCCAAGGTATTGTTGTTGGCCAAGATGGCGCCGGCGGCCGCTTCATTGGTACCCCACCGCATCGACGAAGTGGGCAGCAGGTCAAATCCGGTGGCGTTTGCCAAGGGCAGCGCGATCGGTTTCCAATTAAACCCGTTCGTGCCGTTGGTCAACTGCCAGCCCTGCAAACCGGGCTCGGCATCGCGGCCTGACCCAATCATCATCAAGGTCGAGCGTATCCCCGGCCGCGCGTCGTTAATGGTAAGCGAGGGCAGACCCGGGTCGTCGACCAGGCGAAACATCTTCAGGTCCGGACTGCCAAAGATGGCCGCGCTGCCGGTGTTGGCCAGTTGGCGACTGGAGCCGGGCACCATGGCAAACGAGCGACCGTCGGAAAGCGTGATCGATCCGTCGCTGACGTGGTTGGCGGTGAGCACCCAGCGGTTGCCCAGGTACACGGCGCTGGCGCCCGCCAGGTGAGCAACATTGTTCCAGCCGGGGTCATCGGCCGGCGCGCGCGAGGTCACGCTGGAGTCCATTGCATAGACCACAACCGCTTGGGCGATTGCAGGCCGCAGGCATGCGGCGATTATTCCAGCGACAATCCATTGCCGCGCCGCGCGAGCGAGGCGATTCATGGCAGCCAATCAAGTAGATGAGGAACGCGCCGACCAGACGGGAAGAAGCTCCCTCAGAATAACGTCGGCAAGCGCGCCATGCCAGCGGCGCATTCCCCGCGCCTTGGGGCCGCCGCGGGTAAGCGGTTTCGATTGGCCCAAACTGTGAGAACGCGGGGACCTGCGGTCCGTGACGCTAGCAGCGTCACTCAAACTCGACCACCAGCGGCAAATGGTCCGAGCCCACCGTCGGGCCGACCCAGGCCCGCAGCGGCACAAATTCTTCGGTGAACAGCACGTGGTCGATGCGCGTGCCGTAGGCCCAACCCAGGTCGGGCGAAATCTTGGTGAACCCAAATCCCCAACCGCGCGTGGCGAAAGCGTCGGGCAGAGCCGACCAATCGCGGCGAAAGATCACGCTCTCGCCTGGCATGTTGAAGTCGCCCAAGACGACCTTTGGACCGGGAAACTCGGCGATCCACAGGCTGACCGCTTCGCTTTCCAACGCACGGTACTCAAGCACCTCGTCCATCCGCTGCACGGCCGCGCGACGTTCTTTGAGCACCGCCTCCAGACCGGCCCGGGGAGTCTTCAGGTGAATATTGAAGACCTGCACCTCGCGGTCGGGCAACTGCACCAGGAACCGGGCCGAGGAAAGCTCGTACTTGTTGCGGCGGATGCTCCCTTCCTCGCGGATGGGCCAGCGGCTGGCCACGATGAACTCATCGTGCACCAGCACCTGCCAGTCCTTCGGCCAAATAAACTTTGTCTCGGTGCTCACCTCTTGCAGCGTGACCACGTCGGGCTGCAGGCCCATGATCAGCTCGGACAATGCCCGGGGGCTGAAATTGTTCTGGTCCACATTGCAGGTCAGCACTTTCAGGCTGGCGGGCGTGTCGGCGCTGGCCGGCAGGTTGAACTTGAAACCCATCAGCGGCCCGACCAGCACATAGGCGGCGATCGCCAGGATGACCAGCAACCGCCGCGACCAGATGGCCGCCGCCACGACCAACAGGGGCAGCGGCAAACCGCACAGCCACCGCGGACCGAACAAGAGTACCGTGGCCAGCCACTGGTTGTCGCCTTCCAGCATCATCCAGGCCCACAGGCCGGCGACCGACAGCGTGTAGAGAATCACGATCGCCGCGAGCACCCGTCGCCAGCGGCCCGCAGCGCGCGGAGGCGGCGCCGGCGGCTGACCCGGCAAGTTGGCGCCGAGGGGCGCGCCGTGACCGTTGGTGTGTTCGAGCTGGGACATGGATTCGAAAGCCAGATAGGGCCGGCGCACCCTCGCGCCGCACGAGCGCAATCATAGCTTATGTCGCGTGCCGCGCGACGGTCAGTTTTCGCGGTCGTTTGTTCTGGGGCATCGATTGTTCCGTAGCCGGCCGCTGTGAGGTCGGAGCGTTTGGGCAAGGATCCGGGGTCACAGACCCCGGCTACAGAAGATCAGAAGATCAGAAGAGAAACCACAGGAAACTAGCCTGGGCCGCTCTCGGGTGCCGCGGTCTCGTCGGCGGCTGCATCATTGATCGCTTGCAGCCGGTCCAGCATGTTGCGGATGTCCCGCACTCCTCGCACCGAGACGTAAACCGTGACGGTCGAGTACCAGACCAAACAGGCCATGGTGAGCCACCACCAGAAATCGGCTGCGCTCATGGAATCAGGCCTCCGCCGCGGTGGTGAGACGTGCAGGTTTGATGAGCGAGCCGATGATCATCGCCAGCGCGGCGCCGACAAATCCGGAGATGCCGGCATAGTTCGGCCCGATTTGCCGCGCCAATTCGCTGGTGCTCGGCAATTGCTCGCAGACGAGGTAGCTCAAGGGAAACGCCGCGCCGAAGAAGATCGCCCCGGCCGCGCCCCAGTTGTTGGCACGCGACCAGTAGCAGCAAGAAATCAATAGCACCGACATGCTCGACAAATAGATCGTGCCGGTTACGGTCAAATAGGTCCAGATGCTGCCGGTCAACGGATACCAAAGACCGTAGATCAACAGGAACACGCCGATGCCGGCCACGATCATGCGGTTCCACAACAGCCCGCGCCGCTCGGTCCAGCGAGTCTTGCGAAAGGGCGCCAGGATGTCATTGTAGATCACGCTGCCCCAGGTCAACATGTACGACGAGTCGGTCGACATGTCGGCCGCCAACATGGCCGCGACCAGCAGGCCCATCAGCCCCACTGGCAACGAGGTGCTCAGGAAGACGGGCATGGCCAGGTTCGACGCGACGCCCGGCGCCACCGTGGCCAGCGCCGCCATGCCCCACAGCCCTGGTATCAAGAACCGGCAGACGAAAAAGAAGCTGGTGCGGGTGTAGATCTTGCGGCCCGTGTCGGTGTCCTTGGACGAGAGCACCCGCGCGATCGTGGTCTGCCAGGTCAGCACGGCCGCCGTGTTGAGCATGCCGTTGAATATGACCCAGGACCAGCCGAGCTCTTCGTTGATGAATGCGTTGTAGCCGCCGGCGCCGTACTTCTGGTCGACCGTGTCTATCAGCGTTTGCCAGGGCACCTGGTACAGCGTGACCAGGGTCACGGCCAGCAGGCCGGCGCTCATGACCACGAACTGTAGATAGTCGGTCACCAGCACGCTGAGCATGCCGCCCACGATGGTGTAGGCGGCGACGGCCACCAGCAGCGCGGTCATCGTGATTTCCAGATAGTCCGCATTGAGGCCGGCGACCGTCACCAGGAACTCGCCACCCTGGCGCAAGAAGATGCCCATGTTCAACAACCCGCCCAGCACGATCACCACGCCGCTGGCCCAACGAATGCGCTGCCCAAAGCGCTTCTCGAATAGCTCGGCGACGGTCACCACGCCGCTGTCGCGCAGCGGTCGTATGCAAAAGCCGGTGTATCCGACCAGGAACATCGCCAGTGCTTCGACGATGCCCGGCACGGTGCCGGCAAAGCCGTGCTTGTAGCCCAGCTCGGCTGTGTACATGCAGGTCACGATGCCAAACTCGGTGGCGGCCAGCGAGGCCACGCCCAGGTAGACGTCCATCTCGCGGCCGGCCACCAGAAAGTGCTCGACCTTGCCGACATACTTCCGCACGCTCAGGCCGGCGATCATCGTGAACAGCAGGTACAGCCCAACAATGCTGCCGTCGATCCAGGAGAAGTGCGTCATGCGAAAGCGGGGGGCTGCGGTGCGGCGGGCAAGTTCGAGCAATAACGGCGAGCAATTTCGCCCTATCGTATGCTTGGACGCGGCCCGGGCACAAGCACGGCGGATGATCGGCGAATTGCCGCTCCCTACGGTCGAAAAATCCGCACCGCACCCCGACCCGCAGGGTTCCAACCATCAGGCTGGCTTATACAATGGATTTCGCCCGCACAAGTCCTGCCTGACCCGCTCGCCGAGCGCTCACTATGCCCCAAATCTGCCGGCTGCTGATCGCGACCCTACTGGTCACGCGCGCCACGTTGGCCGTCGCCGAAGAGCCGACCGACGAACAGGCTAAATTCTTTGAGACCAAGGTCCGACCCGTGCTGGTGGCCCGGTGCTATGAATGCCACGGACCCGAGTCCGACGCCGAGGGCAAGCTGCGGGTCGATTCGCTCTCTGCGCTGCTCGCCGGCGGCACGCTCGGTCCGGCGGTTAAGCCTGGCGACGCCAAAGGCAGCTTGCTCGTCAGCGCCATCAACCACGGCGAGTTCGTGCAGATGCCGCCGAAGTCCAAGCTGCCGCAAAACGAAATCGCCGACCTCACAGCCTGGGTAGCCGCAGGCGCTGCGTGGCCCGGCGCCACGGCCCTCGCTCCTGCCCCCTCAACATCAAGCAACGGCGAACCCTTTGCGATCAGCGACGACGACCGTCAGTTCTGGGCGTTTCGCGCGCCCCTCGAGCCGTCGGTGCCGGTGGTTGCCGACGGCGCCTGGCCCAAGGGTCCGCTCGACCATTTCGTGCTCTCGGCGCTGGAGGCCAAAGGTCTGCGTCCCGCGCCGGCGGCCGACAAGCGAACCTTGCTGCGCCGCGTGACCTTTGACCTGCACGGCTTGCCCCCAACGGCGGCCGAGGTCGAGGCGTTCTTGGCCGACACTTCCAGCGATGCCCTGGCCAAAGTGGTCGACCGGCTGCTGGCCTCGCCCCGCTATGGCGAGCGCTGGGGTCGTCGCTGGTTGGACGTGGCCCGTTATGCCGACAGCAACGGCATGGACGAGAACATGGCCATGGCCCACGCCTGGCGCTATCGCGATTGGGTGATCGGCGCTTTCAATCGTGACCTACCCTACGACCAGTTCGTCACCCACCAGATCGCCGGCGACCTGCTGCCCGGCCCAGACGAACAAACGACCTACGATCGCCTGATCGCCACCGGCTTTCTCGTGCTCGGGCCAAAGATGCTGGCCGAAGACGACCCTGTGAAGATGGAGATGGACATCATCGACGAGCAGGTCGACACAATCGGCCGCACCTTCCTGGGCCTGACCTTGGGCTGTGCGCGCTGCCACGACCACAAGTTCGATCCGGTGCCGACCGCCGACTACTACTCGCTGGCCGGCATCTTTAAGAGCACCAAGTCGATGGAGAACCATCGCGTGGTGGCGATGTGGAGCGAGCGATCGCTGGCGCCCGCTGACAAGATCAGCGCGGTCCAAAAAATCGACCACGACATCGCCGAAACCCGCCGTCAGCTGAAAACGGCCGAAGACGCCCTGGCAGCGCTGCCCAAGCAGGGCGACCAAACCAAAGAGGGCTCCTCGCGCGGACTGGGTGACCATCTGCTCTCCATTACCCAGCGCGACTCGCAGCAGCGCTCGATCGCGTCGCTCAAGACCACGCTGGCCGAGTTGGAACGTGCCAGGCCAGAGCTTCCCTCGGCCTTGGCCGTGGTCGATCGCGAGGGTCAGAATCTCCGTGTGCATCTGCGCGGCAGCCACATCACTCTGGGCAGCGAGGTGCCGCGTCGCTTCCCGCGCATCCTGGCCGGTGAAGATCAACAGGCGCTATCCCCCGCCACCAGCGGTCGCCTGGAGCTGGCGCAGTGGCTCTCGCGCGCGGACCATCCGCTCACCAGCCGCGTGATGGTTAATCGGGTTTGGCTGGGGCATTTTGGCGAGGGCCTGGTCCGCACGCCGGATAATTTCGGCAAGCTCGGTCAGCAGCCAGACAATCAGCCGCTCTTGGATTGGCTCTCGCGGCGGTTTGTCGAAAGTGGCTGGAGCATCAAGGCACTGCATCGGCTGATCATCCTGTCGAGCGCCTACCAGATGAGCACGACCTACGATGCGCAAGCCGCGGCCTCCGATCCAGAGAATCGCCTGCTGTGGCGGATGAACCGCCGCCGGTTGGAAGCCGAGGAGATTCGCGACGCGCTTTTGGCCACCAGCGGCCGGCTCGACGAAACGATGGGCGGGTCGCTTTTGCAAAGCAAGAACCACACCTACGTGACCAGCACGGCGTCGAGCAACGACGTCAACTACCAGAGCCGTCGCCGTTCGGTCTACCTGCCCGTGATCCGCAGCGCCGTGTACGACGTCTTCTCGGCCTTTGATTTTGCCGACCCCAGCACGGCCAACGGCAAGCGGCCCGCCACCACCGTGGCTCCGCAGGCGCTGTTCATGATGAATAGCGCGCTGGTCCTCGCCGAGAGCCGGGCCTTGGCCGAGCGAACGTTGCAGGCCACGGGCGTCGATGAGTCGGCCCGTGTCGCGTTGCTCTATCGCGATGTTTATGGCCGATCGTCGACCGCCGCCGAAACGGCGCGCGACCTGCGCTTCCTGGCCCGCTATCAAACCGACCTGCTCAGCACACAAGCGACGCAGACGAGCGTGCCGCTGGTCGAAGCCCGCCTGCGCGCCTGGCAGGCGCTGGCCCGGGTGCTGATGTCGGCCAACGAGTTTGTCTACGTGGAGTGAGTGAGACCATGAACGCACACTGGCACGCCTGTGACTGTAACCGTCCGCTCTCGCGCCGCGAGATGCTGCGCACCAGCGGCGCGGGCTTTGCCAGTCTGGCTCTGACCGGGCTGTTGGCCGAAGAAGCCGCCGCGGCCGGCCGCGCCGATCCTTTGGCGCCCCGACTGCCGCACTTTGCTCCGCGCGCCAAACGGGTGATCTTTCTGTTCATGCACGGCGGACCCTCGCAGGTCGACACGTTTGACTACAAGCCGCTGTTGGCCCGCGACCACGGCAAGCCGCTCCCCTTTGCCAAGCCGCGCGTGGTCTCGGCCGAGACGGGCAACCTGCTGCAATCGCCCTGGAAGTTCAAGCAGTATGGCCAGAGCGGCGCCTGGGTCAGCGACTTGTTCCCGCATGTCGGTTCGGTCGTCGACGACCTTTGCATGATCCGCTCGATGCACGGCTCGAACAGCCGCCACGGCGGCGCGCTGTTGGAGCTGCACACCGGCAGCGACACCTTTGTGCGCCCCAGCATGGGCTCGTGGATCACCTATGGCTTGGGCACCGAGAACCGCGACTTGCCCGGCTTCGTCACGGTCTGCCCCACGTTGACCCACGGCGCCGAGAACAACTACAGCTCGGCCTTCCTGCCGGCCGTGTACCAGGGCACACCGCTGGGCAACGCCAGCATCCCCAGCGATCGGGCCAAAATTCCCTTTATCGAAAATCGCGAGACCTCGCGCGCCGCGCAGCGCCAGGAACTGGACCTGTTGGGACAGATCGAGCGCGACCACCTGAGCACCACGGGCCCCGACCAGGCGCTCGAGGCGCGGATCGATTCCTTTGAGCTGGCCTTCCGCATGCAGGCCGCCGCGCCCCGCTTGCAGGATATCTCCGACGAATCGCCGGCGATGCTCAAGCAGTACGGACTGGACGATCCCAAGACCGCCAACTTCGGCCGCCAATGCCTGATGGCCCGGCGATTTGCCGAAGCCGGCGTGCGCTTCGTACAGGTCAGCCACAGCTACAAGTGGGACCAGCACGGCGGGCTCAAGGCCGACCACGCGAAGAACGCCTTGGAGGTCGACCGGCCGATCGCCGGATTGATCACCGACCTGAAAGCCCGCGGGCTGTTGGACGACACGCTGGTGTTGTGGGGCGGCGAGTTCGGCCGCACACCGACCGCGCAGGGCGACGACGGCCGCGACCACAATCCGCAGGGTTACACGATGTGGCTGGCCGGCGGCGGAGTGAAGCCGGGCCTGCAATATGGCGCGACCGACGACTACGGCTACTACGCCGTGGAGAACAAGGTGCACATTCACGACCTGCACGCCACGATGCTGCACCTGCTGGGCCTGGACCACCTGCGACTGACCTATCGCTACGCCGGCCGCGACTTCCGCCTGACCGACGTCCACGGCGAAGTGGTCCGCGAGATCATCGCCTGATTCGCCGTTCTTTCCCCTCGCTCACTGGTGGGAGAGGGTGGCTTGGTTTAGCAAGCCGGGTGAGGGCGAGCGTCACCGCTCAACGCCGCGCATCGAAGCGCGCAATGCCCATTGGCCACCCGACCACGACGCGTGCATTGCGCCGTCCGCGACGCGCACGCATCTCACTGTCGGGCTGAAAGCCCAAGACAAGTCAGCCCAGGGCAACGCCCTGGTCAACGCCGCCACGCGCGAACCGTCTGGGTGACGTTCGTCACTGGTTTTGGCGGGTCTGGCTGGAGGCCTCGCTGCAACTTCAGCGCGAGCTCTCGTACTTTATCGATCCGCTAAATACGTTTGTCGCCCAGATGGCGTCGCGGCCCTTACCGCCCGATTGGCGCAAGCAGTTGCACGATTATCTGGACGCCTGGGAGCCCGACGGCTACGAGGTGGCCGCCGAGCATCGGCCGATCCTGGAAGATTTCATTCTGATGTGGGCAACTGCCCGCGGGAATGCTACCGCTGCCAGGCCGCGGCCGACTGGCGCCATGCCGCGCGAGCCGTTGGACATGACCGACGAGCGGCGGCGGTTTTACGAGCAAGAGGTCAAGGACTCCATTGCCCGAGACCACGCGTTCACGCCGCAAGGTTCACGCTTCGAGCGCGCGATGCGCGAGGCCGAACCGGCTGAGCCGCCCGCGCCGCGCGTCGTCTCGGAGCGCGAGCTGAAGGGCATCGGCGGGCGGTACGATGAGGCCGTGGCCAGTGGGCAGTACAAGCCGGGATTCTTCACGCGGGTCGCGGTCAGCGTGGCTCGCGGGGTGTTCGTCGACAGCGAGCCCACGCGGATCGTGACCTATTCCGACGGCACGGTCTATATCCAGCTCGGCGGCGGGCCGAGCGCGGAGTCACTGGCAGGTCAGGCCTCGGCTATAGGCGGTGTCGTCACGGCCGCCAAGGCTGGAAAGATCGTCCAGGAGTCGGTGGATGAGCTTCTCGACGCCCTGTTCGAGGAGATGACCGGTTCGCCGATCGGACCGTCGAGCATAAAACCACGGAAGACGTCGCCAGGCGTTCCGCGGGTATATTGGACGAAGACTAAACACTTAGAGAACTATAAGATCTACCAGAGAGACGATCTGATTGATCTCAAGCGCGTTGACAAAAAAGGGCGGACAAACGTGGAACGGATGAAGAAAGGACTCGCACCGATCGGTCCCGATGGGGAGTCAATGGAACTGCACCACATGATTCAAGAAAATGAGGGTGCACTGGCGGAAGTCACAGATACGTTCCATCGGAAGAACTACGATACGCTTCATATAAACCCGCGTGGATCGCCGTCAAACGTCGATCGCTCCCCCTTCGATGCCTTCCGAAAACGATACTGGAAAAACCGAGCCAAAGAATTTAAGGCGTCCCAATGAGTATGCAGGATTTGGAACGTGCATTGCAGCTGGTGCGTGCGACTTCTGAGAGCGATTTCGTGGGCCCACGCTCGGAGTCACTGATAGGCCGTGCCGAAGGCGTACTGGGTCTGAACTTTCCTCCCACCTATCGACGCTTCTTATTGGATCTCGGCTGCGGAGATATTGGTGGGCGGGAGTTTTATGGCCTCGTAGATGGTGATTTCGAAAACTCTTGCGTTCCAGACGGCATCTGGGTAACGCTCAATGAGCGCAAATTCCCCAACACGCCTCACGAAATGATCGTAGTCGGCTCATCTGGCCACTGCAGCTCTTACGTGCTCGACACCGCCCGACGGACGCCCGACGGCGAATGTCCCGTGGTTGAATGGTGGCCGGGGTCAGGTGTTGACCCGGCTGATTGCCAAGTGATCGCCGAAGACTTTGGCGCTTTCTTTCTGATGTTGGTGCAGGAAGCCTTGGCGCCAGACGACTAGATCCCCGAAGTCGACCTACCGGTGTCCGCGGTTGAGTTCGCAGGGGTCCGCCTCTTGTGTCTTCGAACCCCACACCTCGTTCACTCCTCGTCGGCAACCTCAATCGGCGACATCACTGCCAGGTCAACCTGGGCTTGGGCCAGCGCGATCTGGGCGCCGGCCATTTGCTCGTCGATCTTTGCCAGGCGAGCCGCTAGAACTTTATTCAACTCGGCCAGGCGCGGCGGGCCCTGGCGAAGCTTGATCTCCAGACGCTGGCGATGCTGGGCATATTTGAGCAGCAGCGCCTGGCGCTCGGCTGGATTCAGCCCGCGGTCGGCGTCGGGCTGAAACTTGCGCAACAGTTCCGTGCGCCATGCGCACAGCGCGTTGGTCACCTCGGGGCCCATGCCCGGCACGCCCAACACGCGGTTGTATTCGACATCGGCGGCGGTCTCGATGCCATACGACCTCAGCGTCGCCTGACGGCCGGGGCCGACACCTTCGATTTTGTGGTCGGCGATAAACTGGCTTTGCAGGTACTCCGTCTGCCGTCGGCCCAACACGTCGCGGCGGCGCTTGTGCAGCTCGGCGTCGTGCAGCTTCCTCAAGGGCGCTAACTGCCCGCGGAGGGCGGCCAGTTCTTTCTGCACGCGGTCGAAGTCGCGTTCGGCCCGCGAGATCGCCGCGGCGCGAGACCGCTCCAATCCGCGCAATTGTCCGCGCCGCCCGCGGAGGATCTTTTGTCTACGATGCCGCTCCAGCCGATTGCCTGAAATCAGAAACAGCGCCAACCACCACAGTGCAAACGCCAGGAAAATCGGCACGCTGACATAGCCGGTGCGCGGCAGCCAGACCATGACGAGCATGGCCAGCAGGCTGCCGATCGCCACGCCCCGCACCATTGCGGTCAGGCTCTCGGCCGATTGGACCTCCGGCGGGGGCGGCGTGGGCCGCACCGCGCGAGCCTCGGGCGGCAGCGGCGGAGCCGGGGTGTGGCGCGGCCGCGGCGCACTCGCGAACGTCCGGCACAGCGCCTCAAGCTCCGACGTCATCTCTAGCGCCGCCGGGGTCGCATTGCGAAACGTCACCGACAGGAAAAAATTCGGGCCGCCACCCTGCATCATCTCGCACCAGGGGCATCGCGCGAGCCCCGCCGCGATGCGATGTCCCCGGTCGACCTCGCAGGTCGTCAGCTCCGCCAACTCCACCGCCAGCGCCGCGTGCCAATCGGCGGCCGAGGGTCGAGCGCCGGGCCGCTCGCTGCCGCGACCAAAGGCCCGTTCAAATAACGGCGCCAGCCGCGGCGCGATTCGTTCAGGCGGCAGGCAGTTGGGCGGGGGCGACATCTCCAGCCGCGCGGCCTCGCGCCCAAATACATAGCGATATTCGCCGATGGCCCGCTCGATCGGCATCTCGCCGCGACCCAGATAGCGCCCGGCAAACGGATGGCGACCCATCACCAGCAGATGAAAGATCACTAGCGCCAGACCAAAGCGATCGTGGTTCTCGCTGCGCGCGAGGCCGCGAAACGAACGGCCTTGCAGCTCGGGCGGAGTGAATTGCGGCACGCCGACCTCGCAAGGAAAGGTCCGCCCGCCGGCGGCGACTTGAAAACTGTCGCAGTCGATCAGCGAGACCATGCCGCGGGCGTTGACCAGCAGGTTGCCCTGGTTGACGTCGGCGATCACGTGACCCTGCTCGTGCACCGCGTGAAAGGCCGCCGCGCAGTTCATCGCCGCGTGCAACAGAAACGCCCAATCCTTATCCGGATACTCGACCTTGCGCTGGGCCGGGCTGTAGAGTTTGTGGATCTCGTCGCTGCCCGTGATCCGCGGCAGCACGATGCCCGCCACGCGATCCGCCCGGCCGTCGTGCAAGACCTCCAGCGGCCAACTGGCGAAGGTCAACAGCTCGCCGGGCTCAAGCGCCGCCATCGCCCGCAGCTTTTCAGCCTTCTCAGCCGGGATGGCGCGGTGATAGATCTTGGCCACGCGGCGCGGGTCGCCGGCAATGGCATAGACCGCGCCTTCGCCCCCCGATCCCAACTCGTCGGCCAGCTTTATCTCGCGGCCATTGCGATCGAAGAATCGCGCCATCACTTCGCCGCCCGCGTGGCCAGGACCAGGGTCTTGTCGTCGTCGGTCCGCTGGCAAACGGCGGGCGATGCCAGAAACTCACCCAGCGGCGCCAGCAGGGTCTCTGGCGCGGCGTGACCACGCAGCACGTCAAACATCGGCGCAAAGAACGGCGCATGGACCTCGCGCCGCGCAAAGTCGAGCGCCAAGCTCTGCAGTCCATCGGTAAACAGCGCGACCTCGTCGATCGGCTGGTCGAACCAGGCAAAGTCCAAGAGTGTCTCGAAGCGCGGGTCGCTGATGAAGTTGGTCGTGTTGACGTATTCGCCCGACTGTGGCCAGAAGGCGTGCTGATGCCGACCGTCGCGGCGGGCGACAATCGCGCCGTCACCCAATTGGGCAAAGGCCGCGCCGGCAGGACCGAGCACGCCAAACAACAGGGTGCAAGCAAACTGGCGCGGCTCGACGCCGCGGATTGTAGCGCCCGCCAACACCGCCTCGTGCGACGCGCGAGCCCACGCGACTGCCCGCTCGCGCGAGACCTGGGTCAAGCCGCCGGCGGCAACCAGGTCGGCGACAACCTTGTTGACCAGCGCGTCGCAGGCCAACTGGGCGCCAAGCTGCGAATGTTCGGCGCTGCCCGCGCCGTCAGCGCAGACCAGCACCAGCACGGGTTCCTCAGGCAAGGGGACTTCGACCGCTGTCGAGTAGTCCTGGCATGCGCTGCCGTCGCGCTCGTGCGAGGTGCCGCGAACGCTTTGGCAAAGAACGTTCCACATTCTAGACCGCGGCCCAGCCGTCGGGCGTCGCCGGATTGTCCAGCGGCACGTCCTCGCCCGGCGTCGAGCGTGAGACCGACTGTTGCGAATTGCTCAACCACTGGAAGAGGTCGCGGAACCGCAGCCCTTTGAGCCGCAGGGGTTCGCGCGTGGCGATCTTGCCCAGCACGCTCATGTCGGCCTCTTCGACCCCGACGGCAAAGAACGAGAAGGCCTTGCTCTTTTCGCCCTGCTTCACCCGCTCAGCAGCGCCCTGCCACTCGTCGGTCGGCGCGCCGTCGGTAATCAGAAAGATCCAGGGCCGATAAAAGGCAATGCCGTTGGCCCGGTAGGTCGCCTTGCGGTCGGTCACCATCTCGATCGCGCGGTGAATGGCGGCGCCCATCGGCGTGTCCGCATTGGGCTCCAGCACGGGCGGGTTGAAGCTCTCGGCGGTGGTGAAATCCACCGGCGTGGCAACCTCGCCGCCAAACGTGACCACGGCCACCTCGACCCGCTTAGCTGCCAGGCTGTCGGACAGCAGCTCCTCGCGATAGACCCCCAGCCCGGCATTGAGCTCGGTGATGGGCTGGCCGGTCATGGAACTCGACGTGTCCAAGAGCAGCACGCAGGGAACCCGGGGCTCGGGGTTTTCCGCAAAGTCGTTGGTGCCAAAGGGTACTTGTTCAATCATGCGACGTTTTCCAGCGGTGAAATGACGGTCCAATGCCGACTGATTTATCATAGCGGTTTGGCCAGTGGGAGGTAGCAAATACCCCCCTCGTGATGGCAGATCGCGGGTTATCGACGGTCCAGCCGCACAGCGCGCAACGTCCACGGTGGACACGGTTTGGACAAGCTGATATGCTTGGCCACTTCGTCCTTTGCCAAGTGAGCTTCGCAGGGCGCCCCTGTTTTCCACGGCTGGGCGCCGGCATCTCCACGAAAATCCTCCTCCCGATTGATTGAGTAGCCATGAGAACCCGCCCGCATAGTGCCTTTGTTCAGAAGCTAAAGGCGCTGCGCTGCCCGAAGTGCGGCGCTAAAGTGAATCCGCAGCGGAGGCGCTGCAAGCGCTGCAGCAAGGCGTTTTCGTCGCGCCCCAAAAAGTAACGTCGGGCAGCGGGCAGGACTCAGGCGGCGCGCCGGAGGACTACGACCTCGCATTGTCCAAGAGCCTCCAAAGTCTTATACTTCTTCTGGTTGCGCTTGCGCCAGTAGAGGTTTCCGCGTCGGATTTGTCCTTGCCGTTGACCCATGCGATGTCTCATTCCCGGCCGATCATTTCGCTAGCCGAGGCCAAGCCTCCGCTGTTCGGCGCCGTGGACGTGGGCGGGACCAACATCAAACTGGGAGTGGTCGACGACCAGGGTCAGACCTTGGCCTACACCAGCATCCGCACCGAAGAGGAGCAGGGGCCCGAGAAGGCGATCGCTCGCATCCGCGATACGCTCGCCCAGACGTTGGCCGGCATCGGATTGGACAAGCGGCGCATCGCGCGGATCGGGTTGGGCACGCCCGGCACGATGGACGTCGCCCGCGGCGTCCTGCTCGAGCCGGGAAACCTGCCTCACTGGTGGCACTTTCCGATTCGCGACGCGTTGGCCCGGGCCTGTGACACGCCGGTCACGTTTGCCAATGACGCTCGCTCGGCGACCTACGGCGAGTTTTGGGTGGGCAGCGGACGCGTGCTGCACAGCATGGTGATGGTCACGCTGGGCACCGGCGTCGGCGGCGGCATCATCATCGGCGACCTGCTGGTCGAGGGCGAGAACAGCGCAGGCTCGGAACTAGGACATTTGATCATCGACTACCACGACACGGCCCGAGTTTGCTCCTGTGGCCAGCGCGGCCACCTGGAGGCCTACGCCAGCGCTTCGGCGGTCGTCAAGCGCACGGCCGAGGTCCTGGCAGGCGGACGCGTCAGTTCACTGACCGCGCGCATCCAGGCCGGCGAAGAACTTTCGGCCCTGATGATCGACCAGGAAGCCGAGCAAGGCGACGCCCTGGCCAATGAGATCGTGCTGGAGACGGCCCGTTACCTGGGCATCGGCATTGTCTCGGCCATGCACACGATCGACCCGCAGGGGGTTGTGATCGGCGGGGCCATGACCTTCGGCCAACACGAGACGGTGACGGGCCGCAAGTTTTTAAGCCGCGTGAAGGAAGAGGTCGCCCGCCGCGCGTTTCCGATGCTGGCCGAGCGGACCACGATCGACTTTGCCTCGCTGGGGGGCGACGCCGGATACATCGGCGCCGCCGGCCTGGCCCGCCGCGCCCACCTGCAACATGCCACAGAGCCCGCTTAAGTGCGTGGCCGCCACCGAACAAAGTAACCGGGTCCGTCGGATTCAACATGGCCAAGATTGACTGCCAGCACATTCGCAATTTTTCGATCATCGCGCACATCGACCACGGCAAAAGCACGTTGGCCGATCGGCTGCTGGAAAAGACCGGCACGCTGGAAAAGCGCGAGATGCGCGAGCAGACGTTGGACGACATGGACCTGGAACGGCAGCGCGGCATCACGATCAAGGCCCGCGCCGTCGCCATGCGCTACCTGCTCGACGGCCAAACCTATGAGCTCAACCTGATCGACACGCCGGGGCACGTCGACTTTCAATACGAGGTCTCGCGCAGCCTGGCCTGTTGCGAAGGGGCGATCCTGCTGGTCGACGCCTTCCAGGGGGTCGAGGCCCAGACCGTGGCCAACGCCTACGCGGCGATGGAACATAACCTGACCATGGTGCCCGTGCTCAACAAGGTCGACCTCAAGCACGCCCGGCCCGACGAAGTGATCGCCGAGATGGAGTCGGTGCTGGCCATCCATCCTGAGGAGGTCCTGCGCTGCAGCGGCAAGACCGGCGTCGGCGCCGAGGAACTGCTGAAGGCCATCGTCGAGCGCATCCCGCCGCCCAGCGGCGACCCGCGGGCCAAGTTGCAAGCGATGGTCTTTGACAGCCACTACGACGAGTATCGCGGCGCGATCACTTATGTGCGGGTCATGAACGGCACAGTGAAGAAGGGTCAGAAGATCCGCTTCCTTCGCGCCGGCACGACCTACGACGTGTTGGAGCTGGGTCAGTTCGTGCCACAGCGCCGCGCGTGCGACGAGCTGCAGGCGGGGCAGGTGGGCTACCTGATCTGCAACATCAAGTCGCTGGGTCAGGTCCACGTTGGCGATACCGTGAGCGTGCCGGGCGACGATGCCGCCGAACCACTCGAGGGTTATCGCCCGCCGCAGCGCATGGTGTACTGCGGGCTCTACCCTTCCGACGGTCAGGATTTTGAAGAGCTGCGCGACGCGCTGACCAAGCTCTCGATCAACGATCCGAGCTTTGAGTTCGAGCCCGAGACCAGCGACGCGTTGGGCTTTGGCTTTCGCTGCGGCTTTCTCGGCTTGTTGCACATGGAGATCATCCAGCAGCGGCTCGAGGGTGAGGCCGACCTGGACCTGGTGCAGACGGCGCCGAACGTGACCTATGAGATCCTGACGACCAGCGGCGAGACGCTGCATATCCACAATCCGCAAAAGGTGCCCGACTCCGGTCAGATCGAAGAATTTCGCCAGCCGATCGTGAAAGTGAACTTCGTGCTGCCGGTCGAGTCGATCGGCCCGGTGATGCAGTTGTGCACCGACCGCCGCGGAGTCTATGTGCGGACCGAGTATCTCTCGCCCACCCGCGCCATGTTGACCTTCAACCTGCCGCTGGCCGACGTGATCTACGACATGCACGATCGGCTCAAGAGCGTGACCCGCGGCTATGGCACGATGGACTACGAACTGATTGGCTACTTTCCGGCCGACCTGGTGCGGATGGACATCCTGGTCGGCAGCAAACGGGTCGACGCCCTGTCGGTCATCTGCGACCGCCGCGATGCCGACCGCCGCGGCCGGGCCGTGGTCAAGAAGCTCCGCACCGAGATCGATCGCCACATGTTCGAGATCGCGCTGCAAGCCGCCGTGGGCACCCGGATCATCGCCCGCGAGACCATCTCGGCGATGCGCAAGAACGTGACCGCCAAGTGCTACGGCGGCGACATCTCGCGGAAGCGCAAGCTGTGGGCCAAGCAGAAAGAGGGCAAGAAGCGGATGAAGTCGATCGGCTCGGTCGACATCCCGCAAAAGGCGTTCCTGGCGGTGCTGGACACCAGCACCGAAAAAGGGCAATAGCGCGAGCGCAGCCATGACCGGCCGAGCGACAGAGGACAATCGTCGCGGTCTCACGGCAGTCCGACTGGTGCATGGCCTGGTCGCCGTCGTGCTTGTGGCCATCGGCATCGAGACCTGGCTGGTCGCGGGCCTGTTGGTTCCGCTGGTCGTCGAGGGTGGATCCATGGCGCCCACGCTCAAAGGCGCGCACCGTGGCTGGACCTGCGCGGATTGCCGGCGAGAGTTTGTCTGCGGGCTGGAATCGCTGCCCGACGCCGGCCTGCCCGCGGTCTGCCCCTGGTGTCACGCAGCCCAAACATCCGATGACGGCGTCGACCGGCCGGCGGACCGGGTGCTGGTGCTCCGCGGAGCGCTTGCCGGAGGCGCGCCGCGCCGCTGGGACATGGTGGCGCTGCACTCGCCCGAGCCCGGCGGCGAGATGTGTGTGAAGCGCGTGGTCGGCCTGCCGGGCGAACGGATTGAAATTCGCGCGGGCAACGTCTGGGTCGATGGTCAGATGGCTCACAAGTCGCTTGACGAGCAACGCGCCATGGCCGTGCTGGTCGACGACATGTCGGGCGCCTCTGCCGCGGCCGGTGCTTGCCGCTGGCGCGACAACGCAGGGCACTGGCGTTTCGAGGATGCTCAACTCACGCACGCCGCCGAATGTGAATCGCCGGGCGAACCTATCGAAGAGATTCATTGGCTTGAGTTCATTGCCCGACCCTGGCTCTCGGACGATGGGTCCGACGTTGAAACCGCGCGCCGCACGGTCATGGACGAGAGCCCTTATGACCAAAACGAATCGCGCACGCTCAACCCCGTGCGCGACCTGTTGGTGCATGGAGTGATCACGAGCCGCGGGGCAGGGGAGCTTTGGTTGCGCGGGCAAATGCGCGGGGCCAACATCTTGGTGCGGCTTGACCTCGCGTCGGGCCAGGTCTCGCTCAAGTACGCCGGCCGGGTCCGTCAGTTTCAGACCAAGTTGCCGGTGGACGACCGACCCTGCACGTTTGACTGGCTGCTAGCTGAGGGGCAAGTGCGCTTGGCAATCGATGGAAATTTGGTTGTCGAGTTTGCCGACGAGGCAGTGCTCGCCGACGGAGTGTCGGGCGATGAGCCACCCGCGGCCGACGGCCTGTGCCTGGCCATCGGCGCTCGCGGCGCCGACGTGACGCTCGGCGACCTGCAAGTCTGGCGCGACGTTTATTACACCGCCCCCCGGTCAGCCGATCGGCTGACCGAATACCGGCTCGGTCCCGACGAATACCTGGTATTGGGCGATAACAGCGCCCACTCGCAGGACAGCCGCGGCTGGCAGCCCGGACCGGTGCCAGCATCGCTGATCGTGGGTCGCGTGGTCCGCTGGTAGGCTAGCCGATCGATAACTTTGCAGGCAAATGCCGCAAAGACGAGTTTCTAGTGCGCTTCCTGGGGCGATTTCAAGTTCCGCATTTCCCGGGAATTCGCTATATTTCCGCCTCCTTAGGCGGTCTGCCTCGACCGTCTGGACTCCAGGCAGCGTACAAGAACTTATGGCTAAGAAAAAGCAAAACCAGGCCCGCTCGGCCGCTGCGGCAAACCGGGGCGCCGTAGCGACCAAGACGGCCGCCTCGCCTGCGCCGGCGACCTCCAGCCTGCCCAGCTTTTTGCGCGGTCACGCGGTGCGCGAGACGGTCGAGTCGATCGTCGTGGCGTTCATCCTGGCGTTCTTGTTTCGCTCGTTCGAGGCCGAGGCGTTCGTCATTCCCACGGGCTCGATGGCGCCGACCTTGATGGGCGCGCACAAGGACCTGCTCTGTCCTACTTGCGGCTATCGGTTTCAGGCCGGCGCTTCGAGCGAGGCCGAGGACGTCGCCCTGCAGCGCGGCTTTCAGGGCCCGGTGTCTGAGGTGACCGACGTCACTTGCCCGCTCTGCCGCACGACGACCAACGTCGACCCCCGCACACCCGAAGGGCGGCAGTTTCCGACCTATGGCGGCGACCGCATCCTGGTCAGCAAGTTCACGTTCGATTTCAACGACCCGCACCGCTGGGACGTGACCGTATTCAAGTATCCCGGCGAGGCCCAGACCAACTACATCAAGCGGCTAGTCGGCCTGCCCGGTGAGACGGTGCGCATTCGTCACGGCGACCTGTCGTTTCGCGCGGACCAAGGCGAAGATTTTCAGTTCGACCGCCGTCCGCCCGACAAGCTGCAAGCCATGGCTCAGGTGGTGTACGACAACAACTACGTCGTTGACGAGATGACGGCCAAGGGCTGGCCGGTCCGCTGGCAGCCTTGGCCCGCGACAAGCGAAGAGAGCACGGCCAATTGGTTGAGCAACGACGGCAGCCGCAGTTACGAGATCGACGGCTCGGCGCACGAAACCCGCTGGCTGGGGTATAGCCACTACGTGCCGTCGGCGGCCGATTGGGAATTGCTCAAGCGCGAGAAGCTGCCCGACGATCACCAACCCCGGCCGCGGCTGATCACCGATTTTTGCGCTTACAACACCAGTGTGCAGCGCGACCACTGGCTGGCGCCGCAGCAAGCGTTGGGTCTGCACTGGGTCGGCGACCTGATGCTGGAATGTGAATTGCAAATCACCAAACCTGATGGCGAGGTGCTCTTGGAGCTGGTCGAAGGGGGCCGCCGCTTCCGTTGCCAGTTGGACGTGGCTACCGGCGAAGCGCTCTTGGCCATCGACGGGCTCGAAGGTTACGCGCCGAAGGCTCAGACTGCCGTGCGCGGGCTAGGAACGCACCGCGTGGCGCTGGCCAACATCGACGACGACCTGGTGCTGTGGGTCGACGGCTCGCCGGTGAAGTTTGACGCACCGACCGCCTATCCGGCACTCGACAACGATCGCCCGCAGTCCAGCACCGCCGATCCCGGCGACCTGCTGCCCGCGCGGATCGGCTCTCAGCACGCCGGCGTGAAGGTCAGCGACGTGCGGCTGCTGCGCGACGTGTACTACATCGCCACGCAGGATGGTGGCGGCGTGGCAGACTACATTCCGCCCCGCTCGGCCCTGTTGCACATGAACTACGACGAGTTGTTGAACTTCTGGTCCTCGCCCTCGCTGTGGTCGCCCGAGGGGGCAGAGAGCCCTTTTGAACAGCGCGGCGAGTCGCAGTTTCCACTGGCCGCCGACCAGTTCTTCGTGCTGGGCGATAACAGCCCTCTGAGCCAGGACGCCCGGCTGTGGTATGGCGAGCGTTACGTGGCCCGCGACCTGCTGGTGGGCAAGGCTTTGTACATTTTCTGGCCGCATTCTTTCGACAAACTGCCGGGAACGAACATTCCGTTTCCGTTCTTTCCTAACTTCGCTCGCATGGGTTTCATCAGGTAAAATGGGGTCATGAGCCAGACACCTTCTCCCGCCGCCAACACACCCGCCGCCCCGACCCCCACGCCTCGACCTGTCTCCAGCGATTGGGGTCGGAGTGCTCGGGAGACGATCGAATCGATCGCCATCGCCTTTGCGCTGGCGTTTCTCTTCAAGACGTTCGAGGCCGAGGCCTTCGTCATTCCCACTGGCTCAATGGCGCCGACCTTGATGGGCCGGCACAAGGACGTGAACTGCCCGCAGTGCGGCTATCGCTACTCGGCCAGCGCCAGCGAAGAGGCCGATCGCGAGGGCAACGAGCGGCGCGGAATCAACGGCGAGCTGGACCCGCAGAGCCAGGTCATTTCCTGCACTTGCCCGATCTGCCGCTTTCCGATGTCGGTCGACCCGCAAGACCCGGTGGTCGACCACGCGGCCAACAAGAGCTACTCGGGCGACCGCATCTGGGTCAGCAAGGTGCCCTATCAGTTTAGCGAGCCCAGGCGCTGGGACGTGATCGTGTTTCGCTTTCCGCAGGAGGCCGAGACCTATTACATCAAGCGGCTGGTCGGCCTGCCCGGCGAGACGCTGAAGATCCGGCACGGCGATATATTCACGCAACGCGCCGGCGAGAGCGATTTTCAACTGGCCCGCAAGCCGGCCGACAAAGTCCGGGCAATGGCACAGGTGGTGCATGACAACGACTTTCAGAGTCCTGAGCTGATCAAGGCCGATTGGCCTGCCCGCTGGCGAATGTGGTCTGCGGAGGACGCGCCCGGCGCGTGGCAGCTTTCCGACGACATGCGGACCTACACGACCGACGGCAAGAGTGCTGACGAGACCTGGATTCGCTATGAGCACCTGGTGCCTGGCGAGCAGTTCTGGCGCGATCGCTACGACGGGCGGACCGAGCTGGTGCGCGAACCGCGGCCGCAATTGATCACCGACTTTTACTCGTTCAATACCCGTGTGCTGCGGCAGGACTACGGCAGCATGCCGAGCATGCTGGGGCTGCACTGGGTAGGCGACCTGATTCTGGATTGCACGCTGGACGTGAGAAGCGACCAGGGCCAGGTCATGGCCGACCTGGTCAAGGGCGGCAAGCACTTTCGCGCCACGTTTGACGTCGCCACCGGCGAGGTCGAGCTATCGATCGATGGGCTGCCCGACTGGAAGCGCACCAGCCAGACCGCGCTTAAGGGCGCCGGCAAGCACCAGGTCATGTTCGGCAACGTCGACCGCCAGTTGTTTCTCTGGGTCGACGACCACCTGGTCGAGTTCAACGAGCCGACCGTCTATGACGACCTGAATAACGATCGTCCCCAGGTCGACGAAAAGACCGGCGGCGACCTGGCCCCGCTGGGCATCGGCTCGCAGGGGACGGCGGTCGAGGTCAGCCATCTGCGGGTCTTGCGCGACATTTACTACATCGCCGACCGCAGCCTGGCGCTGCCGATCACGGACTTTCGCGATCCTTCGAGTACCGTTCCGCTGTTGCGCACCGACGAGCTGGTCGAGTTTCTTTCCAATCCCAGCGAGTGGCAGCGGCGCCGCGGCGGCAGCGTGTTCGACGAGCGGCAGGGGGTCACCTTTGAGCTGGAGCCCGATCAGTTCTTTGTGCTCGGCGACAACAGCCCCGCCAGCTCCGACGCGCGGTTCTGGCTGGGTCAGCACTTCGTGGACCGCAGCCTGCTGGTGGGCAAGGCGCTGTTCATTTACTGGCCTCACCCGTTGAACTTGCCGATACCGATGACGAACTATTCCCTGCCGGTCGTGCCCAACGTGCCGGACATGGGATTCATACGTTAGCCGCGCGCCGCTGCCGGCGGCGCTCGCGGTCAAGGAGGACCTGCAACATGGCGATGCTCGAAGCCCACGGACTGGTGAAGATCTACGGCCGCCGGCGCGTGGTGGACGGCGTGGAGTTTGAGGTCGAGCGCGGCGAGATCGTCGGGCTGCTCGGTCCCAACGGCGCCGGCAAGACCACCAGTTTTCGCATGACCTGCGGCATGATCGAGCCCAACGAAGGCACGGTGCTGCTTAACGACATCGACGTCACCGACTGGCCCATGTATCGCCGCGCCCGCGACGGCAAGATGGGCTACCTGGCCCAGGAGTCGAGTGTCTTTCGCAAGCTCTCGGTCGAGAACAACCTGCTGGGCGTGATGGAAATGCTGGGCTTCGACCGCCGCACGCGACGCGCCCGCTGCGACGAGCTGCTCGAACAGTTCGACATCACTCGGCTGCGCAAGGCGCGGGCCGACTCGCTCTCGGGCGGTGAAAGGCGGCGGTTGGAAATTGCCCGCTGCCTGGTCTCCGACCCCGAATTGATCCTGCTCGACGAGCCCTTCACGGGCATTGACCCGGTGACGATCGACAGCATCCAGGCGATCATCCGCGACCTGCGCGACCGCGGCATCTCGATCTTGATCACCGACCACCAGGTGCGCGAGACCCTGGAGATCACTGACCGCAGCTATGTGATCCGCGCCGGCAAGGTGCTGTGCCACGGGGCGCCCGAAGAAGTGCTGGCCAACCCCGAGGCCCGCAAGTATTACTTCGGCGAAGGGATTGAGCTGGGGGTGTGAGCGCCGCGTCGCTGGCCGGGCGTTTTGGTGCCTCGTTGGCAGGCGATTTGCCCAATCATGTGGCCCGCCGAGCGCTCATTTTTGGCAATGGATGCTGAGCTTGCTCTAACGAGGGCCCAGGTCTAAGATCGGCATATGAATTGCTTGTGAGGAAGCGTAGGCGGACGCCTCTATTTTTTCAGGCCTTCCAAACGCCGTGGACATGTCGAGCGAGTGAGCGCCATGCCGTCATTTCCTGCACCTCATAGCTGGCCCAACGGGATCGACCTGGTCGCCACGGGGCTGTTTTTGGCCGCGATCTTGTTGGTGCCGGCGGCGGGCTATGTTTTCATGGTGCTCGACTTCCGCGCGTACCTTCGTTCGCTGCATCGCGGTCTGGTGAAACTGGGGCACTACTTGCCGTTTGGCGAAGTGCCGGCCTGGGCTCGCCAGGACACGCCGCGGGCCATCGCCGCGCTCGGTCTGCGGATGCCTTGCACCGAGGAAGATCTGAAGCAGGCCTATCGCGATCGGGTCAAACAGCTTCACCCCGATCACGGCGGCGATCAACGGCGGTTCCTCTTGCTGCAAGCACACTTCGAGGAAGCCCTGGCGATCCTCGCGGCCGCCTCGCCGCACGATATGCCGAGCTGGCAGCGCACGACGCCGACGACCTGACGCCCGCAGCCGAGGTCTGCTTTGCCGCCAGTGGAATCGTCGGTCGTGATCAAGATCGTGGCGGAACACAGACCATGACGGCGCAACCCGCACAGACGCTGAAGATCAGGCCGCGGCGCGGCGACGCGCTGATCCTGGTCGACGTGCAGCGCGACTTCTTGCCCAACGGACCCGTGCCGGTGCCCGGCGGCGACCAGGTCGTGGCGGTGCTCAACGAATACATCCGCGAGTTCACCGATCGGGGCCTGCCGGTGTCGGCCACACGCGACTGGCACCCGGCCGATCATTGCTCGTTCAAGGAGAACGGCGGCATCTGGAATCGTCATTGTGTGGCAGGCGAACCCGGCGCCAACTGGGCACCAGGGCTGGAGCTGCCCGCCGACGTATCGGTGATCTCTAAGGGCACCAACCCCGCAAAGGATGCCTATTCCGGCTTTCAAGGAACGAGGTTGCACGCTCAATTGCAGCAAGGCCGGGTCCGCCGCGTGTTCGTCGGCGGACTGGCGACCGACTATTGCGTCCACAATACCGTGCGCGATGCGCTCCAGCGGGGCTACCAGGTCGTGTTATTAATCGATGCGGTCCGCGCCGTAGATGTGCAAACGGGGGACGGCGCGCTGGCAGTCGCCGACATGCTCGACCGGGGCGCGAAGTGGGTTCGCTGGGAATCGCCGCCGCCCGGCACAGCGAGCGAACCCAAGCGCAGGGGCCCCGCCCGATGACCCTCGACCCGGCCGCCAGCGGTCTGCTGACCGACCTGTACCAGTTCACCATGGTGCAGGGCTACCTAGCAGCGGGTCTGACCCAGGAGGCGGTCTTCGAGCTGTTCATCCGCCGGCTACCGCGCGAGCGCAGTTTTCTGGTGGCGGCGGGGCTCGAACAGTTGCTCGATACCATCGAGTCGTTGCGCTACGGCGAAGCCGAATTGGACGTGCTGGCTCGCGCGGGCTTTGGCGACAAGTTGCTGGATTACTTGCGCGCGTTTCGCTTCACCGGCCAGGTGCATGCCCTGACCGAGGGCACGATCTGCTTTGCCGAGGAACCGCTGGTGCGCATCACCGCGCCGTTGCCGGAAGCCCAGTTGCTGGAGACGCGAGCGATCAACCTCGTGCAGTTTCAAACGATGATCGCCGCAAAGGCCGCCCGCATGGTGTTGGCCGCACCGGGCAAGCAACTGGTCGACTTTGGCCTGCGCCGCGCGCACGGCGCCGAGGCCGGGCTATTGTCGGCGCGCGCCAGCTACCTGGTCGGCTTCGCCGGCACGTCCGATGTCCTGGCGCACCAGCGCTGGAACTTGCCGATGTTCGGCACCATGGCCCACGCGTTTGTCGAGGCTCACGACGACGAGGAGCAAGCGTTTCTGGCCTTTGCCCGCGCCAACCCGCGCGAGGTCGTGTTCATCCTCGACTCATACGACACGCTGGTAGCGGCTCGCAAGGTCGTGGCCCTGGCCCCGCGGTTGACGTCTGAGGGCATCTCGATTCGCGGCGTCCGGCTGGACAGCGGCGACCTGGCCGCGCTGGCCCGCGGCGTGCGACAGATTCTCGACGCCGGCGGTCTCACCGAAGTGCGCATCGTGGCCAGCGGCAACCTCGACGAGTTCTCGTTGACGGCGCTGGTGCGTGAGGGAGCGCCGATCGACGGCTTTGGCATCGGCACGCAGTTGGCCGCCTCGGCCGATGCTCCCACGCTCGAATGCGTTTACAAGCTCCAGCAGTTTGCTGGCCGCCCGCGGCGCAAGCGGTCTGAGGGCAAGGCGACCTGGCCCGGCGCGAAGCAGGTCTTTCGCCATCGCGACCCGGCGGGATGCTGGACCCACGACGTCATCACGCTCGACGGCGCGCCGGCTGATGGCGGCGAACCGTTGCTGCAAGAGGTCATGCGCGACGGGCAACGTGTGACGCCCTCGCCATCGCTCGACGCGATTCGCCGGCACTCCGCCGATCAACTGCAACAACTGCCCGCGGCGCTCCACTCGCTCGATGGGCACGCCGAATATCCAGTCGAGATCGGCCAACCGCTGATCGACCTGGCGGCGAAATTCGACGCGGAACATCGCCCAGGCTGAGTGCAACGCAAGCTTCCGCGGCCCTGCGCGGCGCGCTACTTGTCGATGAACGTCTCGCGCTCGGGCAGGCCCTTGAGCAGGTCTTCGGCCACACCCAGGTTCGTGGCCAGCAATTGCCTTGGGTTCGAGGCGATCCAGCCCGACAGACCGATCTCCTGGTACGTGCCGCTGTTGAACGCCAAGAGCAGCCGGCAGTTGGTATCGCCGATACTCTCCAGGTAATGGCCGAAGCCTTGCGGCACGTAGCCGATGTCACCGGGTCCCAGTTCGACGGTCGAGGCCCGGCCGAGCGAGGCAAATACGGTCATTCGCATTTTGCCTTCCAGCACGTACTGCCATTCGTCGGAGTTGGGGTGCCAGTGCATTTCGCGCAGCGCGCAGGGCTCCAGGGTCATCGTGGCGCCGGTGATGGTTTTGGAGATCGGAAATTCGCGGGCAGAGACCAGCCGCAGGTCGCCGCCGTTGAACCGGCTGGGGGTCTGATGGGCCAGACGATATTTGTGCACGGGAGGTGGACTGCGGCGCGGGCGCACCGGCGCCGGCGCCACCGGGCCCTTGGCAAAATAGACCTCCTTGGTCGGCAACTTTTCCAGCGTGCCCTCGGGCAGCTTCAGATTCTTGGCCAGCACTTCGCGCGGCGTGTGACCTAGCCAGTCTGAGAAGCTGAACGTGGCGAACTCAGAGAAGTACCCATTGTCAAACAGCAGGATGAAGTGGCAATCGCCCGGCCCGATGCCCTGGATCGAGTGACCATGACCGCGGGGAAAGTACCAGACGTCGCCGGGTCCAAAGTCCAGGGTCTCGCCCTTGCCGTTGGGGCTGTAGATCGTGACGCGGCAATTGCCACTGACCACATAGGCCCACTCGGCCGCGTTGGCGTGCCAGTGCAGCTCGCGGAGCGTGCCGGCGGCCAGCCGCATCGACACCCCGGCGATGCCGGTCGACACCGGAAACTCGCGGGCCGAGGCCTCGCGGGCCGTGCCCCCTTCGCCGGTCTTGGCTGGTTGCTCTTCCAGCGGAAAGCGAAATGCCGGCAAGGCATCGGCCTGGGGCGGACTCGCTTCGGCGGCAGGTGCGGCATCGGCGGCGTTTGACACGGCGCGGGCTCCTATCAATAGGCCCCCGGCGGCTAGTGCGCCCGAGGCGAGTAAATCTCTGCGCGATGGTTCCGACATGGCTCTTGCTCCTGCGCTGAGCACACGTTCAATTCATTCCACTCGACCGCGAATCCGTCGACGCGTCTCGCGCCGCACGGCGGCACCGTTCGCTACAATCTAACCGAACTTCATCGCCATGAACACGCATCCCGTGGCCATCGACCTGCCAAAATACTTCCAGCGGATTGGCTACTCCGCCGCGCCAAGTGCGGACCTGGCCACGCTGCACGCCATCCACCTGGCGCACGCCACGCACATCCCGTTTGAAAACATTGACGTGCTGCTAGGCCGGCCCATCCGCCTGGATCTGCCGAGCCTGGCGGACAAGCTGATCGACCAGCGACGCGGCGGTTACTGCTTTGAACAAAACGCGCTCTTGGCCGCGGTGCTCGAGCAACTTGGTTTCACGGTCACGCGGCTTTTGGCCCGGGTGAGGATCAGCGGCGAGCGGTTGCTGCCGCGGACCCACATGGTGCTGGAGGTCGCGGTCGAGGGCCAATCCTGGCTGGCCGACGTGGGTTTTGGCGCCTGGGGTCTCTTGGACCCGCTGCCGCTGGCCCAGGGGGAATCACGGCAGCACGCCTGGACGTATCGGCTGGCTAATGAAGGGACCGAATGGACGCTCTCGGCACCGATCGCCGGCCAGTGGCACCCGCTCTATACCTTCACGCGAGAGCCGCAACTGCCGGTCGACTATGAGCCGGCCAACTGGTACACGTCGACCCATCCTGATTCGCGCTTCGTGCAGACCCTGACCGCGCAGATGCCCACGCCCGAGGTCCGCTACCTGCTGCGCAACCGCGAGCTGACCGTGGTCACGGCCGACGGTCTGACCACGCACCCCTTGGCCACCGACGCGGAGCTGCTGAGAACCCTGGCCGAGAAGTTCCGCCTGCAAGTGCCCGCGGGCCCGTGGCTGCCAGCGGAGGCGTGACCTTAGTCGCCACGGCGGCTGCGCGGGTCGGCACGCGCTGGGCGTCGCCAGCATTGCTTTGTCCGTTGCATTCGGTTCATGCGGCATTTTCGGCGCGCGTTTGTCATGCCCGTTGGGCAAAGTTAAGCAGTCGCTCGGCCAGCGTGGGGTGCGGAGTTATCGGAAGTGCCGCCGCGTTGCCGGGTACTGAATCACACGGCGGGAGAACCCGATGAAATCGATATCCCCGCAACAGCCTGTTGCTGAAATATCGAAACGAGCACACGATGGAATCTCGCTTCTCCAAAGAAACGCTGCGGAGGGATCTGGACGGCCCGGAACACCGTGCCGTGGGTTCGAGTTTTGCCGAGCGCGCCGGTCGGGTAACCTGTGCCGAGGCCCGCTTCGAAGTCGACCAGACGGTGCAGCGGGCCACGCTCTTGGCCCACCTTACGCGCGACGCCGCCGAATAGCTCGCGCGATCGCCAAGACGTCTAGCCGGCGCCCCCGCTCAGCCCGCCGGACCACCCGCGGCCGAATCGTCGACCACGATCGGCGTCTCTTCTTCGTCGGGAAAGTACAGGTCCTCGTCGGCGATATCGGGCACGCCCACGACCAGCACCCGCATCCGTCCTCGCGCACCGTGGATCACGCCGGGTGGAATGTGCACCATCGTGCCCTTGCGCACGTCGACTGTGCGACCGTCGAGGATCACCTGGCCCTCACCCTCCAGCACGTAGTACAGCTCGGCGCTACGGCGGTGGTAATGTTCGCGCGCGCCGTCGATGTCCACCGCGTGGGCCCAGGCGGCCACGTGGCCCGCGTCTTCGTGGCTAATCAACCGGTCGCGCCAGCCGCAGGTGCTCCGTTCGCGCGGGGCTTCGCCTTCGTGCCGTACCAGCGTCGCCCAGGATTCGTCGCTCACGGGGTATTCCTTCCGAGTTGAGATTGTCCGGGTCGACGACCATGAGGCACGACGACCACGATTGTTGGCTGGACGCCGATTATATCGCTTCGAATACGTCGCCATAGAGGCCAATCGGCCGGGCGTATTCGGGCCGCGCGGCCCTGGAATCGCTGCGGACGTGGTGTCACAATGAAGCTACCAGCCCCCGGCTTGTCCCACCGACAATGAACCTGCCTGCCGATACTCCCGCGACCGACCCACTCGCTCGGCGCACGATCCGTGATGCCGTTTGCCCGGCCTGCGGCTGCGTGTGCGACGACATCGAGCTGGTCGTGCGCGGCCGGCAAGTCGTCGAGGCCCACCGAGCCTGCCCGCGCGGCGCGGCCTGGTTCGTCAACCGAACGGAAGAAACGACGCCCGATTGCACGATCGATGGTCGCGTGGTCTCACAATCCGAGGCCATCGCTCGGGCCGCCGAGATTTTGACAACCGCTCGCTACCCGCTGATCTATGGGCTGACCGAAACGACCTGCGAGGCGCAACGGCTGGCGGTGGGCATCGCCGATTGGATCGGCGGCACACTCGACACGCCGACCAGCGCCTGCCACGGTCCGACCGGCATGGCGTTCCAGGGCATCGGTGAGATCACCTGCTCGCTGGGCGAGATCACCCACCGCGCCGACCTGATCATCTTCTGGGGCGCCGACCCGGCCGTGAGCCACCCCCGCCACACCAGCAAGTACAGCCTCGACCCGGTGGGCCTGTTCGTGCCCGGCGGACGCGCCGAGCGGACCTGCGTGGTGATCGACGTGCACCAAACCGCAACCGCCGAGCTGGCCGAAGTGGTCGTGCAAATCCCACCGGGTCGCGACTTTGAGATCCTCTGGGTGCTGCGGGCCTTGGCCCGCGACCTGCCGCTGGACGCCGCGGAAGTCGAGCGCGACACCGGCGTAACGCTCGCTCGCTGGCAGGACCTGATGGCGCGGATGAAGCGGGCCCGCTTCGGCGCCGTGCTGTTTGGCCGCGGCCTGAGCATGTCGCGCGGCAAGCACCTGAACATCGAGGCCCTGATGGGTCTGGTGCGCGACCTGAACGAACACACGCATTTTGCGGCCATGTCGCTGCGCGAACACGGCAACGTCAACGGCGCCGACAACGTCGTCTGCTGGTCAACCGGGTTCCCGTTTGGCGTAAATCTGTCGCGGGGCTACCCGCGCTACAACCCGGGCGAGTTCACGGCCGGCGCGCTCTTGGAGCGGAGCGAGGCGGACGCCGCGCTGGTCGTGGCCACCGACCCGGCGAGCGTGCTAACACCCGTGGCGCTTGAGCGCCTGGCCAAGATTCCCACCGTTTTCATCGGCGCCGCCGACACGCCGGCCGCGCGCGGGGCCACGGTTCGTTTTTCCACCGCGGCCTACGGCGTGCACGCGCCGGGCACGGTCTATCGGATGGACGACGTGCCGCTGTCGCTGCGCGTGGCGGTCGATAGCCAACGACCAAGCGACGCCGACGTGCTGGCCGCGCTCGAGGTGCGTGTGCGCGAATTGACCGCCGGCAGAACTCCGGCCAAGCGGAGCACCGCATGATCGGCTCGCTCTTCAAAATTGCCGGCGGCACGGTCTACGATCCGACCAACGGCGTCGACGGCCAGGTGCGCGACCTCTGGATCGAGGACGGCAAGATCGTCGCCGCGCCCTCCGACCCGGCCGTCCGCCCGCAACGGACGCTCGACGCGCGCGGGCTGGTGATCATGCCCGGCGGCGTCGACATGCACTGCCACATCGCGGGACCCAAGGTCAACACCGCGCGGCGGATGCGGCCCGAGGAAAAGCGAGTCGCGCCGCCCGTGATGCGGACCGCCGAGACCCACAGCGGCACGATGGGCAGCGTGCCCAGCACCTATGCCACCGGATACAAGTATGCCGGCATGGGCTATACCAGCGCGTTTGATGCCGCGATCCCGCCCTTGGCCGCGCGGCACGTTCACGAAGAACTGGCCGACACGCCCTGCATCGACAAAGGCTTCTACGTCCTGGTCGGCAACAACCACTACATCATGCGGGCCATCCAGCAGAACGAGCCCGAGCGATTGAAGGCATTTTTGGGTTGGCTGCTCACCTCGGCCAAGGGTTACGCGCCCAAGCTGGTCAATCCCGGTGGCGTCGAGGTCTGGAAGCAGAAGCATTTTGGCAACGTGCACGATCTGGACGCGCGGGTCGATCACTTTGATATCACGCCACGGCAGATCCTGCAGGGCGTGGCCCGAGCCGCGGCCGAGCTGCGTTTGCCCCACCAGGTACACGTGCACGCCAACAACTTGGGTCTGCCGGGCAATTGGACTACGACGCTGGAAACGATGAAAGCCCTGGAAGGTCATGGCGGGCACATGACGCATATTCAGTTTCACAGCTACGGCGGCCGCGACGGCGACGAGTCCACGTTCAGCTCCAAGACCGCCGAGCTGGCCGCTTACGTCAACGAGCACCGCACCATCACCTGCGACGTCGGGCAGGTCATGTTCGGCAAAACCACGAGCATGACAGGCGACGGACCGTTGGGCTATTACCTGAGCAACGTCTATCGCAGCAAATGGTTCTCTGCCGAGACCGAGCTAGAGGCTGGCTGCGGCATCGCGCCGATCGAATACAAGAACACCCGCTACATTCACTCGCTGCAGTGGGCCATCGGCTTGGAGTGGTACCTGCTGGTCAACGACCCGTGGCGCGTGGTGATGAGCACCGATCATCCCAACGGCGGCTCGTTTCTGGCCTATCCGCAGATCATTCGCCTGTTGATGGACCGCACCTGGCGGCAGGACGTGCTAAAGACGGTGCATCCCCGCGTGCGCGAGCAGTCAACGCTGGCCGACCTGGACCGTGAGTACACGCTGTCCGAGATTTGCATCATCACGCGTAGCGGGCCCGCCAAGATTTTAGGACTGACAAACAAGGGGCACCTGGGCGTGGGCGCCGACGCCGACATCACGATCTATACGCCCGACGACAACAAGGAAACCATGTTCGAGCTGCCGCGCTACGTGATCAAGTCTGGGCAGGTCATCGTGGAGCAGGGCGAGGTCCGAGAGCCGCTGGTCGGCAAGACGCTGCACGTCGCGCCCGACTATGACCGCGACGTGGAGGAGGACATCGCCGACTGGTTCGAGAAATACTATTCGATTCGCTTTCGCAATTATCCGGTCGGTGACGAGTACCTGCCGGACAGCGAAGCGGTGCCGTGCCGGTAGGGTCAGTCTCGCGAGGGATCGAGCTTGGGCCCGTCGGCCGGCGGTTGAAACCCCGCCTCGGCGAGCGCCGCGCGGTATTCTTCCGGCGTGTTCAAGTTACGCAGCGTCGCCAAGGTCGGGTCGACGTCCACCAACTCGCTCTCGCTGACCTTGCGAGTCGCCACCACGTCGAACAGGTCGCGTGGGCGCCGACGGTCCTGGGCCAACAGGGTCTCGATCACGTCGACCAGGCTCGTGCAGTAAACGGCCGACAATGGATGCGTAAAGTCGTCGACCGTCGGCACTGAGATCGCGTGGTCGCCCAGCAACTCGAACAGCCGCCGCACGAAGTTCGGCGTCAGAAACGGCGCATCGCAGCTAGTGACGTAGGCGGCCTCCACCGACCGCGGCAGGACGCTCAATCCGGCCAGCAGACCTTCCAGCGGACCCTGGTCCTCGCGGCGATCGCGCACCACGATGATCTGTTCTCCTAGTCCGGTCAATTCTTGATTTGCCGCCGCGACCACGACCAGAGGCGCGCACACCTCACCGAGCAGTCTCAGGATCCGCGCGAGCATGGTTTCGCCGCCAAACTCGAGCGCCCACTTGGCGGTGCCCATCCGGCTGCTGCGCCCACCACACAAGATGATGCCGGCGTGCTGTTGCATAGGCTACTGAGGTCGATTCGGTTCTGTTTCCGACAGGGCCGCTCGATTATACTCACACGGCTCGACGCGGCCGATGGTAATTGTCGCCTCGTGATATGAGACAAGCACTGCTGGACAAGCCAGCAGTGGCACCCCAAAGTACTCGCCATGCCTCTGCGTCTCACCTACCAAACTGCGACCGCCATTCCGCTGGAGATCGACGGCTTCACGCCCGAGGTCGCGCGGGGGATGTCCCTGGCCGAAGTCGAGCGGTTTGAGGTCGTGCATGGCAACGAGCGGCGACCGTTGGCTGATTTCTTCCGCGTGTCGGGCAACGTCGGTGGCGACCGGCTGGAGTTCGTCGGCGACCTGTCGGGCGTGCACGGGATCGGCGCGCGAATGACGGGCGGCGAGGTTCACGTTCAGGGCCACGCCGGCCGGCACCTCGGCAGCGAGATGCGCGGCGGCGAGATTCAGGTCTCGGGCGATGCCGGCGATTGGGTCGGCGGCGAAATGCACGGAGGTTTGATTCACGTCCGCGGAAGCGCCGGCGACCAGGTGGGCGCAGCCTATCGCGGCAGCCCGCGCGGCATGACCGGCGGCACGATCCTGGTCCGCGGCTCGGTCGGCAACGAGCTGGGACATACGCTGCGACGCGGCTTGATCGCGGTCGGCGGCTGCGGCGACTTTGCCGGCATCAACCTGATCGCCGGCACCATCCTGGTCTTTGGACCGTGCGGCGAGCGACCGGGGGCGGGCATGCGCCGCGGCACCTTGGGATTGTTCGGTCAGCAGCCGCCGAGATTGCTGCCCACGTTTCGACCTGGCAGCCGCGACTCGCTGCTGGTTATGCAGCTCGTCTTTCGCGAACTGGCACAACTGGACTATCCCTTGCCAGAGGGCTTGTTGACGGCCGCGTTTCGCACCTGGCACGGCGACACACTGGCTTTAGGGCGTGGGGAGATCCTGATACCGGAAAGTGCCGGCGTTTAGTGGCACATTCATCCCGCGCCGCACGCCTGCGAGCCGCTGCCGTTGCTCGGGGCAGAGCGGCGGGTTAGAGTCAAAGTTTTGGACCCGCTCGATCCACCCGTTAGCCGGTGGTGCTCTGGAGCCCGCGATGGCGGCCCGTTGCATCATGGCGCCGGATACCCCACGCGAATGACCGCCAGCCGAGCCGTCGGAATCGACCTGGGCACGACCCATTGCGCCGTGGCGCGGCTGGACGACAGCGGGCGCACGGCCATGGCGCGAAATCCGCAGGGCGACCTGCTGATTCCCAGCACGATCTTCTTCGAGGCCGACGAGTTGCTGTTTGGCCGCTCTGCCAACCAGGCGGCAGACTCGGCACCCGATCGCACGGCTGAGATCGTCAAGCGAGACCTCGGTCAGGCCTACTACTCACGTGCCGTCGGCGGCCAACTGCTCTCGGCCGAATTGATCGAGGCCTGTCTGCTCAAGGATCTGTGCACCGACCTGCCGCCGCTGTTGGGCGGTCGTCCGCCGGCGGTCGCGCTGGCCGTGCCGGCTTCGTTTAACCAGGTCCAGCGCCGGGCCATGGTCGACGCAGCGCGGATCGCCGGGCTCGATCTGCTGGGCACGATCACCGACCCGCTGGCCGCGGGCTTGGCCTTCTCCGAATCGCAAGGTTACCTCAGCGCCGATGCCGCCGGGCGCCCCGGCGTGCGGGTCTTGGTGTTCGACCTCGGGGGCGGCAAGCTCGACGTGGCCATCCTCGAGATCAAGGCCGGCCGCATTCGCACCCTGGGCATCGGCGGAGACAGCCGCCTGGGCGGACGCGACTGGGACATGAAGCTGGCCGATTACCTGGCAGCCCAGTTCACCAAGCAGTTTGGCGACGACCCGCGCTACGACATGAAGAGCGTCCGCCGACTGCTGGCCAGCGCCGAAGAAGCCAAGCACACGCTCACCGCCCGACAGCAGGCAAAAGTGCGCATCGAGCGGATCGGCGATGCCACGGAGGTCGTCGTAGCGCGGCACGTGTTCGACGAGATCTCGGAAGACCTCCTGGAGCGTGCCCGGCGGGCAACCGACGAGACCCTGGCCCGCGCCGGCATGGCCTGGCGCGACCTGGCCCACGTGCTGCTGGTCGGCGGCGCCACGCGGATGCCAATGATCTCGACCATGCTCGAATCGCTCACCGGCCTGAAGCCGGCCAATCTGCACGCCGACGAAGCGGTCGCCCGCGGCGCCGCACTGTATGCCGAGCAGTTGTTGGCAGCGCGCGAAGGTCGTAAGGGCGCGCAGCCCCTCGAGTTCGTGCAGATGACGGCCCACGGCCTGGGCATCGAGTGGAGCGACGCCTCGGGCACGGCGCGGGCCGAGAATGTGGCCCTAGTGCCTCGCGGCGCCGAGCTGCCCTGCGGCACGGCGTCGAAACTGGCCACGCAATCCGCTAATCAAACGTTGATCGAGACCGACCTGCTGGAGGGCGAAAGCCGCGACCCCGACCAATGCGCGCATATCGCCCGACTGAAGATCAGCAACCTGCCGCCCGAGTTGGCCAAAGGGTCGATCATCGAGCTAAACTATCAGCTCGCGCCCGACGGCAAATTGTCGGTCAACGCGCGGACCCAGAAGGGGGCGGTGCCCCTGGCGGTCTCCATGGTCGCCGAGCGAAACTTGAGCGAACAGGAAGTCGCCGACTGGAAGAAGTTGGTGGAAGTCTCGCCGGGTCTGCGGCTGCTATTGCAACAGGCCGCCAAGCACGGCACGTTTCGCGCGGCCCGCGAAGCGGCCTTTGCCCGCAGCGCCGCGGCGCCGGCAGCGGTCCAGGCCGCGAAGGCGGAATCGGCGGAGGAGCCGGCCGGCGAATTTCAACTCAACGTGGCGGGCAAGTCCGCCGGAGACCGGGCCAGAAAGTCCCGCAATCGCTCGCGAAACCTGCTGATTATGTTCGGCGGCCACATCGTGTTTGCCGCACTCGGGCTGGCCATCGGTTACTATATATTGATGTACCTGAGGCCCGAGTGGAACGTCTGGCGGCTGCCGCTGCCGGGCCTGCGGGTCGAGGGCCCGGCGTACGACTCGGCCGTCGGCGACGTTCCGTGACTCACGACCATTAACCCACCTCGCGCGAGCCTGACACGGCCCACGCACCAAATTTCGCGACCATGAGCAGCGATAGCACCGAACCGACTCCCGCCGTGGGCATCGACCTAGGCACGACCTATTCGGCCGTGGCCTATATCGACGACACCGGCCGGCCAGTCACCCTGGTCAACGCCGAGGGAGACCTGGTCACGCCCAGCGTCGTGCTGTTCGAAGGCCATCAGCCGGTGGTGGGAAAAGAGGCGCTCAAGGCGTTGGCAACCGAAGCCGAACACGTCGCCCAGTGCGCCAAGCGTGAGCTGGGCGATCGGGCATTTCACAAGTCGCTGCAAGGCGCAATCTATCCACCCGAAGCCTTGCAGGCGCTGGTGCTCAACAAGCTGCGGCAGGACGCGGTGCGGCAGATCGGCGAGTTCAAAAAGGTCGTCATCACGGTGCCGGCCTACTTTGACGAGGTCCGCCGCAAGGCCACGCAAGACGCCGGCTACATGGCCGGCTTCGAAGTGCTGGACATCATCAACGAGCCGACCGCGGCGGCCATCGCACATGGGTTCCTGAAGGGCTTCTTGAATCGCCAGGGCGAGTCCAACGCGCCGCGCAAGCTGCTGGTTTATGACCTGGGCGGCGGCACGTTCGACGTCACGGTGATGGAGATCCAGGGCAATGACTTTGCCGCCCTGGCAACCGACGGCGACGTGCAGCTCGGCGGTCACGATTGGGACCATCGGCTGGTCGACTACGTGGCCGAGGAGTTTAAGCGCCAATTCGAGCTCGACCCGCGCGAAGACCCCAACACGCTGGGCCGTCTGTGGCGCGAAAGCGAGGACGCCAAGCGCACACTCTCGGCGCGGACCAAAGTCTCGATCAGTTGCGACTACAAGGGGCACGCGGTCCGCGTGGAGGTGACCCGCGAACAGTTCGAAGAGCTGACCCACGACCTCTTGGACCGCACGCAATTCACCACCAAGCAAACGCTGCAAGCCGCCGGACTGGGTTGGAATGACCTGGACCAGGTGCTGCTGGTAGGCGGATCGACCCGCATGCCGATGGTCGCGGCCATGCTCCGCAAGCTTTCGGGCAAGGAGCCCGATGCCAGCGTCTCGGTCGACGAAGCCGTGGCGCACGGCGCCGCGCTGCACGCCAATGTCCTGCTGCGCGAGCGAATGGGCCAGCGCCCCGTGCTCAATGTGAAGAACGTCAATTCGCATAGCCTGGGCGTGGTGGCCACCGACGCGCGCACGTCGCGCAAGCGCAACGCGATCTTGATCCCCCGCAACACGCCGCTGCCGACCACGGCCAAGCGGGTGTTTCGCACACAGAAGCTGGGGCAGAAATCGATCCTGGTGCAAATCGTCGAGGGCGAGAGCGCCTCGCCCGAAGATTGCTCGCAGATCGGCCGCTGTGTGGCCCGCGACCTGCCCGAGGACCTGCCGGCCCAGACGCCGATCGAGGTCCGTTTCGCCTATCAGGACAACGGGCGGCTGACCGTAAGCGTGACCGTGGCCGGCACCGACCGCGAGCTGCGCCACGAGATCACCCGCGACAACACGATCAGCCAGCAGCAGCTCGACGCCTGGCGGCTGTTCGTCACGGGGTTGGCGCCGAGCAACGAGATGCCAATCGACGCCGGCGGGTCCACGATCCTGCATGCCGAGAGCGGCATCTTGAGCGAGAGCGGCATCCACGGCGAAATGCCCCGCGTGACCGAAGGCGATTCGGCCATCATCAAGGGTGACTCGACGATCATCCGCGGCAGCGAAGGCTTTTCGCTGGCGGATGAGTGAGGCAAAGACAAGTTACGCGTGGACGAGCTGGCGGTCGATTCCGAGGCGGTCGGATCCTCGTGTCCGGCCGCGATTCCCGCCCGATTTGCACCGCCTCCGCGCGGCGAATTATACTTACGTCCGCGACGACCTGCTCACTCTGACTCCCACCCCCAAGCTGACCCCGTGCCGGCCCGGTCCATGTCCAAGCTCGCTTGTTGCTCTCGGTTCGCGCTTCGCTGGTTGACGCTCGTGGCTCTGATCGTCCCGGGCGCCACCGCTCGTGGGCAGCTTTCGCCCAGCGAGGAGCTCAAGACCCTGCGGGCGGCGCCGGGCCTGGAGGTCTCGGTCTTTGCCGCCGAGCCGCTGGTGACCAATCCCGCCGCCATCGACGTCGATACGCACGGCCGGGTGTGGGTCGCCGAGATCCAGTGGTATCGGGGCGGCGCCAAATCGCCTCCGGCAGACAAGATCAAGGTCCTGGAAGATACCGACGGCGACGGTCGGGCCGACAAGGTCACGGTGTTTGCCGACAACCTGTTCGCGCCGATGAGCATCTGCGTGGCCGGCAGCAAAGTTTACGTCGCCACCAGCCCCGACCTCTGGGTTTATGACGACGTCAACGGCGACCTGGTGGCCGACGGACCGCCGCGCAAGCTGCTGACCGGCTTCGGCGGGCACAACCACGACCACGGCGCGCACAGCCTGGTGCTGGGACCCGATCACAAGTGGTGGATGTCGCACGGCGACGCCGGGTTTGACGTGAAAGGTACGGACGGTTCGCGGGCCGCGTTTCGCTGGGGCGCCGTGCTGCGCGGCGAGCTCGACGGCGACAAGCTGGAAACCGTGGCCGTCAACTTTCGCAATCCTTATGAGGTCTGCGTCAGCTCCTTTGGCGAAGCGTTCTTGAGCGACAACGACAACGACGGCAACGAGAGCGTGCGGATCTGTTGGATCATGGACGGCGGCAACTACGGCTGGTTCGGCGGACCGCCGTTTGGCAAGCAAGAGGTCGACCTGCGACTGCCCAAGGACATGCCGTTTCGCGAGCATTGGCATTTTCGCGGCTATCGGCCGGGCTACGTGCCGGCCACGCTGGTCACCGGCTTCGGCTCGCCCACGGGTCTGTGCTTCTACGAATCCGACGCCTTTGGACCGAAGTACAAGAACACGACACTGCACACCGACGCGGGACCGCGCGAGTGCCGCGTTTATCGTCACGAGCCGGCCGGCTTTGGGATGAAGGGCACCAGCGAGACCTTCCTGAGCAATCAGGGAGACAACTACTTCCGGCCCGACGATGTTTGTACCGCACCCGACGGCGGGCTGTATGTGGCCGATTGGTACGACGGCGGCGTGGGCGGTCACGGCTACAACAATCCGGATCAGGGTCGCATCTTCCTGCTCAAGCCGCAGGGCAAGCAACTCGCGAGGCGCGAGAAGCCGGGACCATACGACAACATCGCCGACGCGCTGGTGGGTCTGACGAGCCCGAACCTGGCCACGCAGTTTCTGGCCCGCGAGCGTTTGCTCTCCGAGGGCGCGGCCGCGGTGCCGGCGCTGACGGCGTTGATTGGCGACCCCGAACCGAACGATGCCGCCCGGGCGCTGTGGGTGCTGGACCGCATCGGCGGACCAGGGCGCGCGGTCGTGGCGGCGCAGTTGAAGCACAAGGACGCCGCGTTTCGGGCCTTGGCGGTGCGCATTCTCCGTCGCCATGGCAGTGCGTTTGGCGATGGCATTCTGGCGCTGGCTGCCGACCCTGCGGCCGAGGTTCGCCGCGAGGTGCTGCTGGCCACCGGCACGATCGGCGGCGAGAAAGCCGAGGCCGCGCTGACGCAGATCGCGGCGACCTACGACGGCACGGATCGGTATCAACTAGAAGCGATCAACATCGCGGCCGGCGATAACAAGGCCGAGCTCTTGGCCCGGCTCGAAAAAGACCAGCCGCTCTCGGCCGCGCAGTTTCCGCTGGTCGAGCTGCTGGCGCCCGATCGCGCGGCCAAGCTGCTGCTGGCAAGGCTGACCGAGCCCAAGCTGGACGAAGCCTCGGCTCGCAAGCTCCTAGCCGCGGCGGTCAACATACCGTCGCTCGATGCCGGTTGGGGTCTGCTGGACGTCGCGCAAGCAACCGATCGACCGCCGGCGCTCCGCCGCCGTGCGCTCGAGACCGTGCTGGCCAACGTGGACGAGCGCGGCGCCTGGTCGGCGATGGACAAAGACCCGCGGTTTGCCAAGGCGCTCGAAGGGATGCTCGACGACGAAGGCTTGCGATCGATCGCGGTGCGAGCCATCGGGCGACTGCGAATCGCCGCACTGGCGCCGCGGTTGCTCGACCTTGCCCGTTCGACGGACCTGGCGCCGCCGGCGCGCGAACAGGCGATCCAAGTCGCCGCGCGGCTGCGACCCGAGCGCATCGGCGAGTCCCTGACAGTACTAATGAACGATCCCGACCCTCGCGTGGCCAAAGCGGCGTTGGCCGGACTGGTCGAAGTGCAAGACGCCCGGGCCCTGCGCGAGTTTCTCACCGGATCAAAGGTCGACGACGCGCTGCGCCGCTCGGCGGTGGCCCGCCTGGCTGACTCGGTTGGCGGGGCCGTGCTGCTGTTGCGTCTGATCGACGAGAAGCAATTGCCCGATGACCTGGCGAAGCTGGCCATCGCCAAGGCGGTCGGTCATGCCGACGCAAACGTCCGCGTGCTGTATGAGAAGTTCATTCCCGAAAACGAGCGGCCGCAGAAGCTGGGGCAGGCGATCGCGGCCGAAGATATTCTGTCGCTCGCGGGTGACGCCAACCGCGGCCGGGTCATCTTCTTCAAGTCCACCGCGGCTCAATGCCAGGCCTGTCACGCCGTGCAAGGCTTCGGCGGTTCACTAGGGCCGGAGCTGTCGAACATTGGCAAGAAGTACGAGCGCAAGGCGCTCTTGGAAACGATCCTCGACCCATCCAAGGCCATCGCGCCCGAGTTTGTGCCCTACCTGCTTGAGACCAAAAGTGGGCAGGTCTATGCCGGCTTTCTCACCGAGCGGACCGCCGAGCAAGTGGTGCTCAAGGACATCAAGGGGCAATCGATACGCGTGCCGACCGACGAGATCGAGGTCCTGTTGCCACAGCAGAAATCGTTAATGCCGGAGCTGATCCTCAGCCAGGTGACCGCGCAGGACGCGGCCGACTTGTTGGCATTCTTAACGTCGCTCAAATGAGAATCGGCAAACACGATGGTTGACGCACACACCAGCCCGAAGCGCAAGCGAGGGAACGCCGGTCGTGGCGCGGCGTTGCCGTTGCCGGTTAATGCTTCCTCGCACCGCCGGCTCGGCGGGAGCCTCGCCCTCCCGGTGACTTTGGTCGCCCTTCTCGCTCTGCTAACCTACATTGCTCCGCGCGCGACCGCCCAAGCGCTTTCTCCTGCCGAGGCCCTCAAGCGCTTCCAAACGGCCGAAGGCTTTGATGTCAACCTGGTCGCCAGTGAGCCCGACGTGCGGCAGCCGGTGACCATGACCTTTGACGAGCGGGGTCGGATCTGGGTCATTCAATACTTGCAATATCCCACCCCGGCCGGGCTGAAACCGGTGACGGTCGATCGTTACCTGCGGACCAAGTACGATCGCCGGCCCGAGCCGCCGCCGCACGGTCCGCGCGGCGCCGACAAAATCACGATCCTGGAAGACACCGACGGCGACGGCCGCCTGGATCGCGCGAAGGATTTTGTCACCGGGCTGAACCTGGCCTCGGCCCTGGCGCTCGGCGACGGCGGGGTCTATGTCGGCCAGGCGCCGTACCTGCTGTTCTATCCCGATCGCGATCACGACGACGTGCCCGACGGCGACCCCGACGTGCTGCTCACCGGGTTCGGCTTGGAAGACGCGCACGCCGTGGTCAACTCGCTGCAATGGGGACCTGACGGCTGGCTCTATGGCGCGCAGGGCAGCACCGTGACCGCCGACATCCGCGGCATCGGCTTTCAGCAGGGCATCTGGCGCTACCATCCGCCAACCGAGCGCTTTGAGCTGTTCAGCGAGGGGGGCGGCAATACCTGGGGCCTGGATTTTGATCGCGCGGGCAACGTGATCTCGGGCACCAACTGGGGCGACGCCGTCTGCCTGCACCAGGTTCAAGGGGGCTACTACGTCAAAGGATTCAGCAAACACGGTCCGCTGCACAATCCTTACACCTACGGCTATTTCGACCACGTGAAGCACAGCGGTCACGTCGGCGGCCACGTCACCTGCGGCGGCATCGTCTATCAGGCCGACCTGTTTCCCGCGGCATTCCGCGATTGCTACCTCGGACCGAACCTGCTGTCGAACGAAATCTACTGGCACCGCTTCGAGCGCGCCGGTTCGACGGTTACGAGCCACTTTCAGGGCACGCTGCTGAAGACCGACGATCCCTGGTTTCGGCCGATCGATTCGCTCGTCGGACCCGACGGCGCGCTGTACGTCGTCGACTGGTACGACCAGCGGGCCAATCACGTGATACCCGAGGACACCTGGGACAAGACCAACGGCCGCATTTGGCGGGTCGCCCCGCGCGGCGCGGCGCCGCTGGCGGCATTTGACCTGAGCAAACTGACCAGCGACCAATTGATCGAGCGTCTGGGGCACGCCAATGCCTGGCACCGTCGCGAGGCACGACGCATCCTGCGCGAGCGAAACGACGCGGCGATCTTGCCGCGATTGACCGCGCTCGCCAAACAGTCGGCCGATGCGCCGCTGGCGTTGGAAGCGCTGTGGACCCTGTACTCGTGCGACGGCTGGAGCGAGGCGTTGGCAATCGAACTGCTCGATCATCCGAGCGCCGACGTCCGCGCCTGGACCGTGCGATTCACCGGCGACCCGCGCCAGGAACTCAGCTCCGCGATGCACGAGCGCCTGGTGCGATTGGCGACCGGTGAGACCGGCCCGACCGTCCGCAGTCAATTGGCTTGCACTGCCAAGCGGCTGAGAGCGGGCGACGGCTTGCCGATCGTCGCGCAGCTACTCAGGCACGACGAAGATGCTGCCGACCCGCACATTCCGCTGCTCCTCTGGTGGGCGATCGAGGACAAGGCCACGACCGACCGCGAATCGGTTTTGAGCCTGCTGACCGACGGCGCCGTCTGGCAGCGGCCGTTGGTGCGACAGGCGATTGTCGAGCGGCTGGCGAAGCGCTATCTGGCCGAGCAAACCGACGCGGGCTACGCCTCTTGCGCCCGACTATTGGCGCTGGCGCCTGAGCGTAACGACGTGCTGCGCTTGGTCACGGCGATGGAGCAAGATCTCACGGGTCCGCGGCTGAGCGAGCCACCTGCGGCGCTGGCTGCGCCGCTCGAGAAGCTCTGGCAGGCCGAAGGGTCCGACCCGACTGTGACGCGGCTGGCGATGCGGTTGGGCGTCGACCCGGCGTTTCGCTCGGCGCTCAAGCGACTGGCCGATCCGGCCGAGCCGCAGGCCGTGCGGTTGTCGTTTATCAGCGCCGCCGGTCAAGCGGCGTCGCCCGAGGCACTCGCCGCGGTCTTGCCGCTGGTCGACCCGGCGCAGCCCGATGCGATTGTGCAGGCGGCGCTCGGCGCGGCGGCGCACTATGAAGATCCCGTCGTGACCGAGATGATCCTGACTCGCTATGACAAACTCTCATCGGCCGCGCGGGCCAGGGCCATCGGCGTGCTGGCCAGCCGCCAAGCGTCTGCAGTGGCGTTGGTCGCCGCGGTGGCTGAGGGCCGGGTCGACGCCAAAGACGTGAACGTTGACGTTGTGCGGCAGATGCTCGCACACAACGACGCAGCGCTCAACACGGCGATCGAAGCTCGCTGGGGTCGCATCCGTCCGGCCACGCCCGGCGAAAAAATGGCCTACGTGCCGGTGCTCGGTCGCGTGCTCAACGCGGGCCAGGGGGACCTGACGGCCGGCCGCGAGCTGTTCACCAAGCACTGCGCCGTTTGTCACACGCTGCACGGGCAGGGGAACAAGGTCGGCCCGGACCTGACCAGCGCCGATCGCAAAAATCGCGACGCGCTGCTGGTCAACATCCTGGACCCTAGTGGTTATGTGCGCCCCGAGTATGTCGCCCAGGTGGCCGTGCTCAACGACGGTCGCGTGCTCACCGGGCTGGTCGTGGAATCGTCGGCCCAGCAGCTCACGATCGTCGACGCCAAGAACCAGAAAACCACGGTCGCGCGCGGCGAAATCGAAGAGATCCAGCCGTCGACCCAGTCGCTGATGCCCGAGCGGCTGCTGGAGACCCTTCAGCCGCAGGAACTCCGCGACCTGTTTCGTTTTCTACAGTCCGACGCGCCGGCGGGGTCCGCGGCGAACTGAGCGGTCTTCTTTGGCCGGATTCGACGCTTCGAGGTCACAGACCCCGGCTACAGATCCTGCTCGGCCGCTCGCTCCCTCCGCACTTCATCCTCAGCTGGGTCGATGCCCTCGCGCTGCCAGTGGGCACTGCGCACCTTTTGCAACAGCCGGCGCACGGCCTGCTCGCGCGCCTGGCGGCGGCGCTTGGCCAGCAGCTCGTCCTCCCCGCGCATTTTCTGGCGGACGTGGCAAAGGCGGCAGGGCAGATAGACCATAGCGCCGCACGTCGGGCAGTGCCCCAGCGGACCGTTTGGCAGCGCCACATCGGCGATTGCCTGAGCGCGGGCCTGGTAATCGGGCCGGCTGCCGTTGACGATCGCGCTGACCGTGGCCCGACTGACTCCGACCTGAACCGCGATCTTCCGTTGCGAAAGCCCACCCTGGGCCAGCAGTCGTTCGATTTCCTTGACCTTTACTAACGCGATCATCGTCATTTCCTCGGGCGGTCCAGTTCCACAACCAGTTCAAAGCCAACGGCGGCGGCGGGGCGTCACATTTCGTCTTCCGGATCGTCCGGCCAGAAGTCGCCCGGTTCGGGGTCGGGCTCGGCGTCGTCATCCCACGAGTCGAAGGGGTCGATTTCTGCGCCCGGGTTCGCCAGCGCATCGTCGTCGGGCTCGTCGTCCGGGTCGCGGGGCAGGGGCGAGCGTAAGCGGTCGCGAGAAAACGGCAGAAGCATGGCAGGGCCTCCGTGAGCTGATTCACAAGGTCGCCGCTGGCCCGATGCTCGTCGAGCGACCAATAGCGGCATCCTAGGGAAATAACTGGCCACATTTCAACTATTATTTTGACCATTTTTTTACCCTATTTATTCCGAGCCGACTGGAAACGCTAGTCGATCAGTTGACGTTATCTCGACGAATTCTCTCGCCATTCGCGACCTGCCACGATATGATCGAGGGCAGAGACCCGCGACGGATCGCCTTGCGACAACCACAACGGTGGACAAAACTATGACCCTGGAAGCGTACGATCCCGACCGCCTGGATGCCTTGTCGCTACGCCTGCTAGACGTGTGCAGCCGGGTCCGAGCGCTGGCCCTGCTCGCGCGCAACGAAGGCCTTGAGCGCATCGACCTGCACGACCGCAAAGCGCTCGAGTGGCTGGAGAACCTGGAAGAATGGCTGCACCGCTCCGAGGGCGAGCTGCACGCGGCGGCCCACCGCAACCGCGGTCAGCGGTTGGCGCGGCAGGCCCAGGCCGCCCCGCCCGGCAAACGCGAAGGCGCGAAGAAGCGCGGCTGAGGGGCAGGACGATTCCGCAGTCCCGACCGGTGACTTTCGCCCCCCAACGGTCCCGTGATACCGATGAGCGCGGGCAAATTGTCCATCGCGACACTGGCCGATTGCATCGGAGTTTTCGCAACGGATTTGTCGGTGTGCCGCATTTCCCGAGGGGAACAATTGCAGACGGCATCAAACTCTCGCTAAGATAGGGGGGTTCGCATAGACACTCCTGGCGCTGCGGCGCCCCAAGGCTTTCTGCTAATGAATTGCGATCGGCGGGACTTCGGTGCTACTGACCGCGCAACGAAATTGCCTGGTCCGATTCGCACTGCGGCCAAGGCGCTCACAGTTGGCGATGCTCGCGAGTGAAGGGAATTAACCCCTTCACATACTGACGCTTGAGCAGCTGCTTGACCGCCGCGGCGAGCGCGCGATCCTGATCCGCACGCGGCATGTCTGCGTCCCCTTCGCAGTGCACTGACGCGCGTTCTGCCTCAGCACTGCACACCCGCTGCAGAGATATCTCGCGTCTCACACCCGATTGTGCAGGACGGATTACGTTCCACACTTCTAAGTTGACTAGCGAATTCGAAAATGTCCGGGAGACAATTCTTCATGCGTTTGGCTTTGTGCTATATCGTCGCTCTCATGATGCTGCTGACCTTCGGCGCGAGCGCCAGCGGGAGCGATTTCAATTGGAAGTCAGCCGTGTCGGGTGATTTCAGCGCCTCCGACAATTGGCAACCGACAGGTCCACCAGGTCCGGCCGACGCGGCGATCTTCAACCTCGGCTCGGCCGGCTACACAGCATCGCTGACCCCGTCGATCACGACCAACGTCGGGCAATTAAAGATCAACAACGACACCGTCACGTTCGACACCTCGGGCGCGTCGACGCTGTATGCCAGGAGCCTCGCCCAGCCGTCGATCGGCTTGGGAAACAATGCCGACGACGTCGCCAAGCTGACGCTCGAAGGAGGGTTGAACCTGAATGGGAACAGCGCCTCGATCGGCGTTCAACAAGGCGCACAGGCAACCCTGACCATCAATGGCGGATCGACGCTGGCCACGATTCAAGGCGGATTGACCAGCGGCCTGGTGGTGGGCGCGGGCGGAAATGGAAATCTGACGGTCAATTCGGGTACGGCAAATATCGGCGGCCAACTTACGATCGCTCGAGACCCGCTGTCGACGGGCACCTTTAGCCTGGACGGCGCCGGTTCGATACTGACGCCTCCCACAGACGGCAGCGCGACTATGACCGGAATCACCGTGGGTGCCGGGGGCAACGGGTTGTTGTCGGTGACCAGTGGTGCTCAAGCCACCGTCGCAGGTCCGGTCCTATTGGGCCAGAATGTCGGCTCGAAAGGAAGCGTCTATCTGGCCGGCGCCAATTCAATACTTGCGCCTCCCAGCGCCGTCGGGCAAGCGATAACTGCGGTTACCGTCGGCGGCAAGGGCCAGGGATCACTCACTGTCAGCAATGGAGCCGCCGCCAAGATTTCCGGCCCACTGGTAGTTGGCGAGTCCGCTGGTGCATATGGAAGCGTGAGTGTCGACGGCACCAACTCGACTTTGGGCAGGCCGGGATTTGGCGGTTACGAAATCTCATCCGTGGACGTCGGAAAGGCGGGCGCGGGGGAATTGACAGTCACGAATGGCGCTACGGCTACGCTGGGTGGACTCATCGTGGTGGGCAGGTCTTCTGGATCGCAGGGGACCGTGACCGTCGACGGAAGCGGATCAGCTCTTAGGTCAAACTCGTCGGGTCAGACAATTCAGGCAATGACGATTGCGTCAAGCGGCGCCGGCGCACTCACTGTAACAAACGGCGCGGTGGCCGACGTCGCCGCTCCGGTATATGTGGGAGGAAGCGCGGGCTCGCATGGAACGGTGACGGTCGATGGGGTCAATTCGCGGTTGGCTTCATCTGATCTGACGGTAGGGTTATTTGGCTCTGGTGAACTGCACATCCGTGCCGGTGGAGTTGTCAACACACCACAAGCCATTGCGCTGGGTCTATTTCAAGGCTCGTCTGGAATTGTCACGATCGATGGCGCGAACTCGCGCCTGTTTGGCAATAGTCCCAGTTCACAAATCGTCACAGTTGGAAAAGCGGGAACAGGGCAAATGGACGTCACGCATGGAGGATCATTCAGCGCACAGCGTGCGACTCTGACTATTGGTGCTGATGCGGGGTCGAACGGAACTATTACCGTTAGCGGGCCCGGATCGCAACTAACAGTTAGCACAAACGCCACACCATCCATCATTGTAGGTCAAAATGGCATTGGAACGTTGAACGGCAGCAACGGCGCAACGATCTTCACAGGTTCGGCCTACGTGGGCTTGAAAACCGGTTCATCGCCCGCCACCGGCAGTGGCGCGGTAATGCTCGACGGTCGCGGTACGGTCTGGAACGCCGTCGGCCCGGGCGGAACTTCATTCATTGGCCGCTCCGAGGCCGGCAGCGTCAGGATCACTAACGGCGCCGAGTTTAGCACCGCCCAAACGTTTCTGGGTTATAGCGCCGGAGGGGTTGGCACGGTGGAAGTCACAGGAACCGGTTCACGCTGGGCCTTGAACTCCAACCTGACGCTGGGCCAAAACAGTGGCATCGGTACCCTGACAATTACCGACGGCGGTCAAGTTGCCGTGACTGGTATCAACTCCGTGAATATCAATTCAGGCAGCTCTGTCGAAATCCACCAAGGAACACTTTCGGCCTCAACTGTCAATGCGGCCGGTGAGCTCATCAATGACGGCACGATTACGGGCAACCTAAACGTGAATGTCGGCGGTATGCTAGCCGGCTCGGGTACGATCTCTGGCCAGCTGTCACTCTTGGGAGGCACTATTTCGCCGGGAGATTCGCCCGGAATGCAAACCGCTGGCGATGTGGCTTTCAACGGCGCTACCTATCAATTCGAGATCAACAGCGCCAGCGGCATTGCCGGTGGCCCGATTGGCTGGGATCTGTTGAAAAGTCAGGCGTCGGCCACCCTCGCGGGCATCACAACCATGCATCTCGTTTCGCTGGATCAGGCAAACGATCCCGGCGCCGTTTCTGACTTTGATCCTGACCTCGACTACCACTGGACCTTCTTGACCACTAGCGCCGGAATCTCCGGCTTTGACGCGGCGAGCTTCTTCATCGACACGTCGGCCTTTTCCAATCCCCTCGGGGGTCACTTCTCCGTCAGCCAGGTCGGCAAAAATCTACAGCTCAATTACCTGGTGCCGGAGCCGAGTTCCTTTGCGCTGGCCGGCGTGGCGCTTGTGGGCTTGGGCATCTTGGCGCAGCAGAAAGCGCGGCGGGCTAGGGGAAACAGACTCGCCCGATCGGACGCTACGGGTTAATACCAGCGTCGCTTGTCAACCAGGTTGGCCAGCGGCTCGCCGCGGGAAAATCGGCCGACGTTGTCCACGAGCACCGCCAGGTGCCGCTCGGCGATCATCGGCGCCTGACCGGCCACGTGGGGCGTCAGGATCACGTTGTCCATCCGCCAAAGCGGATGGTCCTGGGGCAAGGGCTCGACCTCGAAGACGTCGAGCGCCGCGCCGCCGATCTCGCCGGCCTGGAGTGCCGCGACCAGGTCGGCCAGATTCACGATCGCTCCACGGCCGATATTGATCAGCACGGCCGTGCGCTTCATCGCCTGAAACTGCGGCCGGCGAAACCACTGCGCTGTTTGGGGCGTGTGGGGCGCGGCGATGACCACAAAGTCGCTCTCGGCCAACAGCTCGGGCAACTTCTCGACCGGCAGCAGCCTGGCCACGCCCTCGGGCAAGGGCTGCTCAATCGGGTCGACCGCCACCACGCGCATGCCAAAGCTTGCTCCGCGGCGGGCGATCTCCCGGCCGATGTGCCCCAGGCCCACCACGCCCAAGGTTAACTCGCCCAGGCTGCGATGCGCCAAGTCAATCGCGCTCGCCACGCCCGGGCCGGTGGCAAAGGTCTGCCGCGCCTCCTCGCCGCCGACCGGCGCCCAGGCCGCGCGGGCCTGGTTGCGGATGTACTTGTGCAAATTCCGGGTGAAGCAGAGCATCACGCCCAGCACGTGCTCGGCGATCACGTCGGAGAACAGACCCCGCATGTTGGTGAGCTGGCAGGAATGTTCGACCAGCTCGGGAAACAGATAGTGTTCCAGGCTGGCCGTGGGCGATTGGACCCACCGCAGCCGCGTGGCGGCCGTAAGCAACGTCGGCGTGAGCTTGCCGAAGAAGGCGTCGGCCTCAGCGATGGCCGCGCGCGCTGCCTCGGGCGAGTCGGCATTGACCACCGTCATCGGCCCCGCCGCCGTAACGATCCGCGCCAAGCGCTCGGGCTCGACCGGAGGATAAATGACCAGTTTCATAGAGTATCTCGGTGTCTCTTCTTCCCCTCGCCCGCGTGCGTGAGAGCGACAGCTCGCCGCAGGCGAGCAGGGTGAGGGGAGATCGTTCCAGCGGACCGTTCGCCGCAGCATTCCGCCCGCCGCTGGAGTATAACCAGACCGAGCGAACGTCACGACCCAGCGGGAGCAACCGACGATGGACTGGCAGGCGGCGATGGCCCACTTAAAGAAGACCGGCACCGCGCAGGCGCGAAAGATCTATGCCCGGCACGGCGTCAGCGGCGACCAATACGGCGTCAGCTATGCCGAACTCGGCCGCCTGAAAAAGCAGATCAAGACCGACCACGCGCTGGCCGTGGCGATGTGGGCCACCGGCAATCACGACGCCCGGGTGCTCTCCACGATGGTCGCCGACCCGCTGCAGGTCGACCTGCGCCTGGCCGACGCCTGGGCCAAGGACCTGGACAACTATTGTCTCACTGATGCCGTCGCCGGGCTGCTTGCCAACAGTCCCAAAGTCCGCAACAAGTTTTCCAAATGGACCAAGAGCAAGCAGGAGTGGATCGGCGTGCTGGGTTACAGCCTGCTCAACCGCAGGGCGCTAGACGTCGAGACCCCCGACGACGAATTCGTAAACGATGAGGTCCTTGCCGCGTACATCGCCGAGATCGAGAGGACCATCCACGTCCGGCCAAATCGCACGCGGCACGCGATGAACATGGCGCTGATCGCGATCGGAGTGCGCAATGCCCACTTGCAGAAGCTGGTGTTGGCGGCCGCCAAGCGGATCGGCAAGGTCGAGGTCGACCACGGTCAGACCAGTTGCCAGACGCCCGACGCCGCGGCCTACATTGCCAAGACCCTGGCACACCGCAAGCAAGCCGGCCGCGCGGTCAAGATCCGCTCAAAGTAGGCTGTCGGGTTCGCATCGTTGCCCGGCGACGGCGCCAGCGGTAGATTGATGCGGCAACTCCTCTCAAGTCCTGAAACAATCAATCACCAGGGGCGACCAACCGAATCCCCGGCGAGCGTTACATTCCGGTCCGCGGGACAAACCCAGTGGTCGGCGAGCGAACAGAAAATTCGCGAAAGGAATTCTCATGGCGAAAGTCGATGGCGGAACTCTCATCGGACGCGTGCTGGCCGAGCAGAAGGTCAAGTATCTGTTCTCGATCAACGGCGGCCACCTGTTTCCGATCTTGGCCAACCTGAAGAACAACGGCATCCAGCTCATCCACATGCGCCACGAGCAGGCCACGGCCTATGCGGCCGACGCCTGGGCCCGCACCACCGGCACGCCCGGCGTCTGCTGCGTCACAGCCGGCTGCGGACTGACCAACGCCGTCACCGGGCTGTGCGTCGCCGGGCTCACCGGCAGCGCCGTGGTCTGCCTGTCGGGGCAACACCCGGTGGGCGAGGACGGGCTGGGCTCGTTTCAAGAGGCCTACGGCGCCGAGGTCTGCCGCACGTTTAGCAAGTTCAGCCATCGCGTGCTCGACTGGCACCGCATCTCGTTCGACGTCCGCCAGGCCTTTCGCCAGTCGATGATGCCGCCGCAAGGGGTCTCGGTCGTAGAGATTCCGACCAACATCCTCTATCACCAGGACGAAGAGGCCGACCAGGTGCCAGGGGCGAAGGTTTACTCGCAGGACGAGATGCGATCGCAGGGCGACCCGCGCTCGATCGACCGCGTGGTCGAGCTGCTGCTCACGAGCGAGCGCCCGCTGTTGGTTGGCGGCGACGGCGTCTTTTGGAGCGGCGCCGCGGCCGAGTTGGTCGAGCTGTCGGAACTGGTGCGGGCGCCGGTTTACACCCGCCGCGCGGGCCATGGCGCGTTGGCTGAGGATCAGCCGCTGGCGGTGCAGGGGGCCTGGAAGAAGCCGTTCACCGGTCGAGCCGACCTGGTCATTGCGATCGGCTTTCGCTTTTGGAGCGGCGAGAAGTTTGGCCAGCCGCCGACCTGGACCGACAAGGCCCGTTATGTGCAGATCGACGCCACGCCGGCCCGCATCGGTTGGCAGGTGCCCGCCGAGGTCGGCATTGTCGGCGATCCCAAGCTCGTGCTGCGGCAACTGATCGACGCGGTCAAGGCGCGCAAGCAGGAGTTTCCCGCCACGCGCAACGCCACCTGGCTGGGCGAAGTGAACCAGGCTCGCGAGACCTTTCGCAAGCTGGTGGCGGATCGCCTGGACAAAGTCCGCGGCGAGACGCCGATCCATCCCGACCGCTTGATCGGCGACCTGGTCAATACGTTGGACAAGGACGCCACGGTGGTGATCGACAGCTTCACACTCTCGGGTTACATCAGCCACTGGTGGACCGCGCGGTTCCCGGGGCAAATCGTCGACGCCGGACCGCTGGCGCCCGTGGGTCACGGCATCGGCATGGCCATCGGCGCGCAGTTGGCGCGGCCGGGCAAACAGGTGGTGACCGTGATCGGCGACGGCGGCATGGGCATCGGCGGCTGGGACCTGGAGACCGCGGCCAAGTACAAGATTCCGCTCGTGGCCGTACTCTGGAACAACAGCTCCTGGGGACCAAGCTTCGAGCAGATGCCGCTACTCAAGGGCCGCACCGACCCCTTCGACATGTTGCCGGGCATCCGCTACGACAAGATCTTTCAAGAGCTAGGCTGCCACGGCGAGCACGTGGAAAAGCCCGACGAGATCGTGCCCGCCCTGCGCCGCGCCCTGGCCAGCGGCAAGCCGTCAGTGATCAACGTGGTGGGCGACAAGCGGATTGGGCATCCGACGCTAGGCGGGAATTTGTTGGGGTCGACGAGCGTGTGAGGGCCCGCGCCAGGGTCGGGTGGCCCAGACGTCGCGGACGTCTGAGTTTACAAGAGGCGCGCTTGGAGCGAGATGATCCTCTCGCCCCGTCGCCCCCTCACCCGGCTTGCCTTCGGCAAGCCACCCTCTCCCACGAGTGGGCGAGGGTTTGCGCGCGGGACCATTCAAGTAGCAATCATTCAATCACTGGCCGGGCTGCCAGGGATACTCGATGTGCTTTGCCGCGGCTTGGGCGACGTCGTTGCCCAGCAGCTTGGCCACGACGTGAAAAGACATGTCGATGCCTGCGGCCACGCCTGCTGAGGTGATCACGCGGCCGTTGTCGACCAGCCGCACGTCGCGGCAGACCTTGGTGCCCGGGGCGGTTTGCTCCAGCAGGTCGAACGCGCCGTGATGGGTGGTCGCCGACAGGTCGTCGAGCAGGCCGGCTTTGCCCAACAGCAGCGCTCCGGTGCAGACCGACAACAGCAATTCGGCCTCGGCCGCGCGGCGAGTGATCCAGGCCAACAGCTCCGTATCTTTGAGCAGCGGTCGCGTCCCCTGGCCTCCGGGAATCAAGAGCAGGTCAAACTTCGGCGCGTCGACCAGCGTGGTTCGCGCATTCACCGACAGACCATTGCGCGCCGTGACCGGCGCCAGCGAGCGGGCCACCGTGTAAACGTCAAACGAGCCGGGCAAGATCTCGCGACCCGTGACCGAGAACACCTCAAACGGTCCGCAGAAGTCCAACACTTCCACGTCGTCAAAGATCAGAATGCCAAGGGTGCGGGACATGGGAGAGTGATCAGTGGACAGTGGCTAGTATTCAGCTGATGATTCAGACTATCAGTGCCAACTGCGAACCGCAACCAATCACTGACCACTACCCACTGTCCACTACCTCTCACGGATGCTGTGTGATTGCGATGATCGTCAGCTCATCGTTGGCGGGTCCGTAGCACCAAAAGATCCGGTAGGCGCCGGGGGTTTTGTTCTGGGCGTACGCTTCGAAGACCTTGCCGCGACGATCGAATGGATGTGCAAGCGTGCTGTACTCGTGCGTATGCAAACCGGGATGACGGGGTTCTGCCTGCAAGTACCGCAGGGCCTTTTGCACTTGCTTGAACAAGCCCTCATCGTGGCTCGACTTCGATCTGCGCGACCTTGCCCGCGCCTGCCGCCCAGCGGTTGCTCGATCCTGGAGCTGCCGAAACTGCTCGTCAGCCGCCTCGGTCCAGCGAAGTATGAACGGCCCGACCACGTTGCATTCGCCCGACTAGGTTGCGTTGCTCACTTTCCCTTGGGTGATTTCGCGCGTTTGCCGATTTTCGGCGGGCTCTTGGCAAACCGGCCGGCCGCGGCGTCAGCCAGGCCACGTTCGACCTCGGCCAGCGCTTGCTTGTTCTTATGCAACCAGAGCTCCCGGTCGGGGACGACGGTTGCCAATTCCACGACGACCTCAGTCTCGCTCACCGTGCGCACCAGCACCGTGCGATTGGCGAACTTGTCGCCCAATGTAACGCGACCCTTGCTATCGGCAGATTTGGTGATCGACGTGGACATCCGATTCTCCGGTATGTTTCCGTGGCCTGGAGTTATTCTACCTCTTATTCCCATAATGGTCAAAGTGGGTATTTCCCACCATGGCAACGCTCGTCACCCGGCTCAGAAACGGCCAACAGACCACCCTACTAACCACTAGCCACTGACCACTCCTCCTACACCGGCACCACGTCGAACAGTCGTTCGCAGCGGCGGCGGACGTCGGCCGTGGTTCTTTGGCACTCGCTCCACAGAGCTTCACTGTTGGCGTAGCCCAACAACCCGGCCAGCTTGGCCAGTTCGCGCGGGTCGTCGGGCAGGTCGTTGCGGGCGGTGGTGCTCATCAGGCGCAGCCGGGCCTGAATCGTTCGCAGGAAGCGGTAGCTCTTGGTAAAGAAGTCGCCGTCGTCGCGCTTCAGCACGTCGCAAGCGGCCAGCGCGGCCAGGGCGTCGAACGTGGCCGGCGCCGCCAGTTGCGGATGGTGACCCGCGTGGCGCAGTTGCAGCATCTGCACCAGAAACTCGATGTCGATCAATCCTCCCGGACCGCGCTTGAGGTTGCCGGGGCTGGCTTTGTCTTCCAATCGGGCCCGCATCTGCCAGATGGTCTCCATGTCCGAGGCGTGCCAGGGCGTGCCAAAGGCGGCGCGGCGCAGTGCCGCGGCCACGTGCTTTGCGGTCGTCGGCGAACCGTAGACCACGCGGGCCTTGCATAGCGCCTGCCGTTCCCAGAGCTGACCCTCGCCCTCGCTGTAGTAGCGCTCGAACTCGGGCAAGCTGGTGGCCAGCGATCCGCTCTTGCCGGTGGGGCGCAACCGCGGGTCGATCTCGTACAACCGGCCAAAGGGTCCGAGTTGGCTGGCGACCTTGATGATTCGCTGGCCGAGCTCGCTGAAAAAATGCTGGTTCGTGGTGGTCGTATCGCGGCGCGTGCGGCGGGCCTGCACGGTGACGCCGTCGGCCTCGTACAAGAAGACCAGGTCCAGGTCGCTGTAGTAGTTCAGTTCGCGGCCGCCGAACTTGCCCAGCGCCACAACCGCCAGCTCGCAGACTTTGCCGGCGTCGTCTCCTTCGGCGATGGTCGGCTCGCCCAGCTTGGCGGCCAGCCGGGCATATTCGGTCTGCGCGATCTGAGCCAGGCAGGTCTCGGCGATGTCCGACAGCGCGCCGCTGGTGTCCTCGATGCGGTCCTTGCCCAAGATGTCGCGCACCCCGACCCGCAATTGCTGGGCGTTCTTGAAGCTGTGCAGCGCGGGGTCGATGTCTTCGGCGCCGCGGCACAACTCGGCCAGCGTGGCAGAGAGCAGCTCGCGGGTCGGCAGCTTGTCCAACAGCAAACTATCCAGCAGTTCGTCTAGCATGCCGGGGTTGCTGGTCAAAATGCCTGACAGATACTGGCTGGACGAGCAAAGCTCGACATACAAATGCAACGTCGGCGGGTTGAAGCTGAACAGCTCCCAGAGCACTCCCTTGCCGCCCAGCGAGTCGCTGACCTTGCTGAGGTTGACCAGCGTGAAGTCGGGGTCCGGCGTCTTGGCGATCGCCGCCAGCAGCCGCGGCGCAATGGCGGCCAGAAAGTGCCGGCAGCGGCGCGTGGAGAGAAAACGAATTTTTTCGGTCGACAGCTCCATCAGGTTGGCATAAGCCTGCGTGACGTCTTGAAACGGATAATTGCCGAGCACGTCGCGCACCCGCTCGGGCGTGGGCTCGGGGTCTAGCACCAGGTCGCTCTCGGGCTCAGAGATCGTGTCATCGCTAAAGGCGTCGTGCAGCAGGTGGTCGAGAATCTTGCGATTGAGCTCGGTCTTGGCCTTGTAGTCGGCCTCGAACGCTGCCAGCGCCGATTGCTGCGGGCCGTCGGCATAACCCATGCGGATGGCCACGCGGCGCAGCTCGGTGGGGTCCGAGGGGAGCAGGTGCGTTTGCAGGTCGTACATGATCTGCAAGCGGTGCTCGATCTTACGCAGGAAGGCGTAGTTCTCTTCCAGGATCGCGCGTTCCTGGTCGGTCAGGCAGCCGCAATGTTCCAACTGCAAGATCGCTTCCAGCGTGTTGCCGGTGCGCAAGGCTGGCAGGTCGCCGCCGTTGAGCAATTGCAGGAACTGGATCACGAACTCGACGTCGCGAATGCCGCCGTGCCCGGTCTTGACGTTGTGAAAATCGGCCCCTTCCTGGCGCGTGCGCTGCTCGATGCGCCGCTTGAGCGCCTTGATGCCCGTGATGTCCGCGCGGCTCAGGTAGCGGCGATAGATCCACGGTTCCAGCTCGCTCAGAAACTCGTGGCCAAACTCCAGCTCGCCGGCGATCGGCCGGGCCTTGACCAGGGCCTGCCGCTCCCAGGTCCGGCCCGAAACGTCGTAGTAGTGCAGCGCGGCGTCGACGGCGGTGGCCATCGGTCCGGCCTTGCCACCGGGGCGCAGCCTCAGGTCCACGCGGTACGCCGCGCCCAGCTCGGTGGCCTCGGTAAGCAGCTTGAGAACCTCGCGCACCAGGCGATCGTAATACTCGCCGTAAGCCTGCTGGCGCACCTGGTCGGCGCCGCGCGGCGGGCCATACAGAAAAATCAAATCGATATCGCTCGAATAGTTCAGCTCCACGCCGCCGAGCTTGCCCATCGCCAGCACGACGAATCGCCCCGGGTCACCGCCGGGCAAGCGGGGCCCGCCCGAGCGATTGGCCAGGCGGCGCTTCGCGGCGCCGACGGCCGCCTCGACGATGGCATCGGCCACGTAGGATATCTGCCGAGTGACCGTGCTCAAGGGTTGCCCGCGGATAATGTCGCCGTAGGCCACGCGCAGGGTCTCGCGCCGTTTAAAGCGGCGAATCGCGGCCGAGACCATCCCCTCATCGTTGGCCAGCCGCAGCACGTCGGCTCGGAACTCAGCCACCAGCGATTCGCGGGCCACCGGCTGACCCTCGGTAATTCGCAGCAGGTCATAGCTTTCGCTGTCGGTGATCAGCACGTCGCTGAGGTGCTGGCTGGTGGCAAAAATCTGCAAGAGGATCGGCAGCGCCTCGCGGTCGCGCTCAAACAGCGAGGCCAGCGACAGCGCGTTGCGCGCCGCGCCGACGAACCGCTCGAGATTATTCAGCGCCATGTCGGGGTCGCTCGAGCGGGGGAGCTGCTCGGCCAACTGGTCGCAGATCACGGCCAACAGGTCCAAAGTGACCCCGCTGGTGGCGATGCGCACCAGGTTGCCGTGGGCGCGCGCCGGGTCGGCCAGGCCCCAGGCAGTCAGCCAAGGCGCGGCCTCGGCGGGTTCATCCAGATAACGGTGAAGAACTTCGACTTCCATCGACGCGTCCCAGGCAAACGGCGCTAGTGCAGACTAAAAACCTCCGGCCCGACATGTCGCGTGACCACGCTGCCAAACAGCGTGAAGGCGTTGGTGTCAACGATCGTGACGGTGAGCAACTCGCCGATCTGCCGGCGGTTGCCGGCAAACACCACGATCCGATCGCAATGGGTCCGGCCGACCAGTTGCAACACGTCGCCGCCATCGTCGTGGCGGGCAGCGGTCTTGCTGGGGCCTTCCACCAGGATCTCGACCTCGCGACCGAGCAGCGGCAGGTTGTCCTCCTCGCTGATCGCCCCCTGGATCGAGAGCAACTGGTTATTGCGACGCCGTTTGACCTCCTCGGGAACATCGTCGGGGTAAAGTTGTGCGCTCTTTGTGCCTGGGCGCTCGGAATACTTGAAGATAAAGCTGTTCTTGAAGCGGCATTCGCTGACCAGGTCGACCGTGGCCTGAAAGTCCTCGTCGGTCTCGCCGCAAAAGCCCACGATAAAATCGCTGGTCACCGCCGCCGCGGGGACCGTCTGGCGCACCCGCGCCATCATCTCTCGATAGTCCGCGACCGTATACCCCCGCTTCATGCGGCGGAGCATTTCGTTCGACCCGCTCTGCGCCGGGACGTGCAGGTAGGGCGAGACCTTGGGCAGGTCGCGCACCGCCATCAGCAGGTCGTCGGTCATGTCCTTGGGATAATTGGTCACAAACTTCAACCGCGCCAGCCCGGGAATGTCGTGCAGCATCTCGAGCAGGTCCGACAACCGCGTGGTGCGGCCGCCGTCCGTATGGCGATAGCTGTTGACCGTCTGACCCAGCAGGGTGATCTCGCGGCAGCCCTCGTCGGCCAGCTTTTGCGCCTCGGCCAAGATGTGCGCCGCCGGCCGGCTCTGCTCGGGTCCGCGAACGCTGGGCACGATGCAGTAGGTGCAAAACTTGTCGCAGCCGATCATGATCCGCACAAACGCCTGGTAGGGCGAGGGCCGCATCTGCGGGTCGCGCAGCGGATCGTAGCTCTCAAAGCTGCGCTCCACCTCCTCGCGGTTGCCGGACTTGCGGTCCAGACTCACCTCCAACTGCTGTCCGTCGCCCGCGGCCGCCCGCTCGATCAGCTCGGGCACCTGGTGAAGCTGGCCCGGCCCCACGACCAGGTCGACAAACGGGGCCCGCTCAAAAATTAGCCGCTGGTCTTTCTGGGCCATGCAGCCCAGCACGCCGATGACCTTGTGGGGATGGAGTTTTTTGACCTGCCTCAGCCGGCCCAGGGCGCTATAGATCTTGTCCTCGGCGTGCTGGCGGACGCTGCACGTGTTGAACAGGATGGCGTCGGCCTCGGCCGGCTCGTCGCAGAGCTTGTATCCCGCCTTGCGCAGACTGGCCACGACCAGCTCGCTGTCGAGCATGTTCATCTGGCAGCCGACGGTTTCGATATAGAGTTGCTTGGCCATGCCAGGTGGGGACCGCTAGCGGTCGAAAGCGGAAGGTCGGGTCGGGAGTGGCGGAGACATGGGGTCGTGGGTTCGGTCGTCGGTCACAGTCCGCCGGCTACGAATCGGCCGGCTACAGGGCCGCCGGTCACGGGCCGCCGGGTCGGCCAGCGGTCGTGCGCCGCCGGCGCTGCTGGACGCTTTGAGCCTGGCGGCGCCGTCTCGATTGTATCTCGGCGTGGAACCGCACGACCAGTCGGTCGCGGTGGAATGTCATCAATCGCACCAGCGACGCCACGGCCAAATAAACGGCCACAGCCCACAGGGCGACTTCCCACGGGTCAACGCTCGATACCATCGGGCTCGAAACCATCGGCGCCTCCGGCAATCCTTGCCCACGCTGGTTCGAGACCCATTTTAACGCACAGCAGGTCTGCTCGGCCAGCGGGGTTTTGTCGGTTACGCGCCGAATCGGTCGCCGGCTCGCAGGCCGTAGCCTCGCAGAAACTCAGCGGCGGTGAGCACCTTCTTGCCCGAAGGCTGCAGCCGGTCGATCGCCAACGGCCCGGCGCCCGTGGCAACCACGATCCGCTCGCCGCCGGCCTCCAGCACTGTGCCCGGTGCTAGCGCAAGACCGTCCGGCGGCCTGCTATCAGGCGCGCTCGGCTCCGTGTGCACTCCTTCCAGGATCAGCCTGAGCGGTTCCCCCTCGGCACGCTGCCAGAAGGTGTGGGTCTTGGGCCAGGGGGTCAGGGCGCGGACCTGGTCGACGATCTGCCGGGCCGAGCGCGACCAGTCGACCTCGCCCAGGGCCTTTTGCAGCCGCGGCGCCCGGGTCGCCAACGCCGGGTCCTGCTCGATCGGCTGGGCCGTGCCAGCTTGCAAGGCGGCGATGGCCTCGAGCACGGCCGTTGCACCCAGTTCGGCCAAGCGCGGTTCCAACTCGGCGGCGGTTTCGGTCGGACCGATCGGCGTGCGAACTTGGACGATGGCCGGCCCGGCGTCCAGCCGCGGGGTCATGTGGATCACGGTCACGCCGGTCTCTTGCTCGCCGTGATACACGGCCCACTGGATCGGCGCCGCGCCGCGATACTTTGGCAAGAGCGATGCGTGCAGGTTGATGCCTCCCAACGGCGCGATCTCCAACACGTCGGAGGAGAGAATCTGGCCATAGTCGCAAACCACCAGCAGCTCAGGACGATAGCTGGCCACCACGGCGCGGGCAGGCGGCGCGTTGATGTCCTCGGGCGCGTGCACGCTGAGACCGCGAGCTTCGGCCACGGCCCGCATGGGGTTGGCCTCGGCGCGCGACTTGCCGTGGATTGGCCGGTCGGGTCGCGTAATGAGCGCCACGACCTCGTGGCCCGATTGCAACAGTTGCTCAAAGGTCGGCACGGCAAACGGACCCGTGCCCAGCATGATCAGGCGCATCGGTAACTCCCGTTCGCGGTAGCTCAGTAATCTCGTTTGCGTTGGCTTAGGTCCGCAGCCCTTCCAACTCGGCCAGCCGCCGGGCGATCGCGGCGTCGTCGGGTATCTCACCCCGCTCGCGCTGACCGGCAAACTGGGTCTCGAAGTCGGCCAGGGCATCTTTGACCGTGATGCCGGCCGTCGGTCCCAAGCGGTCAATGAACAGGATGCCGTCCAGGTGGTCCAGCTCGTGCTGCACGGCTTTGGCGAACAGTCCGTCGAGCTCCATGGTCATCTCGCGGCCGCCGAGGTCGTAAGCGTTAAGCACCACGCGCTCCGATCGCTTGACGTCGGCATAGACCCCGGGCAGGCTCAGGCAGCCTTCTTCGCCCTCGGCGTTGCCCTTGCGGCTGGTGAGCACGGGGTTGAGAAAGACGAATTCCTGATCCATGGCCCCGGGATCGGACGCCAGGTTGATGACGAACAACCGGTAGGGGAGGTCGACCTGATTGGCCGCCAGGCCGATGCCCTTGGCCGCGTACATCAGCTCGAACATTTCGCGCACGATCGCGTGCAGCTCTTGGTCCACGCGCTTCAGCGGCTTCGACAGGTGGCGGAGCGTGGGATGGGGATACTGAATGATCTGCAAAACGGTGAACTCCCAGGAGCGCGGCGGTTTGTCGCTATGGTAACAAAGCCGCGACGAAGGGGCAGGGGGGTGACGGCGCCTCGGCACCCCTTAACGCTTCGGGGGCCCGCTATTTTTCGATGCCCACCCGTTGGAGCATCCAGGCATAGCGAAAGGCCTCTTCGCGCAGCCGGTCGTAGCGGCCCGAGGCGCCGCCGTGCCCGGCGCCCATGTTGGTCTTGAGCAATAGCTGATTGGCGTCGGTCTTTAGCGGCCGCAGCCGGGCCACGTACTTGGCCGGCTCCCAGTACATCACCTGGCTGTCGTTCAGGCTGCCCGTGACCAGCATGGCCGGATAGTTGCGCTTGCTCAGGTTTTCATAAGGGCTGTAGCTGAGCATGTAGTCGTAAAAGGTCTTGTCGTTTGGGTTGCCCCAGACCACGTACTCGCCGGTGGTCAATGGCAAGCTGGCATCCCACATCGTGTTCATCACGTCCACGAACGGCACGCCGAGGTGCACCGCGCGAAACAGCTCGGGCCGCTGGTTGACCACGGCGCCCATCAAGAGACCGCCGGCGCTGTAGCCCTCAATGCACAGCCGCTGGGGCGAGGTCCAGTGCTGGTCGACCAGGTACTGCGCGCAGTCGACGAAATCGTTGAACGTGTTCTTCTTGTTGAGTAGCATGCCGGCGTCGCGCCAATCTTCTCCCAGCTCATTGCCGCCGCGAATGTGCGCGATGGCAAACGCCATACCCCGGTCCAACAGGCTCAAGCGGTCGCTGGAGAAGGTTGCCGGGGTCGGCACGCCGTAGGATCCGTAGGCATAGAGCAGCAAGGGAGCGCTACCGTCTCGCGGTTGTCCGCGCTTGGTCACGATCGAGATCGGCACCCGCACGCCGTCTCGCGCGGTGGCCCACAGCCGCTGGCTTTCGTACTTCGCCGGATCGTAGCCCCCCAGCACTTCTTGCCGCTTGAGCACCTTCGGCGTCTGGGTCGCCATGTCGTAGTCATACACGCTCGGCGGCGTGACCAGGCTTTGGTAGGTGTAGCGGCAGACCGCGCCGTCAAAGTCCATGTTTGCTTGCGGCGTGGCGGTGTAGGCCTCTTCGTCAAACTCAATGGTCCGCCACTGGGAATCGCGAAAATCGTACGTGCGAATCCGGTTCAAGCCCTCGGTCCGTTCCAGCACGACGGCAAAGTCCTTGAACAGGTCGACATTCTGCACGGTGGTCTCGGGTCGAGGGGCCACAAACACGCTGCCCGGAGCCGCGGCCACGTCGCCCACGGTCAACGACTTGCCCAACTGCTCGTCGCTGAGCTTGACGATCTGAAAATTCTTGGCCTTGAAGTTCGTGACCACGTAGAACACGCCGTCGCGATGGTCGGCCCGGTAGCGATGGCCGGCAGCGCGGGGAAACATCACGCCCAGCTTGCCCGCGGGCGCATCGGAGGGCAGGTAGCGCAGCTCGGTCATGTCGGCGCAGTGAATGTTGACCAGGATGAACTTGCGGTCACTGGTGCGCCGGGTGCGCATCTCGAAGAGCTCGTCCTTTTCGTCGTGGACCAGCTCTGGGTCGCCGCCGCCGAGTGCGTGCCGCCAGAGCTTGTCCGAGCGCTTGGTCACCGGGTCCTCGGTGGTCCAGACCAGCGTGCGGTTGTCGGCCGCCCATTGCACGCTGGTCACCCGCTCGGCCGTGTCGGGCAACAGCTCGCCGGTGCGGAGATCCTTGACGTGCAGCTGGTACTGGCGAAAGCCGGTGGTGTCGCTGGTATAGGCCAGCAGGTTCTCGTCGTCGCTCACCGCGAACGCGCCCAGGGCGAAGAACGTGTGACCTTTGGCCAGTTCGTTCAGGTCCAAGAGAATCTGCTCAGCTCCTTCCATGCTGCCGGGGCGGCGGCACTGCACGGGATACTGCTTGCCCTCCTCGGTCCGCGAATAGTAGTAGTGCTGGCCCTGCTTGATGGGCACGCTCAGATCGTTCTGCTTGATGCGGCCGAGCATTTCCTGATAGAGGGTTTCTTCCAGCGGCTTCTGGCGCTGGGTCAATGAGTCGGTATAAGCGTTCTCGGCGTTGAGATACTCAATCACCGCCGGGTTGGTCTTTTCGCGCAGCCAGAAATAGTCGTCGGTCACGATTTGGCCGTGCCGGGTCTCGCGATGTTCGACCCGCGGAGCAATCGGCGGAACGAGCGCCGCCTCGCCAGCCACGAGCGACGCGGCCAAAACCAACAGCAGAACCGGCCAGTGCCAGCGCAGAACCTTCATACGGACAATCTCCAGATAGTCGACGCGGGGCATCCAGGAGAATTTTAGCTAACGGGCCGGCCGGAGAAAGAGCGGTTCTGCCATTCGCGTCGCCCCTCATGGGAGACGGCGAAAAACAAACCCTCGCCCACTCGTGGGAGAGGGTGGCTTGCGGAACGCAAGGCGGGTGAGGGAGCGGCCCGCGGGTCAAGCTTTCAACTTCCGGCCGTTCCCCATTTCCTCCGGCAACCCCTGCGCGCCGATCGACCGTAGCGAGTTGTAACCCGGATCGAAAGCGCACCCCCTCACCCTCGCTCGCCTTGGACGAGCGTTGCCTCTCCCTTGAGGGGCGAGGGTGGCGAACTCCGCCGCCCACCCGCCATGACCAGCCTAATATCCAAACCAGGCGGCCTGGCTGGCGGCGACTTGGGCCTGGGCTTTGAAGCGAAAATATTGCTCGCGGGCCTGCGCCTCGCGGGCAGCTTCCTGAGTCCCGCCGGATTGGTGCCGAGACACATGGACTTGCCGCCAGACGTCGCGGGCATCGACCAGCGCGTCGTCGGCCACGGTCCGCAGTGCCATGGCATAGACCCCATCACGCTGGCACTCGTCGAGCGCCGGGTCGGAGAGTTTATCGGCCAGGCCCACGGTCGTTGCCAATACGCGCTCGCGCGACTGGCGGCGCGATTGCGACTGCTTGGCGCCGGCGGGTGCGGGAGCAGGTTGCACCGCGGGCTCCTCGACCGGCGCGGCTTCCGGGTCGAGTGGGGCATGAATCTGCGCGACCAGGTCCTTGAGTGTCGCCTCTACCTGTTCCCTCTGCCGATTCAAGTCGGCTAGTTCCCGCTCCACCTCGCGACGCTTTTTCTGAAGTTCGTCGAGCGATGATTGAAGCTCCCGCCAGACGGGCCGCTGCGAAGCCAGGTCCCCGGACGCCGCGTGCGTTTTGGCATCCGCGACCGCCAATTCTTTGTCGGTGATTTGGCGGACAAGCTGCTGTGCTTCTTGCGTGCGCTGACGGATCAGGTCGTCGATCCGGCGTTTACTCGTCACGCAATGCTCAATTTCTTCGTCCAGCAGTCTACTGTTTGCCTGCGTCGCACTCTCTTCCTGTGGTTCCTTCACCGCGACTGCGGCGCGGCGTGTAGGATTCGGGGTCAACTGATTCGACAGTTCCCGAACGGCGACTTTGGCCTGCGACCGATCGCGAACCGCATCGTTGTACTTCCGACGTACCTGGATCAGCCGGTTGTTGAGGTCGGCGATCGTCACGTCATTTGTCGAATCGGGGGTCGCTTGAGCTTTCACGCTCTGATATTCGCGTTCGAGAGCCTCAAACTGCGCCTTCGCGTCGCGCATGGCCTTCTCGGCCGAGTTGGCCGCGGACAAGGCATCGATCAGTCGCTCTTCCGCTAGTCGGCGCTTGATTCGCTGAAACTCCGCCGATTGTTCCGATGTTTGCGCCACCGCCGTCTGCACGGCGCCATGTCGCCGGTCGTCTTGGCCTACCTCCACTTTCCCCGTTTTGGCGGTTGAAGCAGCAGCTTGTAGTTCGAGCAATACCCGGATCTGGTGTTGGGCCAGCGTGTGATCGTGATCGGCATCAGCGAGCTTTGTGCTGACTACGCGCTGGCGGTTGTGGATCGCTTCCAGCTTTGTGTCGGTCTCTTTTCCCGTCACACCTTCCTTCTTGATGCGATCAACCTCGTGCGCCAGACGCTCGACTTCTTCCTTCAGGCGCTTGGCGCTCTCCTCCGACGCCTGCAGCTTTGCTCTAGCCGCAAACAACTCCTCGTCGCGCTGGCGTTGTTTAGCGCGAGCCGCTTCCACTTCCGCGGCCGTTGCAATCTTTTCGACCGCCGACGCCTGCACTGCGGCGACCGTCTCCGCATAGCGAATCAAGCGTCGTCGCTCGACGTCGAGCTCACCGGACACCAGCGCATGCGAGGGATAAACGCGATACTTCTGCAGCGGCCCGATGGACTCGTTCCATCGTTTGACCTGGAGTTCAAACAAATCGTATTGCGCCGCCGCTCGGGCGATCACTTCGCGCGGCGCACCACGATCTGCCAACTCACTCCACAGTTTCTTCGTGTCGCGGCGAGCCTGCTCGGCGGCCACAACATTACCCAAGGCCCGTAGATACTCGCGCGTTCCCTGCGAAGGGGAAGATTCCGCGGCGACGACCGCGTATTGCACCTGCGCGCCGGCCCGCCGGCGAATCCCCTCTAGCACCTGGTCGACCGCGATTGTGCCGGTATCGTAGGCCTTGAGAGTGGCTTCGACTTGCCGCTGCGAGGCCGACAGCTGATCAAAGTGCTTTTGAATGTATTGAACCCTACGCTCCATCTCACGTTTCGCGCGTTCGAGCGTCTGGCCCATCTCGCGCTCCAATTCGCCCAGCGAACGCGTGTCGAGCACCGCAGGATAGTATTGCTTGGGCCGCTCCTGAAGCTCTTTCACAAGCGAAGGCGATTTACTCTCGCCGGCCGGTTTGGCTTCACTTGCGGGTTTGGCATCCGGGCCCGGCGTCGATACCACTTTTTCCGGCGCCAGCCTTTCTAGCAAGCGCTCCAATCGTTCCAAACGGGCCTCGACGCTATTCTCGGCCGGTTTTTCCGCGGGTGCTGCCGCGGGTTTCTCGGCAGGCGCTGCTTCTGCCGCAACCGCTTCCACCGCGCCCGCTGCCGGCTGTGCCTCGGCGACTCCCGCAGCGGGCTGGGGCTCTTCGGCCGTCGCCACCGCGGTCTCGGGCGTCTTGGCCGGGTCGGCCCACAGCGCGGAGATCGACATGGGCAGCACGGCCAGGGCCACGATCGCCAGCATTGTCCGGGCGGGCCAGGTCATCCGTTTGCTCGCACGCTCGTCGAGGATCATCGTCAATCTCCTTTGAATGGGACCGATCTCCGCAAAAGCCCGAGCTCCCCACGGCACCGCGCCGCCCGGCTCCGCCAAAAACTCGACCGTGGCCAATAACGTCTCGGCATAGGCCCGGGCCGCGTGCGGCAACATCGCCACCACGCGGGCGTCGCAGCATTGCTCCTCGGCCTCTTCCACGTTGCGCCGCGCCCACCAGGCCACCGGGTGCCACCAGTACAGACCGATCGCGGCCAGCTCCAGCCACCGCGCGCAGGTCGCACGACGCGTGAGGTGCGCCAGCTCGTGCACCAAGAGCGTCTCGCGGGCTTCGTCCGATAGACTTTGAACCAGCTCGACGGGCAAGAGCATCGTCGGCCGACCCACGAGCCCCCACACCAAAGGCGGCACGCGCCGCCGTGTGAGCCGCACCGAGGGCGAACGGGCCAGACCGATCCGCGCCGCAAGACGCGCGACCTCGCCAGTCAGTTCCGCGCCGGCCGGCTCGGCCAATTGCAACACGCGGCGAAACCGCACCACGCGCGCGACCGCCAAGGCCAGCCAGGCCAAGCTGCCGGCGAGCCAGAAGCCAGCGAACGCCAACGGCCAGTTGAACGAGACTGAAAGTTCGGCCGAGACTGCGGGAGGCAGCTGGAACGGCAGCAGAGCATCGGCCAACTTATCCGGCACGTCGACGTTCGCGGGATCGAACAATACTTCGGGCGGCGGAATTGCCGGATCGCTCTTCGACCAATCGCTGCCAACCGCGTCGGCCTCGCGCATTCCGTGATCGAACGGGGCGGCGGACGGTTCGTCAACCACCGTGTCGACGAAGCTTTCGACCGACGGCGGACCAGCGTCTGGCATCGTCGCGATCAATTTCGCCAACTCCGCCTCGAGCGCTGCCAGCGGGATGTCGACGGGCGCCTCGTCGATCGTCGCAGGGTCCGCAGTGGCCGGCGACGCGGCGAACTCCACCGACCTCAAAGTCGTCGCCGGCTCCGCTTGCTCGACCTCGGGCGAGCGCAGCGAAGCCAGGGGCAACACCAGCAGGCCGGGTGTGACCAGCTTGGCCAGCACGGCCAGCCACAGCACCAGCGCCACCTGCGGCCGCCGCCAGACGCGCGTCACACCCCAGGCCGCCAGGGCCAACACGCTGGCGATCGAGGCGTTGGAGAGGCCGATTTCCACGACGGCGTTCATGACCGTTCTCCCTTCCTGAGCGACTTGGCACTGCCTTCGATCAGGTTGCGCAGCTCGTCGCGCTCGCGCGCACTCAAGCGCACGCGGCGCACCAACTGGTTGAGCACCGGCACCAGCGAACCGCCGCAAAGTCGCTCGGCGATCTCCTCCAGCCGCTCGTCGATCAGGGCCTCGCGGGCGATCGCCGGCGAGAAGGCATGAGCCTGGCGCGAACGGTCGCGGCGCACGCAGCCTTTGGCCTCCAGCCGCTCCAAGAGCTTCTGAACCGTGGCATAGTCCGAGACCGATTGATCGGGGTACAGCGCGGCCGTGAGCTGGCGAATGGTCTGCGGCGCCTCGCGCCAGAGCGGTTCCAGCACGGCAAACTCGGCGTCGGTCAGCCGAATCGAAGAACGAGACATCCAGGCACCTCCGGGCTCAAGACGCGCTCACGCAGTGCTCGAAGACAGGCTCAGACGAACTGTCTGAAAGCGGATTCTAAGACAATCCGTCTGAGGAGTCAAGCGCGCGGGAGAAAAAGGGCCGGTGTCTGTAGACCGGAGGACGGAAGCGGGCGGACGAATACGAACAGGCGAGCGTCCATCCGCTGGCGGCTTAGCAAGCCCGTGTCGGCGACCGACGAAAGAGTATCCATTCGCTGGCGGCTTAGCCCGCGGCAACAGCTCAAATGATCGTTGCCATCATCGACCGCTGATCAATTGATCGGCACCGCGCAGGCGAGCAAAATGCTCTAGGAACAATTTGCGGAAGTTGCACATCGAGTCCAGTGCAGACTCCTGGACTTGGGTGATTCTGAATCCATCCAAACCGCCACAAATATGCCGCCAACGACATAGACGGCAGTACTCGTTCCGGTCCCATTGCCAAGAGTCGTGAATGAATTCACGAAACTCGCGCACTAGCGACTCGACGGTTGCTTCTGCGAACCGCCCAACTTCCATCCACTGCTGGCCCAACGACGGAGCCTGACGGTACATACTGATTCGACCATCGGCGTTAATGAAAAACTGCAGACCCTTTGGCACGTTCCAGCCAAAATGCCAACCGCCCTCCCGGACGAGCAATGCTAGATCGACCAGTGGCGAAAGGATGTCATCATAGTAAGGAAACTTCCTATAGCAGCGCACCAAAAGATCACAGTATTGGGGCGCAGATGGCAGCGCTGGAAAGCCGTGGTCAAATCGGTAGAAGGGGCTCGCCGACACCAGCGGCAAGGACAAACCGCTGTTGTAATTGGCCAAGAGCAGGTCCGTGAGCCGTTCGTCAAGGAGCTCCGTGTTCTGTGCGTGCACGTACCACTCGATAGCTGCCCGGAATCCGAACTCCGAGAATTGGCGTAGGGCACGGCGATCTACATCGACACGATCGCTCGCGCTATTGCCCAGCGACCAGCCCGCTGCGAATCGCACACGGGCGCCCACCGCAAATAACCTCTCCATGTCGACCTCCGCGGTCTCGATGAAAGGCCCGACAATCAAGAACTCCACGTTCCTCTGGTCGCCAAGCGCGCCCCGCGCCGCATGCAGGCGGTCCAGAATGAGCGACCAATCCCTCGGCGCCGTCCCAAAATGGACCTTGATTTGAGCAAAGCGGATGGGTCCGAGGAACTGGCATAACTTGGCCAGGGTGGAGTCTATTCCATTCAATGCCAAAGCTTCACTAACGACGTCAACGCCAATTCGTAGCATCGCCGTTGACGATTGGTCGCCGCACCGCGACAGAAAAGACTCGACTTGTCTGGCGACGATTTCCTTGTCGACGGCATCGCCAGCAACGTCGCACGCGAATCTAGCCGCTTTATCAACGACTCGCAGGCCACCCGTCGGTCCCTTGATGACAAGTGCCTCGAGCTGATCCAATCGCGACTCGAGGCCGATGGGATCGATCTCTTGCATGTCCATCAGACGGCTTTCGCGGGCTGATCATAATAGCATTGGAGAAACGCGGGGTTTTGCTCGGCGTGCAAGATGTCGTGCACGCGCTTTCCGACCCGAGCCCAAACCCGTGTCGCTTCACAGGCATTGAAGTGTCGCTTGTAGACGTATCCGGTCTCTTCGAGATTCTCGGCCGGACAACCGCCGCCGCAAAATGTGTTTGCCGGGCAGTTCTCGCAATCCTGCTCAAGCAGGTCAGTGTGGCACGGCCGATCGAGTTCCGCGCGGGCTAGCTCGTCGAAATGCTCATAGATGTTACCAATCCTCCACGCCCGCTCCGCTGCCTTGTTCCAACGATGACACGGCCAAATGTCACCATGGATATCCACAAGCAGCACACCGCGGCCTGCTCCGCATGCATGCTTGGGTCGTTGACGCCTGACGATTCCACGGACCGCATCGTCGATGCCCTTCAATATTATGGCTTGGCCGTTACGGAACTCATCGACGAGAATGTCGCCAAGCTCGCCAAATTGGCGTTCGTAAGACTGGAGCGAGTCCAAAGTCCAGATACTGGGCATCGCCGGTACGAAGGCAATGTTGACATAGCCTAACGATCGGAAGTATCGATAACTCTCGACAAGAGTGTCGGCCGTTTCAGGCAACACGGTGCTGCGCGCCGTGGTGCCCGGCCGGAACGAGAGAATTTTGGGAACTGACTTCTCCACGAGACGCGAAGAGCCGCGCCCGCTCGTCGTCGGTCGATTGCGATCCTGGATATCGGGTGTTCCGTCGATCGACGTGTGGAACCCCAAATTCCACTTCCTCCAGAAGTCTACTACTTCGTCGGTCACTAGCGTGCCGTTCGTCGTCATCCCGAAATGTATGCTCTTGCCCATTTGCCAGGCCCGGCGCTTCGCAAATGGCACCAGCCGCTTGATCAGTCGAAAGCGAATCAAGGGCTCACCACCCATGAAATTCACATGAACTTCTTTCCGCGGGCCGGATGCATAGAGCAACCAAATCATGGTATCGAATGCGACCTGTTCCTCCATATGCTCGTTCCACTTCTCCTTGAAGCAGTACGTGCAGCGGAGATTGCATTCGACGGTCAGGTCCAAGTCGATGCCTGTGACAAAGGTGCCAATATCGGGAGTAGCGCCAAGATTCAATCGGCGAGCGATGAATGCAACATCCGTTTCGAGTAGCGTCGGACTAGACTGGTTGCCGTGGTGTGCTACCGCGCCATCGCTCATGCTGCCGCAGGCGCCTAACTTTCCGCAAGCTGAACCACAGCCGCCACTGACAATGCGGTCAACGTTAATGACGGGCAACCCCGGGACCATCATGAATCCCCCAAATTGCTCAACGGAAACGATCCTCAATGCAAGCCAACCAAGCCACTAGATGCAACTGTCACTTCTCAGGCCGCCGAGCCGATCGATCTTGCTCGTCGCCACCGGCGAATCACGACAGCGATCAGAACGATCACGGCAGCTGCATTTGCCGCCAGGAAGATTAGACGGAAGCCAGTCGGGCGATGCGCTGCCGCCTTCAGACTTTCGGCAAGCTCGACCGCAGCGAGCTGTGGACCGGTTAAACTTCGGCTCCACCCTAACTGCTCATCGTTTTTGGCGATGCTGCTGGCGGCAAACAAATCAGATGACTTGACGGAGTTCCAAGATGATTTGGAAATATCGACAGTCATCATGATGCCCGAAGTGGCACGTCCGGCCGCCGCACCGATGGGAGTGAACCTGGTTTCGGTGCCTTTCAAGGGAACCCAGATTCCCGTCGAGGCAAGCTCGTGAAACTCGCTGACCTCGCACCTCGTGAACAGGCCGGTCTCTTTTCCTTTGGACAGGTACGTTTCGATTTTGATGGGCATGTACCCATGCTTCGGGTCGACCCAGAAGCGGATGGGGCCACGGAACCCGGGATACGTCACCTCAATGCCGGGGCAACCAGTCTCGCGATCAGGTTCAATCCGTTGAATTTCCGCCTTTTCGTCAGTCACCAGATCCGCCAGCAAAAACCCTTCGCAACTCGGGTTGAAATAACTGAAATAGTCCAATCCTGGGACATAAGAAAGACTTGCCCCGAGTGCCCTCGCGTCTCGTTGAACGGCCTGCCAATCCTTCACCGCGATTTGGTGATTCTGGGGATCGTCCGGGCATCGTTCGACGCGCCGTCCTTGGTTTACGGCAAACACGTCACGCATTGACTGACTAGTTTCGCCCGGGAGTGGCGGATTGGCTTCGCCTACCTTTGCCGCGCCGGGATATGAGACAAGCACGATCTCAAGCAGAACGTCATAGGAATGAACAGCTCTCGCGCTCTTCGCATAGTGTTCCTCAATGCTGTCACCGGCAACGGAATAGGCGGGCGCGATTAACAGGCACAATAGGATGCTTACCGGTCGACGGCAAAACATTGGACGCCCTCGCAAGCTAGGTGCTGATGAATTGGATATGACTCTTTCTGAATTGCATGTGCGCAACGCGCAGTTCGGAACGACCCCGACTGAGCCACGCCCAAATGATCAACGACTACCAGGCCTAGCAGCCATTGAAAAAAGTCTCTCCATTGCCAAGTGCGACCCGAATGGCCCCTGTAGTCTCTCAGCTAGAATCGCTGTCGAATGCAAACCTTGTTGTGGCGAACTAGACGTAGATGCCATTGATAGCACGGCAGGAAATGTCGCCATACCCACAATCGATATCCGAGTTTATGCAAGTGTTTTTTGTCGTACACTCGTCATCCGTCGTGCAGGTGTCCGTCATACACCTGTTGAAGTCGCAAGTATCGGTGGCACAAGTATCCGTATCACATGTGTTCGATGGTGTACAGACGTTGGTGGCCGTGCACGTGTCGGTCACGCAACTATTGCTCTGATTACAGTTCTCTGTGTTCGACACGCTACAAGTATTCGCAGCGGCACAGACGTTGCCGCCTTGACACGTGTTCGTCGCGCAGTTGTTTGCCACTGTACATTGGTTCGGATTGCAAGTATTTACCCCCGTGCACGTATTGGTTCCCCCGCAACTGTCACTGCCGGTGCAGTTTGCAACGGCCTCGCCGCCGCTTCCGACAAGCACCGCAGATGCTGCGACTCCGGTCAATGCTCGCACAAACCAGCGACGGGACATTGGTGTGTGGCGGATTTCGCGTTCACCCTGGTCCGCTGACAACAACTCTTCGTGAAATCGTTGTAAGGCATCCTTTTCCATGTAGTCACTCCTCGGAATGATGTGAACGATCCCGGGCGAATTTCTCCGCCGATGCCACTCTAATCTTTTCACCCCTCCTATGGATGGTCTCGCTGTACTCAATATAAAGGGTGGTATCAGCTGTTGTCAAGAAAATGTATTGTGATCGTTTCGCGCGCGGCCGGGTCTTTCCACCCACTTCGGGCAGAGGTGCCAACATCTGTGTCAATGGATGGCCTGCCGTGAACAGTGGCAAATAGAAGCGCAGGCAACCTCGCGACAAATGGCAGAATCCCGACAGAGATTGTGGCGGGAGCGCGCGAGATGCTGCGCTAGCACAATATAATTGAGGCCGGAAACGCTACAGCGCAGGCGCTTACGCGGCCCTCGCTCGCCCGGCGGCGTCCAGCGCCACCACCACCAGCTTGTGGCGGTTGGCAAATTCGATCACCTCAGGCTGGTCGATGATGATCGTGCGGCCACTTTCGACGGCCAGCGTCTTGCCACCCGCGGCGGCGATCGACTTGAGCGTACCCAGGCCGATCGTGGGCACGTCGAAGCGCATGTCCTGCGCCGGCTTGGCCACTTTGACCACGGCAAAGCCGCCGCCCGCGCAGAGATGCCCCGCACGGCGAATGCACTCGTCGGTGCCCTCGACGGCCTCAATGGCCAACGGCGAGCGATTCTTCACTGCCACGCTCTGACCCACATCCAGCCGACCCATCTCTTTGGCCAGCTGCCAGCCATATTCGATATCCTGCCAGTCGGCCGAGGTCGGCTGCGCGGCGGTCAGGCAGGCGGTTTTGACCAGCAGCTCAGGCACATAGTCGGTGGCCGGTTTCATCTGGATGCCTCCGCGATTGAAGGCGTCGACAATCGCCCCCAGCAGGCTGTCGTCCTGCCAGCTCTTGCGGCGCGAGACGAAGTGCGGCCAGTAGGTCCGCAGCCCTTGCCAGTCGGGCAGATGGGCCAGCCAACTGAAGCGTTCGTAGAGCACGACCTTGTGGATCTTGCCGGCCATCGTGGCTTGCGAGACTTTGTGGCGGCGAAAGAAGCGGATGACCCGGCCGATCTTGCCGAGCCCGATCCAATCGAACTCGTCGCACAGCTCGGCCAGCGCCGGGTCGGCATGATCCTTGATGCCCAGGCAGACGACCTGCGCGCCTTGTGCTTTGAGCGCGGCGGCCACGACCAGCGGATAGCGACCCCAGCCGGCGATCAGGCCGATCCTGACGATCGGCGGCGCCGGGTCAACGCGCCGCGTAGTGACCTGGCCATCATCCGGCGCGGCGTAGGGGGCGGAAGCCCGGGTCGTCGAATTGGAAAAAGTAAAATGCACCATACGATTCCGCGCGGGTCACATCTAAGAGCAAACGAAAAGCGATCGGACGAGATCAGGCCGCTTGCTGACCGGGAGCCTGGGGACCTTGCTGCTGACGCTCCAGTTTTTCGACCGTGTTGCGCAGGGTCCTCAGCTGGCGGCGCATGTCAGGCAGCTTGGAGATGGCGGCGAACTGGATCTTTTGCTCGCGCTCGGGAATGGCGGGGCAGCCAAACACATGGGTATGCGCCGGGACGTCGGCGCTGACGCCGGCCTTGGCGCCCAGCACCGCGCCTTCGCCGATGCGGACGTGGTCGCGCACTCCGACCTGGCCCGCCATGACCACGTAGTCGCCGGTGGTGGTGCTGCCGGCCACGCCGACCTGCGAGCAGATCATGTTGTGCCGGCCGATGCGGCAGTTGTGCGCGATCATCACCATGTTGTCGATCTTGGTGCCGTCACCGATCACGGTCGGCCCATAGGTGCCGCGATCGACGGTGGAGGCTGCGCCGATCTCGCAATCGGCGCCGACGTCGACCCAGCCGAGCTGCGCGCTGAGCTGATGCGCGCCGTCGATAAACTTGTAGCCAAAGCCAAAGCCGCCCAAGACGGCGCAGGCGTGGACGATCGAGCGGGCGCCGACCTTCGTGTTTTCATAGAGCACGGCGTTGGGGTACACGGTCACGCCAGCGCCCAGGCGGCAACCGGCCATGATCCGCGCGCCGGAATGAATCGTGGAGCCGGGGCCGATCTCGACGTCGACATCGATCATCGCGCCGGGATGCACGTCGACGTCCGTGCCCAGCCGCGCCCCGCGATGGACCGCGGCCAACGGGCTGACACCGGTGCGCGGTCGCGGACGCGGCGGGCGAAAATGGGTGACGATGGCCGTGAACGCGCGGTGCACGTCTTCCACCACGATCGCCGGCATGGTCAGCGAGGCCAGCGGAAAGTTACGCGGCACGACGGCGGCCCGGGCGCGGCCCGCGGCCAGGCGGTCGGCCTTCTCGACCTTGTCTACCAGCGTGATGTCCACATCGGTCGCGTCCGTGAGCGTGGCGGCGCCGGTCAATTCGACCGTGCTATCGCCAACGATGTCGCCGCCCACCAATCGCGCCAATGCCGCCAGGCTCGTCGGCATATCGGAATCCTTTCCGTCATGGACCGCCGGAGAGATAACTTCTGCCTGGAGTACCAGGTTTTGGACCTGCAATACCAGGCGCATTCAGACCTGAAACGCCGGGCATCCATCGCACAGGCACTTCAAGGGGTCCGAAATTTACCGCCGACGCGCCGCTTGAGCAATAGCAGGGCAAAGTGCTAGCAGTATTACCCTCGCCCGCAAACGCGGGAGAGGGTCGCTTGCGTAAGCAAGCGGGGTGAGGGCAAGCGTCACCCTTCAACGTCGCACATGGAGTCGCGCAATCTGCCTCCGGGGTGGCCCAGACGCCGCTGGGGCCTCGGTACCGAAGGAGCTCGAGGTTCGGCAGCGTTGCCTGGAGGTCAAACTTGCTACACAGCCTCGTGTGTCTGGGCCACCCGGCGCCGTCGAGCGCACGTCGACTCCTCTCAAGAAGAATACGCATACGATCAGCACGGCTATTTCTCGACTCGATTCGCTCTGACGTCACGACCTTTATGCAGAATCAGGCCGGTGGGCACGGCGTCGTTCTCGGCGCGAAACACGAACGTGACTTGACCTCGGTCGGGCGCAATACGAAAAGATGTATTCGACTCGGGAATCAGCGCTGCCACGGGCTGTCCTGGGTTTTCTACCAAGAGCACTCCGTCGCCACGCCTAACGTCGAACTTGACGGTTGAGTCTTGTTCCGGGCTATAGGTGCCAACCATTTTGTCGAGTTGTTCGTTGGTCAACGGAACCCTGGTATCCCAGCTTGATCGCTGCTCGCCAGCGCGAATGCTGTCCAGGGTTGGGCTCGCCCTAAAAAACTCCGCCAGCGGTCGTGACTTCGTTGAACCGTTGTCTAACTCCTTTCGCAAGTTCAAGACGACCGACTCTTCATAGTTAGCGAGATTGTAGAGATGAACGGTACGATTCCTCAGGTCAAAGATATTCGAATACGAGGTAAAGGCGCCGGGACCCCGTTGATGAACCGCGTTTAGGACCGCGGCCACACTGCTAGGTTCGGTATTCATCAAGGCGCCGAGCATTTGCTCGGCTTTAACAAATCTCTGACATCGGTACCCGGACGCTTCCAAGGGAGTGTTCGTCGCGAGCAAGTGATCGGATGAGATGCGCGTAATCGAAATACCGGAATCCGGCAGCCAGGCGACGACGGCGGCATCTCCTATCGCGTCCGCAAAGAGAAACTGGCCTCCGCCAAGATGCCGACAGTTGTATTTGTCGAAATACAGCAGCGCTTCCTCCACGCTTTGACACTCATTCATGATCTTCTCGATCAAGTTCTGCGGAGTCTCTTTGCTTGGGTCGGCTTTCCAAGGCACTTTTTGAAGCGCCATCGCATCGAACGCTAGCCCTTTTTCGTTCATGCTTCCTTGCGCGAATCGGTCGTCAAAACCGAGGTTGACGCGACCGAACCGTCCCTTCGCTGCGGGGACAAACCAAATAAATCCCGGTTTCGTAAAATCTTCGTTGTTGCAAAAAAAGACCTTGCCGTCACGCACGACGCAAAAGGCCGAGCAGGCGAACACCTTTGTCGCTGAGCACCCGATGAGGGCTGCCGCAAGCACGGAGAACGCGAAACTGAATTGTCGCATGCTGCGAGACTCCATTCATAGGGATGTCGCTGTGGGCATGCCGCGGATGATAGGAAATCAACGGTTGAACCGCCAAGGCCAATGGGAGCAACGGACGCTCGGCCAATGAATCCCGAGCCCGCCGAGATCTACCCTACACGCATGCCCTACTGAATCGTGGTAGTTGGCAAGTGGCTGCTCGGGAGAGGCTGCTGATTCACCCGTGTTGGCGGGTGGCTCAGACGCCGCAGGCGTCCGGGTACCGAAGGTGCAAGAAGTTCGTCGACGTAGCTCAAGTTTGATCCCGCCGCGCAACGTCTTGTGTCTGCGACACCCAAACACGCGCCGTGCCTTGGCCACCCGTGAATCCGTGGGCATCAACAAATTGAAGAGCAATGTCGATTTGTGCGCCGCGTTGTTCGTCGTGCAGTACAAGCCGACGTTCTTCACCCGCGTGGCGGTCAACGTCGCCCGGGGGGCGTTCGTCGACAGCGAGCCGACGAAGATCGTGACCTATTCCGACGGCACGGTTTACATCCACCTCGGCGGCGGGCCAAGTTCGGGAGCGCTGGCGGGTCAAGCCTCAGCAATAGGCGGTGTCGTCACTGCCGCCAAGGCTGGAAAAATCTTCCAAGAATCGGTCGATGAGATCCTCGACGCCCTGTTCGAGGAGATGACCGGTTCGCCGATCGGTCCGTCGGGCTTCAAGCCAAGGAACACTTCGCCGGGCGCTCCGCGGATATACTGGAAGAAGGTCGCGTATTTCGAAAAGTATAAGGTCTACCAGCGGGATGACTTGATTGATCCGAAACGAGTTGATACTCAAGGCCGCACTAACCTACAACGCATGAGAATGGGTTTCTCGCCAATTGGCCCCGATGGTAAGCGGCTTGTGTTACACCACATAAATCAAGCGAATGAAGGCCCCCTCGCCGAGATGACTGAGACCTTTCACACAAAAATTGGAAAAGTCATTCATATTGATCGGCGCGCAGCGTCGCAGATTGATCGTCGGACATTTGACGACGAAAGAGAACGTTATTGGATGCAACGGGCTAAAGATTTTGAGGAACAACTATGAGTCTCACTGACGTAGATGCTGCATTGCAACTAATCCGAGACGCGCCGAAATCGCTCGTAAGCGGCCCCCGCGACGAGTCACTAATTCGACGGGCGGAAAGCGCGCTGGAGATCGTTTTCCCGCCGAGTTATCGACGGTTTCTGTTGGCAGCCGGTTACGTGGGAATTCGAGGGCGCGAGTTCTACGGTGTGTTTGAAACTGATTTTGTCAACTCTAGTGTGCCTGACGCCATTTGGCTCACTCTCAATGAGCGACGTGTTTCGAACTCTCCTCGCCCACTCGTATTTGTCGGTGACACAGGCTACGGCAGCTTCTACGTGCTCGACACTGCCCGGCGAACGCCTGGTGGCGAATGCCCCGTGGTCGAATGGTGGCCGGGGTCGGGGGATGATACGGCCGATTGCAAAGTGATCGCCGAAGACTTCGGCGCGTTCTTTCTGATGCTGGTTCAGGAAGCGTTGCAGCCGGACGATCAGAGCCGCGCGGACTGATTTCCTGAGCACGAGACAAGTGCCCAGCGCCGCGCAGCCTCTTGTGACGGCAATGCGCTTGGGATAATTGCTCGCAACTCGACACCGCTCCCTCACCCGGCTTGCTCGCGCAAGCCACCCTCTCCCGCGTTGCGGGCGAGGGTTGTGCGCGACTTTGCACCCCAGCAACGCCGCCTCACCCGCGCGGGATGATGTGGAAGTCCAGGCCCAGCACGAACAGCATCAGGCTCAAGATGAACACAAAGCCCAGGTAGTGGAAGGCCACCACGACCTTTTCGCTCACCGGGCGGCGGAGGATGCCTTCCAGGATCAGGAAGACCATGTGCCCGCCGTCCAATAGCGGGATCGGCAGGAAGTTGACCACGGCCAGATTCGCGCTCAACAGCGTGAGGAAGATCAACAACTGCGAAACACCCTCGAACGCCGCCGAGCCGGCTGCTCCGGCGATCGTCATGGGCCCGCCCAGCACGAAGGGTGAAACCTGCGTGCCGATCTTGCGGAGGAACATGTAGACGTGCAGCACGGCGTCGACCGTCTCGCGTCCGCCCAGCGAGGCGGCTTGCCCCAGCGAGTCGGCCTGAGTGATCGTGTATTCTGAGGCGTTGAGCAATCCCCGGTCGGCAAAGTACCAGTCCTCGGCATCGACCAGGTCGAGCGTGGCCGTGCGGCCGTCCTTGAGCGAGAGTTTCACGCGGCTCCCCTCAGGCAACCATTGCAGTTGCGCGTTGAAGAACGGCCAGTTGGGCGTCTCCTGGCCAAACTCGATCGGCTTGGGCTCGTTGACGATCGCTTCGGTTTCGTCCTGCTTCTTCTCGTCGGCGTCCTTCTTGACCGGCGGCAAGATCACCTCGGCGCTGACGATCTCGTCGTTCGGCGCCAACAGCGCCACGTTGGCCGCTGCGCCGTCCTTGGTCAACTCGGCGCGGGCCGCGGGACTGTCCTTGTCGGTCTGCTGCACGATGTTCAAGACCTTGTAGGCGATGCCCAGCGCCGGCACCGAGACGGGGCTGCCTGGCATCTCGGCGTCTTCGCTCCAGGCCGGCTCGCGCAGCGTGACCTCTTTCTCCAGCTTCTCGTCCTCGCCCGAGGGTCCCTCGCGCGAGATGCCGATCTTGACCACCTGACCGGCGCGGCGGCGGAGTTGATCGGGCAGTCGCAATGGATCGCCCGGCGCGTCGCCGTCGATCGAAGTGATAAAGTCACCTTCGCGCAGTCCGGCCGCGGCGGCGGGTGAATGATCCTGCACGGCCGTGACCTTGCCCATCTTCATCACCAGGCCCAGGGTTTTCATTGGCCGGGCGGGCACCTCGATGGTCACTTGCTCGCCACGCGCAGGCTCGGCGCCCTTGGAATCCACGCTCTTGGGCGCATCGGCCGGCGCGGCGCGCTCGACGACGAACGTCAGCGGCTGATCGGGATGCCGGGCCAACGCCGCCACCAGGTCGGCATAGCCGCGGATCTCGGTCTCACCGACCTTGATAATAGTGTCGCCCTTTTCAAACTTGCCCGTCTTGGCGGCCGGCGTGCCAGCGACCGTGGGCTTACTGTCCGAGAGCTGCGTGGTCCGCGGTTGCACGACGCCGATCGTCGGCCGCAGCCGCTTCTTGTCGGGATCGGGCCGCACGTTGACCCAGAAGGGTTTCTCGACCCCTTCGCGTTTGATTTCAAAGTCAACGCCGCGGTCGAGGTCGCCCAGCGCCACGACGTTCATCAGGTCGCGGAAGCGCAGCGGGCGGTCGCCCGAGTCGTTGATGCCCACGATCTGGTCGCCAGGGTGGATGTCGGCGCGCCAGGCGGCTTCGCCAGGCAGCACGGCCGAGACACCGCAGGCCATGTCCTTCACACCGATCAGGTAGGCCGCGCCGGCCATCACAAATGCGAAGATGATGTTCATGATAACGCCGGCCGAGATGATCGCCATCCGCTGCGGCACGCTCTTGGCCAGGTAGCTGCGCGGGTCGACGGCATAGACCTCGCCGTGCGGGCCCGAGACCGGCTCGGCCGGCAGGTCGCCCGAGGGGACATGAATCGTTGAGCGTTCGCGCTCAGCGGCGGCGCGGCCGGGGTTGTCGTCCTGGCCCAGCATTTTCACGTAACCGCCTAAGGGGAGGATGCCGATGCCATACTCGGTCTCGCCCCACTGAAACTTGGCGAGCTTCAGGCCATAGATGTCGAAGCCGAGATAGAACTTCTCGCACTTCACGCCGCACCATTTGGCGACCAGAAAGTGGCCAAGCTCGTGAACGAAGATGACCATGCCCAGGCCGAAGGCCACTTCGAGAATGACCACCAGCAGGTGCAGGTTCCAAGTGATTGCCATTAGATGCAGGCCCAACGCATTACCTCCTGACGGGCCCAGCGGTCGAGCTCGAGCAATTCGTCGAGCGACGGCTGGGGGTCGAATGAATGTTGTGCTAAAACCGCGCGGCAACTGGGCACGATATCGGTGAACCGCAGGTGCCCCGCGCGAAACTCGGCCACGGCGGCCTCGTTGGCCGCGTTCAACACGGCGCCAGCCGTGCCGCCGCTCTTGGCCACTTCCAATCCCAACTGCAGCGCCGGAAAACGATCCATGTCCGGCGGCTCAAAGTCCAATCTTAATGTCTCGCTAAAGTCCAGCCGCGCCGCCACGCACGCGGTCCGCCGCGGATAGGTCAGGGCATACTGGATCGGCAGCTTCATGTCCGGCGAGCCGAGCTGGGCAACGATCGAACCGTCGACAAACTCGACCAGCGAGTGCACGATCGATTGTGGATGCACCACCACGTCGATCTGCTCGGGCTCGAGGTCGAACAGCCAGCGGGCCTCGATGATCTCCAAGGCCTTGTTCATCATCGTGGCCGAGTCGATCGTGATCTTGGGGCCCATCTGCCAGGTCGGGTGCTTGAGCGCGTCGGCCGGCGTCACTTCGCTCAATTGTTCGCGGGTGAACTGGCGAAAAGGACCCCCGCTGGCGGTGAGAATGATGCGCTTGACCTCTTCGCGCCGACCGGACTGCAAGCACTGAAAGATCGCGCTGTGCTCGCTGTCGACAGGCACGATCCGGGCCTGGGTCTTGGCGGCCAGCTCGGTGACCAGCGGCCCGGCGACGACCATGGTCTCTTTGTTGGCCAGGGCCACGGTCTTGCCGGCGGCCACCGCGGCCCACGTGCCCCGCAAGCCGGCGCTGCCGACGATCGCCGCCACGACGATATCGATGTCTGGGTGTGACGCGATCTCTTCCAAGCCTGCGGGTCCAACGAGCAATTTCACGTCTTCGGGCAATCGCGACCAGTCCTGGGCCGCCGCGGCCACGGGGTCGGAGGCCACGACCCAGCGCGGTCCGACCTCGACGGCCTGGTCCACCAGCTGGTCCAACTTGGCGTGCGCCGACAGCGCCCCGGCTTGCAAGCTGTCGGGCAATGAGTCGATCACGGCCAGCGCACTGCAGCCGATGCTGCCGGTCGAACCCAGGACGGCCACGTTGGCGGTTGCGCGGGACATGAAGCTCGCTGGGGTACGGTGGTGCGGATGCTGCCGGCTGGGACGATTGGCGTCGATCGCGGGGGCGGCGGGGTGGTTCGATCGGGCCGCGCCTCGCAGTGGGTCGCGGCGACGGTCGCCCCTCACGCTGGCGCTGGTCGATTCGACGGACAATTCGACGCCGCCGCGGGCATTTTTGGGGCAAAACTGTATTCTAAGGCTAAACCGCCGATCTTCACAACCCGAGCCCGCGCGACCTGAGGTCGCCGTCGCTAGACCATCACTCGACCGTGGGGTCTGAGGTGGGGTTCGTTGTTTTTCGCAAATGTACGTCATACTATGAACAGGTGACCACGATCGGTCCCCCCTGAGCGGCGAGCGCTTTCGTGAGCTTCGCCGCTGTTTCGTTGGAAAGACCCCGGCGGTCTCTCCCTTATCCACTGGCCCATCCCGCCTGTCAAAGAGCCCCGTTTCGATGAAAAACGATCGCGATTCGCTTCGCCGAGCTTCCGATAAGAAGTCGACCTCGTTCAATAACAACATCGTCTGGTTCCTGTTGATCCTGGGCGTGTTGACCTTCTCGGCGGTGAGCCTGCTGACCAGCGGCAACGAAGAGAAGCTGCAATACTCGGACCTGCTCGAGCTGGCCAAGGTCGCCGATGGCAAAAGTGGCAATGCCTGGATCGACGTGCAGAAGGGGACTCCCGAAAAGATCCAGAAGATCCGCTACAGCGAGCCCAGCGACCTCAAGATCGGCAGCTACGAGGTTACCGGCAAGATCACCAAGCAGCCGCTTGACGAAAAGGCTGAAGCCAGCGGCCCAGTTGAGAAGGACCTCGTCTTTAGCGCCAACCTCAAGCCGATGGACAACCGCCTGGCCCAGTTGCTGGAAGAGAAGGGCATCCGCTTTGACAATTCCGACCGACCCAGCGCCATCACCTCGTACGTGCCGATGCTGATCGTGACCGGATTGTTCGTCGTGTTCATCTTTTACATGATGCGGCGGCTCGGCGGCGCGGGCTCGCCGATGGCCTTTGGCCGCAGTCGCGGCAAGATGTATGCCCAGGAAGACCTGGGCGTAACGTTCGAGGACGTGGCCGGCATCGACGAAGCGGTCGAAGAGCTGCGCGAGGTGGTCGAGTTTCTCCGCACGCCAGAGAAGTATCAGATCCTCGGCGGACGCATTCCCAAGGGACTGCTGCTGGTGGGTCCGCCGGGCACGGGCAAGACCCTGCTGGCCAAGGCCATCGCCGGCGAGGCCGGGGTGCCGTTTTTCAGCCTCTCGGGCTCGGACTTCGTCGAGATGTTCGTCGGCGTCGGCGCCGCGCGGGTCCGCGACATGTTCCAACAGGCCGAAGCCAAGGCCCCTTGTATCATCTTCATCGACGAGCTGGACGCGCTGGGCAAAACCCGCGGCTCGAGCATCGTCGGCGGTCACGACGAGCGCGAGCAGACGCTCAATGCACTGCTGGTCGAGATGGACGGCTTTGACTCTAACAGCGGCGTGATCGTGCTGGCCGCGTCCAATCGGCCCGAGACCCTGGACCCCGCGCTGTTGCGACCCGGCCGCTTTGACCGCCACGTGCTGGTCGACCGGCCCGACGTCCGCGGGCGCGAGGCGATCTTGAAAGTACACGTGCAAAACGTCAAGCTCGACGAAAGCGTAAACCTGAGCGAGGTGGCCGCGATCACCTCGGGCTTTGTCGGCGCCGATCTGGCCAACCTGGTCAACGAGGCGGCCCTGCTCGCCGCGCGCAAAGGCAAGAGCGCCGTCGGCATGGACGAATTCAACGACGGGGTGGAACGGGTCACCGCCGGCCTGGAGAAGAAGCAGCGGATCATCCATCAGGACGAAAAGCTGCGCGTGGCCTACCATGAGTCGGGCCATGCCCTGGTCGCCTACAGCCTGCCCAACACCGACCCCGTGCACAAGGTTTCGATCATTCCCCGCGGTCTCGCGGCGCTGGGCTATACCTTGCAGCGGCCCGAGGGAGATCGCTACCTGATGACCCAGGGAGAATTGGAAAGCCGCATCCAGGTATTACTGGCCGGCACCTGCGCCGAGGAGATGGTCTTCGACGACGTCTCGACCGGCGCGCAAAACGACCTGGAGCGGGCCAGCGCCATCGCTCGCAGCATGGTGATGGACTACGGCATGAGCGGCATGGGCCGGGTGAACTATCGCGAGAGCTCGCGCAGCCCGTTTCTGGCCACCGGCGGCGACTTCCAACGCGAGCACGGCCACAGCGAGCAGACCGCCCGCGAGATCGACGAAGAGGTGCGGCGGATCATCGACGAGTCACTGGAGAAGGTGCGCCACATCCTGGAATCAAGAATGGCGTCGCTGCGGGCCTTGAGCGCCCGATTGATCGAAAAGGAAGTGATCGACTCGGACGAGCTAAAGAGCATCATCGAGGCCAACAGCCCCAGCCCGCTGATCGTGCCCGGCACCGACGCCGAGCGCAAGCGCGCAACCGTGAGCGAAGCGGCCGAGCGCAGCGACGACAAGCCGGCGGCGGAGAACGCGTAGCGGCGTGGGCGATTGAGATGAGGTCACGCATGGCCAGTGCGTGGTCCGTCGCAAATGTGTTACCGCCAACCCCTCAGGTCGTCGGCCCGAACTCTTTTGGATGGGCGCGGACGAACTCGAACAAGAGCGCCGTCAGGTCGTCGGGATACTCATAGAACTCGGCGTCCAGCGACTCGAGCCGGTCGATGGTCTCTTTGTCCAGGTCTTCCAGCATCGCCTGCCGCGCGTCTTGATCCTCGGGCAATGGCTCGGGCGAAACGGCCCGGAGCGCCTGCTCTGCGATCTCGGCCGTCGACGTCGCGCCAACTCGGCCTAGCGCATGCGGCGCGAAGTTTGCGGTCTCGCCGGCCGAGTTCAGGAAATACTGATGAAAGCCTCCGTTGTTGACTTCGCCCTCCAATGCCCAGATCGCGGAGAACACGCGTTGCGGTTCCGACTGATCGGCAAAGTCGCGGACGCCAAAATCGGTCCGGTCGCTTGTCGAGAGCTCAATCAGGTAGGCGTTTTTGTCCAACATGGCACCTTGCGCGGGGAGATTTTGAGATCAATTCTAAACGGTACCAGAAGCAAAGTATCCGAACCAGATGAAGTAGGCGCCCCCTGCCAGGCAGGCGACCAGGACCACGTTTAAAAAGCCCGCCTGAACGAGGAGCTTTGCTTTGGTCGCCATGACGCGCGGGAAGAGCATCAGCGCCGTGGCCTTGGCCATTCCGCCCCAGGCCATGATGTGAATCATGATCGCGGCCACGCTGGAGGTATCCGAATACGTCACTGCGATCGCGGCGCACGCCATGAACAGGGCGATGGGAAAGAAAGAGAAGGCCACGGTGGTGACCTCGCGATCCAACCCTGTAAGCATCTCCAGGAAGTGCTTTCGATCCAGCAAGATGGATAGCGCCCGAATGACGAGCAGCGGGCCAACCACTTTCGAGAACAACACCGTGAAATCCATGCTGCCCTCGCTGGCCAAGTGTCACGCGCCGATTGGCGGCGCGTCGGGGGTTGCCATTGGTGGCGCCGCCGGTGGGTCGGGTCGCAGCGTGCCTTGAATACGGATGCGTCGCTGGCCGAAGTCGCGGGTGATCGTGAACTCCACCCGGCCCAGGCCTTCGAGCTGAATGCTGTGCGTGAGCGGGCTGCGATTGCCGGGTTCGATTGTCGACAGGCTGCTCATCCGGACGTTGGGCAGCGTTTGCACGACCGCCAGCGCGTACCGACCGGCCGATTTTTCATAGTCGCGCTTGAGCCGCAGGCTCATCACCGACCGCCTGCCATCCGCCAACTGAGCGATGTAGTTGGCCGCGCCTGCCAACGGAAGTTCGACCTCAGGCACGTCGCCCGCGGCGCCGATCTCGACGAATCCGAGTTCTTTATACAACGCCAGCTCGGGTTGCCGCTCGGCCAGCTGTTCGTCGCCCAGCGACTTGGCCATGCCTTTGATCTGCCCCGTGATCTGCTGCGGATCGCTTTCGCAAGGCGCCAGCGCGACGGCCTTGAGCAAGTCCGCCCGGGCAGCGTCGTCCTGTTTCATCACGTGGTGCAAGCGGGCCGAGGCCAACCACAACGGGGCGTCGCGAACTGGCTCGGCAGCGAGCCGCTCAATTACGGCCGCACTATCGGCCGAGCTAGGAAGATTCTGGAACAGCAAGATCGTCTCTAGCGGCGCGGCGGAAGCAACCAGCGCCGACACGGCCCGGTCGCGCTCCGAATCCGAGATCGACTCTGTGTATCGCACATAGAATGTGGTCGACTGGGGCGGCGCGACCGCTTTGGTTGACGCGGGGTTTGAGATCGAAATGCCGGCGTCCTCTAAAAACACGCTCAACCGACCGTTGGCGAGCGAGGCTTGCAGTTGTTGCGGGTCTTCGTTCCCGGCAGGATTGCACTTCCAATCAGCCGCCTCCAGCCGCGGACGCAGCTCGGCCACCACCTCGGCCAACGGGCGATCGGTCTTGCATTGCCAGACGGTCTCGTTGGGCTGCATCAGCGCTCGACCCGAGAATAGCACGCGGGGCGACAATCCCGCCAGTGGCAGCTCGGGCGGTGCGTGGTACGCCGGATAGAAATCGTCGGGCAGCTCGGGCAGCCGCCCGAACTTGTCCACCCACTGGTTCAATTGCTTGACCAGCGCCCCGGCCAATTGCTTGCCAATGTCCTCGGAGACAAGCTTGTACTTGGCCGCAGACGAGGCCACCGCGAGCATCGTCGATTGATGGTCCAGCACGCAGTGCCAGGCATACTCCAACCGCGGCGGCGTGAGATGGTTGATGGTAAAGGTATTGTCTCGCACCAGCGAGGTTCCAACCGTGAGCCGGAACTTGGCTTTGACCTGATGATTGGCGAGCCCCGACTCTTCCAGGTCCACCATTCGCAACGTGACGAACACGTCGGGGGCGACGTCGCCGGTCTCGGTCGGATAGCCGGGGGGCAGATAGTCGACCTCCTCGGCGAATCGCAAGGCTTTGAATTCTTGCACCAGGCAATTGGCGACCCGCTTGGCCAGCACGTGCGAGCTCTGGCCCAGGATCAGGATGCGGTTGCAGGCCAGCCGCGACGGATCGTTATGCGCCTCGCTGGTGGAGGCGATCAGTGAGTTGTTGGCTTCCATGCGGCCCGTCTGCGCGGCCGGTCTCGGCACGCGGCGGCCGTTGCCGGTGACCAGGTCAAAGTCGCCATCCTTGCCGCGGACCAGCCGCACCGGACCTTGCGAGACGTCCGGCGGAAATGCATACCAGGCCACGAGGCCCAGGCCCGCCACGATCGCCGCGATAGCGACCAGGCGGCGGCTAAAGCGGGCCAGGACACCCGGCGGCACATGCTCGAAGGCAGGTTCCATGGCGCAAAGACCCAAAGCCAAGGTTCGTCGAAACGCCGCGCGGGTTTTATTATGGCACGCGGCGGTGAGCGGGGAAAGCGCGCCGGGCGAGCGTCCCATTCGGATGCCACGGCTGGCTCGTCCAACCGAGTGCCGTGTCGACAACGCCTCGCCGGGAAAGCACTGCTGGACAAGCCAGCAGTGGCACCCAGCACCGAGGCAGGCTATTTGCCGGCGGACAACGCGCGGACCTCGTCGGTCTCAAGCGCTCGGGCGTAAAAGTGAAAATCGGCGAAGCGCGCCGGCAAGTACTCGTCGCCCGTGTGGTGCGGATTTCCTCCCAACGCGATGTCGGTCGCCGAGGTTATCGGCGCCGTGGGTACCAGCATTTCTGCCCGGGGCATGCCGTCAACGAACAGCCGAACCCGAGCGCCGCCTTTGACCACGGCCAGATGGTGCCAGCGATTGGGCTCGACCGCCACCGCCTGGGTCGATCCGCCGCCGCTGGGCGATTCGCTCCGAGCAAACAGCTTGCCCTTGTCCAAGCAGAGCCGCAGCGGGTCGTCGGCCGAGCCGCACCAGGCGCTGGCCACTTGCTGCACATGTCCGGCGCGCGGGGCCAGGAACGCCGACTCATCGATCCGCGCGCGGACCGCCAGCGTGTAGTCTTCGGTGGGGAATCGCGTCAACGCATAGCGCAGCAATCCCTGTCGGCCGTCGACCTCGACCGCACCGGCCGGCCGATTGTCGGGACCCTCGGCCGCTTGCCAGCCGCGCGCTTCGGCCAGACGGCCATAGGTCGGGTCGATGTTGCCCGCCAGCGGCGCTTCGATCACCGTGCCGTCGCCCCGCTCGCCGAACGGCGTCAGCGCCACGTCGGAAATCGGTGGCAACTGCGGATCGATCTGAAAACTCTTGTAAGGCCACGTGCTCTCGGTCTCGCCGTGCAGACCCACGGCCACCAGCTTCCAGTAATAGGTCACGCCGGGCTGGAGCGACGCGAGCGATTCGGCCGGCACCACCATTTGCTCGCCGGTCGCTTCGCCATAGGTCACAAGCGGCTCGGCACACTTGGCATCGCGCGCAATCACGAGGCGATGCTTCCGCTCGGCCCGCTCGGCGGTGACGGGTCGTCGCCAGCGGACGATCATTCGACCCGAGGGCACCCGCGCGCCGTCGGCCGGCAGCCAGGCGACCGGCGCTGGCGGGGCCTGGTTCTGGGCAGGCAGCCACGAGCGGTAGCGCGTGCCCCCGGCGCCCGCGCTGGCATAGTCGCGCAAGGTCAGCGTCTTCGCATCAGGTTCACTTCCGACCGCCATGTTCAATAGTAGCCAAGGTCGACCGACGCCGTTGTGCTTTGCTGAATCGCTCGCGACCACTGCGGTCAGCGATTGCATGTCGACCGTGGGTATCGCATCCTCGTCGAACGGGTTATCCGCCTGGTCGAAGGCCAACAGCAGCGGCCCGCGATAGAGTGAGACCCGGCCGGCCGCGTCCAGGTCGCCGGCGACGGCCCGCAGCGCCATGTCGAGCTCCAGCTCGATCGTATCGCCCGGTTGCCAGGCCCGCTCGATCGTGCAGTAGCTGCCCGCGCGAACGTCGCTCAGCAGCTGACCGTTGATGCGCACGCTCGTCGACTTGGACCACTCGGGTATGCGCAGCGCGATGGCCAGCGGCCGGCTATTGCCGCCGGTCAGTTCGCGCAAGGTCAAAGTGACCCGGCCGGACTTTGGATAGTCGGTCTCTTGTTCCAGCACGACCTCGCGGCCGTCTGCCAGCCGCAGGCGGGTTTCGCCGGGACCATAATAGTTGATCGCCAGGCCATCGCCGGATCGCATTACGGCCCACTCGCTCAGCATGCCCAGTCCGCGCGGACCGTTGACGCTGCAGCAGTTGAGCTCGGGCGTGCCGTAGCGCGATTGAAACACGATGGCATGGGCCGAGGCCTCGCGGGTGCCGTCCATCGGCGTGCTGTAGGTCCACCAGCGGCCCGAGGGATGCTGCGCGCCGCAAACCGCGTTGTAAGTGGACAGCTCCAGCTCGTCGGCCACGCGCGGGTCGCCCGAGAGGGCCAAGGCGTCGAGCGAGATGGCCATCCAGGCGATGGTGCAACAGGTTTCGATCGGCGTGGGTTCAAAGGGATTGCCCGTGGCTTGCTCGCCCGATGAGAAGGCGCCGTTATTGCGACGATCCCACTGGCGGATGCTGGACCAGTGATGCAGGAAGGCGCGTCGGTAGCGCTCTTCGCCGGTGAGCCGATAGAGCTCGACGAGTCCTTGCAGGTCGTGCAGACTTTCCCAGCGCGGCCGCGGGGTGCGGAAGAACTCGACGCCGGCCTCGCCCGTGCGGAGGTAGTCGCCGCTAGCGGTCCAGTCCTCGACGATGCGGTCCATGAGGAGGCGATAGCGGGGTTCGCCGGTCTGGCGGTAGAGGATGCCCAGCGCGTGGATGACGGCCATGTTCATTTCGTGGCTGCCGGCGTCCAGCACCCGGCGGTTGCCGTCCAGATAGATCCGAGTCATCAGATCGGCCGCGCGGCGGCAGGTCGTTAGCGAGCGCTCATCGCCGGTCCGCTCGTGCCACATGAGCAAGGCTTGCAGGACGTGGTAGTGACCCCAGAGGTCCCAATGCGCGAGCAATCGCTGCTCGCGCGGGAAGGGGCCCAGGTAACCATCTTTGGCCTGCGCGTCGCAGACCTGGCGCACGACGTCGGCCACCTGCTGCTGGAGTGCCGCGTCGTCGACCATTCGCAAGGCCTGGATGGCCGAGATCAGGTACTTGCCCACGAACTCGCCGGCCCAGGGGACCAATTGCGGCGCGGGCTGGCGATCACGCAGGGCGAACATCTCAAGCAGGCCCGGGTTGGCCGCAGGGCAAGGGAGCAGCCAGCCATGCACGTTCGCGCCGACGCGCTCGCCGACGGGTCCGCTCAAGCGGAGACGAACGGCGGGATCAGAAGTAAGCCGCAGCGCGCCCGGCGTGGCCGGTTTTTCGGTTGCGCGTGCCGCAGGCAAGGTCGCGACCGACGCAATCGCCAGAATCAAGGCTCTGACGGCAAATGCCGAGCAACGTTCACGCGCAATGAATCGACAAGCGGACATGGCAGATGACCTCCCAAAGCAGCCAACCGGAGGGACGGAGGGCGGGAGGGCTTATGGTAGCTCGACGAAAAGGGCAGTTCCACCGGTCTGATCGGGTGAGTCAGTATTAGGCCTATGCCGTATTGTCTGTCAAAAAAGGGGACTCAGTCCGCTAAACAGACATTGCCCTGCCGGAAATGCCAATTGCAAATAGAAATGCAATAATCATCACTACGAAGAGACCGCACCCAATTCCAAAGCCCAGTAGGGCTCTTCCGCGAAGGGCACCAATCGCCGCGCACGGGGCGGCAATGCGAATAGCGTAGACGGTAAACAAAAGAACTTCTCCCGACTGTCCCTTAAGGGGAGATAAATTTGCGACCCATGCGGCAAGAGCTACGGATACCCAAAAAACCGACCACAGAATATCTCTCAGCGCGATTTGCATTTGAAATCAAAACGGGACAGGTCTAACTATTGAGCCCGAACGGCGCCGGTTCGGCTTTTTCGACGCCGGCCGCGGGGGCGAAGGTGCGGCGAATTGTTTCGCACTTACAGTGCTTAATCGCTACGCGCCGGGATTATAACCCCAGGCCGCTGGCCTGGGCTATCATGTGTGACGCCTTCAGCGTCCGAACGGCAGTGCGCAACTCGCGCAGCGCGCCGCTACTTCGTGCGATGGTCCGGCGCGTCGGGGATGGCGCCTTCCCAGTTGTAGATGCGGCGCAGGGCCGCTTCGACCGTGCTGGTGAGCTGCTGCCGGGTGATCGGCTTGGCCAGCACCGAGAAGGCCTCGGCCAGTTCGGCCTGGCGGATGATCGTGTCGTCCAAGCCGGCCGAGAGCAAAATGCACGGCATCCGCGATTTGAACTGCTTCAGTCGCTTCAGCGTTTCCAGCCCGGTGAGCTTGGGCATGTGCATGTCCAACAGAACCAGATGGACCTCTTGGCTGCGGACGATGTCCAAGGCCTCCAGCCCGTCGCCGGCCAGCAGTGTGCGAAACCGCGGCTCGAACACGCTGCGCAACGTCTCACGAAAATCGTGATCGTCGTCGGTGATCAGCAGGCTGGGAAATTCGAGTCGCATGAGAGCACAGCTTTTTCGCGGACACAGTTCTTTCGTAGACGCAGTACCTTCGCGGACACAGATTGATCGGGCCTCGCCACACATCGCGTTCTGGCCAGTGATCACGCCACGGATCAGACAGTGTGCAACTGGAATACCGTTTCGCATCCAGGTCTCGGCATGCGTCACCGCCCGTCGCGGTAAGGCCTTTAGCGGCCGACTCTTATAGGATAATTCAGACTTTACAGATAGACAGGTTGGGTGAGCTAGGAAGTGCGAATCAGAGGCGGAATTACCTGCCAAATAGGCAGAGGTTGCCGGAAAGAGAGGACGGGGGGAGACCGGGGGAGAGTGGTCAGGGGTCAGTGGTCGGTGGTCAGACGGAGAAGTAGGTCTGATGTTTTAGACGGCGGAACCGTCCAGGTTTGGCCGTTGGATCGCGCGAAAGAAAAGCCCGGGAAATGCCGGGGAAACTCGCTGCCTCGGCGTCCCCCAAACGCGGCTTGTCAGTGTCGCCCGCCCCCCTATACTACAGTGCTGACGCGTTTCGACCTCGACCTCTTGCCCTGGGCAAGCAGGCACTCTGGGAAGCAAACCCTCGTGGAAACCACGTCCGCACCACCCGCTACCGCCGTTGACCTCACCCCCTCGTTTCTGGTCCGGCACCAGTTCATTATCTACCGGTTGTTCAGCCTGGCCGGCCTGATCCCCATCGGGGCTTATATGGTCGTGCACCTGCTGACCAATGCCACGATCTTAAACGGTCCGGGCGCCTTCCAGGAAAACGTCGACCGCATCCACTCGCTGGGCGTGATGCTGTTGCCGATCGAGATCACGTTTATCTTTCTGCCGATCCTGTTTCATGCCGCGGTGGGCTGGCTGATCATCATCGGCGCCATGCCCAACACCAGCGCCTATCCTTACGCCAGCAACCTCCGCTACACGATGCAGCGGGTCACGGGCATCATCGCCTTTGTGTTCATCGTGTTTCACGTCATCCAACTGCATCACCTGGTCGGCGAACCGTTCAAGGAAATCGGCGGGGCCCAGTTTCACGCCGAGCATGCCTCGAGCTCGGCGGCGACCGCCATCGGCCCGCTGTGGATCCAGGCGTTGTACGCCATCGGCATGCTCTCGGTCGTTTATCACTTTGCCAACGGACTGTGGACCCAGGGCATCACCTGGGGCCTGTGGACCAGCGCCGCGGCCCAGCGCCGTGCCAGTTGGATCAGCGCCATCGTGGGCGTCGGCCTGGCCGTGGTCGGCTTGAGTGCCATCGGCGGCATCGCCAACACCAACGTGCCGCAGGCCACGGAAATCGAAGACGCAATGATCAAGCAGAAGGACGACGTCCAGAAGGTTCAAGAGCCGGTGGTCGAACCGCCAGCGCCGGCCGCGGGCCCGTAGCATGCCGTGCCCAGGCGGGCGATCCTTCCGCATTGCTTTAGGCCACTTCGTTCAGCTCAACACAGTCATTCCAGCGAAAGCGCGAGTTTCTCTCAGATGGCAACCAAACGCGTGATGATCGTCGGCGGCGGTCTGGCCGGCTTGTCGGCCGCCATGAAGCTGGCCGAGTTGGGCGTCGACGTGGACCTGATGAGCCTGACCCCGGTGAAGCGCTCGCACAGCGTCTGCGCTCAAGGAGGCATCAACAGCGTCAACGACGTCACCCGCCAGCAAGGCGACAGCGAGTGGCTGCATCTGGACGACACGGTCTACGGCGGCGACTTCTTGCAACATCAACCACCGGTCAAGGAAATGACCGAATGGGCGCCGCGAATCATCGACCTGATGGACCGCCTGGGCGTGCCGTTCAATCGCACGCCCGAGGGCTTTCGCGACCAGCGCCGTTTTGGCGGCACGCTATTCAAGCGGACGGCATTCTCCGGCGCCACGACCGGTCAACAGTTGCTCTATGCCCTGGACGATCAAGTCCGCCGCTGGAGCGTGGCGGGCAAAGTGAAAATCTACGAGGCCTGGGACTATGTCGCTCCGGTGCTCGACGACGCGGGGGTCTGCCGCGGCGTGATCGGCCAGGACCTGGTGACGATGGAGATTCGCAGCTTCCCGGCCGACGCGGTGGTGATCGCCTCGGGAGGTTGCGGCTTGATTTACGGTCGCTCGACGATGTCGATGGTTTGCACCGGCGCCGCCGCCAGCCGCACCTTTCAGGCGGGCGCCAAGTTTGGCAATGCCGAGTTCATCCAGGTCCATCCCACGGCCATTCCCGGCGCCGACAAGTTGCGGTTGATGAGCGAGAGCGCTCGCGGCGAGGGGGGCCGGGTGTGGGTGCCGCGCACGCCGCAAGATCCTCGCCAGCCCAAGCAGATTCCCGAGAGCGAGCGCTACTACTTCCTGGAAGAGCGCTATCCCAAGTACGGCAACCTGGTGCCCCGCGACATCGCCACGCGCGAGATCTTCAACGTCTGCACCTACGAAGGTCTGTCGGTAGAGCGCGACCGGTTGTGCGTGTACCTCGACCTGACGCACATTCCCCGCCACACGCTCGACATCAAGCTGGGCGGCATCCTCGAGATCTACGAGAAGTTCCAGGGCGTGGACCCGCGCGACGTGCCGATGAAGATCTTTCCGGCCGTGCACTACTCGATGGGCGGCCTGTGGGTCGACTACGAGAAGAGCGCATCGGGCGGACTGGTCGTGGGCTCGCCGCGCAACCAGGTGACCAACATCCCCAACCTTTACGCCATCGGCGAGTGCGACTATCAATACCACGGCGCCAACCGGCTGGGGGCCAATTCGCTGTTGAGCTGCATCTTCAGCGGCTTGATCGTGGCGCCGGGCATCGTCAACCTGATCAAGGGCGTGAAGAAGGCGGCTGCCGAAGAGCCGGCTTCGCTGTTTGATTCGGCGCGCAAGCGCGCCCAGGACGCGCACGACGCGCTGCTCAAGCGGCCCAGCGGTGGCGAGAACCCCTACCTGATCCATCAGGAGCTGGGCAACGTGATGACCAAGGCCGCCACGGTCGTGCGCTACAACAAGGACCTGGAAGCGGCCCACGAGAAAGTCTGCGAGCTGGCCGAGCGGGCCAATCGCTCCAGCCTGTCGGACACGGGGCACTGGACCAACCAGAACGTGATCTTTACCAAGTCGCTTAAGGACATGTTCCCGATCGCCAAGGCGATCCTGCTGGGCGCGTTGCAGCGCGACGAGAGCCGCGGCGCGCACTTCAAGCCCGACTTTTGCATGCCGGGCCTGGAAGCGACCGACCCGGCCGAAAAACGCCGCGAGGCCGAGCAATGGTGCGATCGCTTCGAAGCCAGCACGGCCCGCTGGCTGAAGAGCACGATCGCCACCTGCGACGCCGAAGGCAATCCGCATTTGACGTATGAAGACATCGACACCACGCTGATCCCGCCGCGGCCCCGGTTGTATGGTCTGGTCGGCGCCGAGGTGATTGAAGAAGTCTGGAAGGGTCGGCAGGCGGCCAAGGCCGCGGCGCCGACCAACGGTCCGGCCGCGCGCCCCGCGCCCAAGCCGGCCGCGGTGCACTAAGACGCGGGCATTAAGACGCGGGCACTAGCGACGTTTGCGAAACCTGACTCTCCGAAACAGTTCGACGCGCAACACCACCCACGAATAAATATGAGCGATTCGCACGGCAACGGTCACGAACAGGCCCCGCGGACTTTTGAGGTCCGCGTGCTCCGGCAGGACACGCCCGACGGCGCCAGCTACTGGGAGCGGCATCGCTTGCAGTACGAGCTGGACATGAACGTCACCAGCGTGTTGCAGCGGATCGCCGCGCAGAGCGAGACGATCGACGGCCGTCAGGTCGCGCCCGTGGCCTACGACGCCAACTGTCTGGAAGAGGTCTGCGGCAGTTGCACGATGATCATCAACGGCCGCGTGCGGCAGGCCTGCAGCGCGCTGGTCGACAAGCTGCTGGAAGATCGGGCCGATGAGATCGAACTGCAGCCGATGAGCAAGTTTCCGGTGGTTCGCGACCTGTGCGTCAATCGCCGGCGGTTGTTCCGGTCGCTAGAGAAGGTGCAGGCCTGGATTCCGGTCGATGGATACTACGACATGGGCCCCGGTCCGCGGCAGTCGACGGCCGAGCAGGAGCTGGAGTATCCGCTCAGCCAGTGCATGAGCTGCGGTTGCTGCCTGGACGCCTGCCCGCAATATGCCCACGTCGAGGTGGCGCAGCACGCGGGCGAGAGCGACGCGGACTTTCAAAAGCGCGAAAACGCGGTGTACGACATTAACTTTGTCGGCGCTGCCGGCATCAGTCAGGCGGTCTACTACAACACGCATCCCACGGGCAAGCTCAACGCCGACGAGCGGACCGACGCGCTGATGCAGCCGGGCGGCATCCAGGTCTGCGGCAACGCCCAAAACTGCGTGGCGGTCTGCCCGAAGCAGATCCCGCTAACCACCTCGATCGGCCGGGCCGGCCGCGCCGCGACCAAGCGGATGTTTACGAAGTGGTTTGATCAGTAGGGCGGCCAATCTCTGGCTGCGCGCTGACGGTCGCCGCGCGACTTGGCCGCGGTCGCCCCTCATGGCCGCGACGAAAAAAGCCTGCAATTCGCAGGTAAACGGTCGGCGAAGTCGACTCTGTCAGGGGGTCATCGCATCCCGCGCTGGAAAGTTTTGGCGTCCTCTGCCGAAAAATTCCTTGCCCCACCTTTGGACGGCGTGTACCCTAAAACCTGCGCCGTGACTGGCCTATTCATGGGCCGGCCTGCGGCACACGTCGCGATAGTTCATTTCTTGAAATGTCTTTGTCGTCTTGCCGCGCGCGGAACGCGTGGCGGGATTTGGAAGAGGCGCAACCGCGCGGGCGCTGGATCTACCGCGTGAGTGAGTGGAGGAGGATGGCGACAGCGGGTTAATTCGTTTGTTGGCGCCGCAGGGTGCGGTGCCCGCGTGGTTCAACCTGTAGGTGGACTGCTGGCCCGATGAGCCGCATCGTCTGCTACATACCGAGCTACAACGACAGCGAGCGCGCGGCCGAGAGCCTGGCCACTTGCGCCGACTGGGATGTCGTTATTTCTGACAACGCCTCCGACGAACCCCATCGCAGCCGGCTGGCGGCGCTGGCCGGCGACCGCGTGCAGGTCATCCGCCACGAGCGGCAATTGGGCCGGGTCGGCAACTGGAAGTTCTGCGTCGAGCATTTTCGCACCAGCGACGCCACCTGGATGAAGTTTCTCTCGGCCGGCGACCGCCATTTGGCGGAGTCGTTGGACGTCTTTCGCCGTGCGATTACGCGGTTTCCCGAGGCCCGCTTCTTTCTGGGCCAGATTTATCACGTGCGTGCCACGGGCCGACAGCTCTGGAAGCTGACCGAGCAACTGGTGATCCTGCCACCGGTCGACGCCATGGAAGCCACGGCGCGGCACGGCAACATCTTTCACAGCCTGATCGCGCCGTTGGTGCACGTCGACCTGGTGCGCGAGGGAGCTTCGTTCGGCGAGGACATCTTGAGCTACTGCGCCGACCTGCTGTACCTGATGAGCGTCGCCCGCCGCGCGCCGACTTATTACCTGCCGGAGCCGGTCGCCGAAATGGTGATGGCCCACCGCAAGACCTTGCAGGCCAAGGTCAACACCCTGGAAGGCTACCTGGAAGAGGGCATCTGCCGGGTCCGCGCCGCCGACGCCGTGGGCGAGCTCACCGGCGATAGGGCCCGCCGCGACGCACTGGTCGAACAGACCACGGAGCTGATGCACCAGGCCTTGGGAAGACTGCGCCAGCCGGCCGCGGCGCCGGCGGCTTCCCCGCCGCAATTTGCGCCGGCCGCAGGTCGGGCAATGGCCTGACGAGGTCGCATGAGGCCCGCTTAGCCGTGCGCGAAGCTCGCCTGACCGTAGAGCGCGGCCGGGTGGCCTGGTGGGCCGTCGCCGCCCCGTCGCATGTGACGGAGGCGGCGCTGCTCGACAAAACCGTGAGCCTTGAGCAATTCGACCGCCAGCATGTTGCTGCGCGGGACCATCACCAAGGGCGGACGCGTGTGCTCGACCTGGAGCGCGACGAGCAATAGTTGTTCAGCGACGGCCGGGCTGGTCGCTATCCAGGGGCCGACGACCGGGTCGCGATCGACCAGGTAGCCCATGAGGTGGCCGCGCGAATCTCGCGCCACGAACCAGCGCGATTGAAACTCCGGCCACATGGCGTGGTGCAACTTGGCGCGATCCGCGCCGAAGTGCGCCGCATCCAGGGCGATGACCTCAGGCAGGTCGTCGACCGTGGCTGGCCGCACGATGGCTGGTGTTGCGGGCGTTACTGCGCGCGCCGGTCGGGCGCGGACCCCGCCCAACAACTCGTAGACAAACGCCGTCGCTTCGTCGACGAAGTGCAATTGTTCATAGAGCAAGGTCCCGCGGTCGGTCGCGTCCAAGAGCGCCATCGGGCTGCCACGCTTGTCCAGCCAGGCAAGCAGATGATCCAAAAGCGCCCTGCCAATGCCCGCGCTTTGCCGGGCGGGGTCGACGGCCATCAGCCCGATGTATGCCAGGGTGCCATAGTCGACCGCGCCGACCGTGCCCAGCAACTTGCCTTGCTCCTCGGCCACCAGCACGCCGTCTGGCTGCAGCTGCAAGGTCAATCGTGCATGGGCGACGAAGCTCGACGGCCGGGCAAACGCCGCTTGCAGCAACCGGTCGGCCGCCGGCAAGTCCGTTTCTCGCATCGCACGGATCTTCACCGGACAGGCCGTGCGTTTTTCAGTCGTGATGGTGGAGCGAAACATCGACGGACAGAGACAGCCGACGAGAGCCGGAGGTTCGTTAGTCGGTAGGTCAGGCATCTGCCTGACATATGATGCAAACGAGGTTCCTGTCAGGCAAATGCCTGACCTACGAGAATGACTACATAAATTGCCACTCGCCGGTGGTTACCACGTAGATGCCCAGCAGCAGGTTGGTCACGGCGTGGGCGGCGGCGCAGTCCCAGATGTTTCGGGTGCGCAGCATCAGCCAGGTGATCAAGCTGAACCAGACGGCGGCGGCCACCATCTCCGCGGGGTGCAGCAGCACCGGCGCGATCACGCCGGCCGCCAGGGCCGCGCGGTTGACCGTGCCGAAGGGCACTCGCCACCAGTCAGGCTGGACGAAGTAAGGCATCACGAACCCGCGTAAAAAGAACTCCTCGATCACCGGCACGATGGCCGCCAGGCCCACCAACCGCACGGCCAGAAAGGCATAAGCCAGGGTCGGCCGGTCGGCCAGTTGCTCAAGCGGATTGTACGCGGCGCGTTCCCCCAGCCCGAGCACGCTATCCAGGCCCAGGGGTCCCAGCACGGTCTGCTCGATCCGCAGCTTGCAAAGGCCAATCCAGACCACCACGCCCACGGCGCCGACCAGCGCGGCCAGTGGCGACACGCGAAAGCGAAACTGCCGATAGCCGGGCAGCAGTGCCAGCATCGTGGCCACGACCAACGCGAGCTTCGCTGTGTAGACGATCGGGTAGCTGGCATAGTCGATCGAGACCACGCCCAGGTTCAGCGGATTGTCGGGCGCCGGTTCCAACGAGTTGGCGACCATGTAGACGGCAAATGGCAGGATGAACACGGCCCAGGGATAGCGGCCGGCCAGCGAGTCGGCCGGCGGCTGCACTGCGTCGCCGGCAAACGTGAGCGGCGCGTGAGCGGACGGGTTGTCGGCAGGGTCGGGACTGGGCGGGGGTTGGTTCATGCCGTGAAAAGCTAGTTTTGCCAACGAGATAAGTCAAACCACGCGCGAGCGGCCGTCAAACCAAACGGGGTGCGAGTGCGTAGTATCGCAGGGGGCGTGCCAGCGGCCAGAGTGTGCCAAATTCGCGGTTTAGCGAAGGTTTTCGCGTAATTTGGCCTTTGCCGGCTGCCGATGTCTACGTAAGATGAAGTGCTAGACCATCCAGCACCACGGCCCTTCCTGGCGGCGCTTTAGGCGGTTGGCGGACTGCTTACAGCGGTACGATCCCCTTAGTTTTTTGTGGACGCGACCGGTGCACCGTTTGCGCCGGCCTGTTTGACACCCTAGTTTGATCGCGACGTTCGAGGCTCTCATGGACATGACCAAGCTGCGTAACATCGGTATTTCGGCCCACATCGACTCGGGTAAAACCACCCTGAGTGAGCGCATTTTGTACTATGCCGGCCGTATCCACCGCATCAACGAGGTCAAAGGCGGCGGCGACGGCGCCACCATGGACTACATGGACCTGGAGCGCGAGCGCGGGATCACGATCACCAGCGCCGCCACCACGGTCGAGTGGGAAGGCCACACGATCAACCTGATTGATACCCCCGGCCACGTGGACTTCACGGTCGAGGTCGAGCGCAGCCTGCGCGTTCTGGACGGCGCCATCCTGGTGCTGTGCGGCGTGGGCGGCGTGCAGTCGCAATCGCTCACCGTCGACCGCCAGATGAAGCGCTATCACGTGCCCCGGCTGGCGTTCATCAACAAGATGGACCGCATCGGCGCCAATGCCGAGAAGGTCGTCGCCCAAGTTCGCGAAAAGATGGGCTGCGACGCCGTGCTGATGCAGTGGCCCATCGGCAAGGAAGACAACTTCCAGGGCGTGATCGACCTGATCACGATGAAAGCCAACTATTTCGACGGTGGCAACGGCGAGGACGTTCGCGAGGAAGAGATTCCCGCCGAGCTGGCCGCCGAGGCGCTGAAGGCCCGGCAGCACATGCTCGAAGGCCTGTCGATGTACAGCGACGAGCTGATGGAGAAGCTGCTCTCGGAAGAGACCATCAGCGAGGATCTGGTGCACAACCTGGTGCGCGACGCCGTGCAGACCCAGGATCTGACGCCGGTCTTCATGGGCTCCGCCTATAAGAACAAGGGCGTGCAGTTGCTGCTGGACGCGATCGTGCGCTATTTGCCCTCGCCGCTGGAACGCCCGGTGAAGGCCAAGCAGCACGCCGACCCCACGCAAGACTTTCCGCTGGCGCCGGATCCGGACAAGCCGTTTGTTGGCATGGCCTTCAAGCTGGTCGAGGATTCGTTCGGCCAGTTGACCTTCATCCGCATCTACCAGGGTACGGTCAAGAAGGGGGACATGCACTACAACCAGCGGACCGATCAGAAGCAGCGGTTCAGCCGCATCGTGAAGATGCACGCCGACAAGCGCGAAGATATCGACACGGCCCATGCGGGCGATATCGTGGCCGTGCTGGGCATCGACTGCGCCAGCGGTGATACCTTTGCCGCGGAACGCAAGTACTGCACGCTCGAGAGCATGTTCATCGCCGAGCCGGTCATCAAGATGGCCATCAACCCCCTGTCGCGCGAAGGCGCCGACAAGATGGGCAAGGCGCTCAACCGTTTTCGCCGCGAGGATCCTACGTTCCGCGTCTCGACCGACGAAGAGACCAGCGAGACCGTGATCGCCGGCATGGGCGAGCTGCACCTGGACATCTACGTGGAGCGGATTCGCCGCGAGTACGGTATCGAGGTCGAGGTCGGCGCTCCCAAGGTGAGCTACCGCGAGGCGCCCACCAAGCCGGCCGAGTACAACTTCAAGCACAAGAAGCAGACCGGCGGTTCGGGCCAGTTCGCCCACATCGTCGGCAAGCTGGAGTGCCTGCCCGAGGATTCGACCGAGGTCTTCGAGTTCGAAGAGAACGTCGTCGGCGGTCGCATTCCCAAGGAATATATCCCGGCGGTCGAGAAGGGCTTTCGCGATTCGATTCACAAGGGTCCGGTCGCCGAGTTTCCGATCGTGGGCGTGAAGGCGATTCTGGAAGACGGCTCCTACCACGAAGTCGATAGCTCGGACATGGCGTTTCAGATCTGCGCTCGCAACTGCTTCCGCGAGACATTTTTGAAGACCAAGCCCGTGCTGTTGGAGCCGGTGATGAAGGTCGAGATCGAAGTGCCGGCCCAGTATCAGGGTCCGGTGGCGGGCGAGTTGACCAGCCGCCGCGGCCTGATCGTCAGCACCGAGGTAAAGGGTGAGTTTGCCACGATCGAAGGCGAAGTGCCGCTGGCCGAGACCTTTGGCTACTCGACCGACCTGCGCAGCATGACGCAAGGGCAGGGCACCTTCACCATGGAGTTCTCCAAGTACCGCCGGGTACCGGCGAGCATCCAGGAAGAGATCATCGCCGAGAAGAAAAAGAAGCAGCTCGTGGGTGCCAAGTAAGGTTCCCGCCAGGCTGATCAACAGCAACCAATCGAAAGCTCCGATCCGCAAGGGTCGGAGCTTTTTTTGTTGGGCGTGCGGGATGCGATCGCATGAACCGGAATGCGGCACCGGCGGTTTTTGTTCAGCTATCATAGAAGGATGGAAATCTCGGAAGACCAAGCTGCGACCAATAGCGCGGAATGGAACGATCCCGAAAACTGGTACGGATTCGGGCCGTGGAAGGTGTACGCGAGCAGGCGCGATTCACGAATCTGGGTGCCAATTTGGGACAACGTGTTCAGCCCGCAGACGATCAATCTTGGCCATCGCTTGGGGTACTTCACTCAATTCTTGATCTTTTGGGCAGGCATCGGGATCGCGGCGACCACTGTTTGGATGGCCTGCCATCGATAGTTGCGACGGCAAACGCCAAGAGTTCAGCGATGCCGTCCTTACTAACCCGACGCGCCAGCGAGGGGACATTGCCGATGGACGTTTCATCCCGGGGTTCCCTCGCTGGCGCGTCGGGCTGATGGAGAGGTCGGCGGTGCACCAGGGCCTCTCCGGTTGACGCCTCGCCGCCAAAGTTTGCACCCCCGCGCAAACAGACTACATTAAACGGACCCGGGGGCCAGCTACTTCGCACCGCCTCTGGGGCAACCCTTCTTTTCCATTCGGAGACTTGTCATGCGGTGGCGCGGCGGGCGTGAGAGCGACAATGTTGAGGATCGGCGCGGCATGCCCGGCGGTCCCGTGATGGTCACCGGCGGCATCGGCACGCTGCTGTTGATCGTGCTGGCCCTGTACCTGGGGGTCGACCCGCAGGCGCTGCTGCAAGGTCAACCGGGCGGCGGGCAGCAGATGCCTGGTCAGGCGGCCGGCCCTGATGGCGCGGGCGGCGAGCAAGGCGGACCGGAAGACGAGCTCAAGCAGTTCGTGCGCGTGGTGCTGGCCGACACCGAGGACGTCTGGCAGAAGCAATTTCGCGAGCTAGGTCGCACCTATCGCGACCCAACCTTGGTGTTGTTCAACGGCCAGGTGCAAAGCGCGTGCGGCTTTGCCGATGCCGCGGTCGGGCCGTTTTATTGCCCGCCCGATCAGAAGGTCTATCTGGACCTGACGTTCTTCCGGGAACTCGCGCAGCGTTTTCGCGCGCCGGGCGAGTTTGCCCAGGCGTATGTGATTGCGCATGAGATCGGCCATCACGTGCAGAACCAGTTGGGCATCTCGGACAAGGTCAGCAACCTGCGCGGCCGCGTGAGCCAGAGCGAGTACAACCAGATGTCGGTGCGGCTGGAGCTGCAAGCCGACTTCCTGGCCGGCATGTGGGCCCATCACGCGCATGAGACCCGGCGCATCCTGGAGGCCGGCGACGTCGAGGCCGCGCTGACCGCCGCCAGCGCCATCGGCGATGATCGCCTGCAGCGCCAGACCCAGGGCCGGGTCGTGCCCGACTCATTCACCCACGGCACCAGCGCCCAGCGAGTACGCTGGTTCCGCAAAGGCCTGCAAAGCGGCAAGCTGGACGATGGGGATACGTTCAACGCGGAAGAGTTGTAATGAGGAGGGAGCAGGGGTTAGGGACCAGAGACTAGGGACCAGGGGCCAGAGTTTAAGGATTCGGGACCGGTGGCAAATCCTCTTCCCTCGCCCCCCTGGGGGAGAGGGAACGCGCGCCGTGAGGCGAGCGAGGGTGAGGGGGTGACGGGCCGAGGGGTTTTCGCCGTAACAACGCCTGGAGGGAACAGAGCCATGACTACGCGGCGTATTCGATCGTCTGGTGTTGCGATTCTCTTGCTCCTGGCGAGCACCGTAGTCGCCGGCTCAACGCAGGCCGGCGAGCTGCCGCGGTACAAGTTCAAGGTCGGGCAGGAGCTGACCTACTCGCTGGAGTTTCCGCGCAACGAATACAAGCGGGACGATGGCTCGGTCAACTGGTCGCAAGTCAAGCGGACCTGGACCGTGTGGGTCGTCGATCAAAATGCCGAGGCGGGCTGGCGGATGTTGTTCTGCGAAGAGCACGAACAGAAGTCGAACTACGGTGGCAAAGAGTCGGTCAATCGGATCGTTTTGCACGGGCATTTCCTGCTCTCGCCCGCGGGAATGCTCACCGAGAACTCCACGATCCGGACGTTTGCCGATCCGACCATGCTCTTTCCGCCGCTGCCGCCGGACGAAGCCGCTCTTGCCAACGGTTGGACGGCGCGGACCAACGTCGACGACACGCTGCGATCCTTGCACGATGGTCCCAAAGATCCGTCGGCGGAGGCGACGACCTGGAACTTCGTCGAAGAGCCGCGCACGGCGCTCGATGAGATCTATCAGTCCGGCTCAACGCGGGAATATTCGTTCTCGCTGCCCGAGGGACTCGTGCGACATGCAGCGCTGACTTACACGCAGGGCTGGCCCAAAAGCGACAAACCACCGATGAAGGCCGCCTTGCAACTGATCAGCATTCGCGAGCTCGATCCGGCGACGCTGGCCGCATTCGTTGCCGAGGCTGACAAGGTCTCCAAGGTTAGCGAAGCGTATGAGGCATTGTTTGCGAAAGCCCGCGATAATGCGGACGACGCTGCCAGCCTGCTCGATCAGGGCAAATCGCTGTTGACCGACCTCGCAGCCGTGCTCAAGGTGCCCGAGGCCCGCGCGATGGCGACCAACCTGCTGGAGAACCACGCCCAGAGCGCCAGTGACGTGTTGGAGGAGGCCGAGGAATTTCAGGCCGTGGTCGGCAAGGCCTCAACCGCGTGGAAGACCGCGGACCTGGCCGGCAATCCCAAGACATTGGCGGACTATCGCGGCAAAGTGGTGCTGTTGGATTTTTGGTATCGGGGCTGCGGCTGGTGCATTCGCGCGATGCCGCAGCTCAAGCAGGTGGCCGATGACTTTCGCGGTCAGGAGGTGGCCGTGCTGGGCATCAATTCGGACGACGACCTGGCCGACGCTCACTTTGTCATCGACAAGCTGGGGCTGAACTACGACACGCTCAAAAACGGCGAAGGCAATGACCGGATCAACTTGTGCTACAAGATTCATGCCTGGCCGACGCTGGTAATGATCGACCAGACCGGGGTAGTCCGCTATATGCACGCCGGATACACGCCCACGCTGCGCCACGACCTGGGCGAGCGGATCCGCAAGTTGTTGGCGGAGAAGGGGGGCGCGGGGCAGTGAAGGGCCGGCAAGTAGCACTACATCGAAAGGCACCGCGGCTCCCTCACCCGGCTTCGCTGCGCTCAGCCACCCTTGTATCTTGCCAAAGGGGTCGGAAGCTGCTTCCATTCTTGGTGGTTTCGGGGCTGCTGCGCAGCAGCCCCGAAAAAAATCAGCGGCTGTAGATCGTGCCACCCTGGGCGCCAACGACGCCGTGGGAGAGCTGGATC
>Ga0163144_10000305_pt1 | contig 113039 bp, 113 predicted proteins | sample OliLak19BULKMAT1_FD_123175 | JGI IMG/M metagenome (GOLD analysis project Ga0163144, IMG submission 123175) | Freshwater microbial mat bacterial communities from Lake Vanda, McMurdo Dry Valleys, Antarctica - Oligotrophic Lake LV.19.BULKMAT1 | ecosystem: Environmental > Aquatic > Freshwater >...
ACAAGTCAGCCGTTCAGCACAGCCTTTAGGGTCAGCACCGTTCTCGGTGGTATCGCTGCGTACGGAAACGCGGTCTACTTCCGCGGCAGTACAGGTACCACGGGGGCAGAACTATGGCGCTACGACACGATTACGGGTACGGCCGTGCTCGTGCAGGACATCGTGCCGGGCACGACCGGGAGCGAACCGCAGTCTCTGCGCGTCGTCAACGGCAAGCTGCTATTCGCGGCGGAAGTCTCGCCCAATGTTTTGCAGCTGTGGTCGACCTCGGGGGCAGGCGCACAGCTTGTCAAAGACCTGTCCCCGCAGGGCTATGCGAATCCAGTTTGGAAGTAGCCGGGGTCGATCGGTGCGCCGGACACGGGCGAAGTGCGACTGCGTCTTGCCTGGTCAATCGCCTGTGGGCGTTTGCACTCCACCGAAGATTGGCGGATTTATTCGGCGACGTTCAGCGCTTTGCCGAGAGCCAAAACTCGGGCCAGTCAGCCAGATCAAGGGCCGCTATGACCCCGTCGAGTTCGAGTGGAACCCGCGGGTCCCGCGTGGCGGACGACAGGTCATTCCGCCCTGGGCGGTCCCGCGCTTGAGCAACCCAGTGAGGTTTCCATGAACAAATTGAACATGTCACAGGTTCTCTCCGTGCTGATGGCGGCGTCACTCGCCAGTGACGCCGCGGCCCAAACGGCCAAGGGGCCGGCACAGGTCGTCAAGCCGCCGGTTTCGCAGGCCTGGATCGACGTGGCCACCTTCACCGGCATGGGGATGCCCGGCATTGGGGGCGCCGGTGCGAGCCCGATGGCCATGATGGGCAGTCTTTTCGGCGGCGGCCAGAGCGGCAAGAACAGCTTCGGCATGACGCAGACGGGCTCAGCCGGCCGCTGGGTTGACGTGACGCTGAGCACCAGCCGCAACACGGCGCTCAGCGAGGCGCTGCAGGCGGTACCTGCCGGCACGCAACTCGCGCCTACGCTCAAGCTCGTGGCCTCGAAGGGCGCGCCGCCAGCACCGAGCGACGATGCCCCGGTCGAACGCGAGTTCGAGCGCCCGAAGGGCAAGATGTTGTTGTACTGGGGCTGTGGCGACACGGTGCGCGCGGGCCAGCCGCGCGTGCTCGACATGGCCACCGCGAAGCCGGATGACTTGCAGAAGTTCTTCGTCTCGCGCCGCGCCACGCAGCGCGGTGCGCACAGTGCCGTCGGCCGACCGGCGTGGCCGAATGAGACTGACGCACGCATGGTGGCGGCCAATGCATCGCTGATGGGGCAACACATGTTCACCGGGCAGGGTGTGCCCGAGGGGTTCAAGTTCGCGATCCCCGCGGCCCAGGACCTGATGCCCGCGATCCAGCTCAAGCAGAGCGACACCAACGGTGCCACTCAGCTCGAATGGGCCGGGTTACCGACCGCCCGCGCCTACTTCATCGGCGCAATGGGTGCGAAGGGTGGTTCGGAGGCGGAGATGGTGTTCTGGACCTCGAGCGAGGTGCCCGAGGTCGGCGTGGCTCTGGTCGATTACCAGACCAACCCGGCGGTCGATCGCTGGCTCAAGGAGAAGGTACTGCTCGAGCCGAGTGTCACGCGATGCACGGTGCCCAAGGGCATCTTCGGTGCCGAAGGCGGCGCCATGTTGCGCATGATCGCCTATGGGTCGGAGCTGAGTCTGGCGCACCCACCGCGGCCGGCCGACCCCAAGGTCGCATGGGAGCCCGAGTGGGCTGTCAAACTGCGGGTCAAGAGTGTGGCCTCCGCGTTGCTTGGCATGGACATGGGCAGCATGCAACGCGGCACCACCGACCCCGCGGCGGCGCCCGCCGACAAGAAGGATGAGTCGAAGAAAATGGACCCGGTCAACATCTTGCGCGGCATTCTGGGGCGCTAGTGGCATTGGCGGCATCAGGCCAAGCCAAGCAACCGCGCTCGGTCGAGTCCGAAGCCGGCGACCGTCGTGCAGGGCACCTGACGCTTGCCGAGACGCCGCTTTGGTTCCCCGGCGATGATTCGGCCACGGTGCCGCTGCTGTCGATCGATGCGGCGCTCCTTGCGTGGCTGGCGCTCGAAGGGCCGACGTCGCGCGCGCGCGTGGCGCAACTGCTGTGGCCCGACAAGGACGCCGAGGCGGCGCGCAATTCGCTGCGCCAGCGCCTGTTCCAGTTGAAGCGCCAGCTCGGCACCGAGCTGGTCACGGGCAGCAGCACGCTCTCGTTGGCCGCAGGCGTGACGCACGACCTCGAAGAGGCCGACGGCGTGCTCGGCGAGACCGCCGGTGAAACCCTGGCGCCGGGCGAGTTCGCGCAGTGGCTTGCGCTGCAGCGCGAACGCCGCAGCCAGCGTGTGCGCCGCTCGCACCGCGAGTTGTGCGAGATGGCCGAAGGCGCGTGCGACTGGGACGATGCGCTGACCCATGCGCGCGAGCTGCTGGCGTTGGAGCCCTTGAGTGAAGAGGCGCACCGGCGCCTGATGCGCCTGCACTACCTGCATGGGGACCGCGCGGCGGCGCTGCTCGCCTTCGACCGCTGCGAGCGCGTGCTGAAAGACGACGTGGGCGCAAGTCCGTCGGCCGAGACGCTGGCGTTGCTGGGGACGATCAATGCGGCGGCGCCGGCGGCCGCAGCCCTACAGCCCGACGTGCTGCCCGCCGGTGTGCTCCTGCCACCGCGCCTGATCGGGCGCGATGCCGAACTCGTGCAGATGCAGCAGGCATGGTCAACCGGGCAGGTGCTGGCGTTGATCGGCGAGGCGGGCCTCGGCAAGACGCGTCTCCTGCAGGCCTTCATGGAGGCACGCCACGGCGTCGTGCGCGCGGCTGGCCGCCCCGGCGACGCCGGCGTGCCGTTCGCCACACTGGCACGTCTGCTGCGCGCGGTGATGGCGCACGGCGATGCTCCGCGGTCGGCCGAAACGGCGCTGCCCGCTGCCACACGCACCGAGCTGGCCCGCGTGCTGCCGGAGTTCGAGGCACCTTCCACGCGCCACACGGGCGAGGGCCAGCGGCTGGTGATGCAACGCGCCATTGGCAGCCTGCTGGAAACGCGAACCGCGCTCGAAGGTCTGGTGGTGGACGACCTGCACTTCGCCGACGAGGCCAGCCTGGAGATGCTGCGCTCGCTGATCGATGCCGACGGCGATGCGCCACCCCTGGCCGCGCGCCCGCTGCGCTGGGCGCTTGCCTACCGCGCCGCAGAAGCCGGCTCGCCGGTGCGCGCGCTGCACGACGCGCTGGCGGAACAGGCGCGGATTGCACCGATCGTGCTGGCGCCGCTCGATGCGCCTGCGCTCGCTGCGCTGGTCGATTCGCTGGCGCTGCCCGGCGTCGATGGCAAGGCGCTGGCGCCGGGCCTGCTGCGGCGTACCGGCGGCAATCCGCTGTTCGTGCTGGAGACGCTAAAACAGGCCTGGGTCGAACGCACCCTGGGCAAGCTGGCCGACGCGGCCGCGCTGCCGCGGCCGGTGTCGGTGGGGCGGTTGATCGAACGGCGCGTGGCCCAGCTCTCGCCCGGCGCGTTGGCATTGACGCGGGTGGCGAGCATTGCCGGCGTCGACTTCGGCATCCAGATGGCGGAGGACGTGCTCGGCGCATCGGCGATGCAGTTCGTGGATGCGCTGAATGAGCTCGAGGCGGCGCAGGTGATGCGCGGCACCCAGTTCGCACACGACCTGGTGTTCGATGCGGTCAAGGCCAGCGTGCCGGCATCCATCGCCCAGCACACCCATGGCAAGGTCGCCCAGTGGCTGGAGGAGCATGACGGAGAGCCGGCGCGGGTGGCCGGGCATTGGATCGCGGCGGCGCAGCCCGTGCGTGCCCTGCCGTGGCTGGGCCACGCCGCGAATGCCGCAGGCACTGCGTTTCGGTCCAAGGAGCAGATTGCGTTTCTGCTGCAGAAGGCCGCCATCGAGGAGGCCGCCAACGACCGCGACGCCGCGTTTGCGACCCTGATGCATGCCGCCGAGCACCAGGTGACGATCGATGACGAAACAGGCGCAGGATTGGCGCTGTGCGATCGGCTCGACGCGCTGGCTACCAACACGGAACAGCGGGTTCGCGCGATGGCGCAGCGCGCCCACTGGGCCAGCCTGCGCGGGGATCTGAGCGGCGCCGAACGCCTGGCTGCGGGCGCGCTGCGCGAGGGCTTGCGCGGCGGTGTCGGGCAGGCCGTGATCATCGAGTGCCGCCAGCAACTGGCGACCGCATTCACGCTCCAAGATCGTTCTGTCGAAGCGATTGCGCAGTTCGAGGCTTCGATCGGCTGGGTTGACGAACACGGCGACGATGGCGCGCGCTGCGAACTGCACGCGAATCTCGCTATCGCCTACGACAACGCCAGCCGCCTGTCGGACTCGCCGCCGCATCACGAGATGGGCATCAAGCTGGCACAACGCATGGGTCACCAGAGCAACTTGGCGATGTGCCTGAACAACTATGCCGCCAACCGCATCCTGGGCGGGCATCTCGCCGATGGCCAGCGCCTGCTGGAGCGAGGGCGCCTGGTGCGGTCGCAGGCCGAGGACCTGTCGAGCGTGGATGGTTTTGGGGCGATGTTGCAGGCGGTATGTGACTACCAGAGCGGCCGCTACCGCGCCGCCTTGAGTACGCTCGATGCGAGCCTGGCGAATCTCGGCCAGTTTGCCCCGGGTTTCCAGCGTTTGGCGATGATGCACCTGGCGGTGTGCTGGGCCTGTCTGGGCCAATGGGCGCGGCTGCAGCGGCTGCTCGCCGATCTGGGCGACCCGGCGCAGTGGAAGATTGCGACGCGGATCCGGGTTGCGATCGTGAAGCATCAGATGGAGCTCGGCCTCGGTCGCCGACCGACGGCTCAGGCGCTGGTCGATGTATTGGAGCAGATGGGTGCGGGCGAGTTGCCCGACATGCGGCAAGCGCTCGAGATCGAGATCGCCAGTCTTCAGGAGCCCGAGGAAGGGCTTCGGCAACTGCAGGCGGTGATCGCCATGGCCTCGGACCTCGGCCTGGAAGGCAACGTGATTGCTGCGCATGCGCGCGCTGCGCGATTGGCCGCCCGTACAAGGCACGTCGAGCAGGCTCACAGCCACGCGCATGCGGCGCTCGAACTTGCCGATCGAAGCCAGATGGTGCGCCAGTATCCCGGCGAACTGTGGCTTGACTGTGGCGCGGCATTGGCCGAAGTCGATGACCTGCAATCAGCAGCAGCGATCATTGGGCGAGGAGCGGCATGGGTGCGGAGTGTCGCTGCCGATCAGGTGCCCGACGAGTTCCGCAACAGCTTCCTGCAGCGCAACCCGGTCAACCGCGAACTGCTGGCGCTGGCGGCGCGCCTGGGTAGCGGGTAACGAGCGCGGACTTGGCGAGTGATGCAGCGCATCAAGCACCGGTTGTGCACGCCGGTGCATTTTCCGCACGTGCTGACGCAGCGTCAGCGCACGTCCTCAGGCAGCCCGATCCAGCCCTTGGCCGACGCGCTGGCCACCGCCTCGGCGCGGCTGCTGGCGTTGACACGCGCAGAGATCTCGGCCAGGTGGTACTTGATGGTGCGCTCGGTGATGACGAGCTCGCGGGCGATCAGCTTGTTGGTCTGACCGACCGTAACGCGCTCCAGCATCAGCGCCTGGCGCGGCGTGAGGCCGGCAGCATCGCCGCCCGTGGGCGGGAACCAGGGCTCGCCCTCCTGTACCGACGCGAGCGCGTCGAGTCAGGCCGGCGTGTCGCGCGACTTGAGCAGGAAGCCCATCGGGCCCAGTCTTCGAGCCTCTGACTTCACGCATGAACGAATCGCTGCAGGCGCTGGGCAGCCTGGCGCCGCTGCGACTCGACAGCCTGCTGCGACGCCTGGTTGACGAGCACGGTCTGACGGCGCTCGAACGCGGACTGGCTCTGCGCCTGCTGCTGCCGCCGGGCGTGTCCGGCGCCGGCGCGGTCAGTGACGCTGTGCTGCTCGAAGGGTGCCTGCGCAATCGGCTCGACAACGCGCTCAAGCACACCGTGCAGGGCGGCGTCATCGTGCAGTTGCTTGCGCTGCCCGGCGCTGAAGCCTGGCGCGTCGAACTGTGCGACACCGGCTCCGGCATCGCGCCCGGGGTGCAGGCGCGGGTGTTCGACGAGTTCTTCCACGTCGGCAACGGGTCACGTGACCGCGCCAAAGGCCTGGGCCTGGGCTTGTCGATCGTCAAGCGCACGGCTGCCCTGCTTGAGCGCTGGGGCCGCGACGTGCTGCAGGGCGCCGACAGTGCCGAGGCGCGCGCCGCATGGCGGCAACGCGGCCAGCCGGCGCTGGGTGGCGCCATCGTTGACCTGCGCCTGCGCGGCGACCGCACCGGCCTGGATGCGGTCGCGGCCTGAAGGCCCGCATCGGCGCCGCGTTGCCGAGCCTCGTGGTCACCGGCGACACGGCGCTCGACCGTTTGCGCCCGCTGGCCGATGCCGATCAGGCGTGGCTGCCCGAGCCCTTGATGTCGATGCGTTTGCGCAACTGGCTGCAGGGCCTGGCGCGTGTTGACGAGAACAGCACGCAGGCCTAGCGCACGGCGCCCGTTAGGCTCGCGCCGGCCGCTGGGCCGACTTCGGGCGAAACGCGCTGCAAACCGTCTCATCGGTCTCGAGGTAGGGGCCGCCGAGCAGATCAATGCAATACGGCACCGCCGCGAAAATGCCGTGCACCGGCGGCGAGGCGGTCGGCAGGCCCTCCAAGGTCTCGGCGATCGACTTGGGCTGCCCGGGCAGATTGATGATCAGGCACTGCTTGCGGATCACCGCCAGCTGGCGCGAGAGGATGGCGGTTGGCACGAAGTTCAGGCTGATCTGGCGCATCTGCTCGCCGAACCCGGGCATCACCTTGTCAGCCACGGCCAAGGTCGCGTCGGGCGTCACGTCGCGCAGGGCCGGGCCCGTGCCGCCGGTGGTGAGGACCAGGTGGCAATGGTGGCGGTCGACCAGCTCCACCAGGGCTTCGGCGATGCCGTCTTCCTCGTCGGGAATCACCCGCGTGTCCCACTCGATCGGATTGCGCAGGGCGCGCGCCAGCCAGGCCTGCAGGGCGGGCAGGCCCTTGTCTTCGTAGACGCCGGTCGCAGCGCGATCACTGATCGACAGCAGGCCGATCTTGACGCGGTCGGGGGCATCACTCATCGGCTTGCACCACCACGGGCTTGAGGAACTGGAACAGCTCGCGCCAGGCACGGCCATGGCGTTGCTCGGGCGCCAGCGCGGCCTCCTTGCGCGCATTGCGAATCAAGCTGCGCAGCTGCTGCGCATCGGAATCGGGATGCTCGGCCAGCCAGCGTGTCAGCGCGTCGTCATTGGCCACCAGCTCGACGCGCCATTGCTCGGTGCGGTGCAAAGCCAGGGCGTCATGGGCATGGCCGAGCTGGGCAGCCGCCACGGCTTCTTGCAGGGGCGCGACGTCGGCGCGGCGCATCAGCTTGCCGATGTGCTGGCGCTGGCGTCGGCGCCCTTCGTGTGAACGCGTGCGCTGGTATTCCTGCAAGGCATCGCGCAGGGATTCGGGCATGTCGATCGCGGCCAGGCGGGCGTCGGACAGGGCCGCCAGTGCTTCCCCCAGCGTCTGCTGCTCGTGGGCCTGCTTCTTCAACACCGTCTTGCTCGGGCGCTCGTCTTCGTCGTGCTCGGAGATGGGGACAAAGCGGGTCATGCGCGATGAGTAGAAAGCGGCTCGGTATCATAGTTCCAGCGTTTCACGATCGGGCCCCATGACGAGTTCCACAGGTTTTGCCTACACCCGCGCGCAGTTTCAGCAGACCGTCGAAGACGCGCTCGCCATCGCCAAGCGCCAGGGTGCCAGCGACGCTGGTGCCGAGGTCTCGGAGGGGGTGGGCCTGTCGGTATCGGCGCGCATGGGTGAGTTGGAGAACGTGGAGCGCAACCGCGACAAGTCGCTCGGGGTGACCGTCTATGCCGGCCAGCGCCGCGGCAACGCCAGCACGTCCGACTTTTCGCGGCTGGCCATCGAGCAGACGGTGCAGGCGGCCTATGACATTGCACGCTTCACAGCGGAGGACCCGGCCGCGGGCCTGCCTGACGAAGCGGATGTCGCCGGCGCCGCTGCTGCCAGCCGCAACCTTGACCTGGCGTACCCGTGGGCGATTGACGCGGAAGCGGCCGCTGAGCTGGCCCTGCGCTGCGAAGCGGCGGCGCTGGCCACCGACCGCCGCATCACCAATTCGGAAGGCGCAGGCGTCAGCGCACAACAGTCCCACTTCTTCATGGGCAACAGCCGCGGCTTCCGAGGCGGCTATGCGAGCTCGCGGCATTCGATCTCGGTGGCGCCGATTGCCGGCAAGGGCGACGGCATGCAGCGCGACCACTGGTACAGCTCCAAGCGCGACCCGCGCGAGCTGGCGGCACCGGAGGCAGTCGGGCGCTATGCGGCCCAACGCGCGCTGTCGCGCCTGCACTCGCGCAAAGTCAGTACCTGCGAGGTGCCGGTGCTGTTCGAGTCGACGCTGGCGGCGGGCCTGATCGGGGCCTATGTGCATGCCACATCGGGCGGTTCGCTTTACCGCAAGGCCAGCTTTCTCGAGGCCAGCCTCGGACAGCAGGTGTTGGCCGAACACCTCGACTTGCTCGAAGACCCTCATATCCGCAGGGGCAACGGCAGTGCGCCGTTCGATGACGAGGGCGTCACCACGCGCCGGCGCAAGGTCGTCGATGCGGGCGTTGTTCAAGGCTACTTTCTGTCCAGCTACTCGGGGCGCAAGCTGGGCATGAAGACGACCGGCCACGCTGGCGGCTCGCACAACCTGAGCCTGACCAGCCGGCTGACCCGTCCTGGCGACAACCTCGATGCCATGCTGCGCAAACTCGGTCGCGGTTTGTTCGTCATCGAGTTGATGGGCCAGGGCGTCAATTACGTGACCGGCGACTACTCGCGTGGTGCGGCAGGCTTCTGGGTCGAAGGGGGCCAGCTCGCACACCCGGTGCAGGAGGTGACGATCGCCGGCAACCTGCGCGACATGCTCAAGCACATCGTTGCGGTGGGTTCAGACACTTACACCCAGGGCAGCAAGACGCAGGGCTCGGTGCTCGTGGAGCGCATGAAGGTCGCTGGGGCGTAAGGCCTTTCGCGGCCCGACAGCGAAGGGGAAACCCGGTGCTTGCGGGTGGGATGCGGCTCCTAAAATCGGCAAGGTAACCCCGCCCGGGCGCAGGCCCACCATCCTTCAGGAGACCGATCCATGGAACGTCGTTCCTTTATCAACAGCGCCGGTCTGGCCGGCGTCTTTGCCGCCGGAGTGGCACCCGCCGTGGTGCATGCGCAAGCCAATATCCGCTGGCGTTTGACTTCGGGCTTCCCCAAGGCGCTCGACACCATCTACGGCGCCGCCGAGACCTTCACCCGCAAGGTCAAGGACATGACGGGGGGCAAGTTCGAGATTTCCGTGCATGCCGCCGGTGAGCTGGTGCCGATGCCCGGCCTCGTCGACGCGGTGCAGAACGGCACCGTCGAGATGGGTCACACCGCGTCTTACTACTACTTCGGCAAGAACGATGCGTTCGCATTGGGCACCGGCATCCCCTTCGGCCTGAACAGCCGCCAGACGACAGCCTGGATGTACGAAGGCAACGGCCTGAAGCTGATGCGCGAGTTCTATTCGAACTACGGTTTCACGAGCTTCCCCATGGGCAACACCGGCGCGCAGATGGGTGGCTGGTACCGCAAGGAAATCAAGACCGTGGCCGACTTGAAGGGCCTGAAGTTCCGAGTCGGCGGTTTTGCCGGCAAGGTCACCGGCCGCCTGGGCACGGTGTCGCAGAACATCCCCGGTGGCGAGATCTACCAGGCGCTCGAAAAGGGCACGATCGACGCCGCCGAGTGGGTGGGTCCGTACGACGATCAGAAGCTCGGCTTCAACAAGGTCGCCCCGATCTACCACTATCCCGGTTGGTGGGAAGGCGGCCCGCAGCTGGACCTGTACGTGAACCAAAAGGCGTTTGACACGCTGAGCGCCGAGTACAAGGCCATCATCGAAAGTGCTGCCGCCTTTGCGCACACCGAGATGCAGGCCAAGTACGACGCACGCAACCCTGCCGCGCTGAAGCAGTTGGTGGCCGGCAAGACGCGTCTGGTGGCCTTTCCGAAGCCGGTGCTCGATGCCGCCTTCAAGGAAGCCATGGGCCTGTACAGCGAGCTCAGCGCCTCGAACCCCGCGTGGAAGAAGATCTACGACGACTACAGCAGCTTCCGTCGTGAATCCAACCTGTGGTTCCGCTTCACCGAAGCGCGCTTCGACAGCTACATGCAAAGCGCCAAGCTGTAATCTGCACGGCTTTCAAGACAAAGCCCCGCAACGGCGGGGCTTTTTTTCGTTTGCAGCGGTGTGGGTCGGGTGCCGTGGCGGGCGGGCCGCCATTGCAGCGGCCGCCCGCCCACGGCGTCAGGGCTTCTTGGCGCCGGCGGCGTCCTTCTTCATCGACTCTTCGAGCGCCTTCATGGGATCGTCGTCGCCCGCGGCCGCGCCGGTCTCGGGTGCACTGGCGCCCTCTTCGGCGGCGGAGGCCGAGCCCTCGGGCTCTGCAGGTACCTCTTCTTCGGTCGGGAGACCCATCGACTCCAAGGCCTTGTCGGCGTCGATCAGCTCGACCTTTTCGATGCCGCCGCTGACCAGCTCCGGGTTGAGCACCACCGCGGTGACCATGATCACCTGCAGGATGATGAACGCGATCGAGCCCTTGTAGATCTGCGCCGTGGTGACGGCCGGGATCAGCGCGCCGGTGATGCGGTCCTTGTAGTCCTTCTTGGCCGCCACGCTGCGCAGATAGAAGAGCGCAAAGCCGAAGGGCGGCGTGAGGAAGCTGGTTTGCAGGTTCATCGCCAGGATCACGCCGAACCAGATCAGGTCGATACCCATCTTGTCGGCCACCGGGGCCAGGATCGGCACCACGATGAAGGCGATCTCGAAGAAGTCGATGAACATGCCCAGGATGAACACCAGCAGGTTCACGACCAGCAGGAAGCCGAGCTGGCCGCCCGGCAGTTTGTCAAACAGGTGCTCGACCCAGATGTGACCGTCGGCGGCGTTGAAGGTGAAGCTGAAGACCGTGGAGCCGATCAGGATGAACATGACAAACACCGCCAGCTTGGCCGTGCTGTCCAGCGCCTGCTTCAGCAGCCCGAAGCCCAGGCGGCCGCGCGCCACGCTCATGATCAGCGCGCCCAGCGCGCCCATGGCGCCGCCTTCGGTGGGCGTGGCCACGCCCAGGAAGATGGTGCCCAGCACCAGGAAAATCAGCACCAGCGGCGGGATCAGCACGAAGGTGACCTGCTCGGCCAACTTGCTCAGCAGCCCGAAGCGCAGCACGCGGTTGGCGATGGCCAGACCCAGTGCGAGGAACGACGCGAGGGTCATCGACAGGATGAAGCGCTCGTCGCCCGGAGCGGCTGTCTCGCGGTCGAGCAAAGGGTTCAGCACCGATTGGTGCACCTGCGACCACGCAAAGCCTGCCACAGCACACAGCAGCACCAAGACCAGCAAGGACCGGTGGCCACTGGCGCCGGTGCCCTCGCGGTAGATGCGGGCTTCCTGCGGCAGCGCAGGCACCCACTTGGGCTTGATGAAGGCCACCGCCACGATGAACAGCAGGTACAGGCCCACGAGCATCAGGCCCGGGATCAGCGCCCCGGCGTACATGTCGCCCACCGAGCGGCCCAGCTGGTCGGCCAGCACGATCAGCACCAGCGAGGGCGGTATGGCTTGCGCCAGCGTGCCGCTGGCCGTGATGGTGCCGGTGGCGATGGTGCGGTTGTAGCCGTAGCGCAGCATGATGGGCAGCGAGATCAGGCCCATGCTGATGACGGCTGCTGCCACCACGCCGGTGGTGGCGGCCAGCAGCGCGCCCACCAGCACCACGGCCACGGCCAGACCGCCGCGCAGCGGGCCGAAGACCTGGCCCACGGTCTCCAGCAGATCTTCGGCCATGCCGGATCGTTCGAGGATGATCCCCATGAAGGTGAAGAACGGGATCGCCAGCAGCGTGTCGTTCTGCATGATGCCGATGACGCGCAGCGGCAGCGCCTGGAACAGGTTGACGGGAAATAGACCGGCCTCCATGCCGATGAAGCCGAACAGCAACCCCGTGGCAGCCAGCCCGAAGGCCACCGGAATGCCGGTGAGCAGAAGGAGGAGGAGCCCCGCGAACATCAGCGGGACGAAGTTCTGTGCAATGAAGGCGATCATGATCAGCGGCCCTCCTGCCGGGGCAGGTTGGCCTTCGCTTCGAGCTCTTCGAGCAGCTGTTCCTCGTCGCTCTTCTCGGCCACGTCAGTGAAGGGTTCCGGCGTCAGGCCGCGCAGGAAAGCAACGCGCTTGATCAGCTCGGAGACACATTGCGCGGCGAGCAGGCTGAAGCCCAGCGGCACGAGCAGGAAAACGGGCCAGCGGATCAGGCCCCCGGCGTTCTGGCTCATCTCGCCCGAGAGCCATGCGCGCGAGAACACGGGCCACGACAAGGTGATCAGGATCAGCGAGAGCGGGATCGTGAAGATCACGATACCCAGGATGTCGATGATGGTGTTGGTGCGCTTGCTCAGCTTGGAAGAGATGAAGTCGATGCGCACGTGGCCGTTGCGCAGAAAGACATAACCCGAGCCGAGCATGAAGACCGTGGCGAAGAGGTACCACTGGATCTCGAGAAAGGCGTTCGAGCTGATGTCGAAGGTCTTGCGCACAACGGCATTGCTGGCACTGATGACCACGGCAGCAAGGATCAGCCACATGATGATCTTGCCGACGCCCTCGTTGAGGGCATCGATCAGGCGCGACAGTTTGAGCAGGGCAGCCATGGCTGATTCTTCCGACATCCGGGACCCGACAATTCTGGCAGTGCGATGGCTCGTCGCTGGGAGGGTCTAACCCGGAGCCTGCGCCAGTTGAAACAAGCGTGTCGAGCGTGCGCCGCTGCGACAGAACAGCAGCAGGGGGCGCGGCAGCTGGGCCAGCAGGTGCGCAAAGGCCGCGATCTCTTCGGGCGACTGGTAGCCGCCGGCGACTGGCAGGAAGCGGTACTCGAGGCCGGCCGCACGGGCTGCCGCTTCGATGGCTGCGCTGGTCGGTTGGTCGGGGCCGTGCTCGAAGTCGGGCCGGTTGTTGACGACACTGCGAAAGCCCGCGCGCGCTGCTTCGGCCATCGCCTCGGGCGTGAGTTGTGGCGCCACGCAAACATCGGGCGCGATGGGGCGGATCGGCAAATCGGTGTTCATACGTTCCTCAGATCAGTTCGACAACGCTGCCTTGACCGCGGCGGAGACCTGGCCCATCTCGGCCTTGCCGGCCAGTTCGGCCTTGGCCACGCCCATCACCTTGCCCATGTCGCCGGGGCCGCTGGCGCCAACGGCGGCGACGATGCGTGCCACCGCCGCGGCCACCTCGTCGGCCGACAGGCGCAGCGGCAGATAGGCCTCGAGCACCGTGACCTCGGCCGTCTCCTTGTCCACCAGGTCGGTGCGGCCGGCCTGGGCAAAGGCCGTAATCGAATCACGGCGCTGCTTGAGCAGCTTGTCCACGATCGCCACCACCTGTGCGTCGTCGAGCACGATGCGCTCATCGACCTCGCGCTGTTTGAGCGCAGCCAGCAGCATGCGGATCGCCGACAGGCGCGCCGCGTCGCGCGCGCGCATCGCGTTCTTCATGTCATCGGTGATGCGGTCTTTCAGGCTCATGGCGTGAGGCTTTCGAAAATGAAGAAAGCCCGCAGCGGTGTCCCGCGCGGGCTTTGGCTCGGACGATGGAGTGGCCCGCTCAGAACAGCTTCTTGGGCAGCTGCATCGAACGCACACGCTTGAAGTGGCGCTTCACGGCTGCGGCTTTCTTGCGCTTGCGCTCGGCGGTCGGCTTCTCGTAGAACTCACGAGCGCGCAAGTCGGTCAGCAACCCCAGCTTTTCAATCGTGCGCTTGAAGCGGCGCAGTGCAACGTCGAACGGCTCGTTCTCTTTGACGCGAATCGTGGTCATGAAACTGATGATCCTTGGGGTGTGCGCTCGGTGTGCCGAGGCCGGTCGGTCGAAAGACGGTCCGGAGGTCCGCTGGCGGATTGACTGCGCAGGGCTTCCGGCAAAGACCGCGATTATAGCCAGGATTCCGGTGCAGCCACGGTGGTGGGTCCAGGGCTGGCGGTAGGCTGTGGTCTGGCTAACATCCAGCCCCTGTGCGGCGCGAGATCTCGTGGCCAACAGATCAGGGGGGTGGCGCCCCGCAGCTGTTGCTTGATCGGCCCGGACCGACCACCATGGGCGCATGATTCGACTTGATGACATGACCACCACCGACACTCTTCACCCACCGAGCGCTGAGGGCGCAGACGTCGCAATGGTCATGGGGGCGTTGGGCGAGCTGGTGGCCGCGCTCGTCCTGCGTGACGGTGACGCTCTGGCGGTCAAGACGGGCGAGGGCGGCCACTACCTGCATGCCGATGCGCAATGGCTGGCGTGGTTCGGTTTCGAGAGCGGCCAGGTCATTGGCTGCAGCGATGCCAGCGTTTTCGACTCGGCCACGGCGGCAGCGCTTCGGGCGGCGGATCAGGCCGCCCTGTCGAAGTCCGGTGCTCTGACGACGGAACACAAGTTCGACTGGCGTGGTGCGCGTCGCGAGTTCAGCGTGCTGCGTCAGCGTTTGGACAGCCGTGACGGGCAAGCGGTGCTGGGCGCCGTCTGGCGCGACCTGCTGCCCCAGCGGCGCCGCGAGGTCCAGCGCGTGGCTGCGATCGCCCAACTCGAGGAGCAGCAGCGTGCCAACGAGCAACTGCGCCGCGAGATGCTGGACCACACGCTTCGTGACAGCGAGTCGGGCCTGTACAACAGCGCCCACTTCGAGGACCAGTTGCGCCGTGAGGTCGATTTGTCGACCCGTGAGCACCGCGAGTTCGCCCTGGTGTCGATCGAAGTCGATCCCTTGTCAGCTGACACCGCTGCACTCGGCGATGCAGCGCGGATGCGGGTGTTCGAGGCGGTCGGGCGCCTGCTGCGGGGCAACACACGGGCGATGGACGCGTCCTGCCGCTTCGACGAGACCCGCTTCGGGGTGCTCTTGTCAGGCGTTGGATTGGCCACAGCCCATTCGCGCATGGAGGGTCTGCGGCGCCAATGCGCGACCCAGATCGTGGCCCATGAGGGTCGCGACATCGGCTTCACGGCGTCGATGGGCGTGGCGAGCTTTCCACACACTGCGCACAGCCAGGAGGCGCTGAGGACCGCCTGCGATCTCGCTCTGGCCGACGCGCGCCAGCGGGGCGGCAATCACGTTACGTTGGCGAGCATCCGCTTCGATCCGGCCCCCTAAGGCGATCAGCGGCTGCCCTCTCAGCCCTGCAGGCCGCGACGCAGCATGTCGGCCGCGAGCACTAAAAGTATCACGGCAAAGATGCGGCGCAATTGTTTGACGTTGAGCGAGTGGGCGACGCGCGCACCCAGGGGTGCCGTCAACATGCTGGCCATCGCAATCACTGCCAGGGCGGGCAGGTAGAGGAAGCCGAGCGCGCCTGGCAGCGGGGCAGGCTGGGACCAGCCTGCGATGACATAGCCCACGCTGCTGGCCAAGGCGATCGGCACGCCGATCGCCGCACCCGTCGCCACCGCGTTGTGGATGGGCACGTTGCAGCGCGTCATGAAGGGTACCGCGATGAAGGCGCCACCCGCACCCACCAGGCCGGCGAGGAAGCCGATGCCGCCGCCGACCGCGGCCAGACCGACGCGTCCCGGCAGCTGGCGCGACGGGGCGGGGGTGCTGGCCCGCAGCATCTGCAGCGCAGAGTAGCTGACAAAGGCCGAAAAGAAGAGGGCCAGGGCTTGGCCGCGGACCAAGGCGAACACGCCGCCGCCAGCCGCCAGGCCACCGACCACGATCCCTGGCGCCATCCCGCGAACGAGATCCCAGCGGATGGCGCCGCGACGTTGGTGCGCGCGTGTCGTCGAGAGCGCGGTGAACAGAATGGTGGCCATCGCGGTGGCGATTGCCATCTTCACGGCCAGGTCGCCAGGAACGCCGCGGTTGGTCAGGATCCAGATCAGGAAAGGGACCAACATCATGCCGCCGCCGATGCCCAGCAATCCCGCGAGAAAGCCAGCAACGACGCCGAGCGCGGCAAGTTCGAGGATCAGCAGCGGCTCGATGCCGAACAGCGTCATCGTCGCGCCGCCAGCAGGGCGCTCACTGTGTGCCACTCGGCCGCGGTCACCGGCGTGATTGAGAGCCGATTGCCGCGTTGCAGTGCCTGCATCGTGACCAGCGCAGGCTGTTGCCGCATCTCGGACAGTGTCAGCAGGCGGGTCTTGCGCACCAACTTGACATCGACGTTCACCCAACGCGGCGTTCCGGCCTGCGCTTTCGGGTCATGGTAGGGGCTGGCGGCGTCGAATTGCGTCGCGTCAGGGTAGGCTGCCGAGGCCACCTCAGCCAGACCCGCAACGCCGGGTTCGGCGCAAGATGAGTGATAGAACAACACGCCGTCACCAACCTGCATGGCGTCGCGCATGAAGTTGCGCGCCTGGTAGTTGCGCACGCCGATCCACGCCACGCTGCCCAGTCGAACGAGATCGTCGATACCGCACTCGCCGGGCTCGCTCTTCATCAGCCAATGGGCCACGGCGTGTGTCACAGGGAAGGGTGGAGGAAGGTGTCTGCCGCGCCCCACGAGCTGCATTCCTGAACCCAGGTGAAGTTCAGGTGGGCGAGGTCAGCAGGGCGTCGGGTTCATCTGACGCGAGACGATCACACCAGCCCTGCAATGTTCCAAGCCCTTGCTCAAAGAGCATCGGTTCTAGGAAATTAAAACCCGCGCGAGCGCGGCAGACAGCGCAATTCTAAAGCTACAGAAGCTGGCCGTCGCTACCCAGCGCTGCATCGATGCGGGCCAACAAGGTGTCGATTTGCACGCTGTCATCGGCCCCTGCACCACGGCGGGCGGCGGCCGGGCGTTCGGCCAGTTGGTAGGCCAGGTTGAGGGCTGCCAGGACGGCAATGCGTTCGCGCGCCTTGATCTTGCCGGCGTCGCGGATGTTGCTCATCTCGCGGTCCACGCTGGCCACGGCCGCGCGCAGCGAGGCTTCGCCGCCTTCGGGGCAGGCCAGCAGGTAGCTCTGGCCAAGGATGGTGAATTCCATCTGCCTCACGCGCTGCTCCCTTCGCCGGCGCCGGTATTCGCCGGCAAGCGCTCGAGCAGGGCATCGATGCGCGAGCGCGCGGCCGTCAGGCGGGACTTCAGGCTGTCGCGCTCGCCCCCGACGTGACCCAACTGCTCGAGCAGCAGCGCGTTGGTACGTTCGAGCTCCTGGTGCCTCAGCAACAGTCGGTCGATACGCTCGGCAAGGTCTTGCAGCGTGGCCATAGGGCAGGTGTCACGGGTGACGAGGTGGCGAATTATGCGGCGGCGGCCTGCGCAATCGCCGCTGTTAGTATCGATGCCGTTGGTGCCTGCGCCACAAGTTCATGGGGCGCGGGGTAAACGGGAATCGGGAGGCAAGGCCGCAACGCGGCGGAGTCAACCCGAGCTGCCCCCGCAACGGTAAGCGCACGGGCGCAGGTGCTCACGGCACCGGCGCCCCGCTCGTGTACATCGGCCACTGGAGCAGTTGATCGCTCTGGGAAGGTCCACACGGGTTGCTGCGCCAGCCCGGATACCGGCCAACGAGGCGGCGCCGTTATCGGTGCCAGATTTGCTCGTGCCTGCGGGGAAGCAGGCGCGGGCCGGTGATTCCTCGGTAAATTTCCATGAAACTTTCCAGCCCCCTCCTGGCCCTGGCCTGCTTGCTCACGCCTGTTGCTTTCGCGCAGGATCAACGACCCATCGTCATCACGGGCACGCTGCTGCCGCGAAGTCTGGGCAGCGAAATCGCCGCTACCAGTGTCCTGACCCGCGAAGACCTCGAACGCACCGGTGCACGCGACCTGGTCTCCGCGCTCAACCTGCTCGGCACCGCCTTGGTCGAGCAGCAAGGCGGGCCCGGCACCGCCGCAGTGGTCCGCCTGCGCGGGGCCGACTCGCGCGACACGCTGGTCTTGGTCGACGGCGTGCCCTTGACCGACGTTACCTCGGGCTTGGCGTCGTTGTCGCAGCTCGACACCCATGCCATCGAGCGCATCGAAGTCGTGCGCGGCAACCTCTCGGCGCTGTACGGTGCCAACGCCACCGGCGGCGTGATCCAGGTCTTCACCCGTCGCGGCTCGGCGCAGCCCCAGCTCGAGGCGACGCTTGGCGGCGGCAGCCGCGGGACTCGCGCTTTCAACGCCAGCGTCGCGGGCACGCTGCAATCCTTGCGTGGCCGCATCACGGTGGGGCTTGAGCGCAGTGATGGTTTCAGCGCCGGCAACCCGGCCGTCGCGCCTGCCGCCAACCCGGATGCCGACGGCTATCGCCGTCGCAACGCAGCGCTGGCGCTGGACTGGGGCGCCGCCGAGGGTCATCGGATCGGACTGGACGTGCGCGTGTCCTCCGGTCGGGTTCAGTACGATGACGCTTCTGCGTTCAGCGCGCCGACCGATACCCACGACGCCTACGTCCTGCAGCGCGGTGTGGGCCTGCAAGGCAGTCACCGCGTCAGCGAGCAGTGGTCGCTGGGCTGGCGTGCCGCCGACAGTTATGAGGGCCGCAGCGACACCTCGGTCTCGGCCTTCGGTCCGTTCACCTTCGGCAACACCCTGCACAACCGGGTCGTCGCACTCGAAGCCAACGGCGCGCTGACCGAGCGCTGGAACCTGCTGCTCGGCGTGGAACGTCTCGCGCAGTCGACCGAGAACCTGACCTACACCCGCCCGCGCCGAGACACCGATGTCTTGCGACTGGGTCTGCAGCACGACGCCTCATGGGGCTCGCTGCAGGCCAACCTGCGCCGCGACAACACGAGTGACTTCGGTCGCGCTGACAGTGCGCTGCTGGGCGCCACCTGGCGCTTCGCGCCGGGCCTGAGCGCCATCGCATCGGTATCGACCAGCTTCACCCCGCCGACCCTGGACTTCCTGTTCTTTGATTGCGCCCCGTTCGGCTTCGCTTGCAGCAACCCTGACCTGAGGCCTGAACGTTCGCGCAACGCCGACCTGGCCTTGCAGTGGTCCGACGCGGCCACGCTGGTGCGTGCCACAGCCTTCGCCGCCCGCTACCGCGACAAGATCGTCAACGATGCCAACTTCATTCCGCAGAACTCTGCGCGCGTGAAGAACCAGGGTCTCGAACTTGCCGCGCGAACCCGTGCAGGCCGCTGGAGCTTGGCCGGTGAGGCCGCCCTGCAGAACAGCGTCGACAGCGACACCGGCGAGCGGCAGCTGCGTCGGCCGCGCCAGCAGTTGGCGGCTCGCGTCTTCCACGATGCGGGCGCGCTCGGCTTCGGCGCGGCGCTGCGTTACATCGGCGACCGACCGGACCGCAACAGCATCGTCCTGCCGTCGCACACGCTGGTCGATCTGCATGCGCGCTGGCGCGTGGCGCCTGACTGGCAAGTCTCGGCCGTGCTGGACAACCTGTTCGACCGTGCCTACCAGCCGACGGCCGGCTACAACGGCAAACCGCGCGGCTTCTTCGTCAGCCTGGGATGGGCTCCGCGCCCCTGATGACGCAGGCCCTGCCAGCGCGTCGCTCGCGCCTGTTCGTCGCCTTGCCGCTGTCGGTACTGGCGATTGCTGCCGTGTCCTTGATGGTCGGCAGCGCGGGCCTGGATCTCGAGATGATCCAGGCCCTGCGTGGCCCCCGCGTGGCGGCGGCCGCGGGCGTGGGTGCATTGCTCGCGTTGTCGGGCTTGGCGATGCAGGCGCTGTTGCGCAATCCGCTGGCGGACCCTTATGTGCTCGGCACCTCCGGCGGCGCCGCAGTCGGCGCCTTGCTGGCCCTGATGCTCGGCGTGGCGATGGCGCTGGGCGCCGCGGCCGGCGCCCTGGTGGCCGGCGGCCTGTTGGTGTTGCTGGCGCGGCGCGCGCTGGCCGCCAGCGACGACGCGTCGCCACGGCTCATCCTCAGTGGCGCCATGCTGGCCGCGGTGTTCGGTGCCTTGGCCACGCTGCTGCTGACACTGACGCCTGACCAACGTTTGCGCGGCGCGATCTTCTGGCTCGTCGGTGACCTGTCGGGCGCCGACCACGCCGGCGCCACGCTGGCCGCGGCCGTGCTGTTCTCCCTGGCCTTGATGGCGCGACACCGCGGCATCGACCGCTTGTTGCTCGGCAGCGAGGCCGCCCACCTGTTGGGCGAACCCGTGCGGCGCTTGCGCATGGAGTTGCTGGTCGCGGCTTCGCTGGCCGCGGGTCTGGCGGTGGCCAGCGCAGGCGCGATTGGCTTCGTCGGACTGGTCGTGCCCCAAGCCCTGCGCCTGGCGGGCGTGCAACGCACCCGTGACTTGGCGTGGCTGGCCCCGGTGGGCGGTGCGGCGCTGTTGATGGCGGCGGACCTGCTGTCGCGCAGCGTGGCCATGCCGATCGAGCTGCCGGTGGGCGCCGTGATGGCCTTGGTCGGCGCGCCGGTCTTCATCTTCTTCCTGGCTCGGGGGGGTCGATGACTGCGCCGTTGATCGCCACCCGGGCCTTGACGCTGGCGGCCGCCGGTCGCACCCTGGTCGAGGCACTCGATTGGCAGGCCGAGGCCGGTCAGCGCTGGTGCGTGATCGGCCGCAATGCGGCCGGCAAGAGCAGCCTGTTGCGGGCGCTGGCCGGTGTCGGCGAAGCGGCTCTGCAGCGCGCCGGGCAGGTTCGCTGGTTCGGCCGCGACAGCCACGCGTGGCCTGCAGCCGATGCGGCCAGCGTGCGCGCCTTCCTGCCGCAACAGTCGAGCGACCGCTTCCCGGCCACGGTGCTGCGCCTGCTCGAGCTGAGCGTCGTGCGGCCGCGCCACGCGGCGGGGGATGTACTGAGGGCGCTCGATGCCGCCAGCCTGGGCGAGCGCAACGTCCTCGAGTTGTCGGGCGGCGAGCGCCAGAGAGTCGCGCTGGCGCAATGCGCTGTGCAAGGCGCACCGCTGTTGTTGCTCGACGAGCCGGTGGCCTTTCAGGACCCTGCGCACCAGTTGCAGGTGGCGCAATGGTTTTGCAGCTTGAGTGACCATGCGCTCGTCATCTCGGCCCACGATGTCAACTGGATTGCACGTGCTGCAACCCATGTGCTGGCCCTCTTGCCCGACGGCCGTTGCGAGCAGGGCCCCGCCAGTCTCATGTTGCAAGCCGATCGGCTCGAGCGGGTCTACGGTTGTGCCTGGGCCACGGTCGAGGGCGACGCCGGGCGCCTCTGGATTGCCCAATAGCGTTCTGCTTCAAGGCCCCTTGCGAGCGCGGTCGACCGCCTCGCACAAGGTCGCGGCACCCTGGACGAAGCGCGGGCCCATGCGGCCGATCAGGTCACCATCGACGCGCGCAAGCTGTTGCCGACGCACGGCGCTGACTTGAGGGAAGCGGCGCCAGCGGGCGAAGTCTTGTTCGCTGTCTTGCGCTCCGCCTGAGCCGACGATGAGTTGGGGGTCTGCCGCGACCGCGGCTTCCCAGGCCACCGTCGGCGTCAACAGCGGCAGCTCTGCAAAGACGTTTGTGCCACCGCAGACGGCGATTGCCTTGCCGATCAAGTGTTCACGGTTGACGGTCATCAAAGGCTCGCTCCAGAGTTGCCAGAACACGCGCACTGGGGGTTTGCCGGCATGGCGCTCACGCAAAGCCTGCCATGCCTGCTCGAAGCCGGCCGCAGCCTGGGTCGCCTCGGTGCCCTGGCCAAGCAGGATGCCCAGGCGCTGCATCGTGTCGGCGATCGCTTCGGGGGTGCGGATCTCGCTCTCGAAGAGCGTCAAGCCCAGCGCGCGCAGACGTGCCTTGTGGCGCTCGCTCAGGCCGCTGCCCCAGACCAGGATCAGATCCGGTTTCAAGCGTGCGATGGTTTCAAAGTTGAGGGCGAACGCATCGCCGACCACCGGCAGGCCGCGCGCCGCGACGGGGTGGTCGCTGAACCGGATCACGCCCTTGACGGCATCGCCCGCGCCGATGGCGAAGGCCAGCTCGGTCAAGTGTGGGGCCAGGCTGATGACCCGCGTGGCGGGGGACGCGAGCGTCACCCTGCGTCCACTGTCATCCAGCGCGCTGACTTCAGCCCGGCAGGCCAGGGCGAAGAGCGCACCGATCAGGGCCAGGGTCAGCGATTTCATGGCGCCGGGGTCTTGGGCGAGAAGCGGCATTGCGCCGTCACGCCGCATTGCCAGCACAAAGGCTTTCGCGCCTGGCAGACATAGCGGCCCTGCAGGATCAGCCAGTGGTGGGCATGGACGCGGTAGGCTTGCGGCACCACGGCCTCCAGTCTCATCTCGACCGCGTGCGGCGTTTTGCCCGGCGCCAGCCCGCTGCGGTTGGCGACACGAAAGACATGGGTGTCGACCGCAAAGGTGGGCTCGCCAAAGGCCACGTTGAGGACCACGTTGGCGGTTTTGCGACCCACCCCGGGCAGTGCCTCGAGCGCCTCGCGGGTGCGCGGCACCTCGCCACCATGGCGCTCCAGCAACAGACGGCAGGTTTCGACCAGGTTCTTCGCCTTGGTGCGGAACAGGCCGATGGTCTGGATCTGCGCAGCCACTTCCTCAGCCCCGAGAGCCAGCATCTGGCGCGGGGTCGGTGCCAGCGCGAACAACTTGCGCGTGGCTTTGTTGACGCTGATGTCGGTGGCCTGCGCCGAGAGCAACACCGCGGCCAGCAGCTCGAAGACGCTGCTGAACGCCAACTCGGTGACCGGTTGCGGATTGGCCTGTTGCAAGGCCGCGAAGAAGGCCTCGGTGTGGGCGGGCGTCATGCTCACCGCGGCAACCGCTCACGGGCTCGCTGCATCGCGGCTTCGATCACTGCGCGCTTGCGCTCCAGGGCGACCGGGTCCGTCAGGCTGCTGGCAGCGGCAAGGTCGGTCAGCTTGACGCGGGCCTTGTCGGCCAGTCGTTCGTCGTTCTCGCGCCGATCACGTTCGGTGCGCTGCAGATGGACTCCGTAGCGCGCACGCGCTTGCTGGGCCTGTGCCGGGCTCCATGCCGCCCAGCCGCTGCTGCCGGGCGTGGCGGCCTCGAGCGAGATGCAGTCGACGGGGCAGACGGGAATACACAACTCGCAGCCGGTGCACAGCGCCTCGACCACGGTGTGCATGAGCTTGGGCGCGCCGACGATGCAGTCGACCGGGCAGGCCTTGATGCACAAGGTGCATCCGATGCACCAGTCCTCGTCGATGACCACCATACGGCGCGGGCCCTCCACACCATGGGCCGGGTTCAGCGCGATGATCGGGTGACCGGTGAGCGCCGCCAGACGCGCAATCCCCTCGGCGCCGCCGGGAGGGCACTGGTTGATCGGTGCCAGGCCTTCGGCGATGGCCTCGGCATAACGCTGGCAGTCGGGATAGCCGCAGCGCGTGCACTGAGTTTGCGGCAGCGCATCGTTCAGACGCGCTGCGAGGTCGGCGGTGCTCACCGCCAGATTATCGGCGCGGCGCGGCCTTCTTCTTGGGCGCGGCCTGGCGCGCAACGGGCTTGGGCTGCGGCGTCGGCTTCGAGGTGTCCTTGCCGAAGCGGGCAATGAAGTCAACCACCTCGGGATGAACCTGATCACGCCAGCGCCGGCCGGAGAAGATGCCGTAGTGACCGGCGCCGACCGCGTCGTAGTGGAACTGGCGTGCTTTCGGGATACCCGTGCACAGTTCGTGCGCGGCACGGGTCTGGCCGGCGCCGGAGATGTCGTCGAGTTCGCCCTCGATCGTCAGCAACGCAGTGGTCTTGATGTCCTGCGGACGGACCCATTCACCATCGACCTTCCAGGTGCCGTTGACCAGGGCGAAGTCCTGGAACACGGTCTTGATCGTATCGAGGTAGTACTCGGCCGGCATGTCGAGCACGGCGTTGTATTCGTCGTAGAACTGGCGGTGGCCTTCGGCGCTTTCTTCGTCGCCGCGCACCAGGTCGAGGAAGTAGTCGTAGTGCGAGCTGGCGTGGCGATCGGGGTTCATCGCCACGAAGCCGGTGTGCTGCAGGAAGCCGGGGTAGACGCGGCGGGTTGCGCCGGGGTAGTTCTGCGGCACGCGGTAGATCACGTTGTGCTCGAACCACTCGTGGCTCTTGTTCATCGCCAGGTTGTTGACGGCGGTGGGTGATTTGCGGGCATCGATCGGGCCGCCCATCATGATCATCGTTCGCGGCGTGAACTCGCCGCGGCTGGCCATCAGCGACACGGCGGCCAGCACCGGTACCGTCGGCTGGCAGACCGAGATCACGTTCACGTCGGGGCCGATGTGGCGGATGAACTCCTGCACGTAGGCCACGTAATCGTCGAGGTGGAATGGGCCCCGGTCCATCGGCACCATGCGGGCATCGGTCCAGTCGGTGATGAAAACCTTGTGGCCGGTGAGCAGGCTCTTGACGGTGTCGCGCAGCAGAGTCGAGTGGTGGCCCGAGAGCGGTGCGACGATCAGCACCGTTGGCTGGGTCTTCATGTCGGTCAGTGCGGTCGGATCATCCGTGAAGCGCTTGAAGCGCAACAGGCGGCAGAACGGCTTTTCAATCGCCACCTGCTCCTGCACTGCGACGGCCACGTCATCGACCACGGCCGTGCGGATGTCGAACTGGGGTTTTTCGTAGTCCTTGGCCAGCCGGTGCATCAGGTCCAGCCCGGCCGATACGCGCTGCGCCATGGGTGTGTGCGCGAAGGGCGACAACGGGTGGTTGTAAAGCTTGGACGATGCGCTGGCGAACTCCGAAAAGGGGGCCATCAGCGCGCGCTGCGTTTCGTAGAGTTGGTACAGCATGCTTCGTCTCCGTCAAATCTGCACTTTTGTGCAGTGCAGCAAATATACCTTGCCTGTACACATCGTGCGCCCTTCTTGGCCCTGGCAATGGCGCAAGAAGACGGGCAAAGTCAGTTGAAATTTGCGCTTTGTCGCCCGCGCGACACAGTTTCTAGACTACATGACCGCGGCGATTGCCGCAGCCACGGCAGGCAGGTTCTTCTCATTCAGGGCGGCGACACAGATCCTCCCCGAATCGACACCGTAGATGCCGAACTCGCTGCGCAGGCGCTGCATCTGAGGCGCACTCAGGCCCGAATAACTGAACATGCCCTGCTGCTGAGTGATGTAGGTCAGGTCGCCGGTGACGCCCGCCGACATCAGCTTCTCGACCAGGGCATGGCGCATCGCCTTGATGCGGCCACGCATGCCGGCCAGCTCCTGCTCCCACTGGGCGCGCAAGGCGGCACTCGCCAGCACCGTGGCGACGATCTGGGCGCCATGCGTCGGCGGGTTGGAGTAGTTGGTGCGGATCACTACTTTGAGTTGCGACAGGACGCGCTTGGCGTCTTCGGCACTGGCGCACACCACGCTCAGCGCACCGACCCGCTCGCCGTACAGTGAAAAGCTCTTGGAGAAGGAGGTCGAGACAAATAGATCCTGTCCGCTGGCGACGAAACCCGCAACGGCCGCGCCGTCTTCGGTCAGGCCCACTCCGAATCCCTGGTAGGCCATGTCCAGGAAGGGCACCAGGCCGCGCGCCTTGCACAGCAGCACGATTTCGGCCCACTGCGCCGGTGTCAGGTCGCAACCGGTCGGGTTGTGGCAGCAGGCGTGCAGGACGACGATGGTGCCGACGGCTGCAGCCTCCAGCGCCGCCCGCATGGCCACGAAATCGATGCCGCGCGTCGCGGCGTCGTAGTACGGGTAGCTGGCCACAGGAAAGCCGGCGTTGGTGAACAGGGCGCGGTGGTTCTCCCAGCTCGGGTCGCTGATCAGCACCGTGGCCCCGGGGCTGACCCGTTTGAGCAGGTCGGCACCGATCTTCAGCCCGCCGGTACCACCCACCGCCTGCACGGTGGCCACACGCCCGGTCTTGACGGGCGCGCTGTCGGCGCCGAAGACCAGACGCTGCACTTCTCGGTCATAGGCCGCAATGCCATCGATCGGCAGGTAGCCGCGTGGCCGGGCCGCCCGCACGAGTTCTTGCTCCGCGGCGGCGACGCAGGCCAGCAACGGCAGCTTGCCGCTCTCGTCGGTATACACGCCCACACCAAGATTCACCTTGTGTGGGTTCGGGTCGGCTGCGAACTGTTCGTTCAATCCCAGGATCGGGTCGCGCGGCGCCATTTCGACGCTGGAGAACAGGCTCATGGCAGGGCCCTCCTGGCCGCCAGAAAGACAGGGCACACCCCCCTGGGGGGCAAAGAACGAAGCGAATGTGGCGGCGTCATGACAAGGTAGTGGCAGCAGGGGTGATGGGCGCAGCGCCGCTTTGCGGTACGCTGTTCGGTGGTCCCGATTTTATGGGCCGAGGTCAAGGCGTTCCGAATGTCGATCGTTTCCGAATCGCAGCCTCCTGCGTTGCTGCCCACTGAGGCAATCCCCGAGGGCGTGTTCGTCAGTTTTCCCGATTCGCCCTTCCAGCTCTTTCAGCCCTATCCGCCCGCGGGCGACCAGCCTGCCGCGATCGACCGGCTGGTCGAGGGCATCGGCGACGGCCTGGCCTACCAGACCCTGCTCGGTGTGACCGGCTCCGGCAAGACCTTCACGATGGCCAACGTGATCGCCCGTCTGGGCCGCCCGGCCATCGTGTTTGCGCCGAACAAGACCTTGGCGGCGCAGCTGTACAGCGAGTTCCGCGAGTTCTTTCCGAAGAACGCCGTGGAGTATTTCGTCAGCTACTACGACTACTACCAGCCCGAGGCCTATGTGCCGCAGCGCGACCTGTTCATTGAGAAGGACAGCGCGATCAACGAGCACATCGAGCAGATGCGCCTGTCGGCCACCAAGAGTGTGCTCGAGCGCCGCGACGTGATCATCGTGGCCAGCGTCAGTGCGATCTACGGCATCGGCAAGCCCGAGGACTACACCCAGATGCGCTTCATGGCCCGCGTGGGTGACAAGATCGGCCAGCGCGACGCGATCGCGCAGCTGATCCGCATGCAGTACACGCGCAACGAGACCGACTTCTCGCGCGGCACCTTCCGCGTGCGCGGCGATGTCATCGATGTCTTCCCCGCCGAGCACTCCGAGCTGGCGGTGCGCATCGAGCTGTTCGACGACCAGATCGAATCGCTGCAGCTGCTCGACCCGCTGACCGGTCGCATCCGGCAGAAGGTGCCGCGCTTTGTGATCTACCCGGCCAGCCACTACGTCACGCCGCGCGACCGTGTGCTGGCGGCGATTGAGACCATCAAGGCGGAGTTGCGCGAGCGAGTCGCCGAGTTCGTCGCGGCCGGCAAGCTGGTCGAAGCGCAGCGCCTCGAACAGCGCACGCGCTTCGATCTGGAGATGATGCAGGAGGTGGGGCACTGCAAGGGGATCGAGAACTACACCCGGCACTTGTCAGGGGCCAAGCCGGGCGACCCGCCGCCGACCATGGTCGACTACCTGCCCAGTGACGCGCTGATGTTTCTAGACGAGAGCCACGTGCTGATCGGCCAGTTCGGCGGCATGTACAACGGTGACCGCGCGCGCAAATCCACCCTGGTCGAATACGGCTTTCGCCTGCCCAGCGCCCTCGACAACCGGCCGCTGAAATTCGACGAGTTCGAGCGCAAGATGCGCCAGGCGGTGTTCGTCTCAGCCACGCCCGCGGCCTACGAGCAGCAGCATGCAGGCCAGGTGGTCGAACAGTTGGTGCGGCCCACCGGGCTGATCGACCCGGTCGTCGAAGTGCGCCCTGCGACGCATCAGGTCGATGACGTGCTGCAGGAGATCCGCCTGCGTACCGAGGTCAACGAGCGTGTGCTGATCACAACGCTGACAAAACGCATGGCCGAGCAACTCACCGACTACCTGGCCGACAACGGCGTCAAGGTGCGCTATTTGCACAGTGATATTGACACAGTTGAACGCGTGGAGATCTTGCGCGACCTGCGCCTGGGCATGTTCGACGTTCTGGTCGGCATCAACCTGTTGCGCGAGGGCCTGGACATTCCCGAGGTCTCGCTGGTGGCTATCCTGGACGCCGACAAGGAAGGCTTCCTGCGCTCCGAGCGCTCCTTGATCCAGACCATCGGTCGCGCGGCACGCCATCTCAGCGGCAAGGCCATCCTGTACGCCGATCGGCTGACGGACTCGATGCAACGCGCCATTGGCGAGACCGATCGCCGGCGTACCAAGCAGGTGGCTCACAACACGCTCAATGGGATCACGCCGCGCAGTGTCGTCAAGCAGGTGCGCGACCTGATCGACGGCGCGGTCTCGGCCAAGACTGCGAAGGACGACCTGCAGCGCGCGCATGCCGCTGCCGAGGTCGAGGCGATGAGCGAGAAGGACCTGGGAAAGCGCATCAAGCTGTTGGAGAAGCAGATGCTCGAACACGCCCGCAACCTGGAGTTCGAGAAGGCGGCGCGTGTGCGGGATCAATTGGCCCAACTTCGAGAACAGGCCTTCGGCGCGCCCGGTCACGACACCAATGTGCTGCCCGTGGCGGGCGGGAAGTGATGCCGCAGCGTCGGTCCGCGCGGCCAGGGCGGGGAACTTCCTGGGCCGAACCCGACCAAAACAGTCGGCTTCTGATAAACTTGACCAATCTGATCGGAATTAACCAAGGGTTAACCCTTATAAGGGTTTGCCGGAGCCGGTTTCCGACCCAACTTGCTGGAGTTATTCATGCGTCTCACGACCAAAGGCCGGTTTGCAGTCACGGCCATGATCGACCTCGGACTGCGCTCAACCAATGGCCCCGTGGCCCTGGCCGCCATCAGCGCGCGGCAGCAGATTTCGCTGTCCTACCTTGAGCAGTTGTTCGGCAAGTTGCGCCGCGCCGAGCTCGTGGAAAGCACGCGTGGGCCGGGGGGTGGCTACTCCCTCGGGCGCGGTGTCGAGGCAATTACGGTGGCCGACATCATCGTTGCGGTGGATGAGCCGATCGATGCGACGGGATGTGGCGGCAAGGAAAATTGCATGGGTGACGACGGCGGCAAGTGCATGACACACGACCTGTGGTCAGCGCTGAACGCCAAGATGATCGACTTCCTCAGCTCGATCACGTTGAAAAAACTGGTTGATGAGCAGACCGCAAGGGGCGTGTCCGTCGTCGAGCCGCCGATCAAACGCGCCATTTCCTCAGCGCCGGTCGTCAAGCCGATCCGCATCACCGCGCCCAACTCGGTATTCGCCCTCGGCGCCGCGGCGGCACTCGCCAAGTAATTATTCAGATGGCAGTACCCCCGATGGACATGACGCCCCACTTTCCGATCTACATGGATTACGGCTCAACCACGCCGTGCGACCCGCGCGTGGTGGATGCGATGGTCCCCTGGCTGAGCGAACACTTCGGCAACCCGGCCTCGCGCAGCCACGCCTGGGGCTGGGAAGCCGAGGCGGCGGTCGAGAAAGCGCGTGTCCAGGTCGCCGAGCTGATCGGCGCCGACCCGCGCGAGATCGTCTGGGCCTCCGGGGCCACCGAGAGCATCAACCTCGCGCTCAAGGGTGCCGCCAACTTCTACAAGACGCGCGGCAAGCACATCGTCACGGTTCGGACCGAGCACAAGGCCGTACTCGACACGGTTCGCGAGCTCGAGCGCCAGGGTTTCGAGGCGACCTACCTGGAGGTCGAAGAAGATGGCCTGCTCGACCTGAGCAAGCTCGAGGCTGCGCTGCGCCCCGACACGATCCTGGTATCGGTGATGTACGTCAACAATGAAATTGGCGTCATCCAGGACATCTCGGCAATCGGCAAGCTGTGCCGAGTCAAGAACATCATTTTCCACGTCGATGCGGCCCAGGCCACCGGCAAGGTGGCGATCGACATGGCCACGCTGCCGGTCGATCTGATGAGCCTGGCCTCGCACAAGACCTACGGGCCGAAAGGCATCGGTGCACTCTACGTGCGGCGCAAGCCGCGGGTGCGCATCGAAGCGCAAATGCATGGCGGCGGCCATGAACGTGGCATGCGCTCGGGTTCCTTGCCGACGCACCAATGCGTCGGCATGGGCGAGGCCTTCCGCATTGCTCGCGAAGAGATGGGTGTCGAGAGCGAGCGGATCCGAATGCTGCAGCAGCGCTTGCTGCGCGGCTTGGTGGACATGGAGCAGGTGTTCATCAACGGCAACACCGAGCAGCGCGTGCCGCACAACTTGAACATCAGCTTCAACTTTGTCGAAGGCGAGTCGCTGATCATGGGCGTAAAGGGCTTGGCAGTGAGCTCCGGCTCGGCCTGCACCTCGGCCAGCCTGGAGCCGAGTTATGTGCTGCGCGCGCTGGGCCGCAGCGACGAGCTGGCGCATTCGAGCCTGCGCATGACGATCGGCCGTTTCACGACCGAGGAAGAGATCGACTACGCGATCAGCACCCTGAAGGACCGAGTGGCCAAGCTGCGCGAACTATCGCCCCTGTGGGAGATGTTCAAAGACGGCATTGACATCAGCACCATCAAGTGGGCTGCACATTGAATTGGATGGAGTACTGACATGGCTTACAGCGAAAAGGTCATCGACCACTACGAGAACCCGCGCAACGTCGGCTCGTTCGACAAGGGCGACGACTCGGTCGGCACTGGCATGGTCGGCGCGCCGGCTTGCGGCGACGTGATGAAGTTGCAGATCAAGGTCAACCCGGCCACCGGCCTGATCGAGGATGCCAAGTTCAAGACCTACGGTTGCGGCTCGGCCATTGCGTCGAGCTCCCTGGTCACCGAGTGGGTCAAGGGCAAGTCGCTCGACGAGGCGCTGACCATCAAGAACACGCGCATTGCCGAGGAATTGGCGCTGCCGCCGGTGAAGATTCACTGCTCGATCCTGGCCGAGGACGCGATCAAGGCCGCCGTCGAGGATTACAAGGCGAAGAAGTCGCACTGAAGCCATGTCAGTCACCCTCACGCAGGCTGCGGCTCGTCATGTCAGTCGCTACATCTCACGTCGGGGCAAGGGCGTTGGCGTGCGCCTGGGCGTCAGGACCACGGGTTGTTCCGGGCTGGCCTACAAGCTCGAGTACGCCGATGACTTTGCCCCCGAGGACCATGTATTCGAAGGCCACGGTGTGAAGATCCTGGTGGATCCCAAGAGCCTGCCTTACCTTGAGGGCACGGAACTCGACTTCGTGCGCGAAGGCCTCAACGAGGGCTTCAAGTTCCACAACCCGCGCGAGAAGGATCGCTGCGGCTGCGGAGAGTCCTTCCGCGTCTGACGCCCGCACTGCGCTTGCAAGCGCGGCGAAGCCGCGCTTTTTCATGCTCCATTCCACTCTCACCGATGTCCAGATTCGCCCGGAACGCGCCGACCACCCCGAGGTCATAGCGTTGCTGGTGGCACTCGACAGCTCCTTGGCCGCCCTGTACCCGCCCGAAGCGAACCACCTGCTGTCCGTAGCTGAACTGCTGGCACCCGAGGTGGCCTTGTTTGCAGCCTGGCAGGGCGATCGTGTTGTCGGCACCGGCGCCACGCGGCGTATGCCGGGCAACGCTCGCAGTGGCGGCCGGCTCTACGGTGAAGTCAAGCGCATGTTCGTCGACCCCGCGGTTCGCGGGCAGGGCATTGCAGTGCGCCTGGTGCAGACGCTCGAAGCCGGCCTGCGGGCGCAGCAAATCAGGCTCGCGACGCTCGAGACGGGGCGCGACCAGCCTGAAGCGGTGCATCTTTTCCAGCGCAGCGGCTATCGGCAGCGCGGTGCATTTGGCGGCTATCCGGACAACGGCCTGTCTCTGTTCTTCGAGAAGTACCTGTGAAGCTCGACGACAGCGACTTTGCGTTGTTCCGTCTGCCCGAGCGTTTCAGTCTCGACCGGGCTGACCTCGACATCCGCTGGCGGCAGATGCAGGGCTCGGCCCATCCGGACCGGTTCGTCGGCGAGGGCGCAGCCTCCCAACGCCTGGCGATGCAGTGGTCGGTACGCATCAACGAGGCCTATCGGCGTTTGCGCGAGCCGCTGACCCGCGCCGCCTACCTCTGCGAGCTGCGCGGCGCACCGATTTCAGCGCACACCAACACCGCCATGCCCGCGGACTTCCTGCTCCAGCAAATGGCTTGGCGCGAGGCGCTGGACGACGCTGACGACAGCGTCGCGCTGGCGAAGCTCGAGGCCGAAGTGCTGGCCGGGGAGAGAGACTTGCTGGGCCAGCTCGACACCCTGCTCGACCAGCAATCGGCGCCGCGCCAGGCCGCTGAGCGGGTGCGCGCGCTGATGTTCATCAACCGCTTTCGCGCCGATCTTGCCGAGCGGATCGACGCCTTTCACGACTGAGCCATGGCCCTCCTGCAGATCTCTGAGCCCGGCCAGTCGCCTGACCCGCACTCGCGGCGCATCGCTGTCGGCATCGATCTCGGCACCACGCATTCGCTGGTCGCTGCGGTGCGCCATGGCGTTGCCGAATGCCTGGTCGACAGCAGCGGCCGGGCCGTCCTGCCGTCGGCCGTGCGTTACCTGGACGGTGGCCAGCGCCACATCGGCGCAGCCGCCTTTGCGGCGCAGGCGGACGACCCCTTGAACACGATCGTCTCCGTCAAGCGTCTGATGGGTCGCGCCCTGGCCGATGTGGTCGGCCACGAGCGCTTGCCCTATCGGTTTGTCGACAGCCCCGGCATGGTTGCCATCCAGACGCGCGATGGCGTGAAGACGCCGGTGGAGGTCTCCGCCGAGATCCTGGCAGCATTGCGACAACGCGCCGAAGACAGTTTCGACAGCGACGACCTGTTCGGCGCAGTGATCACGGTGCCCGCCTACTTCGACGATGCCCAGCGCCAGGCCACCAAGGACGCTGCGCGCTTGGCAGGCATCAACGTGCTGCGCCTCATCAACGAGCCAACGGCAGCGGCCCTGGCCTACGGCCTGGACAACGCGAGCGAGGGCCTGTACGCCGTCTATGACCTCGGTGGGGGCACCTTTGACATCTCTGTGTTGCGCCTGACACAGGGCGTGTTCGAAGTGATGGCCACCGGCGGCGACGCCGCGCTGGGGGGCGACGACATCGATGCCGCGCTGGCCACCTGGGCCCTGACCAGTGCCAGCCGAACCGCCGAGAGTGCGCATGACCGTCGCGCAATGTTGATGGCAGCGCGCGTCGCCAAGGAGGCGCTCAGCGACGCGTCCAGCACCGTCTTGGCTTGCGGGCTCGTCGGGGGTGCCCTGGCGGTCACCGTCACCCGGGCCCAACTCGACTTGCTGAGCGCACCCCTGATTGACCGAACGCTCAGCGCCGTGAAGCGGGTCTTGCGCGACGCAAGATTGACGCGCGACGAGATCCAAGGTGTGGTGCTGGTGGGTGGATCGACCCGCATGCCGGCGGTACGTGCCGCCGTGGCAACGCTGTTTGGGCGACCGCCACTGACCAACCTGAATCCCGATGAGGTCGTGGCCGTCGGTGCGGCCATCCAGGCCAACCAACTGGCGGGCAACGCTGCCGATGGCGAGATTCTGTTGCTCGACGTCATCCCGCTGTCGCTCGGCATCGAGACCATGGGTGGCGTGGTCGAACGCATCGTGGAGCGCAACAGCACCATCCCGACGGCCAAGGCGCAGGATTTCACAACCTACCAGGACGGCCAGACGGCGCTCGCCTTGCACGTGGTGCAAGGCGAGCGCGAGCTGGTGGCGGACTGCCGCTCCTTGGCCCGTTTCGACTTGCGCGGCATCCCACCGATGGTGGCGGGCGCGGCGCGCATTCGTGTCACCTTCGAGGTCGATGCCGATGGCTTGCTGACGGTTTCGGCGCATGAATTGACGTCTGGCGTGCAGGCCACGACTGCGGTCAAGCCCAGCTACGGCTTGGCCGACGACGACATCGCGCGCATGTTGCGCGAGAGTTTTTCCGAGGCCGACGCCGATGCGGCGGCCCGCTCGCTACGTGAGTCGAGCGTCGACGCTGATCGCATGGTCTTGGCCACCCGCTCGGCCCTGGCGGCCGACGGCGACTTGCTGACCGACGCGGAGCGTCGGGCGATGGTCGAGCTTGTCGAGACCGTGGTTCAAGTCGCCCAAGGCGCCGATCACCACGCGATCGACGCCGCGGTCAAGGCCCTGGCCGCCGGTACCGAGGCCTTCGCCGCGGCGCGCATGAACCGTGGCATCCGCCAGGCGTTGGCCGGTCGCAGCATCGAAGAGGTCTGAGCCCCATGCCTGTCATCAAGATCCTGCCCCACGCCGAGTACTGCCCCCTGGGCGACCAGATCCAGGCCGCCAGCGGAACGTCGATCTGCGAAGCCCTGCTCGAGAACGGAATCGCGATCGAACATGCATGCGAGTTGAGCTGCGCTTGCACCACCTGCCATGTCATCGTGCGCGAGGGCTTCGATTCGCTCGGCGAGATGGACGAGAGCGAGGAAGACCTGCTCGACCGCGCCTGGGGTCTGGAGCCCAGCTCGCGCCTGTCATGTCAGGCCATCGTGTCCGACCGCGATGTGACGATCGAGATTCCGCGCTACACCATCAATCACGCCAAGGAGAACCACTGAGGACATGAAAAAACCCGCTGCTGCGGGTTGCTTCAGGTATCTCGGGGCGGTTCAGTTCTTCGGCACTTCCGAGCCGCTGATGGTGCGCCGGAACCAGTCGCCGATCGGGCGCAACGAGTCGAAGATCGAATCCGGTTCGCCTTCGCGCTCGCGCAGCAGACCGCGCTCGTTGAGCATTTGCATGAACAGCCTGACTTCAAGCTTGGTGGCTCCGCTGGACAGTACCAGTTGCTGGGGCGACATGTAGCGGTGCGACATGTCGCTGAGCATGCGCCGGTACACCGTGCGGTGGTAGGGCGCCGGAAGGTCCGGCCAGGCTGCGAGCTTGTATTCCTTCATGGTGCCAAGGGGCGCGCTGCACCAGCCAACGCCCTTCTCCTGTTCTGTGGCGCCTAGAGTAGCCCGCCAAGCCCCGTCAAGCCAAGCAACTAGGGGGGATTTCTGGTTCTTTTCCGAGCATCTGTTGTGTCGTTTTGCGTGCAGCGTGCCAATTCTCACGGTTGCTGGGCGCTGTCGGTGGCTGGCTACACTGATCGCGTGCATGTCCTGGGCATCGAGTCGTCGTGTGATGAAACTGGCTTGGCCCTGGTGGCTTGGCAAGGCGACGAACCCGTGCGTTTGTTGGCCGATGCGCTGCACAGCCAAGTCGAAATGCACGCTGCCTACGGCGGTGTGGTGCCCGAGTTGGCCTCGCGCGACCACATCCGGCGCGTCTTGCCCTTGGCCCGCAAAGTCCTGGGGGATGCGGGGCGGCAACTCGCTGACATCGACATCGTGGCCTACACCCGCGGGCCCGGCTTGGCCGGCGCCCTGCTCGTCGGCGCCGGCATCGGCGTTGCGTTGGCCGCGGCGCTGGACAAGCCGGCCATCGGTGTTCACCACCTCGAAGGGCACCTGCTGTCCCCCTTTCTGTCGGCCGATCCGCCGCGCTTTCCCTTCATTGCCTTGTTGGTCTCGGGCGGCCACACGCAGCTGATGCGTGTCGACGGCGTCGGCGCGTATGCGCTGCTAGGCGAGACCATCGACGACGCTGCTGGCGAGGCGTTCGACAAAAGTGCCAAGCTGCTTGGCCTGGGCTATCCCGGAGGCGCCGCGCTCGCGCGCTTGGCGCAGCAGGGTGACAGCCAGGCCTTTGCCCTGCCGAGGCCGCTGCTGCACAGCGGCGATCTCGACTTCTCGTTCGCCGGCTTGAAGACCGCCGTCATGACGCAGGCGCGCAAGCTCGGCGCCGCTCCAAGCGAACGGCAGCGGGCCGATCTGGCCGCGTCGACGCAAGCGGCCATCGTGGAGGTTCTGGTCAAGAAATCGATGCGCGCCCTGCGCGACAGCCGCCTGTCCAGCCTGGTGGTGGCCGGCGGCGTCGGAGCGAACGCGCAATTGCGCCAGCAATTGAACGCGGCCTGCACGCTGTCGGGCGTTCGCGTTCACTACCCCGAGTTGCGCCTGTGCAGCGACAACGGGGCCATGATCGCGCTGGCGGCCGCGATGCGCGTGCAGGCGGGCCGCACGCGACCGACGCGCCAGCGCAGCTTCGATGTGAAGCCGCGCTGGGCACTTGACGCAATCGACGGACCGCTCAGTTGACGCTGAGTTGCTTGGCCGCCGGGGCGCGCTTCTTCGCCAGCGTCAGCGCCAAAACGCCGTTGTCCAGCTTGGCCTGGGAAGCGTCCTGATCGATTTCATCCGGCAGCGTGAAGCTGCGTGCGAAGCTGGCCGATGAGCGCTCACGGTAGATCACGCGCTCGCCGCTCTTCTGGGTGTCTTCGCGCTGGGCCTGCGCGCTGACGCTGACGCGGCGGCCGTCGATGGCGATTTTCACGTCACTCTTGACCACGCCGGGCAGATCCAGGCTGATGCTGTAGCCAGCGTCGGTTTCAGCCACGTCAAGTGCCGGGCTGCGCTGTGCGACGTGCGCGCCGCTACTGCGGGACCGGTCGAAGAAGCTGTCATCAAACAAGCGCTCCAGGCTGCGGGCGAAGTCCGAGGCTGAGCGATTGGCGGGGGCTATTGGTACGAGGAACATGGATGACCTTCTAGAATCGGTGGCAGTGTCAGGCTGGCCTTGAGGGCCTCGATGCCGTTCACCATGCCGCTCACTTGGCAGCGGCTTTTTTGTTTTCAAGGGTCTTGTTTTTTGCGATGGATCAAACCCACTTGACACGGCGCAGCGCATTGGCGGCGGCCATTGCTGCAATCTCAACGGTGGCGGGCGGGCAGGGCGCGCCAGCGCCGGTGCGTCTGGCGCTGATCGAGGGCCTGTCGGGTCCTTTCGCCAACGCCGGTGAAGCCGTGTTCCGCAACTTGGTTTGGGCGGTCGAGCGCGTCAATCGGCGCGGCGGTGTTGCACTTCGCGGCGGCATGCAGCGGCTGGAGTTGCTGCGTTTCGACAGCAAGGGCTCGACCGAGGAGGCGCTGTCGACTCTGCGGGCGGTGATCGATCAAGGCGTTGGCTATGTCTTGCAGGGCAACAGTTCGGCCACGGCCGCTGCGCTGCTCGACGCGATCGACAAGCACAACGACCGGGCGCCCGAGCGCCGCGTCGTGCTCCTCAACTACTCCGCCGTCGACCCTGTGCTGACCAATGCACGCTGCAGCCCCTGGCACTTTCGATTCGATGCCCATGCCGACATGCGTCTGGCGGCCTTGACCGAAGTGCTGCGTGCCGACACCGCCCTGAACAAGATCTACCTGCTCGGCCAGGACTACAGCTTCGGCCAGCATGTGAACCGGCAAGCCCGCGCCATGCTGGCCGCCAAGCGGCCTGACCTCGAAATCGTCGGCGACGAGTTGCACCCGCTCGGCCGAGTCAAGGACTTCCTGCCTTACGCGGCCAAGATCAAGGCCAGCGGCGCGCAGGCCGTGCTCACGGGCAATTGGGGCAACGATCTGACGCTCTTGGTCAAGGCCACCCGTGAGGTCGGCGCGGCCGTCAAGTTCTATACCTTCTACGGCAACGCCCTCGGAGCGCCGGCGGCAATCGGCGAAGCCGGCGTCGGCGCCGTGCTGGCCGTCGCCGAGTGGCACCCGAACCAGGGCGGGAGCGCGTCGGATGCCTTTTATGCCGCGTTCCGCCAGCGCTTCCCCGACCCGCGCGACGACTATGTCCATGTGCGCATGCAAGTGATCGTTGAAATGCTGGCTGCGGCCATGCAACTCAGCGGCAGCGTCGATCCGACGAAGGTGGCGCGCACCTTGCCGGGCATGGCCTTCGATCCGCGCACACTCGGCGGCCTGCACAGCGGCGTGCTGCGTGCCGGCGATCACCAGTTTCAGCAGCCGCTGGTCGTGAGCATCATGGACCGTGTTGGCGCACCGGGCGTGCGCCATGACGTCGAGGGATCGGGCTATGGCTTTCGCACTGTACGCCGCTTCGAGGCCGCTGAAATCGAGATGCCCCACAGCTGCAAGATGCCCCGGATCTCGGGCGGGAGTTGACCATGCGCAAAGCGATCGAGGACTTGCCAGGCTCGCTTATCCGTGAGGTTGCGAACGCAGGACTGGGGCGCAGCGATGTGCTGGCCTTCTGGTTCGGCGAGAGCGATGAGGTCACGCCGCTCGCGGTGCGCGAGGCGGCGGCGGCCTCCCTGATGGCGGGTGAGACCTTTTACTCCCACAACCTCGGTTTACCGGCGTTGCGCGAGGGCCTGGCGGCATATACCAGCGCGCTGCACCGCCCTGTCGGTGTCGATCGCATCGCGGTGACCTCGGCCGGCGTGACGGCCCTGATGATTGCCATGCAGATGCTGGCGGGCGCCGGCGATGAAGTGGTGGTGGTGGTGCCGGTCTGGCCCAACCTGACCGCGCAGCCAGCCATCCTCGGCGCGAACGTGAAGCGCGTGGCGCTGGCCCCGCGCGCCGACGGCGCCTGGGGGCTCGACTTGCAGGCCTTGCTCGATGCCGTTACGCCCGCCACGCGGGTGTTGTTGGTGAATGCGCCGAACAATCCGACCGGCTGGACGCTGACGCGCGCCGAGCAGCGTGCCATCCTCGAGCATTGCCGCACGACGGGCACCTGGATCGTCGCCGACGAGGTCTATGAGCGGGTCTGGTTCGGCCCTGGGAACGCGGCGCCGAGCTTTCTCGACATTGCCGAGCCCGCCGATCGGCTGGTTGTCGCGCAAAGCTTCTCCAAGACTTTCCTGATGACCGGCTGGCGCCTGGGCTGGCTGGTGCTGCCACCCGGCCACCTCGACGGGGTCGGCAAACTGATTGAGTTCAACAGCTCCTGCGCACCGGTGTTTGTGCAGCGCGGCGCGCTGGCCGCCCTGGCGATCGAAGCCGAGTTCGTTCCTGGTTTGGTCGATCGGCTGCGCGGCGGCCGTGACCTGCTGGTCAGCGGCTTGCGCCAGTTGCCGGGGGTTCGCGTGGTCCTGCCGCAGGGCGGGATGTATGCCTTTTTCCAGGTCCAGGGCCAGGCTGACTCACTTGCCTACGCGAAGCACCTTGTCACTGCCCACGGACTGGGCCTGGCGCCGGGCGCGGCCTTTGGCCCCGAGGCCGAAGGCTGGCTGCGCTGGTGCTTCGCCGCCCAGGACCCCGCGCGCCTGTCGAGGGGACTGGCCCGCTTGGGCGGAGCGATTGACCTATAATCGCTGGCTTCGCACCCGGCAACGGGGCTGGACAACAGCGCGAAGTCAAGCACGGCATGGGTTGGTTTCACCCGTGACCGCAAGTGAACCGGAAACCGCGAGGGTCAGTGTCGATGGGTCCCATCGGCGCACCTGGCTGCGGTTTCCATGACTCTAGGAAATCGCCATCATGGCCATGGGTACCCAACAAACTGCCGAGGTCGTCAAGGCCAACGCTCGCACTGCCAACGACACCGGCAGCCCTGAAGTGCAGGTCGCTCTGCTGACCGCGCGCATCAACGAGTTGACACCGCACTTCAAGCTGCACGCCAAGGACCATCATGGTCGCCGGGGTCTGCTGAAGATGGTCAATCAGCGCAAGCGCCTTCTGGCCTACCTGAAGGACCGGGACGGCAACCGCTACACCGCGCTGATCCAGAAGCTGGGCTTGCGCAAGTAAGACACGACGACGATGAAGAGCCTGTGCTGGACGCCCAGGCCGCAGGCTCTTCGTTCTGGCGTCATCCTGGAGAGCGGAATCCGACGCGCTGCTGTGTCATTCCAACGCCCCTGCAAATCCGATCCGAACTGCAGTTGCGCTGGAATGGCATCCCGCCAAGGTCTCTGAACTCCGCCACCGGGCGCACACCGCGCCCCTACCGAAGCAGGAGCTGCTATGAGTATGTTCAACAAAGTCACCAAGACCTTCCAATGGGGCCAGCACACCGTCACGATGGAGACGGGCGAGATCGCCCGCCAATCCAGCGGTGCGGTGGTCGTGACCATCGACGACACCGTGGTCCTGGCCACGGTGGTCGCCAAGACGGTGCCCAAGGCCGGGCAGGACTTCTTCCCCCTGACCGTCGACTACATCGAGAAGACTTACGCCGCCGGCAGGATCCCGGGGAGCTTCTTCAAGCGTGAAGGTCGCCCGAGCGAACTCGAGACCCTGACCTCGCGCCTGATCGACCGCCCGATCCGCCCGCTGTTCCCGGAAGGCTTCTACAACGAAGTCCAGGTCGTGATCCACGTGTTGAGCCTGAACCCCGAAGTCCAGGCCGACATCGCCGCCATCATTGGCACCAGCGCAGCGTTGGCCATCAGCGGCATTCCGTTTGCGGGCCCGATCGGCGCAGCGCGCGTTGGCTACATCAACGGCCAGTACGTGCTCAACCCGGGCAAGACCCAGCTGATCGACAGCAAGATGGAGCTCATCGTCGCCGGCACCGAAGCCGCCGTGCTGATGGTCGAGAGCGAAGCCGACCAGCTGAGCGAAGAAGTCATGCTGGGTGGTGTGGTCTTCGGCCATGAACAGGGCAACATCGCCATCGCCGCGATCAACGATCTGGTGCGCGAGGCCGGCAAGGCCGAGTGGACCTGGACCGCGCCGGCCAAGAACGAAGCTTTCATTGCCAACGTCACGGCGCTGGCCGAACCCGCGCTGCGCGCGGCCTACCAGATCCGCAGCAAGCAAGCCCGCACGCAAGCCTGCCGCGAAGCCACCGCCAACGTGATGGCCGCCCTGACCAAGGACGCCATCGCGTTCGACAAGGTCGAGGTCGAAGGCCTGCTGTTCGAGATCGAGTCGCGCATCGTGCGCAGCCAGATCCTGGCCGGCGAGCCGCGCATCGACGGCCGCGACACGCGCACCGTTCGCCCGATCGAGATCCGCACCAGCATCCTGCCGCGCACCCACGGCTCGGCGCTGTTCACGCGCGGCGAGACCCAGGCCGTGGTCGTGGCCACGCTCGGTACCGACCGCGACGCGCAGCGTATCGACGCCCTGGCCGGTGACTACCAAGACCGCTTCATGTTGCACTACAACATGCCACCTTTCGCCACTGGCGAGACTGGCCGCGTCGGTTCGCCCAAGCGGCGCGAGATCGGCCACGGCCGCCTGGCCAAGCGCGCGCTGATCGCCGCACTGCCGAGCAAGGAAGACTTTCCGTACACCATCCGCGTGGTCTCGGAGATCACCGAGAGCAACGGCTCGTCGTCGATGGCCTCGGTCTGCGGCGGCTGCCTGGCGATGATGGACGCCGGCGTGCCGATGAAGGCGCACGTGGCGGGTATCGCGATGGGCCTGATCAAGGACGGCAACCGCTTCGCGGTGCTGACCGACATCCTGGGTGACGAGGACCACCTCGGCGACATGGACTTCAAGGTCGCCGGCACCACTGCCGGCGTGACCGCGCTGCAGATGGATATCAAGATCCAGGGCATCACCAAGGAGATCATGCAAGTGGCCCTGGCGCAAGCCAAGGAAGCCCGCCTGCACATTCTGGACAAAATGCAGGAAGCGGTGGGCACGGCCAAGGCCGAGGTCTCGCAATTCGCGCCGCGCCTGTACACGATGAAGATCAACCCGGAGAAAATCCGCGACGTGATCGGCAAGGGTGGTGCCGTGATCCGTGCGCTGACCGAAGAAACCGGTTGCGTCATCGACATCGGCGAAGACGGCACTATCACCATCGCTTCGAACGAAGCCGAGAAGGCCGAGTACGCCAAGAAGCGCATCACGGAGATCACCGCCGAGGCCGAAGTCGGCAAGGTCTATGAAGGCGCGGTTACCAAGATCCTCGATTTCGGTGCCTTGATCAACATCTTGCCCGGCAAGGACGGCCTGCTGCACATCAGCCAGATCGCCCACCAGCGCGTCGAGCGCGTGGAAGACTTCCTGCAGGAAGGCCAGATCGTCAAGGTCAAGGTGCTCGAGACCGACGAGAAGGGCCGCATCAAGCTGTCGCTGAAGGCGCTGCTCGACAAGCCCGAGGGCTACGTGGAGGAAGAGCGCCCGCGCCGCGACTTTGGCGACCGCCCGCGCCGTGACGACCGTGGCCCGCGTCGTGAGCGTGAACCGCGTGAGCACCGCGAACCGCGTGGCGACGCGCCAGCAGCCGACTCGGCTGCGCCGGCCCCCAGCCACGACGGCGGCGAGCGCCAGCCCGAGTAGGTTCGGCGAGGCAGCGGCCACCCGATGCGCGCGATCGAAATCAGGCAGTTCGGCGCCCCCGAGGTGCTCTGCGAAACCACGCGCCCCGACCCGACTGCCGGGTCGGGAGAGGTGCTGATCCGCGTCACGGCCGCGGGCATCAACCGGCCCGACGTGCTGCAAAGAAAGGGCCTGTACCCGATGCCGCCAGGGGTCTCGGATCTGCCGGGCCTCGAGGTGGCGGGTACCTTGGTCGGCGGCGAGCCGAACGAGCTGAAGGCGGCGGGGCTGGCACTCGGCGACCGCGTCTGTGCGTTGGTGGCCGGCGGTGGTTACGCCGAGCTGTGTGTGGCACCCATCGAGCAGACTCTGCCAGTGCCGCGCGGCCTGACCGACATCGAGGCCGCCAGCCTGCCCGAGACCTTCTTTACCGTCTGGCAGAACGTGTTTCACATCGCCGCGCTGCAAGCCGGCGAGTGGCTGTTGGTGCAGGGCGGCTCGAGCGGTATTGGCGTCACGGCTCTGCAACTGGGCAAGGCCATGGGCGCACGGGTCATTGTCACGGCAGGCAGCGATGAGAAGTGCGCGGCCTGCTTGGCGCTCGGCGCCGACCACGCCATCAACTACCGCAGCCAGGACTTCGTTGCCGAAGTCCTGCGCATCACCGAGAAACGCGGCGTCGATGTCGTGCTCGACATGGTCGCTGGCGACTATTTAGCGCGTGAAGTGGAGTGCCTCGCGACCGACGGCCGGATTGCCATCATCGCTGTGCAGGGCGGCACCAAGAGCGCGCTCGACATTGGCGCCGTGCTGCGCAAACGCTTGTCCATCGTCGGCTCGACACTGCGTCCACGCAGCGTGGCCTACAAGGGCGTGCTGGCCCGCGCGCTGCGCGAACGCGTCTGGCCCCTGATCGAAGCTGGCCGCATCAAGCCTGTGGTCCACCAGGTGTTCCCTGCGGCAGAGGCCGCGGCGGCCCACGCTCTGATGGAGTCGAGTACCCACGTCGGCAAGATCGTTCTGAACTGGAAAACCTGACCATGCGCAAGCAGCTCGTCGTCGGCAACTGGAAGATGCACGGCAACCACTCGGCCAACGCAGAGTTGCTGGCCGCAATTGTCGCGGCCCGTCCGTTTATCGCTGATGTGGCGGTTTGCGTGCCTTTCCCTTATCTTGCAAGCACTGCGGTGGCCTTGGCTGCGCACGACATCCGCTGGGGCGCCCAAGACTGCTCGGCGCACGAGCAGGGCGCCTACAGCGGCGAGGTGTCGGCTGCCATGCTGGCCGAGTTCGGTTGTCGCTATGTCATAGTCGGTCACTCCGAGCGCCGCGGTTACCACGCCGAGAGCGACCAGTTGGTGGCCGACAAGGCCAAGGCCGCCCTGGCCCGCGGTGTGACGCCCATCGTCTGCGTTGGCGAGTCCCTGGCGCAGCGCGAAGCCGGCGAGACCGAGCTCGTCGTCAAGCGTCAACTCTCGGCCGCGATCCACGCCTTGGCCCACTGCGCCGGGGAAATGGTCGTGGCGTATGAGCCCGTCTGGGCCATCGGCACGGGCCTGACCGCCACGCCAGAACAAGCCCAGGCCGTGCACGCCCTGCTGCGTGCTCAGTTGCGAGCCGCCACAGCGCGCGCCGACGACATGAAGATCCTCTACGGCGGCAGCGTCAAGCCCGACAACGCCGCAACGCTCTTGGCGCAGCCGGACATCGATGGCGGACTGATTGGCGGGGCTTCGTTGAAGGCGGCCGATTTCGTTGCCATTTGCCGCGCTGCTCACTGACATTCACCCTTCGAAGACATCATTACCATGCAAATCTGGTTGAACCTCGTGCTGGCGGTCCAGCTCATCACCGCGATCGCCATGATCGGCCTGGTGCTCGTGCAGCAGGGCAAGGGTGCCGATGTGGGCGCCTCGTTCGGCAGCGGAGCTTCCGGCAGCCTGTTCGGCGCCACGGGCAGCGCGAACTTTCTGTCGCGCTCGACAGCGGTCTGCGCCACTATTTTCTTCATCAGCACCCTCGCCTTGGCCTACTTCGGCAACCGTGACAACGTGGTGCGAAGCGGCGGTGGCAGCGTGTTCGAACGTGCAGGCGCGGTCGCACCGGCCGCCAGTGCGCCGACGCTTGCGTTGCCCCCTGCGATCGGGCAGATTCCCACAGCGCCTGCGGCTGCTGCGGCGAGTGCGCCCGCAACCTTTGCGCCAGCGGGGTCGGCGCCGAAGTAGTCGGTATTTGCCCGTAGAATTCAGGGTAGTTCCGAGCCCTGCATTGCAGTGCGCAGGGACACAGAAAACAGACGCCGCCGACGTGGTGAAATTGGTAGACACGCTATCTTGAGGGGGTAGTGGCGAAAGCTGTGCGAGTTCGAGTCTCGCCGTCGGCACCAGCAAGTTTCTCGACCCGCTTTTCGCGCCCCGCGGCGCCTTGCCTCCCCAGACCCAGACGCCGGATTCGGCTTCGCGCACGACCCTTCGAAAATGGACCTGCAACCCTACCTGCCCGTGATTCTGTTCATCCTGGTCGGTGTAGCGGTTGGCGTGGCCCCCCAGGTGCTGGGCTTCGTGTTCGGTCCGAACCGGCCGGATGCCGCGAAGAACAGCCCCTACGAGTGCGGTTTCGAGGCCTTCGAAGACGCCCGCATGAAGTTCGATGTGCGCTACTACCTGGTGGCCATTCTCTTCATCCTGTTCGACCTCGAGATCGCGTTCCTCTTTCCATGGGCGGTGTCGCTCAGGGAGATCGGCCCGACCGGTTTCTGGGCCATGATGGTTTTCCTGGGAATCCTCGTGGTGGGCTTCATCTACGAGTGGAAGAAGGGCGCCCTGGACTGGGAGTAGGCACGCAATGGGCATCGAAGGCGTTCTCAAAGAGGGTTTTGTCACCACACAGGTGGACACCCTCATCAACTGGTCGAAGACCGGCTCGCTCTGGCCGATGACTTTCGGCTTGGCGTGTTGCGCGGTGGAAATGATGCACGCCGGCGCGGCTCGCTACGACATTGATCGCTTCGGCATGCTGTTCCGACCGAGCCCGCGCCAGAGCGACCTGATGATCGTCGCCGGCACGCTGTGCAACAAGATGGCGCCGGCCCTGCGCAAGGTCTACGACCAGATGGCCGAACCGCGCTGGGTCTTGAGCATGGGCTCCTGCGCCAACGGCGGCGGCTACTACCACTACAGCTACTCGGTGGTGCGTGGCTGCGACCGCATCGTGCCGGTCGATGTCTACGTGCCCGGCTGCCCACCGACCGCCGAGGCCCTGCTTTATGGCATCCTGCAGTTGCAGGCCAAGATTCGGCGCGAAAACACCATCGCAAGATGACTGCGCGACTCGACGCCTTGCAGACGGCGCTGGAGGCAGCGCTCGGCCCCAAGATCGCCCGCCTTGAGCGTGAGCGTGGCGAAGTCACCATCACCGTCCAGGCGGGCGACTACCTGGCGGCCGCGCAGACACTGCACGACCACCCGGCGCTGTCATTCGAGCAGCTGATGGACCTGGCCGGCCTGGACCTCAGTAGCTGGAAAGACCAGCCCCATGACGGCCCGCGCTTCGTGGTGGTGTCGCACCTGCTGTCGATCACCCACAACTGGCGCCTGCGACTGAAGGTGGTCTGCCCTGACGACGAGTTGCCGCTGGTGGCGTCGCTCATCGACGTGTGGAGCAGCGCCAACTGGTACGAGCGCGAGGCGTTCGACCTCTATGGCATCTTGTTCGAGGGCCACCTCGACCTGCGCCGTATCCTCACCGATTACGGCTTCATCGGCCACCCGATGCGCAAGGACTTTCCCGTCACCGGCCATGTCGAGATGCGCTACGACGCGGTGCAAAAGCGCGTGATCTACCAGCCCGTGTCGATCGAGGCGCGTGAGGTGACCCCCAGAATCGTCCGCGAAGACAACTACGGTGGGCTGCATTGATGGTTGCCTGCCCAGCTCACTTCGTTCGCTGCCCCCCAGGGCAGCGCTCAGCGCCCTTCGGGCGGCCGGGCGGACACTGACATGGCCGAGATCAAGAACTACACGCTGAATTTCGGCCCGCAGCACCCGGCGGCTCACGGGGTGCTGCGCCTGGTTCTTGAACTCGACGGCGAGGTGATCCAGCGCGCCGATCCGCACATCGGCCTGTTGCACCGTGCCACCGAGAAGCTTGCCGAGAGCAAGACCTTCATCCAGTCGCTGCCCTACATGGACCGCCTCGACTATGTCTCGATGATGGCCAACGAGCACGCCTACTGCCTGGCGATCGAGAAACTGATGGGCATCGCGGTGCCCGAGCGTGCGCAGTACATCCGCGTCATGTTCTCCGAGATCACGCGTCTGCTGAACCACCTGCTCTGGCTCGGCGCGCACGGCATCGACTGCGGTGCGATGAACATCCTGATCTACTGCTTCCGCGAACGCGAGGACCTGTTCGACGTCTACGAGGCGGTATCGGGGGCGCGCATGCACGCGGCTTACTTCCGGCCCGGCGGCGTCTACCGCGACCTGCCGGAAGTGATGCCGCAGTACCGCGTCAGCCGGATCAAGAACCAGAAGGCCATCGACGCGCTGAATGCCAACCGGCAGGGCTCGATGCTCGATTTCATCGACGACTTCTGTGCCCGCTTCCCGGCCAACGTCGACGACTACGAAACTTTGCTGACGGACAACCGCATCTGGAAGCAGCGCACGGTCGGCATCGGCGTCGTCACGCCCGAGCGGGCGCTGAACCTCGGTTTCTCCGGCCCGATGCTGCGCGGCTCGGGCATCGAATGGGACCTGCGTCGCAAGCAGCCCTACGAGGTCTATGCCAAGCTGGACTTCGACATCCCGGTCGGCGTCAACGGCGATACCTACGACCGTTATCTGGTCCGCATCGAAGAAATGCGCCAGAGCAACCGCATCATCCAGCAATGCTCGCAGTGGCTGCGAGCCAACCCCGGTCCGGTGATCACCACCAACCACAAGGTGGCGCCGCCTTCGCGTGTGGACATGAAGACCAACATGGAGGAACTGATCCATCACTTCAAGCTCTTCACCGAAGGCATGCACGTGCCCGAGGGCCAGGCCTACGCAGCGGTGGAGCACCCCAAGGGAGAGTTCGGGATCTACCTGGTGAGCGACGGCGCCAACAAGCCCTACCGCCTGAAGATTCGGGCGCCGGGTTTCCCGCACCTGGCTGCCCTGGATGAAATGGCGCGCGGTCACATGATTGCCGATGCTGTGGCCATCATCGGCACCATGGACATCGTGTTCGGCGAGATCGACAGGTGAGCAAGCGATGAGCTTTTCAGACGACACCCTCGCACGCTTTGCCAAAGAAGTCGTCAAGTACCCGGCCGACCAGCGGGTCTCGGCGGTAATGGCTTGCCTGGCCATCGTGCAGCATGAGCAGGGGCATGTCTCACGCGAAGCCGAGGAGGGCGTTGCGGCCTACCTCGGGATGCCGACCATCGCGGTGCACGAGGTCACGACTTTCTACAACATGTACAACCAGCAGCCGCCGGGGCGATTCAAGTTCAATGTCTGCACCAACCTGCCCTGCGCCCTGCGCGACGGCGACAAGGCCCTGGCGCACCTGTGCAAGAAGTTCGGCGTCGAGCCCTACGGCACCAGTGCCGACGGCCTGTTCACAGTGCAGCCCAGTGAGTGCCTGGGTGCTTGCGCCGATGCGCCGGTGATGCTGGTGAACGACCGCCAGATGGTCAGCTTCATGAGCAACGCCCGCCTCGACGAACTCGTCGACACCCTGAAGGCGCATGCGGCATGACGCTCGACCTGTCGCGCTTCCAGACTGCTGGCCACGAGACCTGCTTCCATGGCCGTCACATCCAGCCGCAGATCTACGCCGGCCTGGACGGCAAGAACTGGCGCCTGCAAGACTATGAGACGCGTGGCGGCTACCGAGCGCTGAAGAAGATCCTGGGGCTCGACGGTGGCGTCGCAATGACGCCCGATCAGGTCATCGCCGAGGTCAAGACCAGCGCCTTGCGCGGCCGCGGTGGCGCCGGCTTTCCGACTGGGCTGAAGTGGAGCTTCATGCCGCGCATGTTTCCCGGCGCGAAGTACCTGGTCTGCAATTCCGACGAAGGCGAGCCCGGCACTTGCAAGGACCGCGACATCCTGGCCTACAACCCGCACATCGTCATCGAGGGCATGGCCATCGCAGCCTACGCGATGGGCGTGAAGGTCGGCTACAACTACATCCACGGCGAAATTTTCGAGATCTACGAGCGGTTCGAGTCGGCCCTGGACGAAGCCCGCGCAGCTGGCCTGCTCGGCGACCGCATCCTGGGCAGCGATTTCAGTTTCCAGCTGCAAGCTTTCCACGGTTTCGGTGCCTACATCTGCGGCGAAGAAACTGCACTGCTCGAATCGCTCGAGGGCAAGAAAGGGCAGCCTCGCTTCAAACCGCCTTTCCCGGCCAGCTATGGCCTGTACGGCAAGCCGACGACGATCAACAACACGGAGACCTTTGCCGCGGTGCCGTGGATCATCAACAATGGCGGCCTGCCCTACCTCGAAATCGGCAAACCGAACAACGGCGGTACCAAGATCTTTTCCATCGTCGGTGACGTCGAGCGGCCGGGCAACTACGAGATTCCTCTGGGCACGCCCTTTGCCAAGCTGCTCGAGCTGGCCGGCGGCGTGCGCGGCAGCAGCCTCAAGGCGGTGATACCTGGCGGTTCGTCTGCGCCGGTGCTGCCAGCCGCGACGATGATGGACATCACGATGGACTATGACGCCATCGCCAAGGCCGGCTCGATGCTCGGTTCGGGTGCCGTGATCGTGATGAACGACACCCGCTGCATGGTCAAGAGCCTGCTGCGCCTGTCGTACTTCTATCAGCATGAGAGTTGCGGCCAATGCACTCCCTGCCGCGAAGGCACAGGCTGGCTATGGCGCGTGGTCGACCGGATCGAGCATGGCAAAGGCCGGATGGAAGACATCGACCTTCTCAACTCGGTGTCGGAAAACATCATGGGCCGCACCATCTGCGCGCTGGGCGACGCGGCGGCGCTGCCGGTGCGCGGGATGATCAAGCACTTCCGCGACGAGTTTGTGCATCACATCGAGCACAAGACTTGTCTCGTGCCTCAGTCATGATCGAAATCGAACTCGACGGCAAGAAGGTCGGCGTGGCCGAGGGCAGCATGGTCATGCATGCGGCCGACGCGGCGGGCGTGTACATCCCGCACTTCTGCTACCACAAGAAGCTCACCATCGCGGCGAATTGCCGCATGTGCCTGGTCGACGTCGAGAAAGCGCCCAAGCCGATGCCGGCCTGCGCCACGCCGGCCACCAACGGCATGATCGTGCGCACCAAGAGCGAAAAAGCGCTCAAGGCACAGCAGTCGGTAATGGAGTTCCTGCTCATCAACCATCCGCTCGACTGCCCCATCTGCGACCAGGGCGGCGAATGCCAGTTGCAGGATCTGGCGGTGGGTTACGGCGGTTCTGCCTCGCGCTACAGCGAAGAAAAGCGCGTCGTCTTCCACAAGGACGTCGGCCCGTTGGTCTCGATGGAGGAGATGACGCGCTGCATTCACTGCACCCGCTGCGTTCGATTCGGCCAGGAGGTGGCCGGGGTGATGGAGCTGGGCATGATTCACCGCGGCGAGCACAGCGAAATCACCACCATGCTCGGCGACACGATCGACAGCGAGCTGTCGGGCAACATGATCGATATCTGCCCGGTCGGCGCGCTGACGAGCAAGCCCTTCCGCTACAGCGCCCGCACCTGGGAGCTGTCGCGGCGCAAGAGCGTCAGCCCGCACGACAGCACGGGCGCCAATCTGATCGTGCAGGTCAAGGCCAACCAGGTCATGCGGGTGGTACCGCTCGAGGTCGAGGACGTCAACGAGTGCTGGATCGCCGACCGCGACCGCTTCTCATACGAAGCCCTGAACGGCGAGCAGCGCCTGAAGCAGCCGATGATCAAGCAGGGCGGTGCTTGGCAGGTGGTGGACTGGACTACCGCACTGGCCTACGTCGCCGACGGCTTGAAGCGCATCCAGCGCGAGTTCGGGGCCAGCGCGATCGGCGCCCTGGGCTCGGCCCATGCCACGGTTGAAGAGTTGCATCTCTTGGCCAAGCTGGTTCGCGGCTTGGGCAGCGAGAACATCGACCACCGCACCCGCCACGCCGATTTCGGCAACCGTGCCGCTGCCGGTGGCGCGCGCTGGCTCGGCACCCCCATCGCCTCGCTTGCCCAACTGCAGCGTGCCTTCATCGTCGGCTCCTTCCTTCGCAAGGACCACCCGCTGTTCGCGCAGCGTCTGCGCCAGGCAGTGCGACGTGGGGCCCAGCTGCACAGCCTGCACGCGGTGCACGACGCCTGGGCCATGCCGCTGGCCAGCCAGTTCACCGCGGCACCGAGCGGCTGGACCGACGCGCTGGCGCAAGTGGCCGCGGCCGTCGCGCTGAACAAGGGCGTTCAGGCACCCGTGCCGGCCGATCCCAGCCCGGCGGCGCAGAAGATCGCGACCTCCCTGCTCAGCGGCGAGCGCAAGGCCGTGCTGCTCGGCAACGCTGCCGCGCAACACCCGCAAGCCTCGCAGTTGCTGGCTCTGGCGCAGTGGATCGCCGCTGAAGTCGGCGCCACCGTCGGTTACCTCGGCGAAGCGGCCAACGGCGTCGGCGCGCAGTGGGTCAATGCGTTGCCGGGCGAGGGCGGCCTGAACGCCAGCCAGATGCTGTCGCAGCCGATGAAGGCCTTGTTGCTGCTCGGCGTCGAGCCCGGCTTCGACGCCGCCGACACGGCTGCTGCGCGCTTGGCGATGCAAGGCGCCGGGCTGGTGGTGTCGCTGAGCCCGTTCAAGGATGCGAACACTGAATTCGCCGATGTCTTGCTGCCCGTGGCGCCGTTCAGCGAAACCGCCGGCGCCTTCGTGAATGCGGAGGGGCGGGTACAGAGTTTTCACGGCGTCGTGCGTCCGCTGGGCGACACACGCCCGGCCTGGAAGGTGCTGCGTGTACTCGGCAACCTGCTCGGCCTCGCCGGGTTCGAGCAGGCCAGCGCCGAAGAGGTGCGTTCTGAAGCACTCGGCGACGTGGCGCTGTTGGCGGCGCGCCTGGACAACCGCAGCGCCGCGGCGCTGATTGCGTCGCCCGTGTCGACCACGCTCGAACGCGTGGCTGACGTGCCGATCTACTCGAGCGACGCGTTGGTGCGCCGCGCAGCTGCGCTGCAGGCGACTGCCGACGCACAGCCGCCCATCGTCGGCTTGCCAAGCGGCTTGTGGGCGCAGATGGGCTTGAAGCCTGGCGATGTCGTGCGTGTCAGCCAGGGCCAAGCCAGCGCCACCTTGCCTGCGCGTGAGGACGCCACGCTGGCGGCCAACGCGGTGCGTATCGCCACGGGTCATGCCAGCACCGCCACGCTCGGCGCGATGTTCGGTCGGGTCCAGGTCGAGAGGACGGGCTCATGATCGAGACGGTCACGGTCGCCGGCGAACAGTTGCTGGGCCCCACCTTGTGGTTGGTGGTCTGGAGCCTGATCAAGATCATCGCCGTCCTGCTGCCACTGCTTGGCTGCGTGGCCTACCTCACGCTGTGGGAGCGCAAGGCGATCGGTTGGACGCAGATCCGGCCCGGTCCGAACCGCGTCGGCCCCTGGGGTCTGCTGACCCCCATCGCAGATGCGGTCAAGCTGATCTTCAAGGAGATCATCCGCCCGACCGCGGCCAACAAGGGGCTGTTCTTTCTCGGCCCCGTGATGACCATCATGCCGGCGCTGGCCGCCTGGGCGGTGATTCCGTTCGGCCCCGATGTGGCGCTGGCCAATATCAACGCCGGCCTGCTGTTCCTAATGGCCATCACCTCGATGGAGGTCTATGGCGTGATCATTGCCGGCTGGGCCTCGAACTCGAAATACGCCTTTCTCGGCGCTCTGCGCGCCTCGGCGCAGATGGTGTCCTATGAGATCGCGATGGGCTTCGCGCTGGTGGTCGTCCTCATGGTCTCGGCCAGCATGAACATGACCGACATCGTTATGAGCCAGTCGCGCGGCACCGGCGCGTCGATGGGCCTGAACTTCCTGTCGTGGAACTGGTTGCCGCTGTTGCCGATTTTCGTCGTCTACTTCATCGCCGGCCTGGCCGAAACCAACCGCCATCCCTTCGACGTGGTCGAGGGGGAATCGGAAATCGTCGCTGGCCACATGATCGAGTACTCGGGCATGTCGTTCGCGATGTTCTTCCTGGCCGAGTACGCCAACATGCTCCTGGTCAGCATGCTGTGCGTGTTGCTGTTCCTGGGCGGCTGGCTGCCGCCGATCGACTCGGCCCTGTTCAACTGGATCCCGGGCTGGATCTGGCTCGGCCTGAAGGTCTTCGTCGTCGTCACCATGTTTCTGTGGGTGCGCGCCACGTTTCCGCGCTATCGCTACGACCAGATCATGCGCTTGGGCTGGAAGATCTTCATCCCGATCACTTTGATCTGGCTGGTCGTCGTGGGCCTGTGGATCCAGTCGCCCTGGAACATCTGGAAATAGGAGGCGCACGGATGTCCGCACTCGCCACCGTCAAAGATTTCGCCTCGAGCTTCTTGCTGACGGAGCTGTTCAAGGGCATGGCCATCACCGGTCGGCACTTCTTCTCGCGCAAGATCACCGTGCAGTTCCCGGAAGAGAAGACGCCGCAGTCGCCGCGTTTTCGCGGCCTGCACGCGTTGCGCCGCTACGAGAACGGCGAAGAGCGCTGCATCGCCTGTAAATTGTGCGAGGCAGTGTGCCCAGCGTTGGCGATCACCATCGAGTCCGAGGTGCGTGCCGACGGAAGCCGTCGCACCACCCGCTACGACATCGATCTGACCAAATGCATCTTCTGCGGCTTCTGCGAAGAGAGCTGCCCGGTCGACTCGATCGTCGAAACCCATGTTTTGGAGTACCACGGCGAGAAGCGCGGTGACTTGTACTTCACCAAGGACATGCTCCTGGCGGTCGGTGACCGCTACGAAAAAGAGATCGCTGCGGCCCGGGCGGCCGACGCGCCCTACCGGTGACACTCGGCGGACGATGAACACCACCACGGCCCTGTTCTATGTCTTCTCGACGGTGCTCCTGGGCGCCGCGTTCGGCGTCATTACGGCGCGCAGCACAGTGCATGCGGCGCTCTGCCTGGTGCTCGCCTTTTTCAGTGCGGCCTGCGTCTGGATGCTGCTCAAGGCCGAGTTCCTGGCCATTGCCCTGGTGCTGGTCTATGTCGGCGCGGTGATGGTGTTGTTCCTGTTCGTGGTGATGATGCTGGACATCAATACCGACAGCCTGCGCCAGAACTTCTGGCGCCACTTCCCGCTCGCCGGCCTGGTGGGCGCCTTGATCGCGCTCGAGATGACCTTGGTGTTGCGCGGTGGCTTCGACCTGGCGCTGGCCAAGCCCTTGACGGCGGCCGAGCTTCAGTTGGGCAACACCAAGCTGCTCGGCATCGAGGTCTACACCAACTACCTGTACCCGCTGCAACTCGCCGCCGTGCTGCTCTTGGTGGCCATCATTGCTGCCATCGCGCTGACGCTGCGCGAACGCAAGGACTCGCGCCACATGGACGCCTCCAAGCAAGTGCGGGCCAAGAAGGCCGACCGGGTGCGCCTGGTCAAGATGGCTTCGGTGGTCGATCAACCCTCCGCACCGCCCGCACCTCCGGCGGTACCCGCCAACCCCGAGAAGACGTGATGTCGGGCATCCTGACCCTGTCGCACTTTCTCTCGCTCGGCGCGATACTTTTCGCGCTGTCGGTGATCGGCATCTTCCTAAACCGGCGCAACCTGATCGTGCTGCTGATGGCCATCGAGTTGATGCTGCTGGCGGTCAACCTGAATTTCATCGCCTTCTCGCATTACCTGGGCGATATGGACGGGCAGGTCTTCGTTTTCTTCATCCTCACCGTGGCAGCGGCCGAGTCGGCCATTGGCCTGGCGATCCTCGTTGTGCTGTTCCGCAACCGCGAGTCGATCAATGTGCAGGAACTCGACAGCCTGAAGGGCTGAAAGCAGCAACCCCATGTCGGCCACGATTTCCCAGAACCTGCTGCTCACGATCGCCCTGGCGCCCTTGGTCGGTGCCCTCGTCGCCGGCTTCTTTGGCAAGACCGTCGGCCGGCGCGGCTCGCATCTGGTCACCATCCTGGGCGTGGCGTTGTCCTTCATCGGGTCGGCCGTCGTGCTCAAGCAAGTGGCGCTCGATGGCGCGCGCTTCAACGCGACGATCTACGAGTGGATGGTGCTGGGCAGCCTGAAGATGGAGGTCGGTTTCCTCGTCGACGGCCTGACGGCGATGATGATGGCGGTGGTGACTTTCGTGTCGCTGATGGTGCACATCTACACCATCGGCTACATGGAAGAAGACGACGGCTACCAGCGTTTCTTCGCTTACATCTCGCTGTTCACCTTCTCGATGTTGATGCTGGTGATGAGCAACAACTTCCTGCAGTTGTTCTTCGGCTGGGAAGCGGTTGGCCTTGTGTCCTACCTCTTGATCGGCTTCTGGTTCAAGAGGCCGACGGCGATCTTCGCCAACATGAAGGCCTTCATCGTCAACCGCGTCGGCGACTTCGGCTTCATCCTGGGTATCGGCCTGCTGGCAGCCTACGCGGGCTCGCTCAACTACACCGAGGTCTTCGCCCAGGGGGGCGAGCTGGCGAAGATCGGCTTTCCAGGCACCGACTGGATGCTGATCACGGTCGCCTGCATCTGCCTGTTCATCGGCGCGATGGGCAAGAGTGCACAGTTCCCGCTGCATGTCTGGCTGCCCGATTCGATGGAGGGCCCGACGCCGATTTCGGCCTTGATCCATGCTGCGACCATGGTCACGGCCGGCATCTTCATGGTCGCGCGCATGAGTCCGCTGTTCGAGCTGTCAGACACCGCGTTGTCTTTCGTGCTGGTGATCGGTGCCATCACGGCCCTGTTCATGGGCTTCCTGGGCATCATCCAGAACGACATCAAGCGGGTCGTCGCGTACTCCACACTGAGCCAGCTCGGCTATATGACTGTCGCGCTCGGCGCCTCGGCGTACTCGGTCGCCGTGTTCCACCTGATGACGCATGCCTTCTTCAAGGCCCTGCTGTTCTTGGCGGCGGGCTCGGTGATCATGGGCATGCACCATGATCAGGACATCCGCAACATGGGCGGACTGCGCAAGTACATGCCGATCACCTGGATCACGTCACTGCTGGGTTCGTTGGCGCTGATCGGCACGCCGCTGTTCTCAGGCTTCTACAGCAAGGACAGCATCATCGAAGCGGTCCATGCGAGCACTCTGCCAGGGTCCGGCTTCGCCTACTTCGCGGTCGTGGCGGGCGTCTTCGTCACTGCGTTCTACTCTTTCCGCCTGTACTTTCTCGTCTTTCACGGCGAGGAGCGCTTCCGTCACAAACCCTTCCCCGCGGAGGACGTTCACCACGACCATCACGCCACTGGCGCACACCAAACGCCGCATGTCCCGCACGAGTCGCCCTGGGTGATCACGGCCCCGCTGATCCTGCTGGCCCTGCCTTCCGTGGTGATCGGCTACCTGACGATCCAGCCAATGCTGTTCGGCGACTTCTTCAAGGACGCCATCGTCAACGACGTGGCGCGCCACCCGGCCATGCAGGCATTGGCCACCTATTTCCAAAGCGCCAGCGGCATGGCCCTGCACTCCCTGCAAACGGTGCCGCTGTGGCTGGCCGTGGCGGGCGTCGCCTGTGCCTGGTGGTTCTACCTGAAGCAGCCCGCCATTCCGGCAGCCATCAAAGCCCGCTTTGCCTGGGTTTACCGTCTTCTGGACAACAAGTACTACCTCGATTGGTTCAACGAGCATGTGCTCGCCGCGGGCGCACGCCTGATCGGCATGGGCCTGTGGAAAGGCGGCGACATCGGCCTGATCGACGGCGCGCTGGTCAACGGGTCGGCGCGCGCGGTCGGTGCTCTGGCCCAGCTGACGCGCCGCCTGCAGACCGGCCATCTGTATTTCTATGCGCTGGTCATGTTGCTCGGCCTGTTCGGCCTGATGACCTGGCAGTTGTGGCCGCAGGTGCGTCGCCTGTTCGTGCTGTGATGAAGCACCGCGTAGCGCCCGCGCCGCCCACCAGAAAAGTAGGCATGGCATGGGCTTGTTGAGCGTTGCGATCTGGCTGCCGATCCTGGCCGGCGGCATCCTGCTCGCGCTCGGCCGCGACGAGCACGCGGGCTCGGTGCGCTGGCTGGCCCTGATCGCCGCCGTGGCCAGCTTCCTGGTCACGCTGCCCTTGATCACGCGCTTTGATCTGACCAGTGCCGCCATGCAGTTCCAGGAGAAGCTGCCCTGGATCGAGCGCTTCAAGGCCAACTACCACCTCGGTGTCGACGGGATTGCGGTCTGGTTCGTGCCGCTGACCGCGTTCATCACGGTCATCGTCGTGATCTCGGCCTGGAAAGTGATCACGGAGCGCGTCAACCAGTACATGGGCGCCTTCCTGATCCTTTCGGGCCTGATGGTGGGGGTGTTCTCGGCCCTCGACGGCCTGCTGTTCTACGTCTTCTTCGAAGCCACGTTGATCCCGATGTACATCATCATCGGTATCTGGGGCGGGCCCAAGCGCGTCTACGCGGCATTCAAGTTCTTCCTCTACACGCTGCTCGGCTCGTTGTTGATGCTGATCGCGTTGCTCTACCTGTACTTCAAGTCGGGCGGCAGTTTCGCCATCCTTGACTGGCACAGGCTGCCCCTGCCGCTGTCGGCTCAGAGCCTGCTGTTCTTCGCCTTCTTCGCCGCCTTCTCGGTCAAGGTGCCGATGTGGCCGGTGCACACCTGGTTGCCCGATGCCCACGTCGAGGCGCCGACCGGCGGCTCGGTGGTGCTGGCGGCCATCATGCTCAAGCTCGGCGCATACGGCTTCCTGCGCTTCTCGCTGCCGATCGCGCCCGACGCCAGCCGCGAGTGGGCCTGGCTGATCATCGCGCTCTCGCTGATCGCGGTGATCTACATCGGCTTGGTGGCGCTGGTCCAGCAGGACATGAAGAAGCTGGTTGCCTATTCGTCGATTGCCCACATGGGCTTCGTCACGTTGGGCTTCTTCCTCTTCAGCGAACTCGGCGTGTCGGGCGGCATCGTGCAGATGATCAGCCACGGCTTCATCTCCGGCGCCATGTTCCTGTGCATCGGTGTGCTCTACGACCGCGTCCATTCGCGCGAGATCGCCGCCTACGGTGGCGTGGCCAACACCATGCCGCGGTTCGCTGCCTTCGGCGTCTTCTTCGCCATGGCCAACTGCGGCCTGCCCGGCACCAGCGGCTTCGTTGGTGAATGGATGGTGATCCTGGGCACCGTCAAGGTGAACTTCTGGTTGGCCGCGTTGGCCGCAACGGCGTTGATCTTCGGTGCCGCCTACAACCTGTGGATGGTCAAGCGCGTCTACTTCGGCGAGGTCGCCAATGCGCAGGTGAAGGCACTGACCGATATCGACAGCCGCGAGTTCCTGATGCTGGCCCTGCTGGCTGCGGCCGTGATGTGGATGGGCCTGTACCCGAAGCCCTTCACCGATGTGATGCATGTCTCGGTGACCCAACTCCTGCAGCATGTGGCGCAGAGCAAGCTCAACTGAAGCCAGAAAACGATGAAACAACCCCCACGCTCACTGCGTTCGCTGCGCCCCGAGGGGTCTTGTCACTCTTTTGGGACGGCCGGGCGGTGCTGACATGAATCCGTTAAATTGGATGGTGGTCTTGCCTGAGATCGTATTGCTGGCGATGGCCTGCATCATCGCCATTGCCGACCTGTTCCTGACCGACCCGGCGAGGCGGATCACGTTCTGGCTGACCCAGGGCACCCTGGCCGCCGTGGCGCTGCTGCATCTGGACGCCTTCAACGCCGGTCAGTCGGCGTTCGGCATGCAGGGCATGGTGGTGTCTGACTCCCTGGGTCACCTGCTGGCCCTGTTTGCTTGTCTGGCGGTGATGGTCACGCTGGCCTATGCGCAGCCCTATGTCGGCTCGCGCGACATGCAGAAGGGTGAGCTATACACCCTCTCGCTGTTCTCATTGCTCGGCGTCTGCGTGATGGTTTCGGCGAACCACTTCCTGGTCGTCTATCTCGGCCTGGAGGTGATGAGTCTGTCGCTCTACGCGCTGACAGCGCTGCGCCGAGACCACGGCCAGTCGACCGAGGCGGCGATGAAGTACTTCGTACTCGGAGCCCTGGCCTCGGGCTTCTTGCTCTATGGCCTGTCGATGATGTACGGCGCCACCGGCAGCCTGGACATTCAACGCGTCTTCGAGGTCATCGGCAAGGGCCAGGCCAATCAGTCGGTGTTGGTCTTCGGGCTGGTCTTCATCGTCGCCGGCCTGGGCTTCAAGTTCGGCGCCGCGCCATTCCACATGTGGGTGCCCGACGTCTACCACGGCGCGCCCACGGCGATCACGCTGCTGATCGCTGGTGCCCCCAAGCTGGCGGCCTTCGGCATGGCCATGCGCCTGCTGGTCGAGGGCATGCTCGGCCTGGCGACCGACTGGCAGCAGATGCTGGTGGTGATGGCGCTGGCATCCTTGTGCGTCGGCAACCTGGGCGCAATTGCCCAGACCAACTTGAAGCGCCTGCTGGCTTACTCGGCGATCGCGCAGATCGGCTTCGTATTGCTCGCCCTGGCCTCTGGCGTGGTCAGCGGCAACACCTTGTCGGCGGGCAACGCCTACAGCTCGGCCCTGTTCTACATGGTCACCTATGTGCTGACGACGCTGGGCTCCTTCGGCGTGGTGATGCTGTTGTCGCGCCAGGGTTTCGAAAGCGAGGAGATCAGCGACCTCGCCGGCTTGAACCAGCGCAGCCCCTGGATGGCTGCGGTGATGACCCTGTTCATGTTCTCCCTGGCCGGCATCCCGCCCTTGGTCGGCTTCTACGCCAAGTTATCGGTGTTGCAGGCGCTGGTGACGACCAACGTCACCGGCTATTTGTGGCTGGCCGTCATCGCGGTGTTGCTGTCGCTGATCGGGGCCTTCTACTACCTGCGTGTGATCAAGGTCATGTACTTCGACGAGCCCGCGGCCGATGCCCGCCGCATCCACAACGAGCGCGGCGTGCAGGCGCTGCTGGCGGTGAATGGCGCAGCCGTGCTGGTGCTTGGCCTGTTGCCGGGTGGGCTGATGGCGATGTGCAGCACGGCCATCGTGCGCGCCCTGGCGACATGACGGCTCCAAGCTCGCTGCGCGCGCCGATGGTGACGGCCTCTCCCGACGACGCCTTGATCGAAACCCTGCTCCAGCCAGAGCAGGTTTGGCGGGGCCGCTTCCTGGACGTGCGTCGCGACACCATCCAGCATGGCGATGGCAGCCAAGCCACGCGCGAGTACATCGTCCACCCGGGTGCGGTGATGGTGGTGCCGCTGCTGGCGCAGGGCCGCTTGCTGATGGAGCGCCAGTTCCGCTATCCGATCGGTCGCGTGATGCTGGAGTTTCCGGCCGGCAAGATCGACGCGGGCGAGGCGCCGTTTCGCTGCGCGGTGCGCGAACTGGCGGAAGAGACCGGCTACCGTGCGGCCGAGTGGGCCCGCGCCGGCATCCTGCACAACGCGATCGCTTATTCCACCGAAGGCATCGAGATATGGTTCGCCCGCGGCTTGATCGCCGGGCCGCCACAGCTCGAGGCCGGTGAGTTCCTCGAGGTCGTGTCCCGCACGCCGGCCGAACTCGACGCTCTGGTGGCCAGCGGCGAGGTTACCGACGCCAAGACCCTGATCGGTCTGCTTTGGTTGCAGAAGTGGCAGGCGGGGTTGTGGCCTTTGACCTGGCAGTCGGCGTCCTGAGTCGCGGCTGGCTATCATGGCAAGCTCATGAAGGTTATCAACTTGCGCTGCCACAACGGCCATGGCTTCGAGGGCTGGTTCGCCAGCGATGAAGACTTTCTGGCGCAGAACGGCGGCCAGTTGATTGCCTGCCCCCTCTGCGCCGACACCGTCATCGTGCGCTTGCCGAGCGCGCCGCGCTTGAACCTGTCCGGAACCCGCGAAGCCTCGGCGCCAATGCAGCTCGCGCAACCCGATCCGCAGGCGCTGTGGATGAAAGCCATCCGGCACGTCCTGGCCAACACCGAAGACGTCGGCGAACGCTTCGCCGACGAAGCGCGCCGCATCCACTATGGCGAAGCGGCCGAGCGCGGCATCCGCGGCCAGGCCAGCCAAGATGAGCGCGAGGCTCTGCGCGACGAAGGCATCGAGGTGATGCCGCTGCCCGTGCCGGCGGCGCTCAAAGAGCCACTGCAGTAGCTACAACACGCGCCCTGGATTCAGCAGGGCATGTGGGTCGAGCGCGTGCTTCACGGCCCGCATCATGGCCAGCGCCGTCGGATCCTTTCGCCGCGCCAGTTCGGCCCGCTTGAGAACCCCGATGCCGTGTTCGGCCGAGATCGAGCCGCCCAGGGCCACGACAGCGTCGTACACCACATCGTTGATGGCGTGTTCCTGATCACGCAGGAAGCCCGCTGCATCCACCCCCGGCGGAGCCTGCACGTTGTAGTGCAGGTTGCCATCGCCGAGATGACCGAAGTTGACCAGGCGCACGCCTGGCCAGCGGGCCTCGAGGGCGGCGCCGGTGGCAGCACAGAAGCGGTCGATCTGCGACACTGGCAGCGAGATGTCATGCTTGATGTTCAAGCCTTCCTCGCTCTGCGCCAATGGAATCGACTCGCGCAGGTGCCACATTGCACGTGACTGCGCCACGCTCTCGGCGACGGCCGCATCGCTTACCGTGCCGGCTTCCAGCGCGGCCGCGAGCAGGCCCTCGAACCGCGCCCGGGCATGCTCGACGCTCTCGTTGTCCGAGAGCTCGACCAGCACCGTCCAGGGCCCGGCTGGCAGCGGCTGGTGCAGTTGCGGGAAGTGGCGCGCCACCAGCGCGAGCGAGAAGCCGTTCATGATCTCGAAGCCGGTCAGGCCGGGGCCGAGGTGGCGCTGCGCTGCGCCCAGCAGCGCAGCGCAATCGGCCAGTGTCGCGCAGGCGGCCAGGGCGGTCATCGTGGCAGCGGGGCGCGGCTGCAGGGCCAGGGTGGCTGCGGTGATGATGGCCAGCGTGCCCTCGCTGCCGATCAGCAAGTCGCGCAGGTCGTAGCCCGTGTTGTCTTTGCGCAGGCCACCCAAGCCGTGCCAGATTTCGCCGCTGGCGGTGACGGCTTCGAGGCCGAGGCACAGCGCGCGCGCATTGCCATAGCGCAGGACCTGGGTGCCGCCGGCATTGGTGGCCAGATTGCCGCCCACGGTGCAACTGCCCTCGGCTGCCAGGCTGAGCGGGAACAGCAGGCCCTCGGCCTCGGCGGCCCGTTGCACGGCTTGCAACACGCAGCCGGCCTCGGCGGTCAGTGTCAGGTTGGCACGCTCGATCGCGCGAATACGATTCATGCGCGTCAGGCTCAGCACGATCTGGCTGCCACTGCCATCGGGCACGCCGGCACCGACCAGGCCGGTGTTGCCGCCCTGGGCCACCACGGACGTGGCGCTGGCCGCACACGCGCGCACCACGGCGGCCACTTCAGCAGCCGTGCCGGGACGGACAACCGCGAGCGCGCGGCCGTGCCAGCGCTTGCGCCAGTCGACTTCGTAGGCCGAGAGGTCGCCGCCGGTGAGCACGTGCGCCGGGCCTACGCGGCTGCGCAAGCTCTCGAGCAGCGCTTCGCTCATGGCTGCAGGGCTGCGCGCTGCAAGCGCCGGCGAACATGCGCCACGCAGGCGCTGAACAGCAGCAAGGACAGAACCACCTCCGTCAGTGCCAGCGCGGCCTCGGTGCCGGTCGCGCCATAGGCGCGCACCACCCCTTCGGTGAAGTAGAGCCAGACCAGCAGGCTGAGCCAGCGGTAGGTGTACATGCGGTGCTTGAGCAGACCGACCAGGGCCAGCGCCAGCGGCACCACCTTGAGCGCCAGGGTGCGGTTGCCCGTCGGCGCCAACCACAACTCCCAGGCCAGACCCAGGGCGATCAGGCCCAGCAGGCAAGCTACCGCAAGGATGCGCAGGCCTTCGATCAGGGGTTCAGCAGCAGGGCGTTCAGACATGGCTGGCATCATAGGGCGATGAGCTTGTCCTTTGCCCTGGCCGGTTGGCGCAGCCGCCTCACCGAGCTGTCCACGACCCTGCAGACCTGGCCCTGGCTGGACACGGCGCGCACCTTGCGCGAGCGCTTTCGAGAAGACCACCTCGGCCTGACGGCAAGCAGCCTGACTTTCACCACCCTGATCGCCCTGGTGCCCCTGGTGACCGTGATGCTCGCAGTGTTCAGCGCTTTCCCGATGTTCGCCAGTTTTCAGGGCGCGCTGGAAAAGTACTTCCTGCAGAGCCTGGTGCCGGACAGCATTGCCAAGCCGGTGCTGTCGGCGTTGACCCAGTTTGCGAGCAAGGCCACGCGCCTGGGCTCGGCAGGCCTGGTGGCTCTGGTGATCACGGCCTTGGCCTTGATGTTGACCATCGACCGTGCGTTGAGCGCGATCTGGCGCGTGCGTCGGCCGCGCTCGATTGCCCGCCGCGTTCTGGTCTATTGGGCCGCGCTGACGCTCGGCCCCCTGCTTCTGGGGATCAGCTTGTCGCTCACGGCGACCGCGCTGTCCGCCACCAAGGGCGTGATCGGGGTGCTGCCCGGTGGCCTGGGCTTGTTGCTCAACATCATCGAGTTCTTGGTCCTGGCAGGGGGCATGTCGGGCCTGTACCACTACCTGCCGAACACCGACGTTCGCTGGCGCCATGCGATTGCCGGCGGTGTGTTCGTCGCCGCGGGCATTCAACTCGTCAAGACCGGGCTGGCCTGGTATGTCGGCGCGATGCCGGCTTATGCGACGGTCTATGGCGCCTTTGCCGCGGTGCCGATCTTCTTGCTCTGGATCTACCTGGTCTGGGTGATTGTGTTGTGGGGCGCAGTGGTGGCCGCCTACGCCCCCAGCCTGTCGATGCACCTCAAGCGCCTGCCGGTCACGCCGGGGCACCGCTTTGCATTGGCGCTGGCGCTGATCGGGGCCTTGCTGCGCGCCAAGCAGACTGACCAACACGGCTTGACACTGGCTGAACTCGCAGCGTCACTGTCCACCGACCCGCTGCAGGTCGAGCCGAGTGTCGACGCGCTGATGGCGCTGGATTGGGTGGCGCGGCTTGATGAAGACAGTGGCCAGCGCCTGGTGCTGCTGATCGATCCTGTCACCACACCGCTGCGCGCCTTGATCGATGCCATGCTGCTCGAGCCGGGCGCCTCGGTGCAGCGCTTTCGCGAACGCAGTGGTGTCGAGCGCCTGACCCTGGGAGATGTGCTGCCCTAAGGCAGCGCGGCGCAGTGCAGGACGCGGTTCTTGCCGCCCCGCTTGGCCGCATACATCGCGTGGTCGGCCAATTGCAGCAGGCGCAGTGCCTGCGAGGCGTCGTAAGGCGCCAAGGCGTAGCCGATGCTGGCGGTGACCGGCTGGGTGCCGCAGCTGCGTGTGGCGCAGTCCTGCACGGCCTGCAGCAGGTGAGTGGCCAGCGCGTGGGCGCCAGCGGCGTCGCGCACGCTGGCCAGGACCAGGAACTCGTCGCCGCCCAAGCGGCCGACGGCGTCTTCGGCGCGCACGGCCCGTTGCAGCGCCTGCGCCAGGTCGATCAGCATGGCATCGCCAGCGGCGTGGCCCAGGGTGTCATTGAGCGCCTTGAAGCCGTCCAGGTCGACGAAGAAAAGGGCCACGGGTTGCACCGACGCTGCGGCCGCTGCAGCGTCCAGCCGCGCCATCATCGTGCGCCGCGTCAGCGCGTCTGTCAGACCGTCGCGCTCGACCGTGCGTTGCAGGCTTTGCTGCGCTTCGGTCAGCTCGTGCACGTCGATCGTCACGGTGTAGATGCCGGCGACGGCGCCGTCGTCGCCAAAGTCGGGCACATAGCTGGTACGCAGCCAGCGCGCGCCTTGCGGCAGGTTCTCGACCAGCCGGGTGTACTGAGAGGCCTGGCCGGTCAGCGCGCGCTCGAAGTAAGCGCGGTGCGTGGCCCAGCGCGCCGGGCCACGTACCACGCTGATCGGTTGCCCCAGCAACTCGGCCGCTGACATGCCGACTGTGTCGACATAGGCGCGGTTGACGAAGCGCAGCACCAGGTCCCGGTCGACGTAGGTCAGGGGATAAGGGATGTGCTCGGTGAATCGATCCAGGCGGGTGCGAGCCTGGTGCAAGGCTTCGCGCTCGAGCACGTCATCGTGGATGTCGAAGGCAATCGTGTAGACGGCCTCGACCGCGCCGCAGGCATTGCAGTCCGGGAAGACCATGGCCCGTGTCCAGCGGGCGCTGGCGCCCTGGTGGGTGAGCCGCCGCTCGTAGCTGACCGTGCGGCCCTCGAAGGCGGCGGCGAAGCTGGTGCTGGCGACGGCCCAGGCCTCCTCGCCGTAGAGTTCCGCCAGGGTGCGGCCGATCAGCTCAGCGCTCGGCTTGCCGGCCCAGCGCACGTAGGGCGCGTTGCAGAACAGCAGCCGTGCGTCGCGGTTCCAGCGCCCGATGGGCAAGGCGATGGCATCGACCAGGCGCTCGGCCGGGTTGGCGCTCAGGCTGGGCGCAGGGGTGTCGTCAAGTTTCAAAGTGCGACATCGTCGCATCCGTGGCGGTCGGCGTCATTCACCCGGAAGGGGGAAAGGCGGGCGGCCGTGACTTCAACCACGCGCCGCGATGGGTCTCAACTCGCGTGCAACACCACCAGCCAGGCCTGCGCCACCGTGCGGCCCGGGTTGTGGATGCTGTGCGGCACATCCACCGCATAGCGCGCAGTCTCGCCGTGACGCAGGTGCGCGGTCTCGGCCCCGGCCTGGACCTCCAGCGAGCCGCTGTGCACCGACAAATGCTCGCGCGAGCCGGGCTCGTGCGCTTGCGAGACCAGCCGGCCACCGGCTTGCACCGTCAACGCGTACCACTCGAACTGGCCGGCCAGTTCAATCGGCCCGAGGATGCGCAGCTCGCACTGGCGGTCCGGGCTGGTCAGGGTCGGCGTGGCGTGGGCCGGCACGGTGGCCAGCAGCGGCGCTGCCGGGCGTTCGTCGCCGAGCAAGGCGCTGATGCCCACACCCAATGCCGAAGCCAGGCGCCAGACCACGGCCACGGTCGGGTTGGCCTGGTGACGCTCGATCTGCGACAGCATCGACTTCGACACCCCCGCCTGGCGCGACAACTCGTCGAGCGAGAGGCCGCGCCCCTGGCGCAGGGTGGCCAAGGCGGCGCCGACGCGCGGCGGCAGCGACGCGGCTGGCTTGACGGTGGACGGCTTAGGCAAGATACTGGAAAATCGTTCGATATACTGCACACGCGGAGAATCAATGCACGGCGCATTGTGCCCCAGAGAGAGCCCGAAGACCATGAATGCTGCTTACCTTGCCCATCTGAACCAGGAACTCGACAGCCTGCGCGAGGCCGGTCTGTTCAAGAGGGAACGCACGCTCACCACGCCGCAGGGCGCCGTGGTCCGCACCGCCGACGGCCGCGAAGTCATCAACTTGTGCGCCAACAATTACCTCGGGCTGTCCTCGCACCCGGCGGTGATGGAGGCGGCGCACGCCGCTCTGCGCAGCCACGGTTACGGCTTGTCCAGCGTACGCTTCATCTGCGGCACGCAAGACCTGCACAAGGCACTCGAGGCCAGGTTGGCAGCATTTCTCGGAACGCAGGACGCGATCCTCTACGCCGCGGCCTTCGATGCCAATGGCGGGCTGTTCGAGCCCCTGCTGGGTGAAGACGACGCCATCATCAGCGATGAGCTGAACCACGCCTCCATCATCGACGGCATCCGCCTCTGCAAGGCCAAGCGCTGGCGCTACAAGCACAACGACATGGCCGATCTGGAGCGCTGCCTGGTCGAGGCGGCCGCGGCCGGCGCCCGCTTCAAGCTGGTCTTCACCGACGGCGTGTTTTCGATGGACGGCACCGTGGCCCAGCTCGACACCATGCGTGTCCTGTGCGATCGCTTCGACGCGCTGCTCGGTGTCGACGAGTGCCACGCCAGCGGCTTCATGGGCGCGCGGGGCCGCGGCACGCACGAGATGCGCGGCGTGTTCGGCCGGGTCGACATCATTACCGGCACCCTGGGCAAGGCCCTGGGCGGCGCCTCGGGCGGCTTCACCGCGGCGCCCAGGGCTGTCGTCGACCTGCTGCGCCAGCGCTCGCGTCCCTACCTCTTCTCCAACACCCTGATGCCGGCGATCGCCGGCGCCTCACTGGCCGTGCTCGACCTGCTCGAGGCCAGCACCGTCCTGCGCGACCAGCTCGAAGACAACACGCGCTACTTCCGCCGGGCGATCTCGGCAGCCGGTTTCGAGATCAAGCCGGGCGACCACCCGATCGTGCCGATCATGGTGTACGACGCAGCGCTGGCGCAGCAATTGGCCGCGCGCCTGCTCGAGCTCGGCATCTACGTCGTCGGCTTTTTCTTCCCGGTGGTGCCCAAGGGCCAGGCACGCATCCGCGTGCAAGTGAGCGCCGTGCACGACCGCGCCCAGCTCGCGGCCGCGGTGAGCGCCTTCACCCAGGCCGGCCGCGAACTGGGCTTGATCAAATGACGCGCGCTGGACAGGCGGGCGCCCCCAAGATCCTGCTGATCGGTGCGAACGGCCAGATCGGCACCGAGCTCGCGGTCGAACTGGCGTTGCGCCACGGGCCTGCGGCCGTGGTCACCAGCGACCTGGCGCCCCAGGGGCGGGTGCCTGGCCTGACCCACGAGGCGCTGGACTGCACCGACATCGGCGCCCTGACCGGCATCGTGGAGCGCCATCGCATCACGCAGATTTACCACCTGGCCGCGGCGCTGTCGGCGCGCGGGGAGAAGCACCCGATGTGGGCTTGGGACCTGAACATGAAGGGCCTGCTCGGCGTACTCGAGGTTGCGCGCTCACACAAGCTCGAGCGCATCTTCTGGCCCAGTTCCATCGCCGCCTTCGGCCCCAGCACGCCGCAAGACCAGACCCCGCAGAAGGCGGTGATGGATCCGAGCACCGTCTACGGCATCAGCAAGCTGGCTGGCGAGGGCTGGTGCGCCTGGTACCAACAGCACCACGGCGTGGACGTGCGCAGCCTGCGCTACCCCGGCCTGATCAGCTGGAAGACCCCGCCCGGGGGCGGCACCACCGACTATGCGGTCGAGATCTTCCACGCCGCCTTGAAGCAGGGCCGCTACACCTGCTTCCTGCAGGCAGACCAGGCGCTGCCGATGATGTACATGCCCGACGCCATCCGCGCCACACTGCAGTTGATGGAGACGCCGGCCGAGCAGCTGAGCGAGCGCGGCGCGTACAACCTGGCCGGCATCAGCTTCACGCCGCGGCAGATCGCCGCGGCCATCTGCAAACGCCTGCCGGGCTTCACGATGGAGGTGCAGCCCGACTTCCGCCAGGCGATCGCGGCGTCATGGCCGCGCTCGCTGGACGACAGTGTGGCTCAACGCGACTGGGGCTGGCGCCCGCAGTACGACCTGCAGGCCATGGTCGACGACATGCTCCACAACCTGCGGCGGGTCTAGGCGCGCTGCGGTTTGGTGCGATACCTCAAGCGGCCAGCAGCTCCACCTCGAATACCAGCGTTGCGTTCGGCGGGATCACGCCGCCGGCACCGCGCGCGCCGTAGCCCAGCTCGGGCGGAATGCGCAACACGCGCGTGCCGCCGACCTGCATGCCCTGCACCCCTTCGTCCCAGCCGCGGATCACGGAGCCGGCGCCGAGGTCGAACTTGAAGGGGTCGCCGCGGTCCTTGCTCGAGTCGAACTTGCGCCCGCGTCCGCTGTCGGTGGCCGGGTCGTACAGCCAACCGGTGTAATGGACGGTGACCTTGAGGCCGGCTTGGGCGGCGGCGCCGCTGCCGACGCTGGTGTCTTCGTATTGCAGGCCGCTCGGGGTGGTGGTCATGGACGATTGCCTCGGGTTGATGATCAAGACCCGGATGCTACACAGGCCGCCCGGCCGCGGGCCCCCAGCGCTGTCGCCAGGCGAGGGTGGCGTGGGCGAGGTAGTCGTCGATGCGGTGGCTGTCGGGTACGTTGAGCGTCAGTGCCACGACGGCCGCGCGCAAGGCGGCGAGCGGGTCGCGCAGGTCGAGCGGTGCTACACCGCGGCTCTTGGACAGCTTCTCGCCGCTGTCGTCGCGCACCAGGGGCGTGTGCAGGTAGCGCGGCGTCGCCATACCGAGCAGGCCTTGCAGGTGAATCTGGCGCGCCGTGTTGTCGGCCAGGTCTTCACCGCGCACCACGTCGGTGACACCCTGCTGGGCATCGTCGACCACCACTGCGAGTTGGTAAGCCCACGGGCCGTCGGCCCGCTGCAACACGAAGTCGCCGACGGCGTGCGTCACGTCCTGGTGTTGGGCGCCGAGACGGCGGTCGGTCCAGTCGATGAAGACCGGCGAATCGTCGTTGCCGCAGGACAGGCGCCACGCCCGGGCGGGTCTGCCGGACAGCCCGGAGCGGCAGGTGCCGGGGTAGATGCGTTCACTCCCGGCCGCAGCAACCAGGCCGAGGGCGGCCAGCCGCGCATCGACGTCGCGCCGGGTGCAGGCGCAGGGGTAGGCCAGCCGCTGCGTGCGCAAGCGATCGAGAGCTTGCGCATACACCGGCCCGCGCTGCGATTGCCACAGCGGCGGCGCGTCGGGCACCAGGCCGACGGCGGCCAGCTGCTGCAGGATCAACCGCTCGACCCCGGGCACCGCGCGCGGCCCGTCGACATCTTCGAAGCGCAGCAGCCAGCGGCCTTGGTGCGCCCGGGCGTCGAGCCAGCTGGCCAGTGCGGCCACCAGGGAGCCCTCGTGCAGCGGGCCGCTGGGCGTCGGCGCAAAGCGGCCGACGTAAGCCGGCCATGTGGCCGCGAGCGCGGCCATCAGTCCACCGATTGCGACAGGCCGCTGTGGCGCTCCAGCAGAGCGGCGCGCGTCGCCGCATGGCCCAGCTGCTCCAACCACCAACCCAGGGCCAGTCCTTGCGGCGCCTTCCTCGGTTGCGGCGCTGCACTGCTGCGCCAGGCGTAGCCCAGGCGGGCACGGTGGCGCTCGCGCTGGACCGTCTTGACCACCAGCCGGCCGGTACGGATGTGCTCCCGTGCCAGCGGTTCCGCCAGGAAGCCGCAGCCCAGGCAGCGCACCTGCGCTTCGACCTTGGCCTGCACCGAGGCAACCGTGAGCACCTCCTGGCCGGGCAGCAGGTTGAAGCTGCGTGGCTCGTGGCGGCGCGCAGAGTCGGCCACCGCCACGGCACGGTGGCGCAGCAGTTCGTGGTCGGGAATGGCGCCGTCATGGGCCGCCAGCGGGTGATGCGGCGCGACCGCGAACACGAAGTCCATCTCGCCGAGCGGGCGCAACTCGACGCCTGTGGGCGCGGCAATGCCGTCCATGCCGACGCCGATCGCCAGATCGGCTTCGCCCGACAGCAAGGCCTCCCAGGTGCCGGCCAGCACCTCGGTGCGCAGGCGCAGGCGGGTGCCCGGGCCGGCCGCGGGCCGCTCGCTGTCAGGGCGCAGGGCAAAGAAGGCTTCGCTGAGTTCGAACAGGGTCAGGCGCGAGATCACCCCGTCGGCCGCTACCGCGAGCTGGGTCTCCCAGCCGCAGGCGACGCGACGCACCCGGTTGGCCACCGCGTCCATCTCGACCAGCAGGCGGCGGCCCTCGTTGAGCAATTCTTCGCCGGCCGCGGTAAGCCTGGCCTGTCCGGAGCGGCGGTCAAACAGCAGCACATCGAGCGCGCCTTCGAGCTGGCGCACGCTGTAGGTCAGCGCCGAGGGCACTTTGCCCAGTTCACGCGCCGCCGCGGCAAAGCTGCCGTTGCGGGCAATGCTGTCCATCATGGACAGCGCTTCGGGCGTCAGGGCATGGCTGCGGTCGGGCATGGTGGAACCTGGTTGCCCGTTCATCTTATTTGAACGCGACCGACAAGGCGGCAGCGCCAGCGACGGCGGGCTTGGCCCTACAGTGAACTCATCGAAAGAAATGGAGTGCTGACCATGTTGACATTGCGCAAGAGCCAGGACCGCGGCTACGCCGATCACGGCTGGTTGAAGAGCCATCACAGTTTCTCGTTCGCCGACTACCACGACCCGGCCCACATGGGCGTGGGCAACCTGCGCGTCATCAACGAGGACCGCATCGCACCGGGCACCGGCTTCGGCACCCACAGCCACCGCGACATGGAGATCGTCAGCTATGTGCTCGACGGCGCCCTCGGTCACAAGGACAGCATCGGCAACGGCGCGTCGATCGTGCCTGGCGAGGTGCAACGCATGAGTGCCGGCAGCGGCATCGCCCACAGCGAGTTCAACCATGCCGCCGACCAGACCACGCACTTCCTGCAGATCTGGCTGCTGCCCAACCAGCGTGGCATCACGCCGGGCTACGAGCAGAAGGCCTTTGCCGACGCCGACAAGCGGGGCCGTTTGCGCCTGGTGGCCTCCAGCGACGGGCGCGACGGTTCGGTCACTATCCATGCCGACGCTGCCATGTACGCCGGCCTGATCGACGGCCCCGAGCGTGCCGAGCTGACGCTCGACCCCCGGCGTCTGGCCTATGTGCACCTGGTGCGTGGCGAGGCCTATGTCAACGGCCAGTTGCTCAAGAGCGGCGACGGCGCCACGCTCGATGGCGAGACAACGCTGACGATTGACCAGGGTCGCAGCGCCGAACTGATTGTTTTCGACCTGGCGCATTGAGCGCCCGGCCTGTTCTTTAACCCTGTCCCCGCACCCCAAGGAGAACTCCCGTGAATCCTCAAGCCCTCTCTGCGTTGGTCGGCCGCATCCTGCTGGCGCTGATGTTCCTGCTCGCCGGCATCTCGAAGTTCGGTGGCCTGGAAGGTACCGCCGGCTACATCGCCAGCGCCGGGCTGCCGCTGCCCAAGTTGCTGGCGATCGCGACGGCCGCGCTCGAAGTGGTGGGCGCGCTGATGCTGATCGTCGGCTGGCAGGCGCGCTGGGCAGCGCTGGCGCTGGCAGCATTCACGCTGTTGGCGACGGTCTTGTTCCACAACTACTGGGCCATGCCTGCGGCGCAACAGTTCACCCAGCAATTGATGTTCATGAAGAACCTCGCCGTCAGCGGCGGTCTGTTGGTGGTCTTCGCCTTCGGTGCCGGGGCACTCAGCTTTGACCACGGCCGCAAGGCGGGCTGAGACCATGGCCGCCACTCCCCTGCGGGTCTTGCTCCTGGCCGCAAGCGCGCGACAGGGCGCCCTGAGCGTGCGTCTGCGCGATGCGGCCGCGCGCGTGGCCGAAGCTGCTGGCGCCAGCACCAGCGTGCTCGACCTGCGCGCCTTGGGCCTGCCGCTGTACGACGGCGACATCGAAGCCCAACTGGGCGTGCCCGAGGGCGCCCATCACTTGCGCACGGCCATCGCAGCCCACGATGCAGTGCTGATCGTCACGCCCGAATACAACGGTTTCCCGACGCCCTTGATGATCAACGCCTTTGACTGGCTCTCGCGCCTGCCGGCCGGGGAGCGTATGGTGTCCGGCGTGATGGTGACCGCGAACAAGCCGACGGCACTGCTGTCGATCTCGCCCGGCGCCATGGGCGGCCTGTGCGCCATGAACTACCTGCGCCAGTACTTGCAAATGGCCTTCGGCATGCTGGTGGTGCCGCGCCAGCACGCTGTCGGCCATGCCCACGCCGTACTGGACGAGCAAGGCGGGTTCAAGGATGAGAAGGCCGAGCAGGCTGTGGCTGCCGTGGTGCAGGCTCTGTTGCGGGTCGGCGGCGCGCTGCGCGCACCGGCCTGAGCTGTCGCTGCACGCCGCAGTGCAGCGCATGCTGGCGCGCTGAACAAACTGGTGGCTGTGCTGCCGTGATGGGACTGTGCCGCGCTGGCCCTTGTCGTTGGCAGCGCCGGCGTGGTCTGGATCCTCGACCAGCGCGAATTCCACGCTGCCGCGTTGGCTCCCGTGCGTGACGGATGGCCCCATAATTGCTGGCCTTCAAATCTGCTTTCTTGGCCCACCTCGAGGAGAACCGATGATCGACATGAACAAGCGCAACCTTCTGCGGATCGCCGCTGTCGCCGCCAGCGGCGCGGCCCTGGTCGGCTGCGGCAAGAAGGAAGCTCCGGCCGCGGCGTCTCCCGCTGCCACCCCGGTCGCTGCCTCTGCGGCGGCGCCCAAGTCTGAGCCCCTGAAGATTGCCTTCGCCTATGTCGGCCCGGTCGGCGACGGTGGCTGGACCTTCGCCCACGACCTCGGCCGCAAGGCGGTCGAAGCCGAGTTCGGCGACAAGGTCAAGACCAGCTATGTCGAGAACGTGCCCGAGGCGGCCGACGCCGAGCGCGTGATTCGGCAGATGGTCAGCGAAGGCAACAAGCTGATTTTCGGCACCACCTTCGGCTACATGGACCCGATGATGAAGGTCGCCGCCGACGAGAAGGGCGTCAGGTTCGAGCATGGCACCGGCTTCAAGACCGCCGAGAACATGCGCACCTATGACAGCCGCACTTACGAGGGCGCCTACCTGGCCGGCGTCATCGCCGGGGCGATGACCAAGAGCAACACGCTGGGCGTGGTCGGCTCGATCCCGATCCCGGAAGTCATCCGCAACATCAACACCTTCACCCTCGGCGCGCAGAGCGTCAATCCGAAGATCAAGACCAAGGTAGTCTGGATCGGCAAGTGGTTCGATCCGCCGAAGGAGAGCGAAGCTGCGCAAAGCCTGATCAACGCTGGTGCCGACGTGCTGTTCCAGAACACCGACTCCAGCGCGGTGCTGCAGACTGCCGAGAAGAACAAGAAGCTGGCGTTTGGCTGGGACAGCGACATGAGCGCCTACGCCAAGGACGCCCACCTCGGCTCGGCCGTCATCAACTGGGGCCCGTACTACAAGCAGGCCGTCAAGGAAGCCCTGGACGGTACCTGGAAGACGCAGCAGGCCTGGTGGGGCATCAAGGAAGGTGCGATCGACATGGTTGCGATCAGCGACAAGGTGCCGGCCGAGACCAAGGCGCTGGTCGAGAAAGCCAAGGCCGGCATGAAGGACGGCAGCTTCCATCCGTGGAAAGGCCCCGTCGTCGACCAGGCCGGCAAGACCGTGGTCGAGAAGGACCAGACGCCCGACGACAAGTTCATGCTTGGCATCAACTTCTACGTCAAGGGTGTCGACGGCAAGGTGCCCTCCGGCGACAAGAAGTAGACCCCTGCCGGCAGGCTCAACCCCGGCCGCCGCGCTTCACCGCCGGCGGCCTTTTGCATCGCGCTTGTGCCAGACTGCGGTTGCCATACTGCTATATCCACCGAGATCGACATGCTGGCCCTGCATTTGCGCGCGGACATCGAAGCCCGCTTGGGCGATGGCCGCAGCGTGGCCCGCGCCGTCGATCAACGCCTCGTCGTGATCGTCGTACGCACCGGACCCAGACGCGATGTTGACCGAAAGTGAACCTCCAGGCCTGGATGCCATCCCGCGCGAGCGCCTGCCGGCCCTGCTGCGCACGATGCCCAAGGCGGAATTGCACATCCACATCGAAGGCTCGCTCGAGCCCGAACTGATCTTCAAGCTCGCGGCGCGCAACGGCGTCGCCTTGCCTTACGCCAGCGTCGAGGCCTTGCGTGCGGCCTATGCCTTCAGCGACCTGCAGAGCTTTCTCGACATCTACTACGCCGGGGCGGGCGTGTTGCGCACCGAACAGGACTTCTTCGACCTGGCCTGGGCCTACCTCGAGCGCGCCGCGGCCGACAACGTGGTGCACGCGGAGATCTTCTTCGATCCGCAGACGCACACCGAGCGCGGCGTGCCGATCTCGACCGTGATCCTCGGACTGGCCCACGCTTGCCGCCGCGCCCATGCCGAGTGGGGCCTGAGCGCCAAGTTGATCCTGTGCTTTCTGCGCCACCTCAGCGAAGACGCGGCCCTCGCCACGTTGGATGCGGCGCTGCCGTGGCACGAGCACTTCATCGGTGTTGGCCTGGACAGCAGCGAACGCGGCCATCCGCCGGAGAAGTTCGCCAGCGTCTTCGCGCGCGCCCGCGTGCTCGGCCTGCATGCCGTGGCCCACGCCGGCGAGGAGGGTCCGCCGGCCTACATCGAGAGCGCACTCGATGTGCTCAAGGTCGAGCGCATCGATCACGGCGTGCGCTGCGTCGAGAGCGCCGAACTCGTCGCCCGCCTGGCGCGTGAGCGCATGCCGCTCACCGTCTGCCCGCTGTCCAATATCAAGTTGCGTGTCTTCGACAGCCTGAGCGAGCACAGCCTGCCTGCGCTGCTGGCCGCCGGCCTGTGCGCCACCGTCAACAGCGATGACCCGGCCTACTTCGGCGGCTATGTCAACGACAACTTCGTCCAGACTTTCGCCGCGCTGCCCGCGCTCGGCGCGCGCGAGGCCTATCAGCTCGCGCGTAACAGCTTCGAGGCCAGCTTCGCCGGGGTGGCCGAGAAGGCGCGCTGGATCGCTGCGCTCGACGCCCACTTCGAGCGCCAGGCCTCGAGCGGGGGCTGACGCTGGCGCCGGGTTCCAGGGCAGGCCAGTCGACCAGCGCCGTGCAATCGCGTGCAGACCAAGGCTCAGCGCCTGTCCGGGAGCGACCTGCCCGCGCCGCAGCCACGGCATGGCGGCAAACACCAGCAACATGATGCGGTAGACGGACCCGGACACGGGGTCGCGGCTGCCGACATACGCACCGACCACCCCGCCCGCGGCCAGGAAGATCGTCGCGGCCATCGGGCGGTTCACAAGAGAAGGCCCACGTCATGGGCACCCGGTCGCTGTCGCGAGCAGAGCGCGCGTGCCACCTACAATTCGGCGCGCTGCGTGCCACCCGCTGCGCAAGTTCTCATCCGGTGGCCATGTCGAGGACAACCATGTCAAAAAACCTCATCCGCGGGCGTCTGCTCGCGTCGATGTTTTGCTTCTCCTTCACCGTGACTGCAGCGGCGGCGCCTTTGCAGGTCGGCTTCGTATACGTCAGCCCGATCGGCCAGGCGGGCTGGACCTATGAACACGACCAGGCCCGACAGGCGATGCAGCGCGCCCTCGGCGACAAGGTCACCACGCGCTTCGTCGAAGCCGTGCCCGAAGGGGCCGATGCCGAACGCGTGATGCGCGACCTGGCGGCGCAGGGCACGCAGTTGGTGTTCGCGACCAGCTTCGGCTATCTCGAGCCTGCGCTGCGCGCTGCCGCCGACTTGCCGGGCGTGAAGTTCGAGCATGCCGGCGGCTACAAGACGGCGCCCAACCTGAACACGTACAACGCGCGCTTCTACGAGGGCCGCTGGCTGGCGGGCTGGCTGGCCGGCAAGTCAAGCCCGCGCGGCGTGGCGGGCTACGTGGCCGGCTTTCCAGTGCCCGAGGTGGTGCAGGGCATCAACGCCTTCACGCTCGGCATGCAGGCGGCCAACCCCAAGGCGGTGGTGCGCGTGCTGTGGTTGAACACCTGGTTCGACCCGCCCAAGGAGCGCGAAGCGGCGCTGGCGCTCATCAACGCCGGGGCCGATGTGCTCACCAACCACAGCGGCTCGCCCGCGGTGCCGCAGACGGCCGAGGAGAAGGGCGTGAAGCTGATTGGCTACCAGAGCGACATGCGGGCCCACGCCCCCAAGGCCCAGCTCGCTGCTGTCACGGCCGATTGGGGCAGCTACTACACGCGGGTGGCCCAGAGCGTGATCGACGGCAGCTGGCAGGCGCGGCCGGTGTGGGGCGGCATGAAAGACGGCATGGTCAAGCTCGCCGCGGTGTCGCCCGCGCTGCCCGCGGCGCTGCGCAAGGAGCTGGCGGCCCGTGAGAAGGCGCTCATCAGCGGCAAGGTGGCGCCCTTCAGCGGGCGCCTGGTGGACCAGGCGGGCCGCGTGCGCAACGAGCGCGGCCGGCTCGCCGACGACGCGATCGCGCGCATGGACTGGTTCGTGCAAGGCGTCTCGGGTACCCTGCCCCGACCTTGATGGAATCGCCGCCATGCGTCATAGCCGCCTCGTCGCCTTGAGTTTCTTGCTGGCCTGCGCGCTGGCACCGCTGCCTGCCACGGCGCAGGCCAAGACCTTGCGCTTTGCCAGCGCGTTCGATCCGCAGACCATGGACCCGCACGCGCTGGCCTTGCTGTACCAGACGCGGGTCGTCACCCAGGTCTACGAAGGTCTGGTCAACCGCAGCAAGGACTTCAAGCTCGAACGGTCGCTGGCCACCTCGTGGGAGATGCTCAACCCCACCACTTGGCGCTTCAAGTTGCGGCCGGGCGTGACCTTCCACGACGGCACGTCCTTCACTGCCGACGATGCGGTGTTTTCGATCGAGCGCGCGCTCGACAAGGCCTCGCAGCGCAAGAACCAGATGCAGGGCATTGCCGGTGCCAAGAAGGTCGATGCCGCGACCATCGACATCAGCACCAGCGCACCCGATGCCGTCCTGCCCGACAAGCTGTTCCTGGTGGCGATGATGAGCAAGGCCTGGTGCGAGAAGAACAACGTCGTGCGCCCGCAGGACTACAACGCCAAGCAGGAAACCTTCGCGGTGCGCAACGCCAACGGTACCGGACCCTTCATGCTGGCACGCTACGAGGCCGATGTCCGCACGCAGCTGAAGGCCCATCCTGCCTGGTGGGGCCGCGCCACACCCTCACTGGCGGCCCAGTTCGGCGGCGGCAACCTCGATGAGGTGCACTATCAGGTGATCCAAGCCGACGCCACCCGGCTGGCGGCGTTGGCCTCGGGCCAGGTCGATTTCGTCTTCGACCCGCCGTTCCAGGACCTGGTGCGCCTGAAGGCCGACAAGGCCCTCAAGGTCAGTGCGATCGACGACATCGGGACCCAGTACTTCGCCCTCAACCAGCACAGCGCGGAGTTGCAGGGCAGCGACATCAAGGGCAGGAACCCCTTCAAGGACCTGCGCGTGCGCCGCGCCGTGCAGTTGGCCATCGATACCGATCTCATCGTGCGCCAGGTGCTGCGCGGCGAGGGCAAGGCCACCGGCTCGTTCGTGTCGCCGCGGGTCGAGGGTTACCTGCCCGAGCTCGAGACGCGGCCCAAGGCCGACGCTGCCGCGGCACGCGCCCTGCTCAAGGAGGCGGGTTACGAGAACGGTTTCTCGCTGCAAATGGATTGCGTCAACGTGGCCTGGCGCGCCTCCGTCTGCCAGGCAGCGGCGTCGATGCTGGAGAAGGTGGGCATCCGGGCCAGCCTCGTCACCTCACCGAGTTCGGTGTTTTTTCCCAAGCTGAGCCTGGGCACCGGCAGCCTGATCGAGTTCGGCTGGAACGCGACCCCTGACCCCTGGAGCACGTTGCAATCGCTGGTGCGCAGCAATGACGGCTTGGCGGCCGGGGCCTTCAATGCCGGGCGCTATGCGAATCCGAAGCTCGATGCCTTGATCGATGGCCTTCGCGTCGAGCCCAACCTGGGCAAGCGACGCCAGATGGCCAGCGACGCATTGCGCATCCTGAACGCCGAATTGCCGATGATTCCGCTCTACCGGCGCCTGCAAAACTGGGTCATGCGGCCGAACGTCGAGGTGGTGCACTGGCCCAACGACGTGCTCGAGCTGCGCTGGGTCAGCTTGAAGTAGGTGGCGCGCGATCGGCCGGCCACTGCGGGTGGCGCAGCGCCGTCAGGACATGGTCACGCCAGGCGCCGTCGATGAACAAGTACTCGCGCGCCAGCCCCTCGCGTTCGAAGCCCAGCCGCGAAAGCAAGGCCAGGCTGCGCGTGTTTTCCTGCCGCACGTTGGCCTGCACCCGGTGCAGGCCGACGCGCGGGCTGAACACATCGTCCAGCGCGGCTGCCAGGGCCTCGCGCATCAGGCCGCGCCCTTCATGGGCGGCGTCGATGGCATAGCCCAGCATGGCGCTGCAGAAGGCGCGCCGAGCGATCTGGGTGAAGTGAACCTGGCCGAGCGCTAGGCTGGGTTCGCTCGGTGCGAACAACCACCAGCCCACGCCACTGCCGAGCGCCGCTGCAGTGGCTGCTGCGGCCAGGCGCCCGCACTGACCGTCAACGCTGAACAGGGCGTCCGGCAGCGGCGGGTTCCAGGACGCGTGGGCGGCGCGGTTGCGGGCGTAGAAATCGGCGGCGGCCGCGGCAAACGCCGGGTCGCTGGCGCGCAGCAACAAGCGCGGTGTGGTCAGCGTGTCGAGCGGCGTCACGCTGCCATTGTGGCGCGGGCGAGGGTGGCGGCCAGGGTCGCTGCCGAGGGGCCGAAGGCATAAGCATCCATGCCCATCGAGCCGTGCGTCACGCTCTCGTGCAGGCGCAGCGGGGCGTGCGCACGGCCGCCGGCGCCGGCCGCGATGTACCAGGGCAGCAGGTGCTCATCGCTGGGGTGCATGTCCAGGGCGTGTGGCGCTTGTTGGCGATAGTCGAACAAGGCCGGCCAGTCGCGCGCCGCACTGCGCTCCAGCCACCACCTCCGGAAGCCGGCGCTCTCGGCGATCTCGGGCTGTTCGGGCTCGGCGCGCAGGCCGGCGGCAAAGACGCGCCGCAGGTTGTGCGTGATGCTGCCGCTGCCCAGCAGCAGCACGCCTTGGTGGGCCAGCGGTGCCAAGGCTTGGCCCAGGGCGAACTGCCCGGCCGGGCTGTCGCTGGGCACCCAGGCCAGCGGCAACACGGGGACCTCGGCGCCGGGCCAGGCGTAACGCAATGGCGTCCAGATGCCGTGATCGAGGCCGCCGTGCGGCGTGGTCTGGGCCGCGATACCGGCCATTGCCAGCAGTGATTGCACTTGCGCGGCCAGCGCCGGGGCGCCCGCCACGTCGTAGCGCAAGGTGTTGAGCCGCGGGTCGAAGTCGCCGAAGTCGTAGACCGCGGCATGCTGTGCTGCGGCCAGCAGCACGGGCTGGCGGGCCAGGGTGTGCGCTGACAGCGCGACGATGGCGCGCGGCCGGCCGAAGCTGGCGCCGATGGCCGGCCCCAGACGCTGCATGAAGGCGCCGGCGGCGCGCGGCTCGAGCGCGGTCATCGGTGAGCCGTGCGAGAGGAAGATCGGGGGCAGGGGCAGGTCGCTGTGCATGCGCCATTGGAGCGCAAAGCCGCAGCGCAGGGATTGCGCGCGCTTGCATGCACCGTGCGCCGCGTTTGCATGCAGGCTGGCGGCCGAGAGGGCGACGGGTGCACAGGTCTTCGCCAATCGGGTAACGTCTCTCCATGGTCACCTTGCAACGCCCCTCGATCTGGTCCCTGGCCTGGCGCCAGACGCAGCGCGATTTCCGCGCGGGCGAGTTGCGCCTGCTGCTGCTGGCCGTGACCCTGGCGGTGGCCTCACTGACCGCGGTGGGCTTCTTTGCCGACCGACTCGAACGCGGGCTGGCCCGAGACGCGCGGCAGATGCTCGGCGGCGACGCCATCGTGGCCAGCGACCTGCCCTCGCCGCAAAATTTTGTCGACGAGGCGCGCGCGCGTGCGCTGGCCGTGGCCACCACCACCAGCTTTCCGAGCATGGGCCGTGCCACCGAGGCCCAGGGCGGCGCCTCGCGCCTGGTCGCTGTCAAGGCGGTGAGCGAGGCCTACCCGCTGCGCGGACGGCTCAAGCTGAAGAACGGTGTCAACGCGCCCGTGCTCGATGCCGCTGGCGCGCCCGATCCAGGCACGGCCTGGGTCGACCCGACCCTGCTCGAGGCGCTGCAACTCAAGGTCGGCGACACCTTGCTTCTCGGCGACGCGGCGCTGAAGATCGCGCGCCTGATCGTGATCGAGCCCGATCGCGGCGCCGGCTTCATGAGCTTCTCGCCGCGCGTCATGCTCAACCACGCCGACCTCGCCGCCACCGGCCTGGTGCAGCCGGCCAGTCGCGTCAACTACCGGCTGGCGGTGGCTTCGCCGATCGGCCGTGACGCGGATGTGGCGGACTTTGTACGCTGGGCCGAAACCCAGGTCGAGCAGCGCAAGCTGCGCGGTGTGCGCGTCGAGTCGATGGAGTCCGGCCGGCCGGAGATGAAGCAGACGCTGGACCGGGCCGGCAAGTTTCTCAACCTGGTGGCGTTGCTGGCGGCGCTGCTGGCGGCGGTGGCGGTGGCGATCGCCTCGCGCGATTTCGCCGTCGGCCACCTCGACGACTGCGCCATGCTGCGCGTACTCGGTCAGCCGCAGCGCTCGATCGCGTTGTCCTACACCTTGGAGTTCGGCCTGGTCGGCGCCCTGGCCAGCGCGACCGGCGTGGCCCTCGGCCTGGCCGTGCACTATGTCTTCATCTGGCTGCTCGCCGGCCTGGTGAACGTCGAGCTGCCGCCGCCGGGCGCCTGGCCCGCCCTGTTCGGCGCCGGTGTCGGCCTGACCTTGCTGGTCGGCTTTGGCCTGCCGCCGGTGCTGCAGCTGGCGCGCGTGCCGCCCCTGCGCGTGATCCGCCGCGACGTCGGCGGCCTCAAGGGCGCATCGTTGGCGGTTCTCGGTGCCGGCGCGCTCGGATTTGCGGCCTTGCTGCTGGCAGTCTCCGCGGATTTGAAGCTGGGCCTGATCGCGGTTGGCGGCTTCGCCGCGGCCGCGGCGCTGTTCGCGCTGCTGTCGTGGCTGGCGGTGATGGCGCTGAAGCGGGCGGTGCCGGAGTCGCGCGCGCCGCGCTGGCTGATCCTGGCCACGCGCCAGATCGCAGCGCGGCCGGCGTTCGCCGTGTTGCAGGTGTCAGCCCTGGCGGTCGGCTTGCTGGCACTGGTGTTGCTGGTGCTGCTGCGCACCGACCTGATCGCCAGCTGGCGTGCGGCCACGCCGCCGAATGCGCCGAACCGTTTCGTCATCAACATCCAGCCCGAGCAAGGCGAGGCCTTCAAGCAGACGCTGGCAGCTGCGGGCGTGAACCGCTACGACTGGTACCCGATGATCCGCGGCCGCCTGGTGGCCATCAATGGCCGCGCTGTGGCGCCCGACAGTTTTGTCGACGAGCGGGCCAAGCGTACCGTCGAGCGCGAGCTCAACCTCAGCCACGGCGCCCAGCTGCCCGGCCACAACAGTGTGGCGGCCGGGCGCTGGACGCCGGGCGAAGCCGATGCGGTCAGCGTCGAGGAGGGCCTGGCCGCCACGCTGGGCGTCAAGCTCGGCGACCGCTTGCGCTTCGATATCGCCGGGCAGCCGCGCGAGGGCCGCATCACCAGTCTGCGCAAAGTGGATTGGGGCTCGATGCGCGTCAACTTCTTCGTCATGTTCCCCACGGCGGCGATGCCCGACCTACCGGCCACCACCATCGCGGCGTTCCGCGCGCCCGAACAACCTGGCTTCGACAACGGCCTGGCGCGCGACTTCCCCAACATCACCACGGTCGATGTCTCGGCCCAGATCGGGCAGATCCAGCGGGTGCTCGATCAGGTCATCCGCGCCGTCGAGTTCCTCTTCGCCTTCACCCTGGCCGCTGGCCTGGTGGTGCTGTTCGCAGCCGTCACGGCCACGCGCGAAGCGCGCTCACGCGAGTTCGCCGTGATGCGCGCTCTGGGCGCCGGTCGCAGGCTGCTGGCCCAGGTACAGCGTGCCGAGTTGCTGGGCGTCGGCGCACTGGCCGGCGTACTGGCCTCGCTCGCGGCGATGGTGGTCGGCTGGGCCTTGGCGCGTTATGCCTTCGAGTTCGCGTGGAATGCGGCGTGGTGGGTGCCGCTGGCCGGTGCTGCCGCCGGCGCGCTGCTGGCGCTGGCGGCGGGCTGGTGGGGTCTGCGCGACGTGCTGCGCCGCCCTGTGGTGGAAACGCTGCGCAAGGCAGCGATGGAGTAGCCCGCGCGTCAGGCTTCGCTCTTGTCGAGCAGGCCCATCTCGGCGCTGGTCATCAGGGCTTCGATGTCGACCAGGATCAGCATCCGGTCCTTGTCCTCCCCCGGCACGTTGGCGATACCGGTGATGTAGCTGGTATCGACATTGCCCGAAGACAATTCGGGGGCAGGCTTGACGCGCTCGGGGGCCAGCTGCAGCACGTCGGACACCGAGTCGACCACCGCGCCGACCACGCGCCCGCGCACGTTGAGCACGATGACCACGGTGAAGCTGTCGTACTCGACGCGCTCGCAACCGAGTTTGATGCGCAAGTCGACGATCGGCACGATCGTGCCGCGCAAGTTGACCACGCCCTTGACGAAGGCCGGGGCATTGGCAATCCGGGTCGGTTGCTCGTAGCTGCGGATCTCCTGCACGCGCAGGATGTCGATGCCGTACTCCTCTGCACCCAGGCGGAAGGTCAGGAACTCGCCGCCCGAAGCGTTGTGTTGCTGGGCAGCCTGCACGGCGCGGTTGGCTTCGTGCCGCGCGACTTGGGCCGTGTCTTTGATCATGTCCATGGGAGCCTCGTCAGAAGTGTCGGGGGGTTGCAGTGCTGTATCGGCCGTCGGCGCGCAAGCTGAAGCGCGTTGGCTCAGAAACGGGTGGCCGGGCTGCTGTCTGCGCCGCTTGCGCCACCTCGATCAGAGTCGGCAGGAGGTGAATGGCAGCAGGGCCTGGACCGGTCGATGGATCGCTGAGCTGGAAGTTCGCGACCGTGCCCGACAACTTGGGGGCCTGCGCGCGCAGGCTGGCGGCGGCGGCGGCAGACTCTTCCACCAGCGCCGCGTTCTGCTGCGTCATCTGATCGAGCTGGTTGACGGCCACGTTGACCTGGCCGATACCTGCGCTTTGCTCGCCGGCCGCGGCCGAGCGCTGCGCCAGATTGCGAACTTCGCTGGCCACGACGGCGAAGCCGCGGCCCTGCTCGCCAACGCGCGCGGCTTCCACGGCTGCGTTCAGGGCCGTGATGTTGGTCTGAGAGGCGATGCCGTCGATGCTGCCGATGATGTCGGCGATCCTGCGCGACGACGCGTGAATCTCGTTCATCGTGTCGACCACCTGCAAGACCACCGCGCCGCTGCGGCGGGCCACGTCGGAAGCCGATCCGGCCAGCGGGTTGGGTTGGGCCGCAGCGTCGGCACGCTGGCGTACCGTGGTGGTGAGTTGCTCGATCGAGCTGGCGGTTGGCTCAAGGCTGGCGGCTGCTTGCCCCGTGCGTCCAGACAGATCGTACGACTTCTGCTGCTCGTCGCTGTCGTCGTCGATCAGCAGGTCTTTCTCAAAGCGGCGGGTGTTGCCGAGCGCCGTGCGCAGCTTGGCCAGGGCGATGGTGTCGGCATCGGGCTTGGCCTCGAACGCGTGGCCGATCGCTTCCATCTGCGACAGGCCGCGCAGGCCTGTCGCGCCGACGAGCAGGGGCACGGCGCAGACCAGGCCCAGCGTGGCCAGCATGCGGGTGCGGATGGTGAATCGTCGCAGGATCATGATGAGGACAGCCTTGCTGAAACTCGGCGATCAGTGCCGTGAGCGCCGCACCAGGGCGGCGGTGTCGAGGATCAGCGCGACACGTCCGTCGCCCATGATGGTGGCGCCCGAGACATCGGGCACGCGGCGGTAGTTGGCTTCGAGGTTCTTCACCACCACCTGCTGCTGGCCGAGCAGTTCGTCCACCAGCAGGGCCACGCGGCCGCCCTCGGCCTCGACCACGACCATGATGTTGTTGGTGGTTTGTGTCGAGCCGACGCGGGGCACATCGAAGACGCGCTCGAGGTGGAGCACCGGCATGTACTCGTCGCGCACCTGCACCACGCGACCATCGCCGCCCATCGACTTGATGGTGTCGGCCTGGACCTGGAAGGACTCGATCACCGAGCCCAGCGGCAGGATGTAGCACTCGCCGCCGACGCCCACGCTCATGCCGTCCATGATGGCCAGGGTGAGCGGCAAGCGAACCTTGACGCTCATGCCGTAACCCTCGGCGGAGTCGATCTCCACCGTGCCGCCCAGGGCAGTGATGTTCTTCTTCACCACATCCATGCCGACGCCGCGGCCGGACACGTCGGTCACGACCTCGGCGGTGGAGAAGCCGGGTGCGAAGATCAGGCTCCAGACCTCGCCGTCCGTCATGCTGTCGGGCGCGTCGATGCCTTTCTCGCGTGCCTTGCGCAGCAACGTGGCGCGGTTCAGTCCCTTGCCGTCATCGCGCACCTCGATCACGATGCTGCCGCCTTGGTGGCTGGCCGCCAGGGTGATGGTGCCGTGCTCGGGCTTGCCCCTGGCCAGACGCTCGGCCGGCAGTTCGATGCCGTGGTCGCAGCTGTTGCGCACCAGGTGGGTCAACGGGTCGGTGATCTTCTCGACCATGCCCTTGTCGAGCTCGGTGGCTTCGCCGACCTGGACCAGCTCGACTTTCTTGTCGAGTTTGGCGGCCAGGTCGCGCAGCAGGCGCGGGAACCGGCTGAAGACCAGCGACATCGGAATCATGCGAATCGACATCACGGCTTCCTGCAGGTCGCGCGTGTTGCGTTCGAGGTCGGTCAGGCCAGCGGCCATTTGCTGGCTCAGGGCGTCGTCGGCGCTCTTGCTGTTCTGCGCCAGCATGGCCTGGGTGATGACGAGTTCACCGACCAGGTTGATCAGTTGATCGACCTTGTCGATTGATACCCGCAGCGTGGTGTCGGCGGCCGTCGGCGTCACTTTGGCTTCGGGCTTGGCCGCGGGTCGCGGGCCTTCAGGCTTGGCGCCCGGCGCGGTTGCCGGGGCTGCGGCGAGCACCGACGCCGGGCCGGTCGTGTGGCTCGACGGAGCGCCCGGTGCGTCATCGAAGAAGCCGAAGCCCGGGTTGGCGTCGGCCGCGGGCTCGGCGGCCGGAGCGCCAGGCGCGCCGGCGTGAAAGCCATAGCCGGCGGTCAGCGGGGTCAGCTTGACATGCTCGCGGGCGACATGGAAGGTGAAGAGGTCGAGCAGATCGTTGTCGCTGCTGGTGGTCGCCAGCTTGAAGCGGCGCATGCCGTCGGCGTCGCGGCCGGCGTCGAGCGGCTCGATGCTGCCCAGATCGGGAATCTCGCTGAAGAGCTCGACCAGGCTGTTGGCCTGCTCAGGCTTGTCCAAGGGGCCGACGGTGAGCTCGAGCAGGCGCAGGCCCGACACGGCGACGGGTGTGACCGTCGGGGTGGGTGAGGCTGCGGCCACAGCCGGGGTCGCAGTGGCCACTGTTGCCGCGGAGCCTTCGACGAAGGCCCTGATCTGAGCCAGCAAGTGGGCGGTGTCGACGCTGTCGCCCTCGCCGCCGCTCTGGTGTCGCGCCAGCTGCGCCTTGAGAGCGTCGCCGGCAGCCAGCAGCACATCGACCATGCCGGCACTCGGCGCCAGTTCATGGCGGCGCAGCTTGTCCAGCAGGGTCTCCATCTGGTGTGTCAGCGCGGCCACGTCGGCAAAGCCGAAGGTGGCGGCCCCGCCCTTGACGGAGTGGGCGCAACGGAAGATCGCGTTCAGCTCCTCGTCGTCGGCCGCGGCCAGATCGATCGACAGCAGCATCTGCTCCATCGTGGCCAGGTTCTCGCCGGCCTCTTCGAAGAAGACTTGGTAGAACTGGCTCAGGTCGATGCCGACATCGGCACTGGCACTGGCAGGGGTGGTGGCGCTCATGGTCGGGTGTCCTTGCGTCGATGCGTCAGCGAATGACTTTGCCGATGACTTCGATCAGCTTGGCTGGGTCGAAGGGTTTGACGAGCCAGCCTGTGGCGCCAGCGGCGCGCCCGGCCTGCTTCATCTGATCGCTCGACTCGGTGGTCAGGATCAGGATCGGCGTGGCCTTGAACTTTGGGTGCTCGCGCAGCTTGCGGGTCAGGCTGATGCCGTCCATGCGCGGCATGTTCTGGTCGGTCAGCACGAGGTTGAAGTCGCGGCTGTTGGCCTTCTCGAAGGCATCTTGGCCATCCACCGCCTCGACCACGTTGAAGCCGGCATTCTTCAGGGTGAAGGAAACCATCTGGCGCATCGAGGCCGAGTCGTCCACGGCTAGGATCGAGTACATGTTCATCTCCAGAGAAGCGTGTTGTCGGGTGCGAGGGGCAGCGTTATAGGGTTCAGAACAGTTCGACGAAACCGGTGTCCATCTCCGACTGGGTCACCGGGTTGGGTCGCAACGGCGCGGCTTCGATCACGGTTTCACCGTCCTCTTCAGCGCCGGGAAACGCGTCCGAAGCCAGGCGGTCGACGCAGTTGCGCAGGCGCCGGCTGGTGTGGTTGATCAGCTGCGAGGCCAGGTCCTGGAACTGCAATGCCTTGATCGCGCTCGCCATGTGGCGGTTGGCTGCGGCCACGCTCGCGGAGTCGCCGCCGGTCGCCGCCGGCGCCTCCTTGATCACGGCCAGCAGGCCGAAGAAGCCTGATTCCATGGCGGCATGGCTGTCCTCGAGCAGCGTTTGCAGCCTGGACAGGTCGTTGGTCGCCGTCAGCAAGTGGTCTTGCAGTTCCGCGGCCCAGACCAGGTTGACGTGGTCGTCCGGCGCGGTTGTGCTGGGGTCGGTTGGCGTCATGGAGGGGTGGTGGTGAAGCCGGTGATTCACGCGCGCCCAAACTGAACTACAGCCCTAAGGTCTGCAGGGGCGCAAAGTCTTGCGGTCATTCTCGGCAGACTGTGCCGCTTCATTGAGTCGATCACCGGGATAAAGTCGGTCTAATTGCCCGCTTTGCGCTCCGACCCAGCATGTCCCCCTCGTCCCGCCAACGCAGCCTGCGTGTGCTGCACCTCGAAGACTCAGAGATCGACCACGTCCTGGCGCTGGCCTACCTGACGGCGGATGGCCGCGCGGTGCAGACCCTGCGCGTCGAGACCGAGGCCGGCTTTCGCGTTGCGCTCGAGGAGGACTGGGACGCCATCGTGTCGGACTACAACCTGCCCGGCTTCTCCGGTCTGGCGGCGCTGCAGATCCTCAAGGACAGCGGTCGGCTTTTGCCCTTCATCATCGTCTCCGGCGAGATCGGTGAGGAAACCGCGGTGCAGGCCATGCGCAACGGTGCCAACGACTACCTCCTGAAGAGCAACCTGGCGCGCTTGTCGCCCGCACTGGACCATGCCATCGAGGCCAACGAGACGCGCCGTGCCCGCGTCGCCGCCGACCGCGAACTGGCGGCCTCGCGGCAACAGCTGTCGGAGCTGGCGCAGCACTTGCAAACCAGCGTCGAGCGCGAGCGCGCGGCCATTGCCCGCGAGATCCACGACGACGTCGGCGGTGCCCTCACGGCGCTGAATTTCGACCTGGCTTGGATCGCCCGCCACGCCCAGGCGCCGGCGCTGCAGCAGCGGGTGCAGTCGGCCATCGAGATGACGGCCAACGCCATCGAGGCCAGCCAGCGTGTCATGCACAACTTGCGACCGGCGATCCTCGAGCAGGGTCTGGTGGCCGCCTTGCAGTGGATGGCCCAGCGGTTCGAGAAGCGCACGGGCATCGTCTGCGTCTTCCGCACCAGCCACGAGCACCTCGACTTGCCCTCGGGCGTGCCGCTGGTGGCCTACCGCACCGTACAAGAGGCGTTGACCAACGTCAGCAAACACGCGCAGGCCAGCAAGGTGGCGATCGATGTGTCGCTGGCCGGCGGGGTGCTGTCGATCGAGGTCAGCGACAACGGTTGCGGCCTGAAGGCCGACGATCTGGCCAAGGCCAAGAGCTTCGGCCTGCGTGGCCTGCGCGAGCGCGCTGAGACGGTGGGCGGATGGGTCGACCTGTCGGGCGACGCCGGCGGCACGACCCTGATCGTGTCGGTGCCGATCGGCCCGCACGAGCTCGACGCCAGCTTCAGTGATACTGGCTTCGATCGGGGCGCCCACGACCCGTCGACCTGGGACGAGCGATGATCGAAGTGATCCTGTGCGACGACCATGCGCTGATCCGGCGCGGCATTCGCAACACGCTGGCCGAGGCGGTCGACATCCGCGTCGTCGGCGAGGCCAGCGAGTATGGCGAGTTGCGCAGCCTGATGCGCGGCACGCGCTGCGATGTGCTGGTGTTGGATATCAACATGCCTGGCCGCAGCGGCCTGGATGTTCTGCAGGTGCTCAAGGACGAAGGCAACCCGGTCAGGGTGCTCATCGTCAGCATGTACCCGGAAGACCAGTACGCGATCCGGGCCCTGCGCGGCGGCGCCTACGGCTACGTCAACAAGGCGGGCGACCCGCAGATCATTGTTCAGGCCGTGCGCACGGTGGCCCAGGGGCGCAAGTACGTCACGCCCGAGATTGCGCAGATGCTGGTCGAGAGCCTGACCTCGCCCTCACCCGAGCAGGCCCACGACAGCCTGTCGGACCGCGAGTTGCAGACCCTGACCATGATCGCCTCGGGCAAGCGCTTGTCCGACATCGCCGCCGAGCTGAGCTTGTCGCCGAAGACGGTGTCGGTCTACCGTGCCCGCGTGCTGCAGAAGCTCGGCCTGGCCAACAACGCCGAGTTGACGGTCTATGCGATTCGCAGTGGCCTGGTGGGCGAGTAGCGCGCGGTCCGCTGTTCGGCCCTAGGGCGTCGCTCGCCGACGCACGCAATCCAGGTAGGCATGGCCGTCCGGCGGCGCGCCCGAGCGCTGCGAGGTCCAGATCATGTCGCCCAGGCACTCCATCACCTGGTGCTGGGCTTGGTGGGCCGAGCCCAGCCGTGCGGCCAGCAGATCGAAGGCCTGCTTGATGCCGCGCGGTTGATCGATCGCCACCTGCTCGGTGATGGTCAGGTGCATCGAGAGATGCAGGAACGGGTTGCTGCGGCCTTCCTCGACGCTATAACTGGCCGCCAACGCCGCTGCTACATCGCTCAGCTCGGTGTGGTACTCGGGGTGCTCGGCAATCCACTGAGCCGCCAGGGACTCCATCGGGGCCAGGGGCAGGGCCTGGCGCTGCTTGCTGTGCGTTTCGCAGAAGAAACGGCGCACATCGTGCTGGGAGGGGGCGAACATGGTCTGACAATTGTGCGGTGTTCCCAGAAGGCCCCGGATGATGATCGACGACCCCTGGTTCTACGCCGTGGCCGTGCCTGCGGTGCTGTTGATGGGGCTGTCCAAGAGCGGCTTTCTGATGGGCTTCGGCTCCCTGGCCACACCGCTGCTGGCGCTGGCGATGCCGGTGCCCCAGGCCGCGGCGGTCATGCTGCCCCTGCTGCTGGTGATGGACATGACCGGCATCCGGCAGCTCTGGCGCGAGCGCGACCGGGCCTTGTTGCGCCTGTTGCTGCCGGCCGGATTGATCGGCACCCTGGTCGGCACCCTGCTCTTCGGGGTGCTGTCGGGCAAGACCGTGGCGGCGGTGGTGGGCGGCCTGACGCTTCTCTTTCTGGCCCAGCGCCTGCTGTTTCCGCCGCGACGTGACGCACCACCGCCACCCAAGGCGGTCGGCTTTCTGCTCGGCATCGCGGGGGGCTTCACCAGTTTCGTGGCCCATGCCGGCAGCCCGCCGCTGGCGGCCTATGTGCTGCCGCTGCGCATGGACCCGGTGCGCTATACCGCGACGATGGCTGTGCTGTTCGGCGTGCTGAACCTGTCGAAGTGGATTCCCTATGCCGCACTGGGCCTGTTCAACGCGCAGATCCTGCTGACTTCGCTGGTGTTGGTGCCGCTGGCGCCGCTCGGTGTCTGGCTCGGCATCTGGGCCACCCGCCGTATTGCTGCCGACTGGTTCTACCGCATTGCCTACGCTGGCATGTTCCTCACCGGCGTGAAGCTGCTGTGGGATGGGATGCGCTGAGCGGCTGCCCTGGTGAGGCAGTGCCGCCTCAGTCGCGTGGCGCCTCGCGCGTCGCGTCGGACCAGCCCGGCGCCTGCTGCCGGCTGTCTTTGCGGGCGCGTTCGTCGGTCATGAACTGCTCCATCTGCTGGCGTCCGATCTTGGACATCGCGATCAGCTGGGACTCGTCGCGAAAGTGCGGCGCGCTCTCGCGCAGTTGCTCCAGGTTGTGGCGGCGAAAGCGCAGCGCCAGGTTGCGCGCCTGGTGGGCTTCGAAGCCCAGCGCTTGCAGCGCGCTGCGGCCGGTCATCAGGGCGGCGTCGAAGGTCTCGCGCTCGATGTGGGCCACGCCGCGGTCGTTCAACTGGTACCAGTGCTGCACGTTGCGGGCGCGTGCCACCAGAGTCAGGTGCCGGAAGTGTTCGCGCGCCAGGTCGACCAGCGCCAGGCTTTGCTCGATGTCGTCGATGGCCACCACCAGGACGCGGGCCTCGGCCGCCCCCGCCATGCGCAACAGGTCCAGGCGCGTCGCGTCGCCGTAGAAGGCGCGCCAGCCGAACCGGCGCACGCCGTCGACGGCGTCGCTGTCGTGGTCCAGCACGGTCGGCTGGATGCCGTTGGCCAGCAGCAGGCGCCCGACGATCTGGCCGTAGCGCCCGAAGCCGGCAATGATCACGGCCTGGCTTTGCGGCTCGGCGATCTCGGCCATCGCCTGGGTGCCGCGCGCGGCCAGGCGCGGCGCGAGATAGCGGTCGACCAGCACCAGGGCCAGGGGCGTGATCAACATCGAGATCGCCACCGAGGCGACGAGCAACGACGATGTGGTGGCGTTGATCACACCCGCCACCAGCGCGGCCTGCAGAACGACGAAACCGAACTCGCCGCCCTGCGCCAGCAGGATGATGAAGAGGGGCCGTTCGCCCAGCGGCAACGCCATCAAGCGCGCCATGACCCACAACACCAGGGCCTTGAGGCTGAAGAAGCCGAACACGATCAGGGCCACCAGGCCGGGCTGGGCCAGCACCACGGCGAAGTCGATGCTCATGCCCACGGCGATGAAGAACAGCCCCAGCAGCAGGCCCTTGAAAGGCTCCAGGTCGGTCTCCAGTTCACGCCGGTACTCGCTCTCGGCCAGCAGCACACCGGCCAGGAAGGCGCCCAGGGCCATGGACAGGCCGACCGCGTGCATCAGGGCGGCCGTGGCCACCACCAACAGCAGCGACGCGGCGGTAAAGATCTCGGGCGTGCGGCTGCGTGCAATCCAGCGCAGTGCCGGGCGCAGCAGCAGCCGGCCGCCCAGCAGCAGTGCCGCGATCACCGCCACGGCCTTGGCCGCCGACCACCAGCCGTCGCCTGACGCGCCGGCTGCGGCCTGCGGCGCCAAGGCCGGCAGCAAGGGCAGCAAGGCCAGGATCGGGATCGCAGCCACATCCTGGAACAGCGAGACACCGAGGACGCCTTGGCCGGCTTGCGAGGGCAGGACATTGCGTTCGCCCAGCACCGCCAGGCCGATCGCCGTCGACGACATCGCCAGCCCCAGGGCGCCCGCCAGCGCCACCGGCCACGTCACGCCGAAGGTGATGCCGATGGCCGTCATCAGCAGCGCACTCGACAGCACCTGCACCGAGCCCCAGCCGAAGATCGGTCGGCGCATCGCCCACAGGCGCCGCGGCTCGAGCTCGAGGCCGACCAGGAACAGCATCAGCACGACGCCGAACTCGGCCACCGTCAGGATCGTCTGCGCATCGGTCACCAGGGCCAGGCCCCAGGGCCCGATGACGATGCCTGCAGCGAGGTAGCCGATGATCGAACCCAGCCCGAGCGCACGCGCCAGCGGCACCGCGATCACGGCCGCAGCCAGGTAGATCAGGCTGGTGCTGAGCCAGGTGGTGCTGTGGTCCATGGTGAGATCAGTCCCCTTCCAGCGGGCGATCGCCCGCCGCCACTTCCGGCGCATCGCAGGCGGGCAGGTCCTCGATTTCGGGCCAATCGGGGTAGCTCGCCAGGCGCGCCGCGAAGGTCTGGGCCTGGGTTTCGATCTCGGCGTCGGTCAGCCGGTGGGCGCCGTGCAGCACCATCGGGGGCAGGAAGCGAAGGCCGACCAGCTGGGCGGTTTGTTCGTAGGGCGGCAAGAAGGCGTCGAAGAAGTAGCGGTTCAGGCCGTCGGGGCGGTAGGCCTGGGCACTGCCGCCGGTCGAGGTCACCAGCCACAAGTCCTTCCCGCGCAGCGCCGAGCCGCCCGGGCCGTAGGCCCAGCCGAAGGCCAGCACTTCGTCGGCCCAGAGCTTGAGCAAGGGCGTCATGCCGTACCAGTGCAGCGGGTGCAGCCAGACCACCAGATCGGCCTGGGCCAGCAAGGTCTGCTCGGTGGCAACATCGATCAGGTAGTCGGGATAGAGCGCATACAGGTCGCGCACCTCGACGCTGCTCAGGGCCGTGTTGCCGGCGGCCCGGGCCAGGCCGCGGGTGACCCGGGAGTGCTCGAGATGCGGGTGGGCGCAGAGGACAAGGATGCGGGCCACGGGCTGCGGGGGCTGGGGGTTGGCGCTAAGGTCGACGCGACACGGCGCCGCTACCATAACCGCAAAGTCAAGGAGCAAAGTCGATGCCGGTGATCGTGATCGCCAACCCCAAGGGCGGCGTGGGCAAGAGCACGGTGGCAACCAACCTGGCGGGCGCGCTGGCGCGAGCCGGGGCTGCCGTCATGCTGGGCGATGTCGACCGCCAGCAGTCGGCGCGCCAGTGGCTGGCCCTGCGCCCGCCCGCGTTACCGTTGATCCGCGGTTGGGACCGGGCCCATGACGCAGTCGTTCGGCCGCCCAAGGGCACCACCCATGTCGTCCTCGACACCCCCGCCGGCCTGCACGGCAAGAAGCTCGACGACGTGCTGAAGATCGCCGACCGGATCATCGTGCCGCTGCAACCCAGCTTGTTCGACATCCAGGCCAGCCATGTCTTCCTGCAGGAGTTGGCGTCGCACAAGCGTGGCACCAAGCTGCGGATCGGGGTGGTCGGGATGCGCGTGCGCGAGGGCACCATCGCCACCGACCAGCTGCGCCACTTCCTCGCCGGCCTGGGCGCGCCCGTGCTGGCGATGCTGCGCGACACGCAGCTGTATGTGCAACTGGCCGCGCGCGGCGCGACCTTATGGGATATCGCTCCCAGCCGGGCCGAGCGCGACCTGGCGCAGTGGCAGCCCGTGCTCGACTGGTTGGCCGCAAAGTGAGCGACGCATGAAACGCTTTGCCCGCCTCGAAGACCTTGCAGGGTGGGTGGGACAGGCCCTCGCCACCAGCGACTGGATCGCGATCGACCAGCACCGCGTCGACGCCTTCGCCGAGGCCACCGACGACCGCCAGTGGATCCATGTCGACCCCGCGCGCGCCGCGGCCGGGCCGTTCGGTGCGCCGATCGCGCACGGCTTCCTGACCCTGAGCCTGATGCCCGCCCTGCTGGCCAGCGCCTTTGCCATCGACAACGTGGGCATGGGCGTCAACTACGGCCTCAACCGGGTGCGCTTCCCGGCACCGGTGCCTGTGGGCAGTCGCTTGCGGGCCCATCTCAAGCTGCTCGCGTTCGAGCCCGTGCCCGGTGGCGCGCAACTCACGCTCGAGGCCACGGTCGAGCGCGAGGGCAGTGCCAAACCGGTGTGCGTGGCCGAGTTGGTGACGCGCCAGCACATTTCGCCGATGATCGCGCCATGAAGGTGCTGCTGATCGACGACCATCCGCTGATCCTGACGGCCTTGCAGACCGTGATCCGTGGCCTCGGCGACGATGTCACGGTGATCGGCGTGGCCAGCGAGCGTGACGCGCGCGCTGTGCTGGCGCAGGACCCCGATCACGATCTGGTACTGCTCGACCTGCATCTCGGCGACAGCGACGGCTTCGCCTTTCTGGGCGAGCTGCGTGGCCTGTACCCGGCCTTGCCGATCGTCGTCCTGTCGGCCTCCGACCGCGCCAGCGATGTGATCCGCGCCATCGATACCGGCGCCATGGGCTTCGTGCCCAAGCGCGCCAGCAACGCGACCTTGTTCGAGGCCTTGCGCCTGGTGATGTCGGGCGGCATCTACGTGCCGCCCATGAGCCTGGGCATCGGCCCGACACCCGATGCGGGGGCCTCGGAAGGGGACACCGTGCCCGATGTCATGCGCCCGCACCCGGCCGACGATGTCAACGAGGCCGTCAGCGCCTCGGGCCGCGGCAGCTTCCAGCCGCCGCCGGCATCGCTGGAGGCCCTGGGCCTGTCGCGGCGCCAGGCCGACGTGCTGGCCTACCTGTTGCAGGGCCTGCCGAACAAGATGATCGCGCGCGAGATGCACTTGTCGGTCGACACCATCAAGGACCACGTGGCGGCCGTCCTGCGCGCCCTGGGTGTGTCCTCGCGCACCCAGGCCGTGCTGGCCATCAGCCAGATGTCGCGCAGCGCCGGCAGCCAGGGTGTGCCGGCCTGGAAGCGTTCGCAGCATTGATGGGGGACGGCGACCGCGCCGAGGCCGCGGCTGCGTCGCCGCACGTCGACGGTCTGCGCGCGCTCTACGAGCAGGCGCCCGCCAGCCTGGCCGGTAACGCCATCGGCATGAGCCTCATCGGTCTGGCTTTCTGGCCGCTCGCCAGTGGCACGCGCCTGCAGGGGTGGCTGGCGGTCGCCGGCCTGCTCTGGTTACTGCGCTTGGCGCATTACCTGCGCTACCGCAGCGCGCCCGACAGTGGCGCCAGCGCCCTGTTGGCCTGGCGCGCCAGCTGGCGTGCGCTGGTGTTGGCGCAGGGGGCGATGTGGCCGCTCGCGGTGTGGCTGTTCTGGGGTCTGGGCGCGGCCTTCCACACCGTGGCCCTGATCCTCATCGCCTACAGCTACGCCCTGGGCTCGGTGCAGCTGCTGGCGCCGCAGCGGCGCCTGTTCTTCATGTTCATCTGCCTGGTCCTGCTGCCGATCATCGTGCGCGTGGCCAGCGACACCTCCCAACCCTGGCACTGGCAACTGGCTGCGGTGCTCGGCCTGCTTTTGACCATCACCCTGGTGATGGGTCGCACCTACCGCAGCGCCCTGGCCCAGGCCATCGGACTGAAGCAACGCACCGAGCAGCTGGCGGCGCAACTGCGCGTCGAGAAGGCCGCGGCCGACGAGGCCCGGCGCACTGCCGAGGCCGCGACCCGCGCCAAGACCCAGTTCTTCGCCGCCGCCAGCCATGACCTGCGCCAGCCGCTGCATGCCATGGGCCTGTTTGCCGAAGCCCTGCGCCAGCGCGCCCACGACCCCGAGGTGGCGGCTCTGGTCAACAGCATCAACCAGAGCGTCGATGCCCTCGAAGGCCTGTTCGGCGAGTTGCTCGATATCACGCGCATCGACAGCGGCGGCGTCGAAGTCCTGCCCGGGCCGGTCTCGCTGCGCGATCTGTTCGCCCGCTTGCGCCTGAGTTTCGAGCCGACCGCCTTCGAGAAGGGCCTGGCCCTGAGCTTTCACGGCGAGCAGCGTTTTGCCCACACCGACGGCTTGCTGCTCGAACGCATCTTGCGCAACCTGGTCAGCAATGCCATTCGCTACAGCGAAGACGGTGGTGTGCTGGTGGCCTGCCGGCCGCGCGCGGGCAAGCTCGTCCTGCAGGTCTGGGACAGCGGCATCGGTATCGCCGAGGCCAGCTTGCCGCACATCTTCGACGAGTTCTACCAAGTGCAGAGCCAGCGCCCGCTCGAGGCCCACCAGCGCAAGGGGCTGGGTCTGGGCCTGGCCATCGTCAGGCGCCTGGCCGATCTGCTTGGCGCTCCGCTCAGCGTGCGCTCACAGCCGGGCCGCGGCAGCGTGTTCACGCTCGAGGTGCCGGCCGGAACCGCACCGCGCCCCCTCGCACCGCCGCCCACGGGTGCGGCCAGTCGATTGGGTCTGGGCCTGCAGGCCAAGCGCATCCTGGTGGTCGAGGATGAACCCGCGGTGCGCGCAGGCCTGACCGTGTTGCTGCAAGCCTGGGGCGCTGCGGTCGACGGCTTCGACGACCTGGACGAGCTGAGGGCCTGGCTCGCCGGCCCGGCGCGCTCTGCGCCCGACCTGCTGATCGTCGACTACCGCCTGCCGCGCGGCCACACCGGCATCGATGCGCTGGCGGCCGTGCGTGCGCGTTGGCCCGAGCGCACGCTGCCGGCCATCGTCGTCACCGGCAGCAGCCTGGGCGGCCATGAAGACGAGGCCGCGCAGCACGACTTCCACTTGCTCATCAAGCCGGTGCCGCCGAACAAGCTGCGCGCCATGGTGGCCTTCAAGCTCGGGCAACGCTGAAGGCGGCGCCCGGCGCCCCGGGGCTCAACTCGGCGTGTACGCCAGCCGCACGTAGATCGGCGCGAAGGCTTCGGCCTGCGTCACTTCCACCAGTGCCTCGCGCGCCAGCTCGAGCAGCGCGATGAAGGTCACCACCACCACGGCCACCCCGCGCTCTGTCTCGAACAGGTCCTCGAACAGAGCGAAGCGCTGGCCTTGCAGCTTCTTCAGCACCAGGCTCATGTGCGCGCGCACCGACAACTGGGCACGGCCGATGTGGTGGTGCTGGACCAGGCGGGCGCGAGCGACGATGGCCTGCCAGGCCTCGCGCAACTCGTCGGGTGCAACGTCGGGGAAGCGCGGCGCGAGCGACTGCTCGATCGTGACCTGGGCGCGCATGAAATCCCGCCCCAGCACCGGCAGGGCGTCGAGCCGCGCGGCGGCCAGCTTCATCTGCTCGTACTCGAGCAGGCGGCGCACCAGCTCGGCGCGCGGATCTTCGACCTCCTTGCCCTCGGCGCTCCGCCTCGGCGGCAGCAGCATGCGGCTCTTGATCTCGATCAGCATGGCCGCCATCAGCAGGTACTCGCTGGCCAGCTCGAGATTGCGCTTGCGAATCTGCTCGACATAGGTCAAGTACTGGCGCGTCACGTCGGCCAGCGGAATGTCGAGGATGTTGAAGTTCTGCTTGCGGATCAGGTACAGCAGCAAATCCAGCGGGCCTTCAAAGGCTTCGAGGAAGACTTCGAGCGCGTCCGGCGGGATGTACAGGTCCGTCGGCATCGCGAACAGCGGCTCGCCGTACAGCCTCGCCACTGCCACCGCATCGACGGCCGCGGGCGGCAGGGTGGCCGCGAACTCGGGGTCCCGCGGTGGCGGCAGTGTGCCGTCCACCGGCGCAGCCATCGTCACTTGACCTGGGTCTGGTAGACGTAGGGCTGTTGCGGCACATCCGCGTCGCGCCAGTCGGCCTCGGCAATGCGGTCGATGGTGCGGTCCCACAACAGCGCGCGGCCAGCGCGCTGTTCGGCCTCTAGCGTCGGCCTGCTGGCCTTGAGCTCGCTGATGAACTGCGTGACGTCGGATTCGTACTTCTTCCAGAACAGCGGCATGGTGCGGGCAGAATGCGATGGGAATTGCGTCAGTTTACCGGGGATGGTGCATGCGCCTGAATCGACTCGTCGCCGCGGCTATCGCCGCTGCCGTTGTGGCCTTGGTCGGCTGCGACCCGCAGCGCATTTCCAAGCTCGAGGAGGGCGTCTCCACCGAAGCCGATGTGCGGCGCGAGTTCGGCGAGCCGGCCGCGGTGTTCACCGAGCCCGATGGCGGCCGCACCTTCGAGTACCCGCGCCAGCCCGAGGGCCAGACCAACTACTTCATCACCGTGGGCACGGACGGCAAGATGAGCGCGTTGCGCCAGGTCCTGAAGCCGGCCGAGTTCGCCAAGGTCAAGCCGGGGATGGACAAGACCGGGGTGCGCAAGCTGCTCGGCCGCCCGGCCAGGACCCAGCGCTTCGACCTCAAGCCCGACGAGGAGCACTGGGAGTGGCGCTGGCTCGAAACGCAGCAGGCCAAGTTGTTCAGCGTGAGCTTCGACCGCGACGGCAAGGTCACCGCCTCGGCGAGCAGCGACGATCTGCGCGACGCGACCAAGAACTGACGCGCCGTGGTCGAGATCGAACTGAAGTTCCAGGTCGAGCCGGCGCGGCGCGCGGCGGTCAAGCGCGCGGTCGTCGGCCGTGCTGCCGGCGCGCAGACGATCCGCCTGCAAGCCCGCTACTTCGACACCCCCGACCAGCGCCTGGCCGCCGCCGGCCTGGCGCTGCGCCTGCGCCGCGAGGGCCGCAACCGCTGGGTGCAGACGCTCAAGGGCCGCGGCGACGGCTTGATGCAGCGCCTGGAACACGAAGTGGTGCTGCCGGCCGGGCAGCCGGCCACACTCGATTTGGCGCGCCACGACGGCACGCCGGCCGGCACCGCACTGCGGGCCGCATTGGGCGTGGACGAGGGCGGCCTGGCCGAGCGCTTTGCCACCGACATTCGCCGCACCCGGCGCAGCGTGCGCACGCGTGGCAGCGCAGGCGACTCGGCGAGTGTCGAGTTGGCCTTCGACGAAGGCTGGATCCTGGCGCGCGAAGGCGAGCGCCTGCGCAAGCTGTCGGTTGCCGAGATCGAGTTCGAACTGCTCGACGGCACGCCGCAGCGCCTGTTGGCACTGGCGTCAAGCTGGGTCCAGCGCCACGGCCTGTGGCTCGACGTGCGCAGCAAGGCCGAGCGTGGCCACGGCCTGGCCAGCGGCGCGCTGCCGGCGGCGGTGACGGCGCAGCCGATCCTGCTGGGGCGACGAATGACCTCGGTGCGCGCGCTGGCAGCGATGGTCCAGGCCAGCTTGGCGCAGGTCTTGCCCAATCTGGCTGTGGTGGCCGAGGCAACGCAGGCCCTGCCGGAGCACGTGCACCAGTTGCGCGTCGGCCTGCGCCGACTGCGCACCGCGCTGCGCGAGTTCGGCGACGGCGTCGAAGCGGTGGATGCCGCCTGGCAGCCGATCCTGGCCCAGGCTTTCGCCGCCTTGGGTGCGCTGCGGGACCGCGAGGTGGGCGACCAGACGGTGGCCGCGGCCCGCGCCGCCGCCCGGCAGACCGGTGTCGACCTCGGCCCGGCGCGCGCCACGCACTGCCACACGCTCGCGGCACGCGACACTGCCGCCTTGCGCGAGCGCACCCTGCACGGCGTGCTGCTGGCCCTGATCGGCCTGGCGCTGACGGTCGAGCCGGCGCCCGGCAGCGCGGCGCTGATCGGTGTGGCGCGCAAGCGCCTGTCGCGCCTGCACAAGCGCGTCGCGGCCGACGCGGCGCGCTTTGCGGCGCTGGCTGATGACCAGCGCCACAGTCTGCGCAAGCGCATGAAGCGCCTGCGCTACAGCCTGGAGTTCGTCGCGCCGCTGTTTCCGGCCAAAGCCAGCACGCGCTACCTTGCGCTGCTGAAGCCGGCACAAGACGCGCTGGGCGACTACAACGATGTCGTCCTGGCCGCAGCCGCCTGCGTTGCCGCCACGCCGCACAGCGTGGGCGATGGTTTCGTGCTCGGTTGGCTGAGCGCGCGCCGCGACGCGCTGGCCGCCGCAGCAGCAACCCGGCTGAAGGCACTCTGCGCCGCGCCGAAATTCTGGCAGGCCTGAGCCGCTGGCCCTCAGGCTCGCTTGGTCGGCGTGGGAGGGAAGGCGCCCGCCACGGTCGGCACGATGGCCTCTTCGCCCAGCACCGCCGCAAACCCCGAGCGCTGAATCAGCGACAGCGGCTGCTGGTTCACGTGGGCCAGCACCAGGCCGATGTCCCGCTTCTTGAGCGTGCGGTGAAACTGCTGCAGGGCATCGAGCCCCGAGGTGTCGAGCAGCACCAGGCGGTGCATCTCCAGCACCACCGCGCGCGTGCCGGCGGGCAGTTGCGCGGGCAGGGCTTCGATTTTGCCGACGGCGCCGAAGAAAAGCGAGCCGAACAGCTCGAAGACATGCACACCCGGCGGCAGGTCGGCGCTGTCGTGCGGCTGCACAGTGAACAGCGTGCTCATGCGGTAGATGAAGAACACGCAGGCCAGGACCAGGCCGACTTCGACGGCCACCGTCAGGTCGAATACGACGGTGAGGAAGAAGGTGCCGAGCAGGATGGTGCGGTAGGGCAGGCTGAAGTGGCGCAGCCGGGCAAACTCATGCCACTCGCCCATGTTCCAGGCCACGAAAAGCAGGATGCCGGCCAGTGCCGGCAGCGGCACCAGCGAGGCCAGTGGGGCAGCCAGCAGCACGATCAGCAGCAGCGTGACTGCGTGCACCAGGCCGGCCACCGGTGTGCGCGCGCCGGCGCGCACGTTCGTGACGCTGCGGGCGATGGTGCCGGTGGCGGGCATGCCACCGAAGAGCGGGCTGACCATGTTCGCCACGCCTTGCGCCATCAGCTCCTGGTTCGGGTCGTGGCGCGGCAGGTCGGTGAGGTTGTCGGCGATGCGCGCGCACATCAGCGACTCGATGGCGCCGAGCAGGGCAATCGTCAGCGTCGGGATCAGCAACTGCTTGGCGCTGTCCCAGCTGAAGGCCGGCAGCGCCAGCGCCGGCAGCGTGCGCGGGATCTCGCCGAAGCGTGAGCCGATGGTCTCGACCGGCAAGGCAAACCACCAGGCGACCACGGTCATCGACACCAGGGCCACCACCGGGCCGGGGATGCGCGAGACCATGCGCAGAGAGCTGCGCTCGATCTGACGCTCTGGCAGGGTCGCGCCGGCAAACAGCCTGGGCCACAGGAACAAGCCGCCGATGCAGGCCAGGCCGATGGCCAAGGCGTAGGGGTTGAAGCTGTCGAAGTGACTCGCCAGGGCGCCGATCTGGGCGAAGAAGTCGGCCGGCATCTTGTCGATCGACAGGCCGAGCAGGTCCTTGAGTTGCGACAGCCCGATCAGCACGGCGATGCCGTTGGTAAAGCCGATGATGATGGAGACCGGGATATAGCGCACCAGGGCCCCGAGCTTGAGCCAGCCGAGCACGAACAGCAGCATGCCTGCCAGGGCGGTCGAGATCAGCAGGTTGGTCAGGCCATAGCGCTGCAGGATGCCGTAGACGATGACGATGAAGGCGCCGGCAGGGCCGCCGATCTGCACGTTGGAGCCGCCCAGGGCCGAGATCAGGAAGCCGGCGACGATGGCCGTGATGAGACCTTGTTCAGGTTTCAGGCCCGAGGCGATCGCGAAGGCCATGGCCAGCGGTAGCGCGACGATGCCCACCGTGATGCCGGCGCCGATGTCGGCCAGAGCGCTACGACGGTCGTAGCCCTGGAGCGAATCGAGAAGTCGGGGGCGGAACCTGTGGAGCCGCGTGAACTGGGGCACCGCGCCAGTGTAGTGCGGTGCCCTGGTTCAGCGTTTCGGATTGGCGCTCGTCGGATCGATCACCGCAGACACCAGCGTGATGCGGGTGGCCGGAAAGCCCGATTGCTCGGCGTGGCTCTTGATCAGCGCTTCGCTCGGTGCGTTGTAGACGCAGTAAATCTTGTCGCCGGCCACGTAGCTGTGGACCCACTGGATGTCGGGGCCGAGCGCGCGCAGCACACCATTCGACTTTTGCGCGGCGTCGCGCAATTGCGCCGGCGTCATCGCGCCGGCGCCCTTGATCTCGCGCTCGATCAGGTACTGCTGCAGCGACGGCGCGGGTTGCGCCAAGACGCCGGTGCAGGCCAGCAGCAGGGTGCTGGCCAGGGCCAGCGCCAGAGTGGCTTTGACGGGAGGATTGCTCATGGTGTGGCTCCGGGCTCAGGGTTGGTAGAAGTAGGGATCGAGGACGCTGACCTCGGTGATGCGGCCCACCGGCAGGCCGTTGCGGTCGGCCACCTTGCGGATGGTCTCCGGAGCTGGCGCGTCGTAGATGCAGAAGGTGCTCTTGCGGTCGGGCGTCACGTACGAGTGGATCCAGGTCACGCCGTGTTCGGCGTTGTTGGCGACAACGCCGGCCAGGGCCTTGCGGCCTTCGGCCGTCATCGGGATCGACAGCCCGTCGGGGAAGCTGCGTTCGATCAGGTAGCGGGGCATGGGGATCTCCTTCGAGGGTTTCAGCAGCACCGTTGCTGCCGTGGTTCGAAGGATGTCGGAGCCGTCGCCCGCGGACGACGGCAAGCCTGCCCAAACTGCGCCGGGCGATTGCCTAGATTGCGCCGCCGTCGCGGCTGACCCAGCCCTCTCGCCGGGCCTGCTGCACGGCGGCCTGGCGTGAGTCCACGCCCAGCTTGGCCAGCACCGCGGCGACGTGGTGGTCGACGGTGCGCACCGAGCGGTGGATGCGCGCGGCGATCTCGGCATTGCGCAGGTCCTGCGCCATCAGCGCCAGCACCTGCTGCTCGGCGCGCGTCAGCCCGGCCGGGTGGCCCTGCGTGCTTGTGCGCGCGCCGCGAGGGATGCCGCGCTCGCCGGCATCGCGCAGGCGGCGGCGCAGGGCCTCTGCCGCCGGCGCCGCACCCAGTTGCTCGAAAATCGCCAGTGCCTGGCGCTGCGCCGCGCTGTCGCCGTCGGCGAGCGCACGCGCCCGCTCGTAGGGGCAGCCCAGCGCCGCCCAGGCCTGCGCCGCGTCCTGCCATTGGCCGTTCATCGCCAGCGCCCAGGGCGCGGCGCAGCCGTCGGTGCACGGGGTGCGATCGCCTGCGCCAACGCCAGCGCGCCACAGCCAGTAGTGCAGCTCGCCGACGAACCACGGGTGGCCCTTGGCCTGCGCCAGCGGCAGCGCGCGCTCGACCTCTGCGCGCACCTGCGCCAGATCGCCGCGCGCGAGCGCCGCCTCGGCCCGTGCGCAGGCCGTGGGCGCCAGGCGCTGCAGCGTGCCGCTGCCGCTGGCCAGGGGCAGGGCCTCATCGAGCACGGCGTCGGCGCCAGGGTCGCCGCGGCGCAGGCGCAGCCGGCCCAGGGCCAGCAGCGCCATCAGGCGCGACATCGAGCTGTCGTTCTCGCTCGATACCACCGCGGACGCGAAGCCGGCCGCCTCGTCCCAGCGCCCGGTCAGCATCCTGCACAGCGCGAGCCAGGCGCGCGTGTAGTCGCCGTTGAAGTCGTGTGCCTCGGCCAGCACCAGCGCGTCGCTGAGGTAGGCGTCGGCCTCGTACAGATGCATCAGTTCGCCCAGGCCCGATCCGATCATGGTCAGTACCGAGGCGACGCCGCGCAGGTTGCCAGCCTCGCGCAGGCGGTCGCGCAGCGCCAGCAGCATGCGGCGGCCGGCGTCGAGGTCGACGAACAGCAGCGCGGCACCGGTGTAGAGCTCGGCGCGGCCCACTGTGGCGGGGTCGCCCAGCGTCGTGGCCAGCGCGATCGCACGCCGGCCCTGCTCGATGCTCTGCACGCAGTCGCGCTCGAGCATGCGCTGGTAGCTGGCGAAGGCCCAGACGTAGGCGTGCGCTGCGCCGGGTGGCTGCAGCTGCGCCAACAGCGCCAGCGCGTCGTCGACGGCGGCGATGGCCTCGGCGTGGCGCAACTGGCCGACCAAGGGTCCGGTTTGACGCGCGCGCGCTCGGGCCGCCGCGGCGATGTCGCCTCGGCGCAGTGCCAGCGCGTGCAACTGCTGCAGCGCGGCCAGCGTCGCCGTGTTCAGGCCCACCAGAGCACCCGACTGTGCGAAGCCGTCCAGCCAGGCCATGTGCTCGGCCTCGTCTTGGGGCTGGCCGTGCTCGAGCGCAACGCGCCACTGCGCAGCGGCCTCACGCTGGGCCCCGCGTTGGCTGGCCTGGCGCGCGGCCTGCGGTGCGTGCCGGCTCACGGCAGCACGGTCGCGCGCGGCCACCGCGTGGTGCACCAGCCGCGTCGGGGCCACCGCTTCGCCAGCGGTCTGGCGCGCCGCCAACGCGGCCAGCACCTGCGCGTGCAGCGCCTGGGCCTGCGGCGCGCTGAGCGCCGATTCCACCGCCACCCGGCCCAGTTCGTGCCGGTAGGCCAGGCTGGTGTCGTCGGCCAGCAGCAGCCCGCTGGCCAGCCCGGCCTCGATGTCGGCCAGCGACGGCGCCAGCAGCGTGTCGACCAGCCAGCGCTCAGTGCGCCCGGGCACTACGGCCACCAGGCGCAACAGCGCCTGCGCTCCGGCGCCCAGCCGGGCGAAGCGGGCCAGCACCACGTCCTGCACGCTGCGCGGCACCGCAGGCGCGGGCACGCTGGTGTCGCGCAGCAGTTCGGTGACGAAAAAGGCGTTGCCCTGCGTGGCGGCATGCAGGCCGTCGCTGCGGCGGCCGGCGCGCTGGGCCAGCGTCTGCACCGCCGCGGCGCTCAGGCGCGGCACGGGCAGGTAGCTGCGCGCCGCCGGCGGCAGCTCGCCCAGCACGCGGCGCAACGGGTGCGTGGCGCCGACCTCGTCGTCGCGGTAGCTCACCGCCAGCAGGGCGTGCGTCCCTTCGATGCGCCGGCCCAGGTACTTCAGCAGGTCCAGCGTCGCGTCGTCGGCCCAATGGGCGTCTTCCACCACCAGCAGCAGCGGCGTGGCGGCGTGGCGCAACTCGTCGAGGACGGCGTCGAACAGCGCTGGTCGCGGACCGTCCAGCCGGGCGGCGAAGCGCGGCGCCTGCTCACGGGCGATGTCGAGCAGCGGGGCCAACGGGTGCGGCGTTTCCAGTGCATCGCAGGCCCCCCACCACACGGTGCCGCTTGCCGCTGTGTGCTGTGCTGCCAGCGCGCGCAGCACACTGGACTTGCCAATGCCGGCCTCTCCGGCCACCAGCACCACGTGGCCGCGGACAGCGCTGGCGTTGAGCCGCTCGCGCAGCGTCTGCAACACCCCTTCGCGTTCGACCAAGTCCAACATGACAACTGACCCGGGCTGGCGTCAAGCCGTGCGCTCAGCGTACGCGCAGGCCGGGGATGGCGCCGGCCCCGGGTTCGAGGATGTAAAGGCCGGGTTGCGCCTTGCCATCGGCATGGCTGGCGGCCAGCACCATGCCTTCGCTGACGCCGAACTTCATCTTGCGCGGTGCCAGGTTGGCCACCACCACCGTCAGCTTGCCGATCAGGTCGTCCGGCTTGTACGCGCTCTTGATGCCGGAGAAGACGTTGCGGGTGCGGCCTTCGCCAAGATCGAGCGTTAGGCGCAACAACTTGTCGCTGCCCTCGACCGCTTCGCAGTTCACGATCTTGGCGATGCGCAGATCGACCTTGGCGAAGTCATCGATCTTGATCTCGGGTGCCAGCGCCTCGCCACCGGGCAAGACGTCTGCTGCGGTGGGCGCCTCGAGCAGGGCGTCGACGTGCTTCGGGTCGACACGCTGCATCAGGTGGCTGTAGGCGCCGATGCTGTGCGCGCCGAGCGCCCGCTGGCTGTCGTGCCATTCGAAGGGCGTCACTTGCAGAAAGGCCTCGACCTTGACCGCCAGCGCCGGCATCACCGGCTTCAAGTAGATCGACAACAGGCGGAAGGCCTCGATGCAGACGCTGCAGACATCGTGCAGCACGGTCGAAGCCTGCTCTCCCGCGCCGATGATGTCTGGCTGCTTTGCAAGCTCCCAGGGTTTGTGGCGGTCGACGTACTCATTCACGCGATCGGCCAGCAGCATCACTTCGCGCAGGGCCTTGCCGAACTCGCGCTCCTCGTACAACTCACGCAGTGCTGGCGCGCGCCCGCGCAGCGTGTCCAGCAGGGTGCGGCCCTCGACGCCCAGATCGCCCGACAGGCGGCCGCCGAAACGCTTGGCGAGGAAGCCCGCGGCACGACTGGCAATGTTGATGTACTTGCCGATCAGGTCGCTGTTGATGCGCGCGACGAAGTCATCGGGGTTGAACTCGATGTCCTCGACCTTGGCATTGAGCTTGGCTGCGATGTAGTAGCGCAGCCACTCGGCGTCCAGGCCCACCTCGAGGTACTTCAGCGGCGACAGCCCGGTGCCGCGGCTCTTGCTCATCTTGTCGCCGCCCAGGGTGATGAAGCCGTGTGCGTAGACCTTGTCCGGCGTCTTGCGGCCGCTGAAGTGCAGCATCGCCGGCCAGAACAAGGTGTGGAAGTAGGCGATGTCCTTGCCGATGAAGTGGATCTGCTCGACCGCGGGGTCGGCCAGGAAGGCGTCGACGTCCTCGCCGATCTTGCCGAAGTAGTTGGTCAACGAGGCGAGGTAGCCCACCGGCGCGTCGAGCCAGACGTAGAAGTACTTGTCGTCGGTGTCGGGGATGCGGATGCCGAAATACGGCGCGTCGCGGCTGATGTCCCAGTCGGCCAGCGTCACATGGCCCTCGTCGTCGGCGCTGAACCACTCGCGGATCTTGTTCAGCACCTCCGGTTGCAGCCGACCCGGCGTGGCCGTCCATTGCTGCAGGAACTCGAGGCAGCGCGGCGAGCTGAGCTGAAAGAAGTAATGCGTGCTGCTCTTCAGCACCGGGACCGCGCCGCTCAGCGCTGAGTAGGGGTTCTTCAACTCGGTCGGGGAATAAACGGCGCCGCAGTTGTCGCAGTTGTCGCCGTACTGGTCCTGGGTGCCGCACTTCGGGCACTCGCCCTTGATGTAGCGGTCGGGCAGGAACATGGACTTCAACGGATCGAAGAACTGTTCGATCACGCGCTCGGCGATCAGGCCCTGCTTGCGCAGGGCGCGGTAAATGTCCTGCGCGAGTTCGTGGTTCTCCGCTGCGTCGGTCGAGTGCCAGTTGTCGAAGGCGATGTGGAAGCCGTCGAGATACGGCTTGCGGCCGGCGGCGATCTCGGCCACGAAAGCCTGCGGCGTCTTGCCGGCCTTCTCGGCGGCAATCATGATCGCCGCGCCATGCGCGTCGTCGGCGCAGACGAAATGCACCCGGCTGCCGACCATGCGCTGGAAGCGGACCCAGATGTCGGCCTGGATGTACTCCATCATGTGGCCGATGTGGAAGGCCGCATTGGCGTAGGGCAGGGCGGTGGTGACGAAGAGCTGGCGCGGCATGGTCGGGCGGTTTGCGCGAGGGGCGGTCGTCGATTGTAGGAGCCGCCTCCCCTTATCATGGTGCGCGTATCCGAGAGCGGCCATGGCGTCCATCCTGATCATCGAAGACGACGAGAGCATTGCCGAATTGCTGCGCTTCATGGTCGAGCGCGACGGCCACACCGGCGAGGTGCTGACCGATGGCAGCGCAGCGCGGCAACACATCCTGGCGGCGCCGCCGCCGGCCCTGGTGTTGCTCGATGCGATGCTGCCGTACCGCGACGGGCTGACACTTTTGGCCGATATGCGCGGCCTGGACAACTGGAGGGGGGTTCCCGTGATCATGCTGACGGCCAAGTCGCTCGAGCGCGACATCGTGCGCGCGCTGGAGGCCGGCGCCAGCGACTATGTACTCAAGCCGTTTCAGCCGCAGGAGTTGATGGCCCGCGTGAGGCGTCTGCTGGTCGCCGGAGCCCCTCGGTGAGACCCTCTGCATGGCGCACGGCAGGCCGGATCGCCGGGCTGCTGCTGGCGGCGGCAGCGCTGCCTGCAACCGCCGACACCTCGCCTTGGCAAGTCGAGGCGGGCGTTGGCGTCGATCACCTCAGCAACGGTGCGCCCGACTGGCGCCAGGTCGACCTCAGCCTGCGCCGCCAGCTCGTGCCGCGCAGCGTGGCCGAGCTGAGCCTGCGCAGCACGCGCCGCTCGGGCCTGACCGACGAAGAGCTCGGCGCCGCGGTCGGCCTGCCACTGGATCGGCGCTGGAGCTTGGCCCTGGCCGCCACGCTGAGTCCGAGCCACCGCGTCCTGGCGCGCGGCAGTGCTCGCCTCGAGTTGACGCGCGACCTCGACCACGGCTGGGTGGCCGGGGCCAACTTCGGGCGCCGGCTTTACAGCGACGGCGGCAACAGCCAGTGGGGCCTGGGCCTGGAGCGCTATGTTGCGGCCTGGCGTGTGGCTACCGGCGTCGGCCAGACCCGCCTGGACGGCGGCGGCGCGGCCACCAACCTGCGCCTCCAACTCGACCGCTACTTCGCCGACGAACGCGGTCGCATCGGCGTGATCGTGGCGAGCGGGCGCGAGCTTGAAGGTGTGCCGGCCGTGCCCGGCGCGAACGCCGACCTGATCGACCAGCGCGTTCGTACGCTGGCGGTCACCGGCGCCTGGCCCCTTGCACCTGCCTGGGCGCTCACGGCCGAGGCCAGCCAGGTGCGCTACAGCGACATCCAGCGCCGCAGCGTTGCAGTGGCCAGCGCGCCCTACCGGCGCAGCGGGGTGCGCCTCGGTGTTCGACACGATTTCTGATCCGGCGCTGGTTCTCGCCGCCAGCGTGGGGCTGATGGCCTTGGCCCTGACTTTCGCCATGGCTGCGTTGGTGATCGTGATGCGCGTGCACGCCGTGCGCGCGGCGCGCCGTCAAGCGGCAGCCCTGGCCAAGTGGCGGCCGCTGCTGGTGCGCGCGGCGGCCGGCGAGTTCGGCGACCCGCCGCGTCTGCGGGCTGCCGAGTGTCTGTCTGTGCTGCTGCTGTGGAACCAGATGCAGGAGAGCCTGCGCGGCGAGTCGCACGATCGCCTCAACCTGCTGGGCGAGCGCCTGGGGCTGTACACACTCGCGCGCCGACTCGAACTCAGCCGTAACCTGGCAGCGCGGGTGCTCGGCCACGCCACCCTGGGCCACTTTGCCAACGTCAGCGACTGGGCGCGCCTGGATCAGGGCATGCGGGAGTTGCACACACCCGCCAGCCTGGCAGCGGCGCGGGCCTTGCTGCGCATCGACGCCGGGGCGGCTGCGCCGCAGGTGCTCGAGCGTTACCTGGCGCATGACGACTGGCCGTCGCCACGCGTGGGCACGCTGCTGCGCGAGTCGCCTCATGAGGCCATCGGCGCCTGCTTCGTGCAGCGCCTGCTCGACGGCAGTCTCTACGAGCGCCTGCGCCTGCTGCCCTTGCTGCGCTTTGCCGAAGTGCCCAACATCGACAGCGTGCTCGACCGCCTGGTGCGCAGCAGCCGCGAGCCGCAGGTCTTGTCGATCGCGATGCGCCAGTTGCACGGCCCGGCGGCGCTGGCGGATGTGCGCAAGCTGGCGCTGCACGTCGACCCGCTGGTGCGCTCCGCAGCGGCGCAGGCGCTCGGGCGCATCGGCACCGACGAGGACCAGGACCGGCTGCTGCAGATGATGTCCGACCCCAACTGGTGGGTGCGCTACCGCGCCACCCAGGCCTTGCTGGGCATGCCCCGGGTGGGCGCCGACGATGTGGTGCAACTGCGCCGCACCGTCAGCGACCGCTACGCCCGCGACATGCTCGACCATGTCATGGCCGAGCGCGGCCTGGCCGCCCAGGGGCTCGCGTGACCGCCTCGGCGCCGCTGTGGCTGTCGTGGCTGACGTGGCTGTTCCTGGCCTACTTCGTCGGCCTGAACCTGGTCTACCTGATGCTCAACCTGGTGGCCATGCGCTCGGCCCTGCGCGACAGCTCGGTGCGCGCGCTGGCGGCGATGCCGGCTTACACCGCGGGTCTGGAGCCGGGGGTGACAATCTGCATCCCAGCCTACAACGAAGCCGCGACGATCGCCGAATCGGTACGCTCGATGCTGCAGATCGACTACCCCGATTTCGAGATCGTGGTCACGAACGATGGCTCCAAGGATGCCACCCTGGACGTGTTGCGGCGTGAGTTCGGCATGCAACCGTTCCAGATGGCCTACCGCCGGACCCTGCCGGTGGCTGGGATTCGCGGTATCTACCGCAGCCCGCAGCATCCCAACCTGGTGGTGATCGACAAGGACAACGGCGGCCGCTCGGATGCGGTCAACGCCGCTGTCAACGCCGCCCGCCACGGCCTCGTCTGCGTCGTCGATGCTGACTCGGTGCTCGAGCGCGACAGCCTGCGGCGCGTGGTGCGCCCCTTCATCGAAGACCCGCTGACGGTGGCCAGCGGCGGCACGGTGCGCATCTCCAACGGCTGCCAGATTGCCGGTGGCTACATGCAACGGGTCGATATCGCGCGCGGCTGGCTGGCCCGCATCCAGGTGCTCGAGTACCTGCGCGGCTTTCACAACGGGCGCATCGGCTGGGCCCCGATGAATGCGCTGCTGATCATCTCCGGCGCCTTCGGCGTATTCCGCCGCACCACGCTGGTGGCGGCGGGCGGCTTCTCGACGCGCACCATCGGCGAAGACATGGAGTTGACGATGCGCCTGCACCGCTTCCACCGCCTGTCCGGCCGCGCCTACCGCATCGCTTTTGTTCCCGACGCCGTCTGCTGGACCGAAGCGCCCGAGTCGCTGTCGGTCCTGCGCAGTCAGCGCACGCGCTGGCAGCGCGGTCTCATGGAAAGCCTGTGGACCCATCGCACACTGTTTTTCCATCCCCGCGCCGGGACGGTCGGTTGGCTGGCCTGCCCGGCCATGCTGCTGATCGAGGGCCTGGGCCCGATCGTGGAGTTGCTCGGCTATGTGGTGATGACGGTCTTGATCGTGTTCGGCCTGTTGTCCTGGCAGTCCTTCGGCGCCTTCCTGTTGCTGGCCTTCGGCACCGGCCTGCTGCTCTCGGCCAGCGCCCTGCTGCTCGAAGAGGTGGCCTTTCGCACCTACCCCCGACCGCGCCACCTGGCGGTGCTGCTGGCGGCCATGGTGGTCGAGAACCTCGGCTACCGCCAGCTCACCGTGTGGTGGCGCTGCGTCGGTCTTTTCAAGTGGTTGACGGGGCAGAAGCAGAGCTGGGGCGACATGCAGCGACGCGGTGTGGCGGGTGCCGGCGGTGCGCCGCGCGGACCCTGAGGTCAGGTTGAATGGCCGCGCCACGATCCTGGCTCGCGACACGCTTCACGGCGGCTTTCGGACTGCTGGCACTGGCCTTGATCTCGCTGGTGGCGCTGGCCTGGCAGTCTTACACCGAACTGCTGGCGGCGCAGGACTACCGGGCGCGCAGCGACGCGGTCGTCGCCACGCTGCACCAGCTCGAGGCCGAACTGCAGCCCGACGCACAGCGCGCGCTGTGCGCAGCCACCGGCGGGCCGCCGCTGGCCCCGTCGGACACAGCCGCTGCCGCATGGCCGGCCACGCTGTCGCGGCTGCAGGCGCTGCTGGCCGAAGAGCCTTACCCGGCCGAGCGGGTTTCACGGCTGCGCAAAGACATCGCTGCCTGGGAGCAGCTGTATGGCCTGCCCCTGCGCCAGGCCTGCGCCGAAGGCTTGCGCCTGGGCGCCGCCGAAGTGCAGGCGCGCGCGCGTCTCGCGCTGCCCGCGCGCACCCGCATCGTCGATGGCCTGCGAGACCTGCACCAGGCCGCGCAGGCCGAACGCCTTGCCCGAGACAACCGGCTGGGTGAGCGCGTCGACGCCAGCCGGCGCGCGCTGGCTTTGCTGTCGGTGGCCGCGGTGGTGCTCGGCGCGATTGCATTGGTGGTGGTGCGCAGCTTCACGCTGCGCATGGCGGAGGGCAATCGCAAGTTGTTCGGCGAGGCCCAGCGGCGTGCGCAGGCGCAGGACAGTCTGGCGCTGTCGCAGCGGCGCATGCGCGTGCTGCTCGACCACATCCCCGACGCCGTGATCGCCTTCGACGCCCGCGGGCGGGTGCAGTGGATCAACCCGATCGGCGAGGCCATGTTCGGCACCGCACGCCGGGTGCTGCTCGGGCGGCCGATGGCCCTGCTGATGCCCGGGCTGGACGACGAGCTGCAATGGCCCAACACCGAGCCGCAGCCGCTGGACGATGGCCATCCGCCGGATGACGACGAACGCCCGCTGCCCTGGACGGCGCGCCATCTTCAGATCGATGGCTTGCGCGTGCGCGCTGGCGCCGGCGCTGGAGAGCCCGAGCGCTTTCCGATCGATGTCTCGCTGGTGCAGACGCGGGCCGACGGCCACCGGGTCGGCGTTTGCGTGGCGCGCGACTTGAGCGAGGTCCAGCGTGTCGAGCGCATGAAGCACGAGTTCGTGTCGATGGTCAGCCACGAGCTGCGCACGCCGCTGACCAGCATCCACGGCTCGCTCTCGCTGCTGGCCGAGAACGTCGACGCGCTCGACCCTACGGTCAAGCGCCTGATCGGCCTGGCGCACGACAACAGCGAACGCCTGGTGGCCCTGGTCAACGACATCCTCGACTTCGAGAAGCTGCGCGCCGGGCAGATGCGCATCGAAGCCATGCCGCTGGACCTGCGCGACGCGGCACTGGTGGCGGTGCGCACCTGCGAAGGTATGACCACGCGTCGGGCCACGCGCATCGAGCTGCGGGCGGGTGATGCGCCCCTGCCGCTGCACACCGACCCGATGCGCCTGAACCAGGTGCTGGTCAACCTGCTCTCCAACGCCATCAAGTTCTCGCCGGTCGGCGGTGAGGTGGTGCTGGCTCTGGAACGGGTGGGTGACCATGCGCGCGCGGTGGTCAGCGACCAGGGCCCCGGCGTGCCTGCGGCCTTCGTCGAGCACCTGTTCGAGCCCTTTGCCCAGGCTGCCAACCTCGACACCCGAAAGCAGGGCGGTACCGGCCTGGGCCTGGCCATCAGCCGCGCCCTGATCGAGCGCATGGACGGCCAGATCGGCCTGGCGCCACCGCAGGTCGGCCAGGGCGCGGTGTTCTGGGTGGCGCTGCCGCTGCACCCCGTCGCGGTGGGGGATTGATCGAGGGCTAGACTGCACCCCATCCGGACTTCTGCACAGACAGCGACATGGCTTTGAGTGAAACCGCGGTCACCGACGCGCTGAAATCGGTGGTCGATCCCAACACTGGCCACGACTTCGTCTCGACCAAGCTGGTCAAGAACCTCAAGGTCGAAGGCGGCGATGTGGCCTTCGACGTCGAACTCGGCTACCCGGCCAAGAGCCAGATCGCCGGCCTGCGCAAGGCGCTCATCGCGGCCGTGCGCAGCTTGCCCGGCGTCGACAACGTCAGCGTGAACCTGAGCACCAAGGTCGTGGCCCACGCCGTGCAGCGCGGCGTCCAGTTGATGCCCAAGGTGAAGAACATCGTCGCGGTCGCCTCGGGCAAGGGCGGTGTGGGCAAGAGCACCACGGCCGTGAACCTGGCCCTGGCGCTGGCTGCCGAGGGTGCCAGCGTCGGCATCCTCGACGCCGACATCTACGGCCCCAGCCAGCCGATGATGATGGGTATCGAGGGCCGGCCCGAGAGCGCCGACGGCCAGACCATGGAGCCGATGCAGAACTATGGCGTGCAGGTGATGTCGATCGGTTTCCTGGTGGACGCCGACAACCCGATGATCTGGCGCGGCCCGATGGTCACGCAGGCCCTCGAGCAGCTCTTGCGCCAGACCAACTGGAGCGATCTGGACTACCTGATCGTCGACATGCCCCCGGGCACCGGCGACATCCAGCTGACCTTGTCGCAAAAGGTTCCGCTGACCGGCGCGATCATCGTCACGACGCCCCAGGACATTGCCCTGCTCGATGCCAAGAAGGGGCTGAAGATGTTCGAGAAGGTCGGGGTGCCGATCCTGGGCATCGTCGAGAACATGGCGGTCCATGTCTGTCCGAGCTGCGGCCATGTCGAGCACATCTTCGGCGCCGACGGCGGCAAGAAGATGGCCGAGCAGTTCGGCGTCGACTACCTGGGCGCCTTGCCCTTGAACCTCTCGATCCGCGAGCAGGCCGATGCCGGTCGGCCCAGCGTGGTCAGCGACCCAGACGGCGAGATCGCCACGATCTACAAGACGGTGGCGCGCCAGGTGGCGGTGAAGATTGCAGCCAAGGCCAAGGACTTCAGCTCGAAGTTTCCGACCATTTCGATCTCGAAGACAACCTAGTGAGCCGCCCTGCGATCCAGGTTGCCGTGGTGATGGAGCGGGTGGCCGAGCCCAACCGCTGGGAAGACTGGCAGTTTCGGGTTGTCGAGGTGCTGGCCGACGAAGGTGCGTTCGGCAGCGAGCCGCGCAAGATGCACGACGACGGCAAGCGTTCGCGCTGGCTCTTCCCGGGCTACCAGCTCGAACTGTTTGCCGACGAGTGCAAGGGCTACTTTCTCAATCTGACCTCGGGAGCGCCGGTGTGGTTCGTGCAATGGCGCGCCGTGGAAGGCGATGCCTCGCTGGTGCGGCCGGTGGCAGTCAGCGTGTCCTATATCGAGGCCGATCGCTGGCTGAGCGCCGAAGAGAAGGTCGACAACGTGCCGCTGCACGACGACCTGTGCGAGTGGTTGCGCCTGTTCACCAACGAGCACTTCAAGATCGAAGAGCCGCGCAGGCAGCGCGCGCAGTCCTTCCTGAGCCCCGAAGAACGCGAGCGGCGCGCCCAGACGCTGAAGCTGGGTGACTGAGCGCGACGACGGCTTCCTGTCGCGTTGGTCGCGGCGCAAGGGGCGGGTCCAGCAGGGCGGGCTGCCGCAACCAGCGCC